>ERZ887942.2824-NODE-2824-length-10501-cov-8.831132_pt1 | contig 10501 bp, 11 predicted proteins | sample MGYA00521099_ERZ887942 | MGnify/ENA primary metagenome ERZ887942 (study PRJEB32303, sample SAMEA104408605) | aquatic metagenome | biome: Brackish water; feature: Pelagic; material: water | place: Baltic Sea | collected 2014-06-07T06:48:00 | depth 16,251 m ... | reverse complement strand
GTCGGAATAATAAATCATTGATTTTTCTGGGCGGATTTGTGGATATCGTGAGCGATGCCGTATTTGAAACCTGAAGATCGGGGGTAGCAGGAGTTGTTGCCTGCCACGGTGGATGATTATATCGGGCAGGACAATCCGATCCGGGCGGTCGATCAGTTTGTGGACTCTCTGGGTTTGGCTGCGCTGAAATTTAAGGTGAAAGCCGATTCATCGCCCCAAAAGGGGCGCCCCGGTTATCATCCGGCCACGATGCTCAAATTGTATCTCTGGGGTTACCTCAACCAAATCAGGTCCATCCGAAAACTGGAGCGGGCCTGCGGACGCAATGTCGAGGTCATGTGGCTGCTCCAGAAAATGACCCCGGATCATTCGATAATCTCGGACTTCCGAAAAACCAATGCCAAGGCTCTCAATGGCGTCTTCAAACACTTCAATGCGCTGTGCCTTGAATGCGAACTTTTCAGCTGGGAACTCGTCGCCATCGACGGAACCTTCATCAAAGCCGTCAACAGCCGACACAAGAGTTTTACTAAAACGAAGCTGAAAAAACAAATCGAGCGCGTGGAAAAAGCGATTAGCAAATGGATGAAAATGCTCGATACCACCGATGCCGATGATCCCGGCGAAGGTCTCAATAACGCCGATAGCACCTCCGGCAGCAAGGCCGATGCCACGGCTGAGTTGCAGGAAAAAATCGCGCGACTCACCGAACGCAACGCCCGTTATGAGGATCTTTTAGCGCAGTGCGAGGACAGTTCCACCGGCCAAATTAATGAGACAGATCCGGACGCCCGCCAGCTCTGCAAAGGGGAAAAATGGACGGTGGGCTACAATGTGCAATCAACGGTAGAGGATGACAACCATCTCATCGTTGATATGGAAGTCACTCAGGAAGCCAGTGATATTGAGCAGCTCAACACGATGGCGCAGCAGGCCAAAGCGGCGCTGAATTTACCGGCGGACGCGGCTTTGACCGTGCTGGCGGACAAGGTCTACGGTTCAGGCAGTGAGTTGGCAAAGTGTGAGGAAAACGGGACGTACACTTGCGTGCCTGTGAAGTCGCCCTCAGCGGTCGCCGGGGATGGCTCGATGCCGCTGAGTGCGTTTGAGTATTTGGAAAAAGAGGACGCTTACCAGTGCCCGCAGGGCGCGGTGTTGCCGCGGCGCAACGACTTTACATCTGTCAGTGGGGTGGTTTACCGCACATATTATGATGGGGCGGCTTGTCGTGACTGCCCCCTTTTGAAGAGGTGCACGAAGAGTAAATATCGGAAGCTGAGCATCAGCGAACATCAGGGAGCCAATGATGCAAATCTGGCGCGACTGGCGGCAAATTCCGAGGCCTACGGGAGGCGTTGTGCGTTGGTGGAGCATCCGTTCGGGACGATCAAAGCTGACGGCTGCGGGAATTTATTATGTCGCGGGTTAGAACTGGCGACCGCCGAGATGGCGTTGAGTTGTTGGTCGTATAATTTTAAGCGGGTGAGTTCGCTGTTGTCGTTCTCCGCTCTGATGGATTTGGTGTCAGGTCAGTCAGGTCAGGGCGCGAAAAGACTTTTGAGGCGGTATTTTACCAGTTTTAGGGCTCTAACGAACCTCTCAGAGTCCTTCAGCCGCTTCCAAAAACGTTTTTTCGGGCAGTCGACAGTTCAAGTCGGAATACCGCGTCGATAAAATATTTTTCCAACAGCCTCAATAGGGTTGGTTCATCGAATCAACCCTGTTCGATCGAAATGCCTCCATGACTCAATAGGGTACGTTCGATGAATAGACCCTGTTGATTCGTAAAAATCGGGCCACTCAGTTCGCCACGATGTTTACGAGGCGACCTGGAACAACGATGACTTTCCGAACAGTGTTACCGTCGGTGAAGTTCTGAACTTTCTCACTCGCGAGAGCCAGTTTTTCGATTTCATCTTTCGGCGCATCTTTGGAAACCATCAGCTTGTCGCGGACTTTTCCGTTCACCTGAATGACGAGTTCGATTTCATCTTCGACGAGATACGCTTCTTCAAACTCAGGCCATGCCTGATTGGCGAGTGCATCACCTCCGAGAATCCCATTCAATTCTTCGGACAAATGCGGCGCAAACGGATTCAGCACGTGAAGCAATGTCTTCACCGCACTGATCGGCAATGACTCCAGTTTGTTGAGCTCGTTGGTGCACACCATCATTTGGGAAATAGCGGTATTGAAGCTCATGCTCTCAATGTCTTCGGTGACTTTCCTGATCGTAGCGTGAACGACTTTCAGCGTGGCTTTGTCAGGCTCGCCATCAGTCAAATGATCGCGCTTTGCCCAATCACCTTCCTGATTTTGTTCCATGACCAACCGCCAGACGCGACCGAGAAAGCGATACACACCTTCGACACCGTTCATTGACCAGGGCTTCACCTGCTCAAGCGGTCCCATGAACATTTCGTAAAGGCGGAGCGAATCGGCGCCGTAGAGTTCAACCACGTCATCGGGGTTCACGACGTTGCCGCGTGACTTGGACATTTTGTGAGACTTGGCTTCGACTCGAATTTTCGTGTCTGTTTTCCAAACGAAGCTGTCACCCTTTTTCTCAACGTCATCCGCCGTCAGAGAATCGGTCTTCATGTTCCCTGCGACGAAACTTGATTTATAACTAATTGGATCACCTGAATCATCGCGAAAAAGCGTGAATTCCATTTCACCCATGATCAGCCCCTGATTCACCAATTTCTGAAAAGGCTCGGGTGTGGTGACATGTCCGAGGTCGAACAAGACTTTGTGCCAGAAACGGGCATACAACAGATGCAACACAGCATGCTCGGTTCCGCCGATGTAGAGATCAACTCCACCGGGATTCCCATTTTTACCAAGCCAATAATCATCAGCCTCTTTGCTGATTGGCGCACTGTCGTTTTGCGCATCGCAATAACGAAGGTAATACCAGCACGATCCCCCCCACTGAGGCATGGTGTTGGTTTCGCGAATGATTCCATCACCAAGTTCATTCACCCAATCAGTCGCTTTTGAAAGTAGCGGCTCGGGAGTTCCGGTTGGTTTGTAATCTTCCAACGCAGGCGCAAGCAGCGGCAAATCAGCTTCCGAAATCGCTTCGTGTTTTCCGTCCTTCCAAACAATTGGAAACGGCTCACCCCAGTAACGCTGGCGTGAGAACAACCAGTCGCGAAGTTTGAAATTAATCGTCTTTTTGCCGAGTCCTTTTTCTTCAAGCCACTCGCTGATTTTTTCTTTGGCTTCGGCGGTGGAGAGAGCGTCGAGGAAGCCGGAATTGATCGCGGTTCCGTTCCCGCAGAAATTCTTCTGTTCCCCGCCCTCCGGCGCCTTCACGACTTCAATAATCGGAAGCTCAAACTTCTCAGCAAACTCGTAGTCCCGCTCATCATGCGCCGGCACTGCCATGATCGCTCCAGTGCCATAGCCCATCATAACGTAATCGGCGATCCAAACGGGTATTTTCTCATCGTTCACGGGATTAATCGCGTAGCCACCGGTAAAAATTCCGGTCTTATCTTTCGCCAACTCTGTGCGCTCAAGGTCGGATTTCCCGCTGCACATTTTCTGATAATCTTCGACAGCTGATTTCCGATCATCCGTGGTGATTTTTTCAACAAGCGGATGCTCGGGCGCGAGAACCATGTAGGTCGCTCCGAAAAGGGTATCGGGGCGTGTTGTGAAAACGGTGACCTTTTCTCCATCGATCGTGAAATCCACTTCAGCACCTTCACTGCGGCCAATCCAGTTGGTCTGCAGCATTTTGATGCCGTGCGGCCAGTCAAGACCTTCGAGTTCATCGATCAAACGTTGAGCATACGAGGTGATCCGCAACATCCACTGACGCAACGGACGCTTCTCAACAGTGTGGCCCTTCGAGCGCCATTCTTCGACTTCTTCATTTGCCAAAACGGTGCCCAAATCCGGCGACCAGTTCACAGGAGTCTCAGCAACATAGGCGAGACGCAGCTCGTCAATTTCATCTCGCGACATTCCTTTGGCTTCCAATTCGGAAACGGGCTTGGCTTTGTTTTCTTCTTCGCAGAAATACGAATTGTAGAGCTGGAGAAAAATCCACTGGGTCCATTTTACGTAAGCTGGATCGGTTGTGTTGATTTCACGATCCCAATCGTAGGCGAAACCGAGGCTTTTCAACTGGCGACGAAAGTTGTCCGTATTTTTTTCTGTGCTGATCCGCGGGTGCTGCCCCGTTTTTTCGGCATATCGCTCGGCGGGAAGACCAAAGGCATCCCAACCCATCGGGTGAAGCACATTGAAACCAGCCATGCGCTTCTGGCGCGTAATGATATCCGTCGCGGTGTAGCCTTCGGGGTGGCCAACATGAAGCCCTGATCCGCTTGGATACGGGAACATATCAAGCGCGTAGAACTTCGGCTTGGAAGCATCGAAATCTGCGTCGCCGGGGTTCGGCACGGAAAAGGTTTTTTCGGACTCCCAGACGCCTTGCCATTTGGGCTCGAATTCGTCGAAGGGAAATTGTTTGCGTCTCTCGGTGGACATAATTTTGGCAGTAAAAATTGTGGCGTGGAAAATAGAGGGAAAGCAGCGCGAGGCAATCAGCTTTTCTTCGTCTTCGCGAGATGCAAAAGCTTAATCACCAACCACAAAACGGGCGGAATGGAAGCGCTGAGCAGCAACGCCATTGCAGGGCGATCCCGGCCACTTGCTCCGATGATGGCAAAAGCAAATCCCAGCGGAATAGAGCCGCAGCACAGAGCGAGAAAAAAGCGGCGGAACGGCATACGGACAAGGCCAGCCATGCACGCGACAACTTCGGGCATGACGGGAAGCCAGCGGGAAAGCGAGACAACCCAACCTCCGATTTCGCCGGAAAACAACGCCTCTCCTTTTTCGATACCCGATTCACCAGCGATCCACAAACCCGCACGACGACCCCATTTCCGACACAATCCGTAGGCCAACAGGCCCGCAACGATTGAGCCGATCGAGCTGAGAACGCCTCCCCAAAACCATCCGTAAACGACGCCGAGCGCGGACATCACGACTGTTCCGAGGATTGGCAGAACCAGATCGATAATGAGAAATCCCATACCGACAGCCCATGCCCAGCTGCCTGATTTCTCCAAATCAGCGACGAGTTTTTCCAACGACATCTGGGTTTCAAAGAAATCACCCCAAATCAAAAACGGGACGATCACCAGAACAGCGAGAAAAATAAATAGTAGAACCAAACGGCGCATCGCATGAATCTTCGTTTTTTTGTCGAAAGTTCACGCAGTTTCTGGAAAACTTCGTCTACCCCATCATGGCAGCTCCTCCAAAACCCGAACCCATCAACCCCGAAGATCTTCCTGAACTCGCCCGCGCGGTGGTCCGGGAGGCAAAATTTCCGATGTTGGCGTCGATTGATGGCGACAAGCCGCGCGTGCGGCCAGTTTCGCCGGTGCAAGTGGATGATGCTGATCTCACCCATTATGTCGCCAATTTACGTTCGTATCATAAAACCAAGCAAATCGAAGCGAACCCCAATGTGGAGCTGTGTTACATGGCCCCGAACCACGATCAGCTGCGGATTGAAGGCGCTGCCGAAACGGTAACCGATCGAGCGGTTCTTGAATCAATCTGGGAATCCAATCCGCTTCTACGGAATTACCTAGGCTCGATCGACAATCCAGAGATGATCATTTACCAGATCAAACCAACCCGAATCCGCTTCATGCGGGAATGGGCTTTGGAATATCACACGGTTGAGCCTTAACCGCGCGAAGCCGCAGCGATGCGATTCCCCTTTTGAAAAATGCCCCTTAGCTTTTCAGCCAACGTTATGAAATTGAATTCAATCTCACGCCTTCTCTTTGCCAGTCTTGTGATCGGCAACCTGACTTTCGCCCAGGATCAGACAGAAAAACCGAAAGCTCCAAAATATGAGGCGGACATGAAAAAGTTCGAAGCCCGAGACAAAGCGACGCCTCCGCCTGAAGGTGTTGTTCTGTTTGTCGGAAGCTCCAGTATTCGGATGTGGGACTTGGAAAAGTCGTGGCCGAAATTGACGGCGCTTAATAATGGTTTCGGTGGCTCCACCTTAGCCGATTCCATTTTTCATTTTGATCGACACATCGCGCCCTACAAAAATCCGAAAGCGATCTTGATTTACGCAGGCGACAACGATGTCAGCAAAGGCCTCAATGCAGACGAAGTGCTGGCAGATTTCAAAACGCTGCTCGGAAAAATCAAGAAAACGCATCCAACTGCGAACGTGATTTTTATCGCGATCAAGCCCAGCACAAAGCGTTGGGACATGTGGCCAACCATGAACGACGCGAATCAGAAAATCGCCGAACTCGCAAAAACGGATGACTTGCTACAATACGCAGATATCGCGACGCCGACCTTCGGTCCTGACGGCGGCAAACCGGAGGACAAGTGGTTCAAAGCAGACGGACTTCACCTCAACGAAATGGGCTACACCAAATGGGTCGAGGTGATCAAGCCGCTGTTGGAGAAAGCAGGCGTTTACGGGAAGTGAGGTAACTCACTCAACACGCTTCGTTCCCGGACGAACCGCAGGAATTTCTGCGAGCCACTCAGGAATTTCATCGGGGGCGTAGACTGGAAACTGAACTTCCATACATGAAACAGCGGGATAATCTCCGACGGTTTCTTTTCCGCTTCGATTGACCACGACAAACACACCGGCAATTTCGCCGCCCTGTGATTTGATGAATTCGAACAGCTCCACCAGCGTTCCGCCCGTTGTAATCACATCTTCGACGAGCAAAATTCGATCGCCTCTGTTGATTTCAAAACCGCGCTTCAGCTCCAGCTCGTTCGTCTCAGGATTTCGCTCTGCGTAGATCGTGCGTGCATGAACCGCCAAACCGACCTGCTGGCCAACTGGCACGCCACCCATTGCCGGGCTCAGGACCACATCGATTTTGCCAAGCGCCTTCATCGCATCGACGCGCTGTTCGATCATCGCCTGCAACTCAAATGGATGCTGAACCAGCTTTCCTTTTTTAACGTAGAAGTTCGAATGATTCCCACTCGCAAGCTGGAAGTGGCCTTCTTCGACCGCTCCGTATTCCTTGAGCAATTCAATCGTTTCCTGCGATGACGTCGGTAATTTGGTTTGCATGATTTCGGAGTTCAGAAACTAGTCATTCCGATACCCAGAACTGATACGCAATAACTTTTTAATTAACAGGGACTGTCGAAGCGGACTACGCCTCGATGATTGGTCTTGTCGAATCAGAGATTCTGAGATTAAAATTCAAAAAAACCAGAATCCTGTGCACACATTGAAAAAACACCTCTCAATTTCGGCGATCGCACTGGGATTCGGGGCTTTTGGATACTGTCAGGAAAAATCAGCAAAACCTAATCTTGAAATCCATCCAGAGGGTTGAGCTCCTTTAACGACGCAAATTCAGGCCGATGGTAAAATTTGGGAGGTGATGATCGACACCGGTTCGAACCGGACTGCCATGAATCCCGCATCAGATTTTTATGAAAAATTTACGTTCACCAAAAAGGGGGTGATGATTTCAAACGATCTGCACATCGATGCTGAAGAAGGCATCCTAAAAAATATCCGATTTGGGGGCCAAGACATTTCAAACATCAACGTAGTCGCGTATGAATTCCCTGAATCAAAAAGAATAGTGGGAAAAGAGTACGCCATGATATTGGGAATGGACATTCTCAAGCAGTTCAAAATGGAGCTGAATTTCGATGACGGTTTACTGAAAATTGGAGAATTCGTCCCTGCAGAAAAAGGATGGGAAAAAATCCCAGTTACCATTTATGAAGGAAGACCTTACGTTGAATGCGCGATTGGCGAAATAGAGGGGACGTTTTTGATTGATTCTGGTTCAAACACCGAAATCCGATTTCCCGAAAGTGAATTTGAATATTTGGTAAATGATTCAACCATTCAAATCATCGAAAACCAGTGAAAGGAAATAGTGGGATTCATCACTGAGCTCGACATTTTACGGAAGAAATTTGAATTTGTAATTTGCGATCAAATGGAGGGTTCGGCTAGCGTAGGATCAAAATTCATGCGCCGGTTTAACTGGCGAATTGACAACGAAAAATTTTGGACTTCTCCGCGAAAGAAGGCTTATGACCCTGGCATTTTTGAACGCACTGGAATGCGACCGTCAGCGATAGGGGGGAAGATCGTTGTGGAACAAGTTGTCGCAGGTTCTGTAGCCGAACAAGCTGGAATCAAATTGAACGATGAAATTATTCACGTTAATTGTTCGCCCGTAGGGATTTCGTCCCTTCTTTCAATAGGCGAAATATTTCGAACCAAAACCGCAACTTCGACAACGTTCGAAGTCAAGCGGGAAGGCGTTTCTAAGAATGTTTCAATCGTTATCAAGTTGCCGGAATTTTCCGTTCAATAACCGATTTTATCAGGAAAGAGGTAATTTTTTCAGTGTGAAACGCGATTATTATCCTCACTCCGCATTTCCCTCAATCACAACGCGAATCTGGCCAGCATAATCTTCAGCTTTTTCAGCGAACGAACGGTCCGGTTCGTTGTATAAAATTCCTCGTGAGACATTCACGACCCACGGTGCTTTGCGGGCTTTTTCGTTGGCGAGCGCGGATAAATCTCCTCCCTGAGCTCCAAGGCCGGGGATCAAGAGCGGCACGTCGGGAATGGTTTTGAGAACTGATTTCGAAGCGTTGGTCAAACCGACGACGAGACCAATTTGTTCCGGCTCTTTCATTGCCATATCTCCGACAAGCTGATGCACCTGACGCTTCTCTTCTCCGGCCAACACCTGCGTTTCGATATCCGCAGCCCCTTTATTCGAGGTAACACCGAGCAAATAAACGCCTTTCCCTGGAAATCCGAGAAACGGCTCGACCGAATCGTAGCCCATGTAGGGACTGAGAGTCACGGCATCGACGTCCCATTTTTCAAAATAGGCTTCGGCGTAGTGTTCCTGAGTCGTTCCAATATCGCCTCGCTTGGCATCCAGAATTACAGGGACTCGCGTTCCCCAAATTTGCCCCAGCAATTCTTCGAGTAATTTGTAGCCCTCGACTCCCATTGCTTCAAAATAGGCAATATTTGGCTTGAAAGCCGCTGCATATTGCGCGGTTTCATCGATCAGCTTAACGCATGTCCGACGGACATCAGCAACGTCAGCATGGACGGAAGGTCGCGGGTCAATCCCGACACAAAGTCGGGAACCTGACGACGTGATGCGGTTCATCAATTTCTCGCGATAAGTCATGGCACTACAAAAAATCTCTCTGCACGAATCAACAGGGTCTATTCCATGAGTCAACCGTATAAAAGACCGGCAAGCGTGCTTGTCTGAACTCCACTAATTCGCGGTGGCATTGTGTCTGAATTCCCGCGATTTGGCCCTGACGCATTTTTGTAGCGGTTATTCGAGAAAAAAATTCGTTGCGATGGGTAATCGAATGGGGCTCGATGCAAACTTACCGCTTCATCGCCATCTGCCCGATGTAGGAATCACGCATCTCTTTGAGCTTCACGATCCGCTGATATTCCGTAGAATTCGCTCGGTCCGTCAGTTTGGACTTCGCGAAGGGATTGTTGGTGCCCCAATTTTTCCAGGGACCATCGGGAACTTCATCTTCATCGACGAACCGCCAGTCACAGCTTGCTTTGGTGTTGAAATCGAGATAATCGCGAACTGCGGGCGAAACGTCTAAGCCTGCCGCACTGTTTTTCACCTGATTCTTCGGCTTCGAATCACCAAAAACGTACTGCCAGTCATCTGTTTCAAAAGGACCGACATCTTCCCATTGCGCATAACAAACTTTATCTCCGCGACGAATCGCCAACCAGCGACCTTTCAGAATCGTCCGACCATTGCGGTAAAATTTCTTTTTAAACCACGGCACCATGGCACGGGCAGAGGGCTTGGTCCCAACTCCCCCCCCTTTGATGTCATTGTAAGGAAGCGCGATGTAAAAAGGGTTCTGGGTCGGCTCGAACTTTTTCGGACGAAAACCATCCCTTCCTGAACTTTTCGGATCGTCGTAGCCTCCGAAGCTATTCACCCACCTCATGTCCCACGAACTCATCGTGTTTGGAGTTGGATTGTTCTGAGTTGGCAACTCACCAATCCAGAAAACCGTCGTCGTAATAGCCCGCTTCCACGGGAAGCGAGTGTAGGTGGTTCGCGGCCGAGTCGGCGCAAAAACGCGCGGTAATGTCGATTTTTTACTTGTCTGAGAAACTGCCCCAGGAAAGAGATTTTTAACGCCGGTCGATGCAGTAGCCGGAAGCGGGGCAATTGGCGAAATGGAAGGCGCGGTTGTCGGAGATGGTGTCCCCGCAGTCAATGTCTGCGCACAGGAGACTACTGGACCCGCCAAAAGAAGGGCCGCTCCGGTTAAAAATAAAATCTTGCTGTGTGAGGAGGTATTCACGTTTAGTGAACAGATGACGTCTCAGAGAAAAACTTTCTTAGAAGAAGAATCTTTCTACAGCCTTTGACGCCTGCTTAGGGTAATTTTGGGACATCCAATACGAAAATTC
>ERZ887942.2822-NODE-2822-length-10503-cov-5.153905_pt1 | contig 10503 bp, 11 predicted proteins | sample MGYA00521099_ERZ887942 | MGnify/ENA primary metagenome ERZ887942 (study PRJEB32303, sample SAMEA104408605) | aquatic metagenome | biome: Brackish water; feature: Pelagic; material: water | place: Baltic Sea | collected 2014-06-07T06:48:00 | depth 16,251 m ... | reverse complement strand
AGTTTCAAATCCCCCCGACAAGACGGCAGCAACAAGGCCGCACACAGGCTTGCCAGTCTTGTCAAAGGAGAACCACGTTTCCCGCTAGTTGACAACCACAATCTGCACCTGCCTCGGCCTGCCGCTGAACAACACTCACAGCGCCGCACCCGATCAGGACCAGCTTTACCAGACCGCTACTGGTGCCCCCCACTCTGAGAGACACAGAACACTTTCTCTCAATGGAACATCACGCTGCGGAATTCGGTTGTATGCGTTAAGCGCCTCCTACCCCCCCCAAAGCAACAAACAACCACAAGGCATTCATATGAGTGATTCAGTAGGTCAGTACCTCAACGAAATCGGCACCGTTGCCCTTCTCAACGCAGCCGAAGAGCGCGAGCTCTCCCAGATCATCGAAAAGGGCGTCGCCGCTCGCAAAGTAAAAGAAGCCGGCGAGCGCAGCCGCAAGCTCGACCGTGAGATCCGCGCTGCTGCCATGGCCAAGGACCGGTTCATCCGCGCCAACCTTCGCCTGGTCGTATCCGTTGCCCGCCGCTATCCGTTGCCTCCCGGCATGGAGCTGCTCGACCTCATCCAAGAAGGAAACCTTGGCCTCGAGCATGCCGTAGACAAGTTCGACTGGCGTAAGGGTTTCAAGTTCTCCACCTATGCCACCTTCTGGATCCGCCAGGCAATCGGCCGTGCCCTCGACCAGAAGGCCAGCCTTGTCCGTCTTCCCGGTGACCGCTCCGCCAGCCTTCGTGCCGCCCTCCGCCAGGTCTCCGGCGACGGCGACGAACTCGACGAAGAACATGCACGGCTGCACCGCCTCACCACTCCAACGTCCCTCGATCGCACCATCGGCGACGATGACAGCAACGAACTGGTCGACCTTCTCCCTGATTCAAACCCTGGACCAGAGTCCGTGGTTATGGACCGTGCCGAAGAAGCAATGGTTACCGGCTTGCTCGACGTCCTCGACGACCGTGCTCGTTACGCAGTCGAGCAGCGCTTCGGCTTGCACGACGGCCGCAAGCGGAGCTACCGCGAGGTCGGCGAAGATCTCGGTGTGACTGCCGAAGCCGCTCGCCGTCTGGTGAAGCGTGCCGTGAACACCGTGCGCGAAAACGCTCCCGCAGCGTTCGACGCCGCGTAGTTTCACTCCTGCTGCCCGCAGCAGACACAGTTCAAAATGTGAGAGCGCAGGGTTTCGGCCCTGCGCTCTTGCCGTTTTTGGGTCTAGTGGCGTTGCCCAACCCAGGTGTCGCGAATGGTCAAGATCGGCAGACCGACTCATGGGGACCGGGTGAAATAGACCGATGGGCACAGGTGGCAGGGCCACCTGAGCCCGGGCGCTACAAGAACAAGATGCGGACTGCGACAAAACTCATTGCGATTGCGCTGAGTTCACGCGTGCGTATTTTCGCCCTTGCCATGACAGTCCAGAGTCCCGTAGGACCTATGTCGGCCGCACCCGTCGCTGGCGCCGCAATGGTGGGCGTGTTGTGGACACGATTCGGTCCCAGCAACTGGGTGAAGGATCAGTTCCCCGCTGCGCACTCCGGTTCGACGATCCACGAGTTCTCGACCACACATCCCGACGATGCGATGATGGCGCCAGTGCACGCAGCTGCGGCCGATGGTACGGACATGACGCCCACCAGTGTCAGCCATACCGGTGCCCATCGCCACTTTCGCTCAGCCAACTCTTGGAGTCCGCCGGAACGGCGGTGAAGTTACGGCTGTCGTTATCCCAGCATGACCGGCCACCGATCCAGTGGCAGCAGCAGAGCCCACACAACACATGAACCGTTGACCGTTCCAGTGACGCCGTTCGAAACAATCGACCTCGCTCAGTTGACTTCTACTCGGCTTGCTCCTCCGCGTGCTGGCCCTGCGGCACTCGCCGACATACTGCAAGTTCCCGGTATCGCCAGGCCAGGCACCAGTTGATTACTTGGCAACGGAACCAGCTCTTGGGAACGCTGCGCCCGCATCCGGGCCGCCAGCATTCCACGCAAGGCCAGAACCAACCGACATCGCTGAGGCCATAGAGGCGCTCGAGATGGTCACACGTGAGACGGTTACACGTGAGACAGTTGCGCGTGAGACGGTTTCACGAGAAACGCCTACAGCCGAAGTTCCTAGGGACTTTCCAGCGTTCGAAAACAGCCCGCTACCTGATGACGCTGACGAAGCTCGCACCACGGTAGACGAGCTTGAGGCTCTGCTCGACGCAGTCCAGGGGGCCACGACGAAGTCACGACACAGCCACCCTCACCCAACAGGTGACATCCGTCACCACGATGTAGCACGAAAGTTGCATCCAGGTGTTCGGGCGCCGTCGTAGTAGGTGGCGTCCCCCACACAGGAGCAATTCCCATGCGCACTTCCCTACTCAAACTTCTGGCGACGGTGCTTGCACTAGCCATGCTTGCCGTTGCATGCGGTAGCGATGCCAGCGACGAGAATGCCGCTGAGATCCCAGAGACAAGCGAAGAGACAGAAACCTCCGAAGACGCAATGGCTGACGACCCAGGCACCATTGTTGATGTCGCTGTTGGCGCTGGCAGCTTCACCACCCTGGTAGCAGCAGTCACCGAAGCCGGTCTCGTCGAAACACTCTCTGGCGCAGGCCCGTTCACCGTGTTCGCACCAACCGACGACGCATTTGCCGCAGCACTCGACGCCCTCGGCCTCACCGCCGAAGAACTCCTTGCCAGCGACGACCTCGCAGCCATCTTGACCTACCACGTCGTAGCCGGCGAAGTAGACGCAGCAACCGCAATCAGCCTCGACGGCCAATCAGCCGAAACCGTCAACGGCGCATCAATCGACATCAGCGTCGTAGACGGCAACGTCATGATCAACAACGCAACCGTCATCGGCGCAGACGTCGCCGCCTCAAACGGCATCATCCACATCATCGACACCGTGCTGTTGCCACCAACCGACGACGCAACGACCGAAGACGCAATGGCTGACGACCCAGGCACCATTGTTGATGTCGCTGTCGGCGCTGGCAGCTTCACCACCCTGGTGGCAGCAGTCGCCGAAGCTGGTCTGGTCGACACACTCTCTGGCGAAGGCCCGTTCACGGTGTTCGCACCCACCGACGACGCATTCGCAGCAGCACTCGACGCCCTCGGCCTCACCGCCGAAGAACTCCTTGCCAGTCCTGAACTTGGCTCAATCTTGGCCTACCACGTCGTAGCCGGCGAAGTAGACGCAGCAACCGCAATCAGCCTCGACGGCCAATCAGCCGAAACCGTCAACGGCGCATCAATCGACATCAGCGTCGTAGACGGCAACGTCATGATCAACAACGCAACCGTCATCGGCGCAGACGTCGCCGCCTCAAACGGCATCATCCACATCATCGACACCGTGCTGTTGCCACCAACTGAGTAGCCACACCGTGTAACAGTTCCCCTCCAAGACCCACAACCGCAAGGCCTTTGGCCTTGCGGTTGTTGCGTTTTCCGAGCACGAGAGCTCCGGCGACGGTCCCGTCCCCAACTCGGACGCGCACGTGCCGGATCAGAGATCCACACGTAACGGCTACTGCACCTCGGTGCACTGTTGCTGCCGGTGAACGGGTAAGGACCCACCCGCCAACAGCACGGTCGCAAGCTTCTGGATCTGCGGCCCAGGACAACCTGAATATCTCTGCTGAGCATTAGCCAGCCGTTAGCCCAGAAGTCGCATCTGTCTTTGCGGGCAGATTCAGCCGCTTGCGATGAACGCACCCACGTCGATCCGTATCGAGTCGAAGGAGACATCGTCGGGTAACGCAAGCAAAGCCGACGGCGACTCTTGCAGGCTGGCATTCATGCTTGAGGCCTGCGAGTAGATCTTGAGCTGCACGTTGGGCAGCGCCGCCCGGGGCTCCGAAGTTGGGAATCCGGTAGGTGAACGGAGCCGCCGCTGTGGCCGTGCCGCGAAGTCAACATAGATGTGTTCTACAAACGCCACGTCTGCCCGTTCATCAAGAAGGCTGACAAACACAATCGGGACGGTTGCCTCTACGATGCCGTCGTTCCTTGCCTCCAACGATGAAGCCACCTTCACCATCAGGCACGATCTCGGCGCGGTTGGGCACTAGCCGAGGGTTAGCCGGCCGCGAACGGATAGGGCGCTGATCTTCATCGAACCAGACGGCGACGCCCAGACCCCACATCTCAACAGCCAATTCGGTGCAACCAGCAGCTGATCCCGGGCACAATGGTGCCCTATGAGCATCACATGGACACCGGACACCTGGCTCGACCGCCCCGCGGCGCAACAGCCAGCTTGGCCAGACGCCGATGCGCTCAACGGTGTGCTCGACAAGATCGCAACGCTCCCCCCGCTGGTCTTCGCTGGTGAAGCACGCGATCTGACCGAAGCACTCGGTGAAGTAGCGCAAGGCCGTGCGTTTCTGCTGCAAGCAGGAGATTGTGCCGAGTCGTTCGACGGTTATTCGGCCGACGGCATCCGTGACCGACTCAAGGTCATCCTCCAGATGGCGGTAGCGCTCACCTATTCCGGCGGGCTTCCTGTAGTCAAGGTTGGCCGCATCGCCGGCCAGTTCGCCAAACCTCGTTCCAGCGACACCGAAACCATCGATGGTGTTGAACTGCCGTCGTTCCGGGGCCACATCATCAACGACCCGGAGTTCGGCGAAGGGGCTCGCATCCCGAATCCCGAACGACTCCTGCAGGCATACCAGCAGTCCGCATCCACACTCAACTTGCTGCGCGCATTCACCAAGGGCGGTTTTGCCAACCTGGCCCAGGTCCACTCATGGAATCAGGAGTTCGTCGCTGCTTCCCCGCAAGGCAAGCGTTACCAGCAGCTCGCCGACGGCATCCAATCCGCGTTGCACTTCATGAATAGCTGTGGCATCGACATCGATGACTCGCGGCTCGAAGAGGTTGATTTCTACACCAGCCATGAAGCGCTGCTGCTTGACTACGAACGGGCGCTCACTCGCCAAGACAGCCTGACAGGTGACTGGTACGACTGTTCGGCTCACATGTTGTGGATTGGCGAACGCACCCGCCAGCTAGACGGTGCACATGTCGAGTTCCTGCGTGGGGTCAAAAACCCGCTGGGCTGCAAGGTTGGCCCCACTGCAACTCCAGAAGAAGTCCTGAGCATTTGCGAAACGCTCAACCCCGAACAGATTCCAGGACGCCTCACGCTGATCTCTCGGATGGGCGCCGACACAATTGGTCAGAACCTGCCGCCGCTCCTTCAGGCAGTGAAAGACGCCGATCATCCAGTGGTATGGGCATGTGACCCAATGCACGGCAACACCTTCACCAGCGACACTGGCCTCAAGACCCGCCACTTCGACGCCATCTGCCGCGAGGTCGAAGGTTTCTTCACTGCCCACGATCAGGTTGGAACCTGGGCTGGCGGTATCCATATCGAGCTCACTGGTGAAGACGTCACCGAGTGCCTGGGTGGAGGCGAGGACTTGGATCACTCCGATCTCGAGCACCGTTACGAAACGATTTGTGACCCTCGTCTGAACGGCAAACAGTCGATCGACCTTGCATTCCGCGTGGCCGAGTTCCTCCAGCGTTAACCAAGCGTCGTTACCTGAAGGTGACTACAGACCAGACGGATCAACGGATCACAAGATGAAGCGGGATACCTTTCTTGTCGCGCTCGGCCTGTTTGTGGTCGGCTACGGCACAAACGTGTCGACACCGTTCCTGGTGTTGTATCGGGATCGTCTCGACCTGAGTGCAAACGCGACCCAGCTCATCTTCGTGGTCTACGTCGTTGGGATTTTGAGCACGTTGATGCTCGCCGGTCAGCTGTCCGACCGTTACGGTCGCAGACGACTGCTCATCGCTTCACTTGCCCTGTCGGCCCTTGGTTCAGCGATCCTGATTGGTGGCCGCGACAGCTTTGCGCTACTACTGATGGGTCGGGTCATACTCGGCGTGGTGAGCGGTCTCGGGTTAGGTGTTGGTGCCGCATGGCTTCAAGAACTGATGGGTCCAGCGCAACAACACAAGGCAGCCCTTGTAGCCACACTCGTGACCTATGGCGGATTTGGTGCTGCCCCACCGCTGTCTGTGCTCTATGAGTGGCTCGGCCCTTCCCCGCTCATCGTTCCGTTTGTCTTTCATATTGTGTTAACGCTTGCCATCATCCCTGCGGTGGCAAGCGTTCATGAGACAGTGGACGTTGCCGCAGAGGCTGCCCGTGGACCGTGGCGACCAGCGATCCGTTTTGGCATTCCGGCCACGGCCCGCCGCCAGTTCCTTTGGTACATCGGCCCGCTTGCCATCCTGATTTTCGCTTTTCCATCGATGGCCTTTGCCTTGTTCCCGGTCCTACTGAGCGACACTGTCGACGCCAGCCCGGTGGTGGTAACCGGCCTGTCTGGCATGTCCACCGCGTGGGGCGGGCTGCTGTCGCGGCCACTGATCAACCGGATCCCCACCCAGGTCGCTATGGGGTGGGGAGCTGCAATCGGCACAACCGGTTACGTGCTGGGAACCATCGCCTTTGTCACCGGCAGTTGGCCGCTCGTGTGGCCAGCAGCGATCGTGCTCGGCGCTGCGAGTGGAGTCATCTCGATTGCTGGCCTCACATTGGTCGGTCAACTCACAGATCCGAACAGCCGGGGTGCGCTCAGTTCCACGTTTTATCTGCTGGCCTATGCGGGTATGACCATGCCGCTCGTGGTGAGTTCATTGGGTCCTTCCTTTGGGACAACAAAAGTTCTGGTCGTGATCACCTGTGTCACCGGCCTACTCGCAGCGACCGCACCGTTGCGTCACCGGCTCGGAACGTTGTAGACGGCGCACCCGAATCTGGCCGAAACGGCCCTGGTGCACAGGAAAACGCCCCCAGAACCGATACAAGAAGCGCCATGACTTTGCGCGCTCGCCGCCTATTTCTGCCGTTGCTTCTGGTTGGACTCATCGCCGCTGGATGTTCTTCGTCCGACGGCGAGACTGCCCTCGAGGCAGGGGTCACTGTCGAAGACACACCCACGTCCGAAGCCAACCAAGAGGAAGACAGCAGCGACACCGGCGGGTCCACACAACCGCCAACGTCGATCCCGGTGCCTGAAGACGACGAAGCGGCCAATGCCGCAATTGCTGGGCTCGACGGAGATGAACCACCAGAAGTCCTCGATGCAGATCCACGCACCACCGCTCAATCATTCATACGTGCCCGTTTCAATATCGATCCCGAGCCTGACTGGATCAGCTGCATGATTGCGGAGACCCAACAAGACGAGGTTCTTGAAGCCAGCCTTCGTACCCCTTCGGTTGCACAGGGTCGCGTAGATGACAGCCAACTCCGGGCATTGACCTTTGCCATGAACGGCTGTATCGACACCCTCAGTCTTGCCGACTGGGCGACCCAGGCAATTGGCCCTCAAGGCGAGGTGCAACAGACAGCACCACCCTGTTTGGTTGAACGCTTCGACCAGGCCACGACTGGTGACACGACATTTTACAACTTCGTCGCCCTGACCTATCAGTTCCGCCTCGATCCTGCCGGGGTAGACAGTCTGGTCGATTCACTCGCGTCGTGTGCGCCAATCAGCTCGTTGTCAGATTTCTTCGCAGGGCAGGCGGAACAGTCAACAAACTTCACCACCGTGGTCGATCGCGACTGCCTGGTCGACGTTCTGAGCCCCAGCGAAGTCTCTCAAGAATTTTGGGACTTGTTTGTTGGAGGTGGGGTCCCGGCAAACACGGTGATCGACCCATTTATCCAACAGTGCTCCGAGATTTTGACCAGTGATCTTGCCCCGTCGGTGCCCGACACCTTCGTTCCATGGGCTGGTTCAGGTGATCTCGCCGGTGTGCAACCGCCAGCTCGAAACAGGATCTACACCAGTGCCCCTCCGATGGTGCTCGATCCTGCGGCCAGGTACGAAGCCGTGCTGGCGACCGGCGGCGGCGAGGTCCGCATCGAATTGTTCGCCGATTCAGCGCCACTGACCGTGAACAACTTTGTCCAACTCGCCCGAGACGGCTTTTACGACAACATCGTGTTCCACCGTGTGCTCGCTGGCTTCATGGCTCAGGCAGGTGACCCCACAGCCACAGGCACAGGCAACCCCGGGTATCAGTTCGCAGACGAGTTCGAGAGTGGCGCTGCCATGGACCGCAAGGGACTCCTGGCAATGGCAAACACCGGGCCAAACACAAACGGCAGCCAATTCTTCATCACGTTCGCAGCCGCCGAATGGTTAACCGGTCTTCACACGATATTCGGCGAAGTCACCCAAGGCATCGAAATCGTCGACAACATTGAGCTGCGGGATCCAGCCAACCCAACTGGTCCCGGCCAGCTCATCGAGTCGGTGACCATCATCGAAACGATCGTCGAATAACACCACGGTTCGCCGGTCCGCTCCGGCCGCAGCTCCGCTCGTCGTTATTCCTGACGGCAGAAGTCTGCGAAGCTGGCGACAAAGTTGCCGAGCTCCGCCCGAGCTACAGCGTCACTGAGTTCACCGTCGGTAATCTTCTCGCCGCACGTACCGATACCAAGCGAGGGGAAGAGCCGCACTGGCTGGAAAGCCATGATTGCCTCGAAGTGGGTTCTCAGGCTCGCACCCGCGCGAACACCCGGCGTGGTGACCACCATGGAGATGGGGGTGCCCTCCCAACCACGTGGCGGACGAGATAACCAGTCGATCGCGTTCTTGGTCACCGCAGGAAACGAACCGTTGTATTCAGGCGAGAAGAGCAACACGCCGTCGGCAGCACCTACCGAGTCATGAAGCGCCTGCACCGTTGCGGGTAACGCCACTTGTTCGATGTCACCGTTGTACAGCGGCACATCGGCCACGCTGAACAGCTCGATCTCGGCATGTGTGGAGCCCACCTCGATGGCGGCTCGGGCCACCGCCCCATTTACCGACTTGTTTCGGAGACTGCCAACAATTGCTGTGATCTTCAACGTGTGCATGTCTGCTAGTCAAGCCTCGTCATGGGCCTGTGACGCACATCTTCGCGTCATCCCCTTCAAATCACAGCAATACCCACCGGGTCGTGGCACGCTTGACACCATGGCCATCGAGATCAACCAGTCGCTGGTCATCCCCGATACGGAGCTCGATTGGAAATACACAACGTCGGGCGGGCCTGGCGGCCAGCATGCGAATAAGTCGAGCACCCGGGTTCAGCTGAGCTGGAACATCGCCGAGTCTGAGGTTTTGAACGAGGGCCTTCGTGCTCGTTTGCAATCCAAACTTGGCGATGTGGTGCGGGCCGACGTCGATGACAATCGGTCACAGCTGCGCAACAAGGATCTCGCTGCTGAGCGACTAGCGGCCAAGGTCCGAGCAGCACTGGTGCAGCAACGTAAGCGTAAGGCGACCAAACCGTCGAGGGGTTCCCAACGGCGGCGTCTCGATGGAAAAAAGCGCGACGCTAAAACGAAGAAACTTCGCCAGAAGCCGACCCGCTGGGACTAGTTCCGGGTAGGTGAACGTTCGGGGTGGCGCTCGACGTCAGCGTATGCCAGTAACTTCGACGGCCATGGCAACATTTTCAGCGAATCTTGGCTTCTTGTGGACTGACCGACCACTTCCCGATGCCATTCGCGCCGCATCTGCGGCCGGTTTTGACGCAGTTGAGTGCCACTGGCCGTATGACACACCAATCGACGAGACCAAGGCGGCGCTTGCCGAAACTGGCATGGTGATGCTCGGGCTCAACACTCGTAAGGGTGGCGACGGCGAGTTCGGACTTGCTGCGGTTCCCGGGCGCGCTGTCGAGGCCCGGCTCGCTATAGACGAGGCAGTGCGCTACGCCGCAAGTGTTGGGGCTCAGGCGGTGCACGTCATGGCAGGTGTCACTCCCCCGCTACCCGTCGCCTTCTTGACCTTCCTCGGCAATCTTCGTTATGCGTGTAAACAGGCTGCCCCACACAACATCACCATCCTGATCGAGCCACTCAACACGATCGATACACCTGGGTATTACCTCCACAACACCGCCGATGCGGCCGGCGTAATCGACGCTGTCGATCGACCCAACCTGAAGCTGATGTTCGATTGTTACCACGCGGCGAGGAGCGGCGCCGAAGTCCTCGAGCTCCTACCCCGGCTCTTGCCGATTCTCGGCCATGTGCAGTTCGCGTCTGTCCCCGACCGGGCTGAACCGGATCACGGCGACTTGGACTATGCGCCGGTCTTTGCGCTCCTCGACGAACTCGGCTGGACACATCCACTCGGCGCCGAATACCGTCCTACAGCCTCGGTCGAGCAGGGCCTTGGTTGGCTGCGCGACCTCCGCTAGACACACACTCAGGGTCTGGCCTTGGGGGCACACTTCGGTTGTGACAGCGTCTCTCTTCACCGCAGCCGCCCCAGACCCGTGGTCCTGGGGGCGCGTTGGGATGGCTACTCTTGGCCGCTCTCGGCGTCGCCACGGGCCTGGCGATACATCCGGCGGTACCAACCGGCCCAAGAACGACCTCGCCGCCGGAACCACCTTGTGGGGACCTGTGCAACAGGTGCTGCATCGATGACCACACCGACTTGGG
>ERZ887942.2821-NODE-2821-length-10503-cov-58.730953_pt1 | contig 10503 bp, 8 predicted proteins | sample MGYA00521099_ERZ887942 | MGnify/ENA primary metagenome ERZ887942 (study PRJEB32303, sample SAMEA104408605) | aquatic metagenome | biome: Brackish water; feature: Pelagic; material: water | place: Baltic Sea | collected 2014-06-07T06:48:00 | depth 16,251 m ... | reverse complement strand
TGACGGGCCATCCCCGGGTGCGGATGGAAACCATGGCCACAGCCCGCCTCTACCGCCAAGTCGAAAGTCAAGTCGGCAGTCAGGGCGAAAGTCAGGTCGGCAGCCAGCACGCCTTTCTGCCGGCCGTACTGGAGGAGGACACTTTTTATCTGGCCGACGACCCCGAACAGCTGGTCGACACCGTGCGAGCTGAACTGCGCCTGCTACAGCGTCACTGGCGGGGCAGCGGCTCACCGCTGCTGCTGGTGCCGATAGCTCCGGGGGCCTTCCAGGCCAACCCCGAGGCCTTTCTGCGGCTGGGACGCGACCTGCAGGCGGGCCTGCTGGACGGCGTGCCCGTGCAGTTGGCCCCCTTGGCTGAGCTGGTGGAGCAGGGCAGCTGGGTCGCCCTGCCGCCCCAGGCCGGCCCGGGATCCAGGCCGGAGCCTCCGGCACCCATCCCCCTGCGGGCCAGCACCAGGGAGGCCCCCCTCTCCGCCCGGGAGGAGCAGGAGCTCGAGCGCGACGACATCAGCATCGGCGAACTTGCAGAGCGGCTCTGGCGCAGTGCGTCCCTGGAGGAACAGGGGGAGGTGCTGGAGCAGCTGGTGCGGCGCCTGGGGCCCGATTCCCGCCTGCAGGGGCCCGCCGGCAACCAGCCCGTGCGACTGCGGGATCTGCTCGAGGAGGTCTACCGCCGCGCCCTGGCCGAAGCCGACTGGAACGTGGTGCGACGGGTCGCTGGGTCCCTCGACCTGGTGCATCCCCAGTTGGAGGATGCCCTCATCGACCTGCTGGTGCGCCAGAAGCAGGTGGTGGTGGGGCGGAACTACACCAGCGATTCCCGGATCAGCGCACCCCAGGGCAGCGCCAGCATCGCCGGGATGATCAAGCGGTTCAGCGGTGAGGACGGCCGGGAGTGGATGCTGCAGCAGGAACTGCTGCTGGCCCTCGATGGCCTGGCCCGCCGCGAGCCAGACCTGCTCAGTGGCAGCCTCACCCTGCAACTGGGCCAGCTGCTGCTGCTGCTCACCGGTGAACTGGCCACCGAAGCCGATCTCAGCCCGAGCGACGCCTTTGAAGCCCTCTGCGACCAGCCTCCCCACGCCATCCAGCGCCGGTTGCGGGCCGTGCTCGCCGACCTGGAGCACGCCAAGGCCGCCCTGCAACGCAAGGAGCAACTGAATGTGAGCGGGCGGGTGCGCTGGGCCGTGCCCGCTCCCCAGGCTGAGCTGCCCAAGGGGGGCTGCTGGCTGCAGCACCGGCTGCGCCTCGGCGCCCTGGGCAGGGTGCCTCGCGATTTCTACCCCGGCATCTGGGACCTGCTGCACCACTGCCGCGGCATCGTCATCGGCGACAAACTCGAGAAGCGCAACCGGCTCGACAGCGCTCCGCTGCTGAGCGAGAAGACCCCGGGGGAACACAACTTCGCCGCCCTTGTGGATCACCTGCTGAGCAAGATCGAAGCCCCGGACTACCGCCAGCTCTGCACCGAAACCCTGATCACCCTGATCGCCTTCGTGGGGGCTAACCCTGCGGTGATCTTTGACAATGACCTCGTGCTGGACGTAGTTATCGGTCACGCCGTGCGGGTGGGCTGGCAACAACGGCACCCCACCATCGCGCCAGAGCAGTATGGCCAGCACAAGGCAAACGCCTGGGATGGGTTCTACCTCTCCTCACCGGCAGACTGCCGCCACTGGCAACTGGAGGCCCTGCGCCAACTCGCCGAAGGCAGCCTCGCTTAGATCGGCTCCCCCAGGCTCATGCACAAGTTGGGCTGTTCAACGCACTGCTCAATCAAATCGGCAAGCTGCAGGGCCCTCGATGCCTGTAAACCATCCACCTGGGGGACCTCAACGCCGCGCACACACTCAAGAAAATGCTCCAGCTCGGCGTAGAGAGGCTCGATTGAGGTGGTACTGACCTCCTCGATCAGGCCATCGGAGCGATACACCAGCTCACCGTGGTCGGCGCTGACCGATTCATGGGCCCGGCGGTGGATGTGCAGGGTGCGGTTGAGGAAGTCGGTTTCCACCAGGCTGCCGCGGCAGTGGGCACTGAGGCTGCGAATCTTGCGGTGGGCCATCTTGCTGGCCGTCAGGCTGGCCACCACTCCATTGGCAAAGGCCAGCGTGGCGTTGACGTAGTCGATCGGTCCGGCGGCCGTGCGCCCCCCGGCTGCGGCCAAGCGGATCACGGGGGCACCGGCCAACTCCAACACCAGGTCGATGTCATGGATCATCAGGTCGAGCACCACCGACACGTCGTTGGCCCGGTCGGGGTTGGGGCTGTGGCGGCGGGCTTCCAGCACCACCACCTCCTCATTGGCCACCACCTTGACCAATTCCCGGAAGGCCGGATTGAAGCGCTCGATATGCCCCACCTGAAGCAGGCGGCCCGCCTGGTCGGCGGCTTGGATGAGTTCGAGGGCCTCCTGCTGACTGGCGGCGATCGGTTTCTCAATCAGCACATGCACCCCTGCTTTGAGGCAGGCCAGGCCTACCCGGTGGTGCAACAGGGTGGGCACAGCGATGCACACCGCATCCACCTCGGCCAGCATTTCTCCATAGTCCGGAAACCAACGGCAGCGAAACTGCTGGGTGGCCAGCTGGCCGCGGGCCGCATCCGGATCGGCCACACCCACCAGCTGGGCGTCCTTGATCAGGCTGAGAACCCGGGCATGGTGCCAGCCCATGTTGCCGATGCCGATGACACCCACGCGCACAGGGATCAAGGAAAGGCTCTCGACTGGGGGCATTATCGGTGCAGGAAGCCGCCCAGGCGGCTTAATTCTCCTCGGCGGGGGGGGAATCCACCACCGGACGCTCGATCTGCACCCGTTCAATCCGCGGGCCATCCATGGCCAGCACCAAAAACTGGTGCCCCTTCCAGCGCAGACCCTCCCCCGGAGCCGGGATGTGTTGGAGCCGTTCCAGCAGAAAACCCGCCAGCGTGTGGTGTCCATCCGCTTCAGGCAACTGCAGGGACAGCTGCCTGTTGAGCTCAAAGATCTCGAGATCCCCGGCCACAGACCAGGAGCCCTCGGCGAGTTGCTGGAGGTCCTGGGCTGACTCGAGCGAGTCGTCCTCGTCACCGACGATCTCGCTGGTGAGGTCAGCCACCGTGACCAGGCCCTCCGTGCCTCCATGCTCATCCACCACCACCAGCATGGGCTGACCACTGCGGATCAGGGGTAGCAACTCGGCTAGGGGAGTGCTCTCCTGCACCCGAGCCACCGGGGTGATGTAAGGAGCCAAAGGCGTTTCGGCCGTGAGCAGCCCCCTGGCGATCGGATCGGCCAGGCGGCGCAGATCCAACATTCCCCGCACATCGTCGAGGGAGCTGCCAATCACCGGAAAGCGGGCGTGGGCAGTGTCGTGCACCTCCCGCATCAACTCAGCGAAGCTGACATCCACGGGCAGAGTGACCATGCCGGAGCGGGGCACCATCACCTCCCGCACCAGCGTGTCCCGCAGGGAAAACACCCCTTCAAGGATGCTGCGTTCATCGGGCATCAGCCCTGTGACGCTGCCGGTTTCAATCAGGGTTTCGAGTTCACCGGCGGAGAGCACGGGCACAAGTTCATCCCAGTTGCGCGGTAGCCCCAGCAAGCGCAGCAGCCCGGCGCTGAAGCGCTCCACCAGGGAAAGCAGGGGCATCAGGCTGCGAATAACGGAATCCAGCAGCGGCGCCAGCCGCAGGGCAGAAACTTCCGGGCGATGGAGCACCCAGGCCTTGGGCAATACCCCCCCAAAAACCGTGGCGAACAGCACCAAGAGCAGAAAGACAACAGCATCCAGCCACCCCTGGGGAACCGAGCCGAGGGCGCCCCGCCCCGCCCATGCCGCCCCCAGCTGTTCAGCCAGGCCCCGTCCGGCCCAACCCAGCGCCACCAGGGAGAGGGCCGCTCCCAACTGGGTGGCCACCAGCACCCGCCGCAGCCGGCTCTGCAATTTGGCAACGGCCAGGGCCCCGGCCTCGCCCCCTTCCTGCAGCTGGCGCACCCGACTTGGCCTGAGGCGAATCAGGGCAAATTCCCCAGCGGCAAAAAAAGCCAGCAGGGCCAAAAGAATGACCAGAGCCAGGAGTTGAATCACGGGAAGACCCACCCTGGAAGCCAGCACTGGGGCGAGGCTAGGAGCTGCGGATCGATCGGTAGGCTCTTAGTAATAGCGAATACAAAATAGGAGATATTCAATAGTCAATCGTCAGTAGAGGATGGAGAATAGAGAATGGGTAATGGGGGTCCCGAGGATCGAACTCGGCTAAGGCGAATTATGAGTTCGCTGCATTCACCAGATTGCTAGACCCCCGTCCATCCGGAGCTACCAAAGACCCCGAACCGGGGTCCGATAGCTCGCCCCCCCATCTTGCCAGCCGCCACCGGGCTGGGTTGGAGCGGGCTGGGTTGGGCCAGCTGATCCAAGGCTGCCTGAGTAACCGTTGGGCACATCGACGGTGCGCCAGGGCATCGGCCCACTTTGTTGCTCAAGCAGCACCCGATAGGTGTTTTCCACCGCGGTGCCATCCCAGACGATGGCTTGGTCAGGAAAACCCAGGCCCATCACCCTGGTGCCATCAACTCCTCCCAGGGCAATGCCGAAGAGGTCGGTGATCTGATTGGTGAGGCTCACCCCGGGGGCATAGGGCGCCCTGAAGCTGTAAAAACGCTTTTCCATGAGTGCAGGGGGGGTCTGCACCTGGCCGCAGCGGGTGACCTCAACCGGCCCAGAGGCCACTCCTAACTCCCCTGCTGAGGCCCCAGCCCCGCTGCGCGCACCACTTAGCAGGGGGGGCTCGAGCGTGGTGGTGCACACCACCGGACCAGCCCAGACAGATTCACCAAGCAGGGAGTGACCTAGCAGGGGAGCTAGCAGGGCGCCTGCCAGGAGCAGGGAGGCCTTGAGCCGGGAGGCCTTGAACCGGGAGGGACTTAAGAGGGTGGCGCTGAACAGGTTGGTATTTGCCATGGATCCAATGGGCCCCTCAGCTGGCGGGGGGTCGTTGGCCGCAAACTAGACAACCCATCTCGATTGAACCAGGCCTTGTCGACCCTTTCCCCCGCCATCACCCTTCCCCCCGCAGAGATGCGGATGGCGCTGTTGCCGCTTCTGGCCACCAAGGCCTATCGCCACGGCAACTTCACCCTGGCATCGGGACGCACCAGTCACCATTACGTGAATTGCAAGCCCGTCAGCCTCAGCGGCAGCGGCCTGGCCCTGCTGGGGGCCCTGCTGCTGGAGCAGGTGGAGCCGGAAGCCAAGGCGGTGGCCGGCCTGACCCTCGGCGCCGATCCGCTGGTGAGCGCCGTGGCCATGGCCGCCGCCCTGGGGGGGCGCGCCCTCGATGCCCTGATCGTGCGCAAGGAGGCGAAGGGCCATGGCACCGGGGCCTGGCTGGAAGGGCCCCTACCGGCACCTGGCAGCCCCATCACCGTGCTGGAAGACGTCGTCACCACCGGTGGATCCGCCCTGAAGGCTGTGCAGCAGCTGCGGGAGGCGGGCTACCGGGTCGAACGGGTGGTGACGATCGTGGATCGCCAGGAAGGGGGCCAGGAGGCGATGCAGGCCGCAGGCCTGGAAATGCGCAGCCTGTTCCTGCTGGCGGAGGTGGCAGCTTTGGCCGCAGAACTGGCCGCAGAACTGGCGTCGTCATGAAGCCGAGCCCCTGGGACTGGCAAGCCGCAGGCCCTCGCCGGATCGAGCAAGCCGCCAGCCTGATCAGGCTGGACGGGCCAGACACCCGCCGGTTTCTGCACGGCCAAACCAGCGCCGCCATCGACGGCTGCCCAGCCGGCAGCTGGATCCCCACCTGCTGCATCACCGCCACCGGGCGCCTGCGGGGCCTCGCCGAGGTGCTCCTCGATGACGCCGGAGCCTGGCTGCTGATCAGCGGTGGGGATCCAGCCAGCATCTGGCAGGCCCTGGATCGGGTGCTCTTTCCCGCCGATCAGGTGCATCTGGGGCCCGTGATGCCAGCCCGGATGGTCACGCCCCTGGGCGAGGGGAGGCCGGATCAATGGCCCCAAAGCCCCGCAGGCCGTTGGCTGGCCCTGGAAAATGGCAGCCCTGGCTGGCTACTGGGCGAGCAGCTGGTGATCCCGGCGGATGGGGAACTGCCCCCCTGGCTGGCGGATCTGCCGCCTCTCTCCCCGCAGGACCAGGAGCGCTGGCGGATCCAGCAGGGCCTGGCCGATTGGCCCTGGGAAATCAACGACTCCACCAACCCGTTTGAGCTGGGGCTGGCGGACCGGGTCAGCCTCAGCAAAGGCTGCTACGTGGGCCAGGAAACCCTCGCCAAGCTGAGCACCTATGACGGGGTCAAACAGCAGCTCAGGCGCTGGTACGGGAGCAGCTCGGAGGGGACGGGTGGGCCTGCCCCGGGGGCACCGCTGTTCGGCCTGGATGACGATTCGGCCAGCCGGGCTGGTCAAATCACATCAGCGTTGGCCTTGGCTGGGGGCCTTTGGATCGGCCTGGCCCTGGTGCGGCGCCAGTCCCTAGAGCGCAACGAGTTACGGCTGGGCCAGGAGCCCAACGGGCCGATCCTGCAGCTCTCGCTCCCCCCAGCCTGGGTGGATCCCCCGGCCGGGGCCGGGCGTCAGGTCTGAGCCAGCAGCCAGCGCACCACTGCCCAGGTGGCCAGGCTGTCGTCGCGGTTGTAAAGGAAGATCCGCTGCAACTGCTGGCGACTGGCCCGGCCGCGGCCATCCTCGCCACGATGCCACTGACGCCACTGGCGCCACCAGAGCAGGCAGCGGGCCCCATCCACCCCCTTCTGGCTCCAGGTGAAGCCCAGCCAGCCGGCCACAGCCTTGAGCCCATAGCTGCTCACCGGCAGGCGCCAGTGGCTGCGCAGGCGCGCATGCACATCCAGCATCCGGCCTCGCAACCGCTGCAGTTCAACCTCGCTGGCTCCCTGGCGCTGGGCCATCCGCACCAGGCCGATCACCTCGGTTTCGCCGTAGTGCAGCACGGGCCAGTCTGGATAGCGATCCAAAAATCGCTTCAGCCGCTGCCAGAGGCGCTGCTCGCCATGCTCCTGCAGGGCCAGGAGCGGCTGGTAGCGCCAACTCTGCTCCTTCCATCCCCCCCCGCCATCGGCCTCCAGCACCAGAAACCCGTGCAGGAAATCGTCGCGGGCATCAGGGTCCGATTCGATGTCATAGAGCAGCACCCCGGGGGCCTGGGCCAGCTCCGGCAGCACCGGGCCAGCCCCCAGCCGCTGGGGAATGCCCGTGGCCTGCACCCGGGCCTGGGCAACCAATTCAGCGGCGATCTCACGATGCTGCTCCCCATAGACGGCCAATTCCTCGGCCAATTGCTCCGGGTTCCGGGATGCCAAATCCGGCAAGTTGGTCACCCCCCGCTCCAGCAACATCTCCCGCCGTTTGCCGCCAATACCGCTGACCTCGCTGAGGTGCCCCATCGCCGCAGCCTCCCGGTCGCAAGGGCCGCGCCAACTGCAGAGGGTGCACTTCTTGCGGTCGTTCACCAAGGGAGGCGGTGTGGCCTCGGCCAGATCTGCGGCGAGACGCTGCAGGCTCTCATCGAGCTGATGCTGGAGGCCACCGCCCAGGGCCAGGCGCTCCTGCTGCAGGGCCCGCCCCGCCCCCGCCAACACCAGGCCATGGGGCACGGGAGCCTGCTGGTGCTCTGCCAAAAGGCGGCCCCAGAGGGCCAGCACCAGCCGAGCCTCCCGGGTCAAGCGGTAGCCCTGCCGGGCCAGCACCGGCCGATAGGCGAAATCCCCCCAACGGCTGGTGCCGGCAATGCGCTCCAGCAGGGCGGGGTGGGCCTCCAGCCGCCGCCCCTGGAGGTCATGCCCGCGCAGGCGCAAGCCCACCACCCCTGGGGCTCCAGCGGCACAGGCCGCCTCTCCATGGCCCGGCCTGTTTGCCAGCAGGGTCTGAAAGCTGCGTAGCTGGTCACTCAGGGCCAGGGCGCGGTGGGCATTCCAGCGGCGCTCACCAGCCACGCCAAATCGATCCAGCCAGGCGCGGCGCCGGCAGCGCAGCCAGCTGCGCAGCAGGCGGTCGGTAAGGGGCTGGTCGGCGGGGAGGGGCGCAGTCAAGGGGGGCATCCACTCGCAGAGACGCTAGTGCTGAGGAGCGGGCGGCACAGCAGAATCAGCTGAGCTCGGCTTCCGCGCCCCATGGCTTCAGCCCCCCTGCCCTTGGCAGCAAGTCCGATCGCCTTCGGCACCGATGGCTGGCGCGGCATCCTGGGCGTCGACATCACCATGGAGCGCCTGCTGCCAGTCGCGGCGGCCGCGGCCCAGGAACTGGCCCACTCGGCCCCGGCAAGCCTCACCAGCCGGGAGGTGATCATCGGCTATGACCGCCGCTTCCTGGCCCCCGAGCTGGCCCAAGCGATCTGCAGCGCCGTGCGGGGCTGCGGCCTGACCCCCCTGCTCTGCGACACCCCCACCCCCACCCCCGCCTCTAGCTGGGCCGTAGTGCAACGCCAGGCCCTGGGAGCTTTGGTGATCACCGCCAGCCACAACCCACCGGAATGGCTGGGGCTGAAAATCAAGGGCCCGTTCGGCGGCTCGGTGGAGGGCGACTTCACCGGCCGTGTTGAAACCCGACTGGCCGCCGGCGGACTGACCGTGCCCATAGCTGGCGAGGTTGGCCAATTTGATGCCATGGGCGCCTACGTGGCCGGGCTCCAGGCCAAGGTCGACACCGCCGCCCTGGCCGAGGGGCTGGATCGGCTGGGGCTGACGGTGATCGTGGACCCGATGCACGGCTCCGCAGCCGGGGTGCTGCCGGCCCTGCTGGGGGAAGGGGCCACAAACAGCGGCGCCATCAGCGAGATCCGGGCCCGGCGCGACCCCCTGTTTGGCGGCAACCCTCCCGAGCCCCTGGCGGCCTACCTGGGCGAGCTGATCGGCGCGGTCCAAGCGAGCACCGCCGCGGGGCGGCCGGCCATGGGCATCGTGTTTGACGGCGACGGGGATCGCATCGCAGCCGTGGATGAGCGCGGCCGCTTCTGCAGCACCCAGCTGCTGATGCCCCTGTTCATCGACCACCTGGCCCGGGCCCGCCAGCTGCCGGGAAGCGTGATCAAAACCGTCAGCGGCTCCGACCTGATGCAGCTGGTGGCTGAGGATCTGGGCCGCACGGTGATCGAGATGCCGGTGGGCTTCAAATACATCGCAGCTGAAATGCTCAGCAGCGAGGTGCTGGTTGGCGGCGAGGAATCGGGTGGGGTGGGCTTCGGCATGCACCTGCCCGAGCGGGACGCACCCTTTGCGGCCCTGCTGCTGATCGAGGCCCTGGTGGAGGGCGGTGTGCCCCTGGGGGAGCGAATCGATGCCTTGCAGCAGCGCTGCGGCGGCGCGGCGGCCTACGACCGGCTCGACCTGCGGCTGGCCAACATGGAAGCCAGGCGCCGTTTGGAGGCCAAGTTGGCAGAGGCCCCCCCCAGCGCAGTCGCGGGCTGTCCCGTGCTGGAAGTGGTCACCACCGATGGGGTGAAACTGCGACTCGGCCCCAGCCACTGGCTGATGTTGCGCTTCTCAGGCACCGAGCCACTCCTGCGGCTCTACTGCGAAGCCCCCACGGTCGCTCGGGTGAACGAGGTGTTGATCTGGGCCCGTGAGCTGGCGGAGGCGGTCTGAGGCCATGGCGCCCCTAGACCTAGACCTAGACCTGGCCCTAGACCCAGCACCCTTCAGCCGATTGGTGATCGCCAGCACCAATGCCGGCAAAATTCGCGAATTTCGCCAGTTATTGGCTGGCATGGGCCTGGAAATCGATGCCCAGCCTGGGGATCTGGAGGTGGAGGAAACAGGTGCAACCTTCGCAGAAAATGCCCGCCTCAAAGCGATCACAGTTGCCAGACACAGCGGCAGCTGGACCCTGGCAGATGATTCGGGCCTCAGCGTCGCTGCCCTCAATGGAGCCCCCGGGGTGCACTCCGCTCGCTACGCAGCCACGGACCCAGCCCGCATCTCCCGACTGCTACACGAACTGGCAGGCAGCAGCGACCGCACTGCCCGATTCAGCGCAGCCCTAGCCCTGGCTGATCCCAATGGCAATGTGCGCATCGAAGTGGAGGGCCTCTGCGCGGGCGTGATTCTCGAGGCCCCCCGCGGCGAGGGGGGGTTTGGCTACGACCCGGTGTTTTTCGTGCCGGAGACCGGCCTCACCTACGCCGAGATGGACCAAACCCTCAAGGGCCGCATCGGCCACCGGGGCCGGGCCTTCGCCCAACTGGAGGCGCCCCTAAGGGAGTTGTTGGGCAGCTGATCAAGTGGCAGCGGCCCAGCTGCCATGCAGGCCATAGGGGATCGCCAATGGCAGCTCCAGCACTGCCTGTTCAGCCAGATCGTCGGCCCCGAGAATCACCAGGTCAGTGGCGCAGCGGGCTCCGTTCCAAACCGGCACCAACACCCAGCCACTGTCTTCGGCAGAAGATGCTGGGCGGGGCACCATTACGGGCTCGGTGACAAAGCCGCGGGGGGCCGCACTCCACAGCCGACGCTCGCCGGTTTGGAGGTCAAGTTTCTCAATGG
>ERZ887942.2819-NODE-2819-length-10509-cov-4.404821_pt1 | contig 10509 bp, 8 predicted proteins | sample MGYA00521099_ERZ887942 | MGnify/ENA primary metagenome ERZ887942 (study PRJEB32303, sample SAMEA104408605) | aquatic metagenome | biome: Brackish water; feature: Pelagic; material: water | place: Baltic Sea | collected 2014-06-07T06:48:00 | depth 16,251 m ... | reverse complement strand
ACCGGCCGATGAAACGGTGGAATTCTCCCTCGACGGAGTCAGTTATGAGATCGACCTTTCGGCGAAGAATGCAAAGAAGCTGCGCGAAGATTTGAAGCAGTGGATCGATTCCGGCCGCCGAGTCGGCGGTCGCCGGCGGGGGCGTCCGGGTGCGCCGGGCCGCGGACGGGGCTCAATTGACCGCGAACAGAGCGCTGCGATTCGGGAGTGGGCTCGCCGTAGCGGTCACAAGGTCTCCACCCGCGGACGGATCCCGGCTGAGATCATCGAAGCCTTCCACGCCGCCACCTGAGCTTCTTTGCTCTCCAGCAGTCTCTCCCAACCGTCACCGTCTCGTCAGGGGTGTTTCGCTAGCCGCGAAGCGATTGCGGCCGATACTGGAAACAGAGCAGACCTGCGGTGCGTTGGACTGCTGTGTCCGTCGCGAGGCGGGGTGCGGCCTGCCGGGGGAGTAATTCGTCCGGCACCGCCCACTAGAGTGATATCAGGGCTCGCGGACACTGCCGCGGCGCCAGGTGAGGGAGAGTAGGTACAGGCGATGTTCGAAAGATTCACCGACCGCGCCCGCAGGGTCGTCGTACTGGCGCAAGAAGAAGCCCGGATGCTCAACCACAACTACATCGGCACCGAGCATATTCTGCTGGGACTGATTCACGAGGGCGAGGGCGTCGCCGCCAAGTCGCTGGAGTCCCTGGGGATCAGCCTGGAGGGCGTGCGTTCCCAGGTGGAGGAAATCATCGGGCAGGGCCAGCAGGCGCCGTCTGGACATATTCCCTTCACCCCGCGTGCCAAGAAGGTGCTCGAACTCAGCCTGCGCGAGGCGCTGCAACTCGGCCACAACTACATCGGCACCGAGCATATTCTGCTCGGCCTCATCCGCGAGGGCGAGGGAGTGGCCGCCCAGGTACTGGTCAAGTTGGGCGCTGAACTGACTCGGGTCCGTCAGCAAGTCATCCAACTGCTCAGCGGTTATCAGGGCAAGGAGGCAGCCGAGGCCGGGACCGGTGGCCGTGGTGGTGAGTCGGGCAGCCCGTCCACCTCACTGGTCCTCGACCAGTTCGGCCGCAACCTCACCGCCGCCGCCATGGAGGGCAAGCTCGACCCGGTCATCGGTCGTGAGAAGGAAATCGAGCGGGTCATGCAGGTCCTGAGTCGGCGCACCAAGAACAACCCGGTACTGATCGGTGAGCCCGGAGTGGGCAAGACAGCGGTGGTTGAAGGCCTGGCTCAGGCCATCGTCAACGGTGAGGTCCCCGAGACCCTCAAGGACAAGCAGCTCTACACCCTTGACCTGGGTTCGCTCGTGGCCGGCAGCCGGTACCGCGGTGACTTCGAGGAACGCCTCAAGAAGGTGCTCAAGGAGATCAACACCCGCGGCGACATCATTTTGTTCATCGATGAGTTGCATACCCTGGTGGGTGCGGGCGCCGCCGAGGGTGCGATCGACGCCGCGTCGATCCTCAAACCCAAACTGGCGCGCGGTGAATTGCAGACCATCGGCGCGACGACCCTGGACGAATATCGCAAGTACATCGAGAAGGACGCCGCACTCGAGCGCCGTTTCCAGCCAGTTCAGGTGGGCGAGCCGACGGTCGCGCACACGATCGAGATCCTCAAGGGTCTGCGCGACCGCTACGAGGCCCACCATCGCGTGTCGATCACCGACGCCGCCGTGGTGGCTGCCGCCACTCTCGCCGACCGCTACATCAACGATCGTTTCCTGCCCGACAAGGCCATCGACTTGATTGACGAGGCCGGCGCCCGGATGCGAATTCGCCGGATGACGGCTCCGCCGGATCTGCGCGAGTTCGACGAGCGGATCGCCGAGGCGCGTAGGGAGAAGGAGTCCGCTATCGATGCACAGGACTTCGAGAAGGCGGCATCACTTCGTGATCGCGAGAAGCAATTGGTCGCGCAGCGTGCCGAGCGCGAAAAGCAGTGGCGCGCCGGCGATCTCGATGTTGTTGCCGAGGTAGATGACGAGCAGATCGCCGAGGTTCTGGGCAACTGGACCGGTATCCCGGTGTTCAAACTGACCGAGGAGGAGACGACGCGTCTGCTGCGTATGGAGGACGAACTTCATAAGCGCATCATTGGTCAGGATGACGCGGTCAAGGCGGTGTCCAAAGCGATCCGCCGTACCCGCGCCGGACTGAAGGACCCCAAACGTCCTTCGGGTTCCTTCATCTTTGCCGGGCCGTCCGGGGTCGGTAAGACCGAACTCTCCAAGGCGCTCGCGGAGTTCCTGTTCGGCGATGCTGACGCGCTCATTCAGATCGACATGGGCGAGTTCCACGATCGGTTCACCGCTTCGCGGCTTTTCGGGGCGCCGCCGGGGTACGTCGGCTACGAGGAGGGCGGCCAGCTCACCGAAAAGGTGCGCCGCAAGCCGTTCTCGGTGGTGTTGTTCGACGAGATCGAGAAGGCGCACCAGGAGATCTACAACACGCTGTTGCAGGTGCTTGAAGATGGGCGTCTCACTGATGGTCAGGGCCGCACAGTCGATTTCAAGAACACCGTGCTGATCTTCACCTCGAACCTGGGCACCTCCGACATCTCCAAGGCTGTCGGCCTCGGCTTCACCCAGGGCGGCGGTGACAACAACTACGAGCGGATGAAGCAGAAGGTCAACGACGAACTCAAGAAGCACTTCAGGCCGGAGTTCCTCAACCGGATCGACGACATCATCGTCTTCCATCAGCTGACGCAGGACGAGATCATCCAGATGGTCGACCTGATGGTCGATCGGGTGTCGGTGCAACTCAAGGCCAAGGACATGACGATGGAGGTCTCCGACCGGGCCAAGTCGTTGCTGTCTCGACGGGGCTTCGACCCTGTTCTGGGGGCCCGGCCGCTGCGTCGTACCATCCAGCGCGAGATCGAGGACGCACTCAGCGAGAAGATCCTGTTCGACGAGATCCGGCCGGGTCAGTTGGTCACCGTCGACGTCGAGAACTGGGACGGCGAAGGGGCTGGCGAAGACGCGAAGTTCACCTTCAGCGGCGGGCCGAAGCGTGAGGTCATCGAGCCGGATCTCACCAGCGCAGGCACTGCGACGGAGTAGCCCGGAAAACGACTGCGGGCGGCCACTTCACGGTGGCCGCCCGCAGTTGTTTCAGCGGTGGCGCGGGAGAATAGCGAAGACCTGCTTGATGATCGTCATCACCCAGCCGCCGGCGTTGGGACTGTGGTAGCGCGGCCAGTTCAATTGGAAGCTGACCACCCAGGCCTGGCCGGTGCGATCGACTGCGTACCAACTGAAGGTCAGGTCACCGGGGAGGTTACCGGCTTTGGCACCGATGTAGGGCCACTGCGAGCGGTCCAGGTCGATCCCCGGAATTTCGGACATAATCTCGCGGACCGGTGCTGCCGCGCCGACAGCGTTGTGCTGTAGCCGGGCGTGCACACGGCAGATATCCTCGGCGCTGCCGTACCATTCCGCGCCGTACGCGGAGCCTGGCGAGTGTGTCCGATGCGGATCTGGTTCGTAGGGGCGGGCACTGGCCGCTTTAAGTAACTCCGCCCGGCCTGCGGGAGAGGCCGTCTTCCACTGATCGCGTACGTCCGGGTTACCCCAGCCGACCGCGAAGAGTTCGCGCATAGTGGGGAAGGGCGTCATGCTGGCCGGATCGTGATGGCCGGCGCGGATCAGGGCTCGCTCGACTGCGGGAGTGCCGAGGCGCTCTATCAACAGATCGGTCGCCATGTTGTCGCTGGTCGAGATCATCTTGCCGGCCGCCTGTCGGACTGTTATCCGGGAGCCGGAGGGGAACTTGTCGAAACCTGACGAGCCGAGCTTTTTAGTCTCGGTGGTGATGGTCAGGGTGTCGTCCCAGCGCAGTGCTCCGGCCGACACGGCGTCTTTGACCGCGAACAGGACGTAGGTTTTGAAAATCGAAGCCAGCGGCAGGGATTCGGCGGTGTTGGTCCCCGCAACCTTCTCGCACCTACCGTCGTCGACCTTGGAGACCTGGTAGGAGTAGCGGGCCCCGGTTGCTCCGAGTGCGATGTCGATATCTTCCCAGGAGTTGATCAGCGGCTTCTGGGTAGTGGACACCAAACGAGTGACGAAGGTCTGGTCGTTCGTCCGCAGTTCGATGTCCTGACGCGCCCCGAACGACGTGAGAAGTTGCAGCCGTGCTACCCCGGCGCCAATTTCCACTCCGGTCAAGGTGTATGGGCGGTCCCACCACAACGACTCCATCGTCGTCTCGATTGGGTCCACCATGTCGGGTGCGGCCAGCGTCTTGACGCTGACTTCCCCGATCGGCCAGTCGGAGTTCAGCATGTCCATGACCTGCTGGGCCCGAACGCCCTGGGGCGTGTTTGTCGATATCCGAACCCCAGAATGTGCTTCGGGTCCGCTCAGCGGCGCGCAACCAGCGACCATGCCGGCGGCGGCCGCGATCGCCGTAGCGAGCATCGCCGCCCGCCGGGGCAACCGGCGCGCGCTACCCGTTCGCTTTGGATCTGGCAACGTCGAGCACGACCTCGAATTCGAGTAGCTGAGAACCGGTCGAGACCGGGTTGGCGCGCTCTCCGGCGTGGGCGGCGATAGCGGGTCCGGCGGCCCAGGCCTGGAACGCCTCCTCAGACTCCCACTGGGTCACTACGAAGTACCGGTCCTCGCCCTTGACCGGTCGCAGTAACTGGAAACCGAGGAATCCGGGTTGGCTGTCGACCGCGTGGGCGCGGTTGGAGAATCGCTTCTCCAACTCGGGGCCCGCCTCCGGTGGCACTTCAATGGCGTTGATCTTGACCACGGTCATAGCGGCAAGGCTACCGCGCCGAGCAGACGAATTCGGGTCAAGATAGGCGTGTGACGTCTTCGTTGACCCACTGCGGCGGAACCGGCCGGCCGTTGATGCTCGTCCACGGGTTGATGGGGCGCGGCAGCACCTGGTCGCGTCAATTGCCGTGGCTGACCGCGCTTGGTGCGGTGTACACCTATGACGCGCCCTGGCACCGGGGTCATGACGACGCAGACACCCGCCCCATCAGCACCGAGCAGTTCGTCGCAGACCTCGCCTTGGCAGTCGAGTCCCTCGACCGGCCCCCTGTGCTGATCGGCCACTCCATGGGTGCGCTGCACTCCTGGTGTCTTGCCGCGGAGCGACCGGAACTCGTGAACGCGTTGGTGGTCGAGGATATGGCGGCAGACTTCGCCGGTCGGACTGTCGGAGCATGGGAGCCTTGGCTACATGCACTGCCGGTCGAATTCGGTTCGGCGGAGGCGATTTTGGCCGAGTTCGGACCGATCGCAGGCCGGTATTTCCTGGATGCTTTCGATCGCACACCGACCGGATGGCGACTGCACGGCAAGCCGGAAAATTGGATTGCGGTTGCTGCGGAGTGGGGAACCCGCGACTACTGGCAGCAGTGGCAAGCGGTGCGGGCGCCGGTGTTGCTGCTTGAGGCCGGGGATTCTGTGGCTCCGCCCGGCCAGATGCAGCGAATGGCTGAACTGGGTGGAGACCGGGTGCGTTACGTCCGGATCGAGGGGGCTGGGCACCTCGTCCATGACGACGCGCCCGAGCGGTACCGCGGCGCCGTCGAGACGTTTCTCGAATCGGTGCGCGCCTAATCGGTCCCCGCGTCGAAAGCGACCGCGCCCGAATCCGTCTCTGGTCCGAATCCGTCCCTGGGATGTCAGCCTCTTTCGCTATTATTCGAACAAACATTCGATTAGGAGTGACGGTGACGATCGACATCGAAGACGCAGTGGCGCGGGTCGGGCGGCTCGAGTCGGCGGTGGCCGCCGTGGCCGCGATCCCCTGGGAGGAGCTGCCGGTCCGGAGCGTCGCCGAGACTCTGGCCAGGCTGGAGACCATCGGATGCCGCCTGCCGGCCATCGGCTATGACGCGATCAACAAGTTGGGTGAGGTCCGGGTTCCGGCCGGTTCCGTCAGGCTGCGGGACTATCTGGCCGGATTGCTGCACATCTCCGCCAACGACGCGGCGAACCGGATCGCCACCGCGGGCGCCCTGGCCGCGGATGCGCCCCGATTGCCGGAAACCGCCGCCGCCGCCCGGCACGGCCTCGTCGGCGCTGAGCACGTCCGGATCATTCGCGACACCGTCGCGAAACTGCCCGATAACGCCGGGGCGGCGGCCCGGGGCCGCTTCGACCTCGAACTGGCCGGGGTGGCTATTGCGGAGCGCCCCGAGGTGCTGCGCCGGGAGGCCGCCAAGCTGCTGGCTGAGTTCGACGCCGACCAGTCCGATCCGGTCGATCGCGGTCGAACCCGCAGGGCGCGCCGCGGTTTCACCCTCGGTCCCCAGGATGCCGACGGGATGAGTCGCGGCCGGTTCTGCCTGGACCCCGAAGCTCGCGCCTACCTGGAGGCGGTTCTGGCCAAGCTGGCGCGGCCCGGCATGTGCAACGCCTCGGATCCGTTACCCACGGTGGACGGTGATCCCGACCCTGTCGCGTCGGCTTCCGACTGTCGCACCACCGCTCAGCGCCACCACGACGCTGTCAAAGCCGCGTTGCGGGGCCTGCTGGCTTCCGGTGAACTCGGCCGACACCGCGGACTGCCGGTGACAGTCGTCGTGACCATGACCCTCAGCCAGCTCGAGTCGGCCTCCGGTGTCGCAATGACCGGTGGTGGCTCGACGATACCCGCCGAGGTGGCAATCGCGATGGCCGCACACGCCCACCACTATCTCTACATCTATGACGAAAACTCAGGCAGACCAATCTATTTGGGAAGATCCAAGAGGTTGGCATCAGCTGATCACCGAATCGTTTTGCACGCCATCGACGGTGGATGCTCGGCTCCGGACTGTGACCAGCCCGCCTATAACTGCGATGTGCACCACCTCATCGAATGGTCCGTCGGTGGCACCACCGACCTTGACCGGCTCACCCTGCTGTGTGAGCGGAACCACCAGGGCGCCGGCCCCACCGAAGCGCAATGGCAGGCCCGTCGACGGTACGACGAGGAATCGCTGGGGCGAACGCTGTGGTACCCGCCGAAATCCGTCGACCCGGCCAGGCAACCGCGGGCAAACCGGTATCACCGGCGACCCAATCCGCCCAGGCCGGAACCCGGGGCTGCATGAAGTCGGCGAGCGCACTCATGGGGGCGTCCCATCGTCGCCCTCGCCCGCCAGTGCGAAGCGGCCGTCTGCGGTCTGCTCAACGAGGCCGTCGATCAGTAGCGAATCCAGGGCGCGATCGCGTTGAGCAGTATCGGTGAGCCACACCACGTCAAGTTGGGCCGAGAGCACCGGAGCGGAACTTCCGCGCAGCACTTCGAGTAACTTTCCGCGGACCTGCCGATCCGTGCCGGCGTAGCGCTGCGCGGGCCGTGCGCGGCCGGGTATCCCGCATCGCGCCAGGCGCACCTCGCGAGCGGACAGATCCCGCAGTCCGGTGAGCGGGCCGTGCACACGGTCGCCCCGAGTTCCATCAGTGCGGCCGAAAACACCGGCGCCGTATCGTCTTCGGGGAGAAGCGCCTCGACCTCGCAATGGTCGCGAACCGGAGACGGGCTTGCGGCATCAGCCAAACCAAGGACCGCACGGGCCACCACTCGCCGCACGTTGGTGTCGACGACGGGAACCCGCTGGCCGTAGGCGAAACAGGCGATCGCCCGCGCGGTGTAGGCGCCGATTCCGGGCAGGCTCAACAATGTCTCGACGTCGTCGGGTACCACGTCGGCGTGCTCGGTCGCGATCGCGACAGCGCATTCGTGCAGCCGTTTGGCACGTCGGGGATAGCCGAGTTTGCCCCAGGACCGCAGAATATCCCCGGCTCCGGCGGCCGCGGTCGCCGACGGCGTGGGCCACCGCGCAACCCAGTCCACCCAGATCGGCGCTACCCGCGCCACCGGAGTCTGCTGGAGCATGAACTCACTGACCAGGATTTGCCACGGACTCACCCCGGCGGCGCGCCACGGAAGGTCCCGCCGGGATCGGCCGAACCAGTCGACAAGATCCGGCGCCGGGATGCTCATCAGTGGCCCCGCCGGGAGGCAGTGCACAATACGGGCCATGGCGAACACCAGTCCTGCGCGAGCGTGGATGGCACTGAAGAAGGGTAACGAGCGGTTTGTCGCGGGCCGCCCGGAGCACCCCAGCCAAAGCATCGAGCACCGGGCCAGTCTGGCGGTCGCTCAGCGGCCGACCGTGGTGTTGTTCGGGTGTGCGGACAGTCGGGTGGCCGCGGAGATCATTTTCGATCAAGGTCTGGGCGACATGTTCGTGGTTCGTACCGCAGGCCACGTGATCGACTCGGCGGTGCTTGGCTCGGTCGAGTACGCGGTCACGGTCTTGAACGTTCCGCTGATCGCCGTTCTCGGCCACGACAGTTGCGGGGCGGTGCAAGCCACCCTCGACGCTCTTGACAATGGCGAGGTGCCTGGAGGTTTCGTCCGCGACGTGGTCGAGCGGGTGACGCCGTCGATCATGCTCGGCCGCCGCGAGGGTCTCACCCGGGTTGACGAGTTCGAGACCCGTCATGTCATCGAGACCGGCACCCAGCTACTGTCCAGGTCCAGCGCCATCGCCAACCGTGTCGAACGCGGTGAACTCGCGATCGTCGGATTGACCTATCGCTTGGCCGACGGCCGGGTCACGTTGCGTGAACACCTCGGCGATATCGGCGATTAAACCCAAAACCCGGCCAACCGGGCGACACGCCGGGCCGGGTCGGACGACTCGTGGTGGGCGGGCCTTAACGTGAGAACGTGCTGGATCTTGAACCGCAAGGCCCCCTCCCGCCACAGGTCTACTGGCGGCGCAGGGGGCTTGCCCTCGGTATCGCGGCACTCGCCCTAGCGCTGGTCGCCGGGATTGCCTTCGCGATGTTCGGTGGATCGGACTCCGCCAAGACTGCGAAGAACGAGACCACCCAGACCCCGCAGCCGGAGAACAAGACCCCGTTGGTGCCGCCGGCCGAGTCCAGCCCCGAACCAACCCCGACGCCAACCGCGGCCGTCGAGCCGCCGCCGGCATTGCAGGCCGGTGACGACTGCCCCGACTCGACGCTGGCCATCAAGGGTGTCACCAACTCACCGCAGTACGTAATCGGTGATCAGCCGAAGTTCACCATGGTTGTGACCAACATTGGCCTGGTCGCCTGTAAGCGGGACGTTGGGGCCGCTGTGCTCGCCGCCTACGTCTATTCGTTGGACAACACCCGGCTGTGGTCGAACCTGGATTGCGCGCCCTCCAACGAGACGCTGGTGAAAACGTTTAACCCGGGCGAACAGGTCACCACCGAGGTCACCTGGACCGGCATGGGCTCGGCTCCGCAGTGTCCGCTGCCGCGCGAACCCATCGGTACGGGCACCTACAATCTGGTGGTTCAACTGGGCAACCTGCGCTCGGCGGCGGCGCCCTTCATTCTCGCCGACACGCCACCGCCGGTACCTGCTGAGCCCATGCCGCCCGTCGAGCCTGCGCCACCAATCGAGCCCGCGCCACCAATCGAGCCCGCGCTGGCCCCTGAGGGGCAGATGCCATTTCCGGAGGGCGTCGGACCGGTTCCGCCACCGGGTGGCTGATCGACACCCGTGCGGTGGAACGGTTCGAGCGGTCGAACCTGCTCCTAGCTGATCGGGTTCACCAGGGACCTGATGATCGTGGTGACGATCCACCCCCGTTAGTCGTAGACACCGCTCGCAATCGTGCTTCGGTGAGCGCGGTCATGGCCCGCAGGGCTTCACTGATGGTCGCCGATTCCAGCACCCGTAATCCCTTGGGCGCAGTTCCGCAGCCCGCGGGCACCAGAGCGGTGGTGAAGCCGAGGCGAGCCGCCTCGGCCAGCCGGCGATCCATCCCGGTCACCCGCCGCAGGTCCCCGGCCAGGCCTACTTCGCCGATCACCACCGTGGTGGCCGGAAGTGCCCTGGTTGTGAACGCCGATGCCATCGCCATCGCCACCGCGAGGTCGGAGGACGGGTCGGTCAGTCGCATGCCTCCCACCGTGGACAGGTAGATGTCCATCGCGCCGATCGGCACCATGGCCCGTTTTTCCAGGACCGCGATGATCATCGCGACACGCGCCTGATCGATGCCGCTGACCGCAGCCCGCCGGGGTGCCCCGGGGTTGGCCGGCTTTGCCAACAGGGACTGAACCTCGCCGATCAGCGGACGCTTGCCGTCCAATGTCACCGTGATCGCGGTACCCGGAACTGGCTCTGGCCGCTGGTCCAAGAACAATCCAGAGGGATCGGCAACACATTCGATCCCATTGTCCTGCAATAGGAAACAGCCGACTTCGTCAGCGGCCCCAAACCGGTTTTTGATCCCACGAACCATCCGCAGCGCCGTATTACGGTCACCTTCGAAGTGCAACACCACGTCTACCAGATGCTCCAGGGAACGCGGACCCGCGATCGCTCCGTCTTTGGTGACATGCCCGACGAGCACCATTGCGATGCCTCTGGACTTCGCCGTCGCCGTCAACGCAGTGGTCACCGCGCGTACCTGTGTGACCCCGCCCACCACGCCGTCGGTATCGCCGGCGTTCATCGTCTGAACTGAGTCGACGATCACCAG
>ERZ887942.2818-NODE-2818-length-10509-cov-19.725081_pt1 | contig 10509 bp, 7 predicted proteins | sample MGYA00521099_ERZ887942 | MGnify/ENA primary metagenome ERZ887942 (study PRJEB32303, sample SAMEA104408605) | aquatic metagenome | biome: Brackish water; feature: Pelagic; material: water | place: Baltic Sea | collected 2014-06-07T06:48:00 | depth 16,251 m ... | reverse complement strand
CTAGCGGTGGGGATGTCCCTCAACAGGAGCCACCGCCCCGTTTACCTTGCATCACCAAGCATGCGCGCCGCCTCTGATGGTTCGCGGTCGGATGAGGTTCCCCCTGGAGATCTCATTTTGCGAGGACTGTTCGTCACGCGATAGCGAGGAACCCCTGTATCCTTCAAGCTTTGCCCTCTGCCGGGAGCCTGCTGGATCTGAACGATTGGAGGTCAGCGGCACAGGCCACGGGGGGAGCGATTTCCTACTTCCTGTGGTGGGTATTCGAGATGCTCTATTTTCAGAGAATACCGCTGCCTTGCTCATAGGCTTACCGGGGAAACCCGATCAAAGCGCGTCGGTGGCATTGGGGAGACAAACAACAACCCCATAGGAAAAGTCCAGGCACTAGCACCGCATCTGTTGCGTCGTACACGGTATACTGACTCCGATTACTCGTGAATGAAGGTGTGTCGTTTGGTCCGGTTTCACACGCAGGAAAGGTGATCCCGGCGGCGGGTTAAGGAGGTTCAAGCGCCCGCCAATATTTGTGTTTCTTCTGACGAGTCGATTCAAGATGTGATAAAAGGAGGGGGCTGAGTCATTTTTTGACGACTGTTTATTTCTCAGTCGTCGTGAGAATTTGACCGACTTGGTTCAGATGAAGCATGCGGGCCCGTTGAATGCTCCGGGCGATACCGTAGAACAGTTGACTGACTGCAAAGATCCACAGCATGACGGTCAAGGCGTTGAAGAGTAGGGCCGCCGATAGCATGAAGATGAAAACACCTTCATCGAAGGAGAAGAGCTTCCGCTGCTCGCCCGCAAACCAGCGAAAGTTTGCTTTGAGGCCAAAGCCAGGTCCGGCTTTTGTGATACGCTGGTTTTCGATCTCGCCGACTTCAGCGGAAGTCCGCTTGAGGTAATCGGGATCGTCGCTCATCTCGGTATAGATCACGACATATTTGAGGTAGCCGCGGAGCGAGTAGAAAGCGACGCCGGTGAACGAAAGGAAGACTGGCAGAATGTTTCCACTCTGCTGATAGGCGGCGTATCCGATCGCGCCGAACCATAGGATTACTTGAATTTGATCAGTCATCTTGTCGAGGAACGATCCGGAGCGCGAGGCGACTTGTCGGTAGCGCGCCATCTGCCCATCCATACAATCCAACACGTGACTCACGTGAATCAGGACGGCGGCAATGATGAATTCCGTTCTTCCGCCCTGGATGATGAGCGCGACAGCGGCGCAGGCCACGATGAAGGAAAGCGCCGTCAGTCGGTTTGGCGTGAGCCACTTCCAATCGACGATGAGGTAGTTCGCGACGATGGCAAGAGGTGAGGTCACAAACGAAGACCACCATTCGTCGTTTTTATTTTTGGTCGCCCAGAGGTTTTGCAATTTTGAATTCATATCGCGGCGAGAGGGAGGGGTGTTTTGTCGAGCGAGACCCAATTAGAGAGGCGGTTGTAATCCTCGAGATCATCGACCTCACTCCAGAAGGCGCCGTCCACATCTTTGTGGGTGATTACGATTCCATCCTTGATGAATGCGTAGAGTACGCCCTCCCACCAGTTCTTGAAATCGCCGGATTTGATCATGATCTCCAGACGTTTCCGAAACCTGTTCACGAAGCCCTTATCGATTCTTACGATGCCAACATATTCGCAATCGGTTTCCAGGTTGGTGAGTTGATTGCCTGTTTTTAAAATGCGGTTTTCGAGCACTCCGAAGCGGAAGTCAGCATCGTCAATTTTCGTGGAATCGGAGAGCATGACGGCGTTGCCTTTCTGAGCCAGGGCGGTGTCCAAAACTGAAGCCTCATAGTAGAGATCGGCATTCATAAGAATGACATCGTCGTTCAGGAGATCCTTGGCCAACCACAGGGAGGCGATGCTATTCGTGACCTCGAAGTAGGGGTTGTGGAGGTAGCTGACCCTGCTCTGAAGTTCCTGGCGAACCAGAGCACATTTGTATCCCGTGATGACGCTGATATCAGTAATGCCACGGGATGCGAGGAGGGTCACGGAGCGGCTGATTAAACTGATGCCGTCCATTTCGATCAAACATTTGGGTCGGTTTCCGCTGATGTTTACGAGTCGTGAGCCTATTCCGGCCGCCATTATTATCGCTTTCATTTCTTGGTATTGATTGGGTTGGCACGGGCACTGATCTCGCCGAATGCGGAGGTCAGGCGCCGAACATCGGCAGGGTCTTGGTCTCCCATGTGGGAGACACGAATGACTTTGGATTTTAAGTCGCCACCATTGGAGGCGACGATAAGGTGGTAGCGGTCTCGCAACTCAGCAGCGACTTCGAGGGCATCGAGATCCCGGCAAGAAAGAGCGGTGATGGCATTCGAAGATCGAGCCGGGAAGATGTCGAAAGCCATCTCCTGAATAGATTCGCGGAAACACTCTGCTCGTTCTTTGTGCTGTGAAACGAGCGCCTTGGTAGATTGCTCATGGATGTCATCTAGTCGGGCATGGAGCTGGAGCATGATGCCAATCGCGGGAGTGTAGGGAAGCTGTCCGCGCTTCTGATTTTCAAGGTAGTTATTTAGATCGAAGTAGAGGCTCTTTGGCTGACGCCGATCACTTTCCAGAAACGCGACAGCTTTTTCACTCATGGCTACAAATGAGAGACCGGGTGGTAAGGCAAGGGCTTTGTGCGAACTAAGAATGGCGACATCGACTCCCCAGTCATCCATCTCGAATGCATCCGCGCAGACGCTGCTGATGGCATCGACGATGAAGAGCACGCCATGCCGACGAGCGATGGTGCCGATGGCTTCGATGTCATAAAGATGACCGGTTGAAGTCTCATGGGCGTTGATGAGTAGTGTGGAATAGTTTCCGTCAGTCAAAGCAGTTTCCAGAAGAGAGAGGTCGAGGTCCGTTCCCGGTTTAACAGGGAGTTCGTCGTGGCAGGTCGCCAAGGCTTCGCAAAGACTGACCCAACGTTGTCCAAAAGTTCCTCCGTTGATGACAAGCGTTCGGTTGTTGGTGTTGGTGAAATTGAGAACCGCGGCCTCCATTGCGGCTGTTCCTGATCCGGTGAGGATCGCAACTTGCGACTGCGTTCCAAAGAGCGTTTTTAAGCCCGTGAGGATGGTCTTTGTTGTGGTAGAAAATGCCTCGGTGCGATTGTAAGGCAGTTGCCGGCCTCCAATGGCGAGGAGATGTTGTGAGATTGGGACGGGCCCCGGGACAAACTGTCGCCAGTCGGTTGAAGACATCGTGGAAGAAGGCGCAGGAGACATTATGGTAAGCCTCAACAAATGGACTCGTGGGAGCCGGGTTGCGCGCCGACCAAAAAGCGTGGTCGGATTTCAACGAGAGGTCTCCACCAAGATCTTGGTCAAGAATGTGGCAATACTCCAATCCATGTCTAGAACCAACACAAATCGTGAAGGGGGTTTGCTGGGGCGATCAAGCGGCTTGGATCTCATCGTATCGCCCTGCTGCCCGGCCCAATTCTTGCCATTGGACTCCGGTGCAAGCTGCCGGGATTCAGGTGAGAGTTTCAATAGTACTAAGTCCACATGTCTCTTGTCCGGGATCGTGTGAACCCACTCAAAACCAGACTGCCAAATTCCAATAATCCATTGATTTAGGATAGGAGCCGGAAGACCTGAAAAAGAAAAAACGTATGCTACACCTGAACGCTAAGAAGGGGCGCGGAAGGTGAGAAACAGGGCGCCGCCATGCCAAGTGCAAGGTCGTTTCCGTGCTCAAGACAATTGCTGGAACCTCTCTAACACCGGATACCCGGCTAGGCGAAGATCTCCGTGACCACGCGGCCGCCCTCCGGGCCGGTGAGCCGGTGCTCTCTTCCCTGATGGTGGAATGCCAGCTTGCCATGCTCCAGACCTAACAGATGTAGAATTGTGGCATGCAGGTCACGGAAATGGACTTTGCCGTCGACCGCGCGCGCGCCGGTGTCGTCGGTCTTGCCGTAGGCGAAACCACTCTTTACACCGCCACCAGCGAGCCAGAAGGTGAAGCCATTCGCGTTGTGGCCGGTCTCATCTTTCTTGTCGGACGGCTTCAGGCCGGGACGGCCGAACTCGCCGCCCCAGACGAGCAAGGTGTCGTCGAGCAGCCCGCGCTGGTCGAGATCTTCGAGCAGGGCGGCAATCGGTGCATCGGTCGATTCGCAGTTGGCTGACAGGTCGCGGCGGTGATTCTTGTGCGTGTCCCAGCCGCTGTGGTTCACGCCGATAAAGCGAACTCCCGCCTCGGCAAAGCGCCGCGCCAGCAGGCATTGTCGGCCGAAATCCGATGGCCGGCAGGTGCCGACTTTGATCTTCCTGCCAACGCGGTAGCGCTCGAGCACCGCGTCCGGTTCATCGCTCAGGTCGAGCAGGCCCGGCGCGATTGTCTGCATGCGGAAACCGAGTTCCATCGATTCGATCATGCCCTCGAGCCTGGCATCGTCCGGTCGTGCGCCCAGGTGCTCGCGATTCATCGCTTGCAGCAGGTCGAGCTGGGCGCGTTTGGCACTGTTAGGGAGGTGATCGCCAGTGACATTCGGGATCGTCGCAGCCGACATGTCCTCGCCGTTGATCCCGATCGGCGTCCCGGAAAATTGCGAAGGCAAAAATGCGCCCGAATGCACCAGCCCCTCATGCGAGTTCAGGCTGATGAAGCCCGGGAGATTTTGGTTCTCTGACCCGAGCCCGTAGCTGACCCACGAGCCGATGCTGGGCCGGCGGCGCAGCTTCTCACCCGTGTGCATCTGGCGAAACGACTGCGCGTGGTTGCCGGTGTCGGCATGCATGCCGTTGAGGACGCACAGCTTGTCGGCATGCTTGGCGACCTCCGGGTACAACTCCGATATCCACAAGCCACTTTCGCCATGTTGGGAAAATTTGAATGCTGAACCGGCGTGCTCTTTGTTGCCGGTCTGTGGCTTGTAATCGAAGGTGTCGAGATGCGCCGGTCCGCCGCTCATGCAGAGGAAGATGACGCGCTTGGCACGTGGCTTGATCGCGGAGACGGCGGACGCAGAAGCGGCACCGCAGAGCCCGTTCAACGCGAGGTAGCCGAAGCCACAGGAAGTGGATCGCAGCAGGTCACGTCTGGAAAAAGATCTTATCATCGTCCCTCAGTCAATATACCGAAACTCGTTGCTTGCCAATAAGGCTTGAGAAAAACTCGCCCACGCCCGCGCTCGCGCGTCGTCGCCACCCAGTTCGCGCTCTAGTTGGCGGACATGCTCGAGCGCCCGCCCGGTCTCAACCGGACTCGGTTCCCGCTGCAGCGTCCGGCGATAGGCCGCCACCACCCGCGCTTCATCTCCTTCGAGACCGAGGCAGTGTTCCGCCAAGCTACGGGCTTGTTCCACCACGAGCGGATGATTGAGTAGAAAAAGGGCCTGTGTCGGCGGCGAGGTCACCTCTCGTTGCCCCGCGCTATCGATCCCGTCCGGAAAATCGAAGGCCGCCAACCCGGGCGGCGGCGAGCTGCGCAGCATACAAAGGTAGACACTGCGATGATCGCTGGGTTCGTGCAGGTACTTTGCCTCACCGGGCGGCCAGTTGATCAGTTGGTCGACATCCTCGACCGCCGAACCCTCTGCGGGCTGGAGCTTGAGCCTGCCGCTGGCCTGCAACAAGCGGTCACGCAAGGACTCCGCATCGAGTCGCCGACGGCTGTGGCGGCCGAGGAGGATGTTGTCGGGATCCTCCTCTATCAGTCCTTCGTCATCGCAACGGCTATCCAGCTGGTAGGTGCGACTGAGAACGATGGTGCGGATCAATCCTTTTATGGACCAACCCTCCGCCATGAAACGCGTCGCCAGATGATCGAGCAATTCCGGGTGCGAAGGGCGCGCTCCATAGATACCGAAGTCGTCCGGCGTGGTGACAATCGCGCGACCGAACAGGTGCAGCCAAACGCGGTTGGCCATCACCCGCGCGGTCTGCGGGTGGTCGCCGCGCGTCAACCAATCTGCGAGTTGCAGACGCCCGCTGGAACCCGTGCCGATCGTCGGCGGGCTCAGCCTGGCCTCGCACGCACTGACAAACCCACGCGGCACCAGCGGCCCGAGTTTTCCCGAATTGCCATCGATGTTGATCTTCGCATCAGCGATCGCCGGCCTGTCCCGCACGCCCATCGCGAAGGCTGGTTTCGGCGCCTCGCGCGTGCCGGCCGGCTGGCCGGAGGCTGCGTGCAATCGCTGCGCTTCCCCGGCGGTGAGTGCCCGATGAAACACCGCGAGCTCCGCCATGTAACCCTGTAGTGGCGCAAAACGATCGTTGCGCGCCGCGAGGAATAATTTGCGATCCTCCCGCGCCGCGACCGCGGTCTCACCCTCCATCTCCGGCTTCTGATCGCCGTTCAAGTAGACGCGCACCTGCTTGCCTGAACGCACCAGCACGATGTGGTTCCAACTGCCGGGCGCGATCACTTTTTTCCCGCGCAGGTTCTGATCAGAGTCCTTGCCCGTCCAGATGAACAGCTTGCCGGTATTGGCCGCTTCGTGGGTTCCACCGATACCGAGGTTGTCTCCATTCTGGCCATCGTCCCCATCCGCCGCGTGCGACAAAAGGTAGCCGGTGATCGGGCGGGCCGTATTGTCCACATCGTTGCGGAACCAGAAGGACACCGAGTAGCTCTCCGCCGGGATCTGCTGGTCGATGCTTAGGCGCCCTTCCTCGAACTTCGCGAAGCTTTCGCTGGCAAACACCGCCCCTCCCTGAAATTCAATCCCCGCGGGTTGGGTGTCGAGCCGCGCGTGCAACGCGGGTTTTAATTCGTCGATCGCGGCACCGTAGCCCGCGGCGAATTTCGGCGCGGGATCGGCTGCCGGCTTCGCTTTTGGATCTGGAGCCTTCAAGGTATCGCGCAGCTCGTGCAACGGGGTCGGAGGCGCGGTCAGGGGCTCATTTCCCGCCTTGCCCCACAAGGTCTCCGTGCTGCTGAAAATCCCGGCGAGCGCGTAGTAGTCCCGCGTCGGGATCGGGTCGTGTTTATGATCGTGGCAGCGCGCGCACGACACACTCAACCCCATCACCGCCGTGCTCACGACATCGATCTGGTCGTCGACCACGTCCATCGCAAAGTTGCTGTTCATCGCCGCCGCAGGCTTGAATCCGATGGCGAGAAACCCGGTCGCCACCAGGTTCCGATTGCGTTGCGCCACGCTCGTCACCGGCAGCAGGTCGCCGGCGATCTGTTCTTTGAGAAAGCGATCATAGGGCACGTCTTCGTTGAAGGCCTGGATCACGTAGTCGCGATAGCGCCAGGCGTGCGGGAAGGTCGGGTTACGTCCGAGGCCATCGTTGCCGTTCGATTCGCCGTAGCGCGCCACATCCAACCAGTGGCGCCCCCAACGCTCGCCGAACTGTGGTGATGCGAGCAGGCCGTCGACGAGTCGCTCAACCGCCTTCTGTCCATCGCGCTCATAGGCATCTACGAAAGAACGGAGGTCTTCGAGCGCCGGCGCCAGCCCGGTCAGGTCGAAGTAGAGCCGACGTGCCAAAACCTCGGCCGGCGCATCGGCGACTGGCCGGTGGCCTTCGGTCTCAAGCCGCGCCAGCACAAATCGATCGATCGCATCCCGTGCCCACCCGGCATCACCGGGCTCGGGCGCTACTGGATCCATGATCGCTTTGAAAGACCAGTGTGTATGATTTCCGGCGCGCTGGGTCGGTGAGGCCCCGGCGTCAACCCGCGGATCGGGCGCGCCCATCTTCACCCACTCCTCAAAGTCGTGCACCACCGCCTCCGCCAGCAGGTCATTATCCTCTGGCGGCATGACCAAGTCCTCATCGTTCCCGCGGATGGCTTGGATGATGAGACTCTCATCTGGTTTCCCAGCCACCAGCGCCGGCCCTGATTCGCCACCACGCAGGATCCCTTCACGGGTATCGAGCAACAGCTTTCCGCCTAGATCCTGCGCTTTTGCCGAGTGGCATTCGTAGCAGTGTTCGACCAGGATCGGCCGGATTTTGCGTTCAAAAAAATCGACACCAGTCTCCTCGGCACCAGTGGCCACGCCCGGCGCCGACGCCAGCGCGATCGCCAGACCGAACATCCGCGGGAAGAGGAAGAAGCATTGATGGGCGCGTGCGTTCACAGTCTGCGTGCAGCTTGCAGAGTTGTTTGCCGCTTTGCCAGCTATTTTCAGGCTCTGGAGGGACTACGATCCAATCGCTGAGACCCGAAAAGATGGCGACACCAGGCATCATTCCGGTGAAGTCATCTTCATGGCCTTCACCTGCATTGTTTGGGGCGTGAAGTCCCGCCATGGTGATGAGAAAACCCCTAATCCTACAATACGGGGCGCACTTGGTAGAACATCCGCAGGGCTCCCTCAGGGAGATTGTTGTCGGTGAATGTCGTAAAATTGCCCTCTGATGGAAAGCTGTCGTTGAGTTCTTCCCAATCGCCCGGCGGAGTCATCAGGTCGGTCGTCCTCCAAAGGCTGTATTTGCAACCGGGTTTGGATGCGAACGTTAGGACAACGTTCGCATCGACGATGTCAATTTCTGTTACCGCAAAATCGTTACCTGCCGTGGCATCCGCCACAAGGAAGGCGATTTCGCCGATCCCAAGGCGGTCGCCGCCAGGGCCCGCTCCAGGTTGATTGTAGAAGGTTGAGACAGCTTCGATACGCACGTAGCGCGCGGTGACGACCTCTGGAAATGCAAAACTCTGCCGGAGGGTGTCTTCCTGTACCGCAGTGAAGGAGGGGTTGGCAGTGATCGCCGTGCCATAGCTCTCGTCGCCCAGAACCGCTTCGCCGCCTTCGGCGTCCGTAGCGAAGCTGAGTTTGAATTCCCGCATCCCGTTGGAGTTGGTCATGGCGTAACCCCAATAACTGATCTCGTTCAAGGTGACATTGGCACCGAGATCAAACCAGATATATTCCGGTCCGTCGTGAACCGAAATGTAGTCGGAAGGGAAACCGCCCGGGGCATTGGTATACCAATTATCGCCGCCTCCCAACTTGCTGTGGGGTTCCTCAGCATCGAACCCGACGCCAGGACCGCCGATCATTTCGGGGTCACCGCCGGGATTGTCTCCGACCATGTTGTGGGCGAAGGTGCTGATGGGAAGGAACTCGGCCGACTCGGCCGGGCACAGGGGAAATAAAGCAAGGACGATCGCTTTGGAAGGGATGCGGAGATTCATGGGTCGACAAGGGGCTGGTTTAAAAAAGCTGCCCGCACTGGTTTTAGCCGAGTGCGGGCGCCGGAAATTAAAATTCTCTTCCGGGCGCTCCTCTAACGGCGTTTGCGGCGGAGCAAGAGACCCGCGCCAGCCAGTCCGATGAGTGTCAGAGATCCAGGCTCGGGGATCTGGCTGTTCTCAAAGGCGATTTCGCCGATTCCGAGGCGGTCGCCACCAGCGCCAGCTCCCGGCTGTTCAAAGTAGGTTGAGACAGCCTCGACCCGCACGTAGCGTGCGGTGACGGCCTCTGAAAATGCAAAGCTCTGTCGGAGAGTGTCTTCCTGCAGCGCGGTGAAGGAAGGATTGAGTGCGACGGATGTCTGGTAGTCCTCGTCACCGAGAGCTGCGCCGCCGCCCTCGCTGTCCGCAGCAAAGGTGAGGTTGAACTCCCGCATCCCGTTGGAGTTGGTGTTCGCGTATCCCCAATAGCTGATCTCGCTCAACGAGACATCGCCACCGAAATCAAACCAGATATACTCCGGTCCGTCGTGAACCGAAATGTAGTCGGAAGGAAAACCGCCCGGGGCATTGGTATACCAATTATCGCCGCCTCCCAACTTGCTGTGGGGTTCCGCGGCATCGAACCCGACGCCAGGACCGCCGATCATTTCGGGGTCACCGCCCGGATTGTCTCCGACCATGTTGTGGGCGAAGGCGCTGATGCCGTAAAACACTGCGGCATTGGCGACGCAGGCTGAGGCCGCGAGTAGCGAAGTGGAGATAAGGAGACGTTTCATGATGCTATCGTTATTGTTGGGTAAGATTCGCTCAGCTAGCGATTACTAAAATTGGAATCTAACACCGCTCTTCTAGTGACTCTCTCCGTTGATAGCAAATATTTTTCTCCCTTAAAGGCAACACGCACTCCCAGACTGCTAATTTTCACATCTCACTCATCTTTGGTAATCGACAGCCTCGACGGTTCAAGCGCTTGGCTTTACTCCAGTCGGATTCAAGTCAATCAGTCATCAGCCGGGCTAATGACTTTGGCGATGCGAAGGCCTACGAAATTCACTCCCTGTTCTTCCCTCCCTTCAAGGACGTCCTCAAGCGCCCTTTAAACATACATGAACCATGACTGTAGGAAATTGCTTTTGGCGGGAGGGGGCAGACGGCGTGGTTGGGCCGGACCGGAGGGGGGCAGGGGGCTCATCCTGGATTTTCGGAATCCGTATCGGCTGGATCCTCGTCACCACCGGCGGACTCTCGAATCCTCCGAAATTTGGTGGGGCCCCGCTATCGGACTGGCTCTCGCCGCCATTTTCCTCAGCCCCCGGGTCATCCCAATGGAGCGACGTTTCAGCAGAATGAGTTCAGAAGCTTCGCCACGTCCTTGAGAATTCCAGG
>ERZ887942.2815-NODE-2815-length-10518-cov-5.161808_pt1 | contig 10518 bp, 7 predicted proteins | sample MGYA00521099_ERZ887942 | MGnify/ENA primary metagenome ERZ887942 (study PRJEB32303, sample SAMEA104408605) | aquatic metagenome | biome: Brackish water; feature: Pelagic; material: water | place: Baltic Sea | collected 2014-06-07T06:48:00 | depth 16,251 m ... | reverse complement strand
TCGTATTGTCAAAAGTTGGTGCTTCCGAGTTATTGGCTATGGCCTCTATTTCTTCCAAATGAATTGCCATTCCTTTTTCCATAGCTTCCTGAACATGACCGATGTCCATTTTGTCAAAGGCAGGAACACCGCCAAAAGGACCTGACCATTTTCCCAACAAAGGATTTGAGCCTGATTCTTCAGTTTCTTTGTTTGAACAACTAGAAGTCATAAAAAGGAGGGATGACAAGAGTAAAAGGTATTTTAACATAATGTGTCTGTTTGATGAGAAGATGGATACCTAAATATCGTGTTTTTGATTGAGAGCTATAAGGCTTGGTTCCAAAAGCAAAAAGCCCGATGTTTTTAAACATCGGGCTAAATTTAGAACTATGAGATTTTGATTGATTTTAAATCATCCAGTACAATTACATATAGTCATCATAGGCATCTACGCCATAGGCCACTTTATCAATTCCATATTCCTCTTCCTCAGGAGTAATTCTCACACCTATGGTTTTCTTAAGAATAGTAAATAGGACATAAGTCACTACAAAAGAGAAAGCTGCAATAGTGAATACGCCTAAGGCTTGCACGCCCAGTTGATGTATTTCTCCTGTGGTGAACAAACCTCCTTCTATTGCGAAAAGCCCAACGGCCAGTGTTCCAAACATACCATTGATACCATGCACGGCTATAGCCCCTACAGGGTCATCTACTTTTAATTTGTCAATAGTCACTACGGCAACATCAACCAGCACACCCGCCACTAAACCAATCATGATGGCCGAATTATGACTAACGACATTGCATCCTGCTGTAATAGCTACTAAGCCAGCCAAAATGCCATTAATAACCATCGTAATATCTACTTGCTTATATCTGAAGTAGGTATAAAGCATGGTAGAAACTCCTCCAGCTGCAGAGGCAAGGAAAGTGTTTGTAGCCACTTGGCCTATAAGCTTCCAATTGCCTACGGCGGCTAGGGTAGAGCCTGGATTAAATCCAAACCATCCGAACCATAAGATAAAGGCCCCAACAGCAGCTAATGGAATGTTATGCCCCATGATACTATTGGTACTTCCGTCCTTATTATATTTTCCTATTCTAGGCCCAACTACCATGGCTCCAGCCAAAGCCGCAAAACCACCCATGGCGTGTACTGCAGAAGAACCAGCGAAATCATTAAAGCCCATTTGAGCTAGCCAACCATTCGGGTTCCAAACCCAGTTGGCGGCTAGTGGATACATAAAGGCACAAAACACTACTACGAAGACAGCATAGGCTCCTACTTTCATACGCTCAGTAACTGCTCCTGATACGATAGATATGGCAGCTACGGCAAATCCCATTTGGATAAACCAGAAAAGGGAATTTGAAACAGTGAGGCCTAATCCAAGGTCTCCTGATGATATGCCGATATCAAATGCCCACCAGCCATTTGAGGCTCCATAGGCAATTCCAAACCCTATGACGTAAAATGCTAAGCCACCAAAAATGATGTCGATAATAACCTTGGCAATAATACTTACGGAGTTTTTTGAACGAATAAACCCTGATTCTAAAAGGGCGAATCCTCCTTCCATTTGAAATATGAGTGCCGCACATAGAGCCACCCAGACGGTATCAATAGCATTTATCATCTCGGCCTGATTGGCCAAGATTTCTTGAACTTCTTCCATTAAATTGTGATTTTGTTGTTTGCGGCAAAAATCACGAATACTGTTGATAAAACCATAGAAATTAGGTTAATAATTCAATTACCATCACAGAAACCGAATATTCTTCTGAAAAACCTGGCGGTAATTATGGCTTATTTAAGATATAATATCAAAAAGAGAGGCTGAGTGGTGAAAAAGAAAAGCCCGCCGTCATAGGACGTCGGGCTTAATATTAAAGGTATTAATTGAGATTATTTCAAATCAAATCTGTCAAGATTCATCACTTTTGACCAAGTCGCTACGAAATCGTTAACAAACTTAGCTTCAGCATCAGAAGAACCATAAACCTCTGCGTACGCACGAAGTTCAGAGTTTGATCCGAATATTAAATCTGCTCGTGTACCAGTCCATAGCACATCTCCTGTGGAACGGTCTGTACCTTCAAATGTATCTTGATCATCTGAAGTGGCTTTCCAAGTTGTGCCTAAATCTAGAAGATTCACAAAGTAGTCATTAGAAAGTGTTTCAGATTTCTTAGTGAATACACCATGCTGCGAGCCATCAAAGTTGGTACCTAAAGCACGCATACCGCCCACTAAAACGGTCATTTCCGGTGCAGATAACGTCATCAATTGAGCTTTGTCAATCAATAACTCTTCAGATGAAACAGTATATTTTCCTTTCATGAAATTTCTGAAACCGTCTGCTATTGGCTCTAGAACTCCGAAAGATTCAACGTCTGTCTGCTCTTGAGAAGCATCTCCACGTCCAGATGTAAATGGCACGGTAACGGTGTGTCCTGCATTCTTAGCAGCTTTCTCCACACCTACAGAACCACCCAAGACAATTAAATCTGCTATCGATACTGTACCAGAGAAGTCCTTTTGAATGGCCTCAAATTTATCTAGCACTTTAGCTAACTGAGTGGGATTATTGGCTGCCCAGTCTTTTTGAGGAGATAAACGAACACGTGCTCCATTAGCACCACCACGCTTATCAGAACCACGGAAAGTAGAAGCCGAAGCCCAGGCTGTAGAAACGAGTTCTGAAACGGATAAATCTGAAGCGGCAATAGCTTTTTTCAATGTAGCTACGTCCTCATCATTAAGGGCGTTACCAGAAGGAATTGGGTCTTGCCAGATTGATGGCTCAACTGGTACTTCTGGACCTAGGTAACGAGAAACAGGCCCCATATCTCTATGCGTCAGTTTATACCAAGCTTTTGCAAATGCTGCGGCAAACTCATCAGGATTTTCAAAGAACCTTCTTGAGATTTCTCCATAAGCTGGATCCATTTTCAATGCTATATCTGTGGTAAACATGATAGGCGTATGACGTTTGGCAGGGTCATGTGCATCAGGTACTGTTTCTGCTCCCATACCATGTTGTGGTATCCATTGCTGAGCACCAGCTGGGCTTTTGGTGAGTTCCCAGTCATAACCCATTAAGTTCCAGAAATAATTATTACTCCACTGTGTAGGAGTAGTCGTCCATGCTCCTTCTAAACCACTCGTAATCGTATCGCCTGCGTTTCCAGTTCCAAAACTGTTTTTCCATCCTTTGCTCTGTTCTTCTATACCAGCAGCTGCAGGCTCACGGCCTACATATTTATCTGGGTCGGCAGCACCATGTGCTTTACCAAATGTATGACCACCAGCTATTAAAGCTACGGTTTCTTCATCATTCATAGCCATGCGACCGAAAGTCTCACGAATATCTTTAGCTGCCGCTAGAGGGTCTGGCGTACCATTAGGTCCTTCTGGGTTTACATAGATTAGTCCCATCTGAACAGCTCCAAGAGGATTCTCTAAATCACGATCTCCGCTGTAACGCTTATCACCTAGCCATTCTGTTTCGGCTCCCCAATACACATCTTCTTCAGGCTCCCAAACGTCTTCACGTCCTCCACCAAAACCGTACGTCTCAAAACCCATAGATTCTAAGGCTACGTTTCCAGTCAATATCATTAAGTCTGCCCAGGAAAGTTTCTTGCCATACTTCTGCTTGATGGGCCAAAGCAACAAACGAGCTTTGTCTAAGTTGCCATTATCTGGCCAGCTATTCAAGGGAGCAAAACGCTGCTGACCAGCTCCTGCACCACCTCTTCCGTCTGCTATTCTGTAGGTACCGGCAGAGTGCCATGCCATTCTGATAAAGAATGGGCCATAATGGCCATAATCTGCAGGCCACCAATCTTGAGAGTTTGTCATCAAGGTGGTAATCTCCTTCTTTACAGCCTCATAATCTAGGCTGTTAAACTCTTTGGAGTAGTCAAAAGAGGCATCCATCGGGTTTGTAAGAGATGAATGCTGCTTTAATATATTTAATTTCAGTTGGTTAGGCCACCAGTCGCGGTTAGAAGTTCCTCCTCCAGCAGAGTGGTTCACAATTCCGCCCATGAATGGACAGCCTGCAATGTCGCCACCTTGGCCGTGAGGATTGTCTGTAGTACTCATAAGTATATATTCTTTTGATTTTATTCGGCAAGGATTTGGCCTGCTTTAAATGGCCGTAAATTCACCAGGTAATTATTGTTACAAAGCTATCCAAATTGGACGCATCGAACAAACTGATATTATTTATAATGATATAGATATGATTTATATCATAGCCGAAAAATATCTTTCGCTTTTAGAACTAGTTTTAAAGCCTTTTCGTCTATTATTTAAGCAGCTGAATTATACCCCTTTTCTATATTTTTTAATTTCTTGTCTCAAATCTTATTGAGAATTCTTTACGTTTAAAATGGACTTAGAACTTCTAAAACTGCTCTTAGATACTTCCCTGTTTATTCTTATTTGGATGATACAGCTCGTGGTTTATCCTAGTTTTTTGTATTTCTCTGAGAAGGATATAAAGAAATGGCATATCGGCTACACCAGTAGAATTACCATTATAGTCTTACCACTCATGCTGGGACAATTATTACTTTACTCAAGGTCTGTTTTTGTAGACCTATCTATTTGTAACGTGGCTATGCTAGCCACCGTGCTGAGCACTTGGGGAATTACTTTTTTTGTTTCTGTACCTCTACATCAAGACCTAGATAATCTTAAGGACTCTTTAGCCTCAAGAATGAAGTTGGTCAAGACTAACTGGATAAGGACGGCCCTTTGGACATTAATTTTAATTATTAATATTTTCAATTATGGAAAGTAAAAGCTGGATGAAAACAGTCATGCGGATAGCGGCTGTGTATAACTTGATTTGGGGAGCTTGGGTAGTGTTATTTCCACTCGCTTTTTTTAAACTTACGGGTATGGCCGAGCCAGTTCATCCTGTGATATGGCAGGGCATGGGTATGGTGATAGGTGTCTATGGCCTTGGCTACTGGTGGTCTGCTGTTAATCCGGTAAAGCATTGGCCTATCATAGCCGTGGGTTTTCTAGGAAAGATTTTTGGCCCGATAGGTTTTGTATTTAACTACCTAACCGGTGTAGTACCAGCGGCCTTTGGTCTTACATTAATCACCAACGACTTAATCTGGTGGATACCTTTTTTCTTAATTCTCAATGAGGTTAGGAGGAAGGGGTGGGAGTTGTAGAATTGCGAATACACAAAATCGAAAGTATCTCGAGCTATACCAAAAAATCCTACCCCAAAGGGCAGGATTTAAAAGCATAATTCTTCAAGATAAAATTTGGATTAAATATGTCCTAATATCGAGTATCGAAAAACTAATATCAAAAAGAGCTACATATAACTCTCCACAGCATCATCTTCCAAATTGAATGGCTGAGAATATAAACGTTTGCCCGTTGCAGCCGCAATCGCATTAGAAATGGCTCCACCCGTAGGAGGAAGGGCTGGTTCGCCTAGTCCTGTTGGTGAAATGCCGTTGTCTACGAAATGAGCTTCCACTTCAGGGATTTCATTCATGCGTATTAAGCGGTAGGTGTCATAGTTCTTCTGAATAGGCTCACCATTCTTAAAGCTTAGCTTGCCATACATTGCATGGCCTATACCGTCTATTACAGCTCCATATATTTGATTCTGAGCACCAGATTGATTTATCACAATACCACAGTCTGTCACGGCATAAACTTTAGTCAGGGAAGGTTTACCTTTTACTTTTTCCATTTCTGCTACCTGAGCCACATAAGAATTATGGGAGAAGTAAACAGAGAAACCTTGAGAAACGCCTTTCTTTTTACCCCAATCACATTTGTCGGCTACCATTTCTATGGCAGCTTTAAATCGTTTAGGCTCGTAGTTTATCTTGCCTACAGGGTCTTTTATGACTCTGTCTAGCCAGTCCATTCGCATCTTAATAGGGTCTTTGCCTATTTCTTGGGCTACCTCGTCTAAGAATGATTGCTCAGCAAAGGCCAAAAAATTAGCTATCGGAGCTCTCCACGGGCCTGTAGTAATTGGTGATTTATAATTGACAGATTCTACCAAAACATTATCGATGGCCCCAGAAGGGAAATTATCCTGGCGTGTACAGTTTCCAGTGTTTAAACCGACCCCTTTAAGTGAGTATGCGGTCACATTTCCATCTTTGTCTATTCCCGCTTTAAATCTATATTTGACAGCTGGTCTGTAATAGCCACCTGTTACATCATCTTCTTTAGTCCATGTTACCTTAACCGGCTTTTTAATGATGCTAGATAGTTCGGCAGCTTCTAAGGCATAGCCATCATCTAGCCTTCTTCCAAAACCACCACCCATTTTAGTCAATTCCAGTGATATTTTTTCTGAGGGAACTTCTAATAATCTTGAAATAGAGTTAACCGCTCTTCCTGGTGTTTGTGTGGGCCCTGCGAGTTCTATGGTGCCATCCGCCTTTACATTGGCGTAGAAATTCATAGGCTCCATGGGACTATGTGGTATAAACGGACATTGATATTCCCTTTCTATAACCTTATGAGCTTCTGCAAACGCCTTTTCTGGATTTCCATCCTTTCGCATTTCTTTACCAGAATTAGGATCGTCTAGATTCGTCTGGAAAATTCTTTGATGGTCTTCATCACTTTCTAAGTCTTTATCTTTCGCCCAAACAAAATTTACTTTTTTACGGGCTTGCATAATTTCCCAAGTGGTGGTTCCAACAATAGCCACTTTATTTCCAAAAGAAACAACATCAGTTATTCCGGGCATTTTCAATGCTTCGGTGGCATCAAAAGAGACAAGTTTTTGACCAAAGGCTGGTGGTCTTTGAATTTGGGCATTCATCATGCCCTCCTTTTTTAAGTCAATTCCGTATAAACGTTTTCCTATTAAAAGGTCCTCATTGTCTACGCCGGCATGCCATTGACCTATTTGCTTAAACTCTTTGGCCTCTTTAAGTTTAACATTTTCTGGAGCTTTGAGAAGCGATGCCGCCTCAACTAAATCTCCATAGGCTATTTTGTCTCCTTTTGGAGAAATAACATAACCGTTTTCTGTTTTTAACTCAGTGATAGGACTGTTCCATTTTTGGGCGGCCGCAGCCTTCAATACTTCTCTGGCGGTGGCACCGGCAGTTCTTAGTCTATCCCAAGAGTGTCTTATGGCACCGCTTCCTCCTGTGAGTTGGCGGTCAAACTTATCTGATAGATTTGCTTGCTCTACTTTTACATTTTTGAAATCTACATCAAGCTCTTCTGCCACTATCAGCGGAAAGGCGGTTTTTATTCCTTGGCCGATTTCTGGATTTGGTGAGAAAATGGTGATGACACCATTGGGAGCAATATTTAAAAAGGCATTAAACCCGTGAGCAACCGTCGATGGGTCTATCACCTGAGCGGCAACAGCTTTATTTATCGAATTAAAACCTATCACCAGACCTCCTGTAAGAACTGAGGCAGATTTAAGGAAATTTCTTCTAGTATGTTTATTATTCATTTTCTTAGATTTAAATGGGAGAATTGATTGTATTTAGATGTTGGGAAAACCTATAACATCTAAGTGGTAGATGAAGCCCTCAAATAGTGGCTGAGGTCCTCGAAGCTACATCTTTTCTCCTGCCAGTTTAACCGCTTCCTTAATTCTATGATAGGTGCCGCATCTGCATATATGGGCAGACATAGTGGTTTCTATTTCCTCATCAGAAGGATTTTTATTGTCTTTCAATAAAGCACTTGCGGTCATCATTTGGCCAGATTGGCAATAACCACATTGAGCAACGTCTAGAGCTTTCCAAGCTTCTTGTACTGGATGATCTCCATTTTCTGATAATCCTTCTATCGTCGTTATTTCTGCTCCCTCTACTGCCGAAATAGGCATAACACAAGAGCGAACAGGGCTCCCATTCATGTGAACTGTACAAGCTCCACATTGAGCTATACCACAGCCGTACTTTGTGCCCACTAAATCTACGTGCTCTCTAAGGTACCAGAGTAGGGGAGTGCTTGGGTCAATATCTGTTTGCTGAGACTGACCGTTTATTTTAAGTTTGATTGTTGCCATAGGGTTGTCTATTGAATAAATTTCTTCTTCTAATTTAGGCAGTTTTATAAGCTAAGGCAAATTTTAAGCTTGTTTGGAGATGAAATAAGTCTTGGTGGGGATAAAAAGGAAAGCGGCTCTCATTTCTGAAAGCCGCTTTTTATAAAATGTTGAAGTTTTTTTTTACTTCTTAAACTCTATAGATTTAAAACCAAATAGTGCTTTTGCTTCAACCTCTGGATTTGTGAAAGTAACATATAAGTCGGTAATGCCTAGCTCTCCGTCGAAGTTCACATTGATTGGTGCCATGCTAGATTCTGGAATTACCACCTTACCGATAATCTTTCCTTCTGGGCTACCTAACCTAAACTCTGCTGTACCTCCGGCGGTTTGACCTTTCATGCTAAAGGCTCCTACTTGAGCCTGATGTATACCAGTTAGATCTAGTTGTTCAAACATGATCCAAGTATTCTCCTTAGCTATAACTATCTCCCCCATATTAGGCACATCAAAATTCATGGTTCCCTCGGTTTTGTCAAAAGCTGTGGCAGGTACCAAAGAACTTCGAAGAGCTTTAGACGCTGAGCCACTTTGTGGGCCTACTACTTTGCCACCTTTGTCTTCATAAGTAGCCTGAATGATGTAGGCACCTGCTTTTTTACCTTCATGGTCCTTAGCTGCATACATACCCGCAGCTGGCAATGAGGCTTTTTCGTCATTTACAGAAAGAATATACCTAACCATTAACTTTACTTCATCCTTGTCTAGAGAAGGGTGAGCAGCCATGGCTGTTTCTCCCCAAACACCACCACCTCCATTGATAATCTTCTCTGATAGGTCTGCAATGTTTCTCCTCGTTTTTGGATACTTAGTGGCAATATCCTTAAAACTTGGGCCAATAGATTTGGTAGCTACTTGATGGCAGGCTTTACAGTCTGTTTTATCCATCAGTTTTCTCCCATTGGCGTTGGCAATATTTCTTTGATGACCTTGAGCCACCATGTTTTTATCATAACCTTCTAAGAAGTCTATACTTACCACTACATCCTCGGTTTTAATACCTTTTCCAATAACTCCGTCCTCGCTATCTTTTACTTTAACGGTATAAGCAATATTGTCATCACCTAAATAGAAGCTTTGATTTCCAGCCACAGTAATCTCTATCTCAGGAACCTCGTTACCTACCTTTACTATAAGGCCGTTTTTACTTGTATTACCTAGAGCGTCCGTCACTTCAAGGCTTACATTGTAAATGCCAGGCTTCTTAAAAGTGGCTGAAGGGTTTGCCGAAGTACTGTTTTTGGCTCCACCATCAAAATCCCAAGCATAGGTCAATTCATCACCATCGTAATCTATAGATCCTTCTGAACTAAAAATTGCTTTTAAAGGAGCTTTACCAACAGCTTTACTCACAGAAGGTTTAGCTACAGGAGGGCGATTGTCTGCATTAAACTCAATTTTAGAAAGTGTGGCTTCTTCATTTTGAGAAGACCATTTTGGACCGTACTCCAATAAATACATAATTCCGTCCTGACTAAAGGTCATATCCATTGGGTGATCAAACTTTGTGCTAGGCATGAATTTCTCCATGCTACGGTATTTTCCGTTCTCATCCATGGTGATAACCATAATCCAGCTACGCATCCACTCGTAGGCAAAGAACTTTCCATCAAAATAAGAAGGGAATTTCTTTTCGTTCTCTGCGTAGTCTTCCGAGTAATAGATGGGGCCGGCCATTGGATTACAGCCACCTTGTCCCAATAAAGGATGCTCCTCAGAAAGTCCGTAACCATAATAGATTAAAGGCTCTCTTGATGGAGGAAGCATTTTTAATCCAGTATTGTTTGGAGAGTCATTCTCAGGCTTAAATATGCTATACTTTTCTCCAGACTTTTTTGTTTCAAAATCATACTTATTATAAGGCATATTGTTTCCAACGATGATTGGCCAGCCATAAAAACCGGGGTCTTTGGCCTGATTAAACTCGACCAAACCTTCAGAACCTCTGTTCTTTTTTGTTTTTCCAGCATCTGGTCCTACATCACCCCAATAGAGCCAATCTGTTCTTTTGTCTACCGCTATACGATAAGGGTTTCTACAACCCATTACGAATATTTCAGATCGTGCATTTGGTGTTCCTTCGGCATATAGATTACCCTGTGGAATGGTATAAGAACCATCTATAGAGGGTTTTATTCTTAAAATCTTACCTCTTAAGTCATTGGTGTTTCCGGCTGAACCAAGAGCGTCCCAGCCTTCTCTACCTTCTCTGAAATCAATAGGAGCAAAACCATCAGAAGCAAACGGGTTTGTATCGTCACCCGTAGATAAGAAGAGATTACCTTTTGAATCCCAATCTATAGAACCACCAGTATGGCAGCAATTATCACCTTTTACACCCACTTTCAAAAGAACTTTTTCAGAAGTCAAATCCAGCTCGTTTGTATCTTGATTATAGGTAAAACGAGAGAGGTAATTCTCATTATGAGTTTCTGTGTTAGGCGTATAA
>ERZ887942.2814-NODE-2814-length-10519-cov-6.008123_pt1 | contig 10519 bp, 6 predicted proteins | sample MGYA00521099_ERZ887942 | MGnify/ENA primary metagenome ERZ887942 (study PRJEB32303, sample SAMEA104408605) | aquatic metagenome | biome: Brackish water; feature: Pelagic; material: water | place: Baltic Sea | collected 2014-06-07T06:48:00 | depth 16,251 m ... | reverse complement strand
CCCCCAGAAAAGCGCTGCAGCACCGACCGATGGTGGCGATGGCGCCCCGAAAAAGAAGCGACGGCGACGACGACGCAAGGGCGGCGGCGGCGGTGGAAGCGGCGACGGTGGAAGCAGTGATGGTGGAAGCAGTGATGGTGGAAGCAGTGATGGTGGAAGCGGCGGCGACCGCGGTTCATGACCGCTCGGCCGACGCTCGAGGAGACGCTTCCTTCTTCGCCCGAGACGATGGTCCTGCTTGGTCGCCGATGGTGCCCGCAACGGCAACGCGGCGTCCCGGTTCGAGTCATCGGCGAGAAGATCGTCGATCTTCGGGTCCCGACCATCGCCCATGTTCTCCAATCGCCAGACCCTGCCGCGGCGGCGGATGATCATGCGCTGATCGAGACCGGTTGCTCGCTCGACGAGGCACTCCAAGCGATCGGTGATCAAAACCAGGTCCACCTTCTTCCGCCCGTCGATCTCCAACCAATCAAGGCGGCTGGCGTCACGTTCATCGAGAGCATGCTCGAACGAGTGATCGAAGAGGCCACTCACGGCGACGCCAGCCTCGCGACCAAAGCCCGACATCGGATTCTTGAGTCGATCGGTCCGGATGTGGCGACGATCCGACCGGGTTCACCGGAAGCGATGCAACTTCGATCGACGATGATCCAAGAGAATCGCTGGAGCCCGTACCTCGAAGTCGGCCTCGGCCCCCACGCGGAGATATTCACCAAGGCAAGCCCCCTGTCCGCCGTCGGAACCGGCATGCCGGTCGGTATCCGGAAAGACAGTGAATGGAATAATCCCGAACCAGAAATCGTCCTCGTCTGCGCCCCGGACGGGAGAATTGTCGGCGCGACGCTGGGAAATGACGTCAACCTCCGTGACTGGGAAGGTCGAAGCGCTCTTCTCTTAGGACGAGCAAAGGACAATCGAAGCAGCGCCGCGATTGGACCGCTCATCCGTCTCTTTGATACTCATCGGGGCGGCGCCTTCGATCTCGATGCGGTGCGAACCGAGACGCTCACGCTCACCATCGACGGTTGCGACGATGGGTTCTCGCTCGAAGCCTCGAGTTCGATGGCGAAGATCAGTCGCGATCCCGCCGATCTGGCCGCCCAGCTCTTTGACTCCCATGACTGGCCGGACGGTGTCGTCCTTTATCTGGGCACCATGTTCGCGCCAACGGCCGATCGCCCACGCCCCGATGGGTCGATCATCGCCGGCGACGGTTTCACCCACCGCGTCGGCGACCGAGTGAAAATCTCCAGCCCCTTGCTCGGCGGACTGCTCAACGACGTCCGCCTCTGTGAATCATGCCCCAGATGGACCGAGCGACTCTCTGATCTGTTCAACGCGAGCTGAATCCGCCCCCTCCGGACGCTTCCACGAAACAAACATGTCGGCCCCTTGCGAGGCCGGCATGTTTGATGACTCGAGTCACAGGATGCCTTGGCGACGGTCAGGCGTGGATTGCACGGCCTTCGGTCGCGAGCACCGCCTCGTGCATCGACTCGGCCATCGTTGGATGAGCATGAATCGTCGAGATGATGTCTTCGGCGGTGGCTTCAAGCCGCTTGGCCAGGCCCATCTCTGCAATCAACTCACTGGCATCCGCACCAATGATGTGGGCACCGATGATCTCACCGTACGGCTCACTGGTGATCACCTTGACCAGGCCTTCGGTGTGGCCGGTCGCGATCGCCTTGCCATGCGCCTTGAGCTGATAGGTACCGATCTTGTACTTGATGCCTTGTTCCTTGCACGCCCGCTCGGTCAGACCGACCGACGCGATCTGCGGATTCGTATAGGTGCATCCGGGAATGCCGTCGTAGTCAATGGCAACCGGCTTGTGACCGGCCATTCTCTCGACCGCGAGCACGCCTTCCTCGCTGGAAACGTGGGCCAGCCACGGGGCGCCAATGATGTCGCCGATCGCAAAGATCCCGGCCACGCTGGTCTGGTACGTCGGGTCGGCCGACGTCTTCGCATCGGTGACGATGTGATCTCGCTCGACCTTGATCCCCAGGCTCTCCTCGAAAAGCCCGTCGAATCGGCCTTTCACCCCGATCGCGACGAGGACCACCTCGGCGTCGATCTCTTCGGTCTTGGAAGCATCCTTCGCATCGGCGATCGTGACCTTCGCGCCACCCTTGACGGTCTTGATGTCTTTGACGGTGGCGCCGGTCTTGAACTTGATCCCCTGCTTTTCAAACGCTTTCTTCGCGACCTTCGAAACGTCGTCGTCCTCGACCGGAAGAATCCGATCCATCATCTCGACCACCGTCACGTCGCAGCCGAACGCATTCATGAAGTAGGCAAACTCCATACCGATCGCACCGGAGCCGACGGCGACCATCGACTTCGGACAATGATCGATGGTCAGCATTTCATAACTGGTGAAGATCGTCTTTCCGTCACTGGGTGCGAAGGGAAGCTGGCGAGGCGCGGCACCGGTCGCGATCAGCACCCGATCTGCGGTGATGCGACCTTCGGACTTTCCGCCGCCACCGTGGTAGTAGTCGTCGTCCGCGGCGAGTACTTCGACTTCGCACGGCGTTCCGCCAGTCGCGCCCTTCAGAATCTTCGCATGACCTTCGTAATGGTCAATCTTGTTCTTCTTGAGCAGATAGCCGACACCGTTGTTGAGGGTGCCAGTGATCTTGCGGCTGCGACCGATGACCTTGTCCCAGTCGACGTTCACGTGCTTGGGATCGATGTCGATGCCCCACTCCGCACCGTGAACGATCGCTTCTTGGTAGAGCTCGGCATTGTGGAGCAATGCCTTGGTGGGAATGCAGCCCCAGTTGAGACACACACCACCGAGTTTCCCGCGTTCGATGCAGGCGGTCTTGAGCCCGAGTTGCCCGTCCCGGATCGCGGCGACGTATCCGCCAGGTCCGGAACCGATGACGATGAGGTCGTAATGCTTGGAGTCGGCCATGGCGTCCCTTGTGAACGAGTCGTCGTCGGTTCGAAGCCCTGTTGTAGGCCCGTCCCGACGTGGATTTTTGCGTCGAATGGAAGGCCAAACATTGTAGCCGAGGTGGGCTTCTCGACCGAGGCCAGAGCTTCGACGAATCCGGCCTCGAACTCGGGCCACGACCTACCCGCGAGTCCACCCCCACGGCCGTCGATCGGGACGCCCCGGAACGCCCGAAAACCAATCGAATGGCACGCTTGAAACGGTCACCCGGAAGTCTTGGTCGGCCCAAGGGGCGGTTGACAGATTCGCGGCAAAGTCGGCGGTCGGGGAGACCGATATCCGAAAGGAGCCTGGAACATCATGCACGCCAATCCGCCGACCCAAAATGCCGCCCCGGCACGGAACCACGCCATCACTGACCCCGCCCTGACACCACGGGTGGGCCGGAATGCCAGTCGCCTCACCTCCAGCGTTGCCCGACTCCCCTACTCGATCGCCTGGCTCCTGGGCCTTGGATTTCCCCGACCGATCCTGGTTCGGTTGTACGAGCGGGTCAGCAACCTCTGGCTCTTGCTCACGCTGGCCAGCGGCGTCTTGGCTGCCACTGGACTCATCTTCGAATCGGTACTGGTCGCCGGCATCGGCCTGGCCTTGATGTTCGCCGCGATGCTGGGCCTCTCGACCGATCTCCGACAAAGTCGCCCCGAGATCGCCCGAGGCAGCGCCTGCCGGAGCGGCGGTGCTGGATGCTGGGCGTGGCGACTCGCCGACGGTACGGCGTGGTACGACCAATGCTTCCAGAGGCTCATCGGTGATCAGGTCGGCACGGCGATCATCCAAGCCAGCCGCTTTGACACGCTCTTGGGTCGCATTCACCCGGATGACCTGGCGGACTTCCACTTTGCCGTCGACGCCACCATCGAAGGCGGGGCGGATCTCGACTGTACGGTTCGTCTTCGCACGCCCGACGGAGAATGGCGATCGATCCGGCTCATCGGTGGCTGCGACTCCGGCTCGGCAGGAGATTCCGACTGCATCAACGGCATCGCCCTCCCCGAAGATCGCGACCGAATCGCGAGTTCGCTCGCCAGCCGGACTGGCGATGAACTGCTCTGCGCGTTGAGCGATCAGGCGAAACTGACTCGGGATCTCGAACGGATCCGCGTCGATCTTGAAGAACGGAACAAACAACTCGAAGAAGCCCGAGCGGCTGCGGTTGAGGCGACTCAGGCCAAAAGCGAGTTTCTCGCCAATATGAGCCATGAAATTCGAACCCCGCTGGCGGCGATCATCGGATTCGCCGATCTGCTCACGGAAGATCAAAGCAACCCGAGATCGCGGTCTTCGATGCTGGAGACGGTTCGCCGAAACGGAGAGCACCTGCTCGCCTTGGTCAGTGAGATCCTCGATCTCTCGAAAATCGAAGCCGGCCGGATGGAGACTGATCGAGTGCCGACGGATGCGATCGGCTGCGTGCGAGAGACCGTGGATTCACTCGGCGAACAGGCCCGAGGCAAGGGCCTCGAAATCAGCGTCGAGATCTCTGAACGGGTTCCGCCAGCGATGTCCCTCGATCCGACCCGATTCCGGCAGATCGTCGTGAACCTCCTCGGAAATGCGATCAAGTTCACCGAGACCGGTGGGATCACCCTCGAGTTGGACCACGAGCCCGATGGCGATGTCTTGACCCTTCGGGTCGTCGACACCGGAATTGGGATGGCCGACTCGGAGATCGATCGGATTTTCGAGCCGTTCCGTCAGGCCGACGGGTCGACGACGCGACGATTCGGCGGTACTGGACTCGGACTTGCCATCTCGCGAAGACTCTGCGAAATGCTCGGCGGAAGCCTCACGGTTCGGAGTCGCGCCGGATTTGGCTCGACGTTCTCGGCGATCGTCACGGCCCCACCAGCGATGGCCCCCACGTTCCAGGAAGGAAACGCCGACGTCCCGCCCGGGCTGCGGATTCTGCTGGCCGAGGACGGCCCGGACAATCGGCGGCTCATTGGGCACCTTTTAGGGCGATTAGGAGCACACGTGGTGGCCGTCGAGAACGGCGAAGAAGCGGTCAAGGCGGTTCAAAAATGCGGGAATCGACCATTCGATCTGGTCATCCTCGACATGCAGATGCCGATTCTGGACGGATACGAGGCCGCCCGCCAGCTTCGAAATGCCGGGAACGAGGTCCCGATTCTCGCTCTAACCGCCAATGCGATGCCCGGAGACCGCATGGTCTGCCTCGAGGCGGGATGCAATGACTACCTCTCGAAGCCAGTTCGCCGAGACGAGCTCGCCTCCAGCATCGCCCGGCTCGTCTCCGCCACTTCTCGGTGGAAGAAGGCTGGATAGACGGCTGTTTCGTTGACGATCCGACACCGAAACGCGTAGCATCTGCGATTCGCCTCGGCTCTGTGTGAACCGAGGGCAGCCTGTGATCGAGAACGGCCGGAGCATCGCGTGCGGACCGCCCTGATCAGCGACATCCATGGGAACCTCGAAGCCCTCGAGACGATCCTCGAGGACATCAATCGTCGAGGGGTTGACGAGACGATCTGTCTCGGCGATATCGTCGGCTACGGGCCCAATCCGATCGAATGCATCGACCTCGTCGCGGAGCGATGTTCGTGGAGTCTGATGGGCAACCACGACTTCGCGGTGCTCTACGAACCGACCAACTTCAACGTGGTCGCGAAGGACGCCGCCCACTGGACCCGCGACATTCTGGAAGAGGCCGTGGAACGGGATCCCGTCTCCGGGAACCGGCGGCTCGAATTCCTCAATCGAATCAAGACCCGAAAGTGCCATGAGCAGATCTATACCTGCGTGCACGGTTCGGTTCGCAAGCCGATCAACGAGTATCTCTTCGACGATGACATCCGGGACGACCCCGCGAAGGTCCGACGAATCTTTGAGATGATCGACGATCGCTGTCTCGTGGGTCACACCCACGTCCCCGGAGTGTTCGTCTATACCGAAGAGGACGGCCCGGACTTCATGCGGCCAAGCTCCCTGGGCAACGAGGACACTGAGGATCCCACCCTGATCGGGATCCATGAGTTCCATCCCGACGAGAAGGCCATCGTGAATCCCGGTAGCGTCGGCCAACCGCGAGACCAGAACGACCGGGCGAGTTACGCCATCCTCGAAACCAACGAAGACGCACCGCACAAAGTGCACTTCTACCGGCTTGAGTACGACATTTCCGCCGTCGCTGACAAGATCTACGCGATCGATCGTCTCGACGACTGGCTCGGTGATCGACTGTTCCAAGGCCGCTGAGCCTCTCCCTGGTCGGGGGCCGGGTACCGTCGTACCGCAGGCCGTCGACATCAGCACCCCCACTTCAAGATGACACCCGAAACCCGCCGCCGCATCGTCACCAGCGTGGTCCTTCTCGTCGCCAGCATCGTTCTGGTGATCGGTTTCCTACGACCCCAGGACGCCGAAGAGCCAAGTACCAGCACGGCATCAAAGGCCACCGTCGCCACTCAAACGGAGTCCGCCGACGCGACGCGCCCGGGGCAGGAAACGAAGGCCCCCGAGGCACCGACCGCGGATGCCACACCGGCCGCCGCGACCCCAGCGACTGCAACGACCGCGACGACCGCAACCACATCCGAGCCCGTGGCGGCGGCCGTCACGGATGACGCCACCCCGACGGTCGTCTCCGACCGGAAGTGGGAAGCGCGAGCAGGCCAGGGTGGAATCGAGGGTCGCCCGGCGGATCTCGGGTCGTTGGATCCCAACACGGATCGATTCCGGATTCGATTCTCGGAAGCCAGTGCCGGTATCGACTCGATCGTGTTCAGCGACTTCTGGACCGAAGCGAAACAGAAACGAGCCGCCGCCGCGCATCACGCGAATCCCGAGGGGAACCCGCTTCCCCCGGAAGAAGACCGATACGCGCTGCGGCAGTCGGCCCTGGGAAACAACGCGATCCCGTTGCTCTCAGCCGCGGGCGTCAACATCGACGGGGTCTTTGTCTCGCTGTTTGGAAACGTCTGGGCACAGACCGCGCCTGGCGCCTTTGAGACCGAGATCGTCGACCAGGCTTCGGGCGAAGTGGGCTTCAAGATCCGCCGCCACTTCCTCCTGGCGAAGAATGGCTACGACCTGAGTCTTGAACAACGAATCGAGAATCTCGGTTCGGCGGACGCTCAAGTCCAGTGGGTTCAGTACGGACCTGGGGACCTTGATCGAGACCGCGGCTCCTTCATCGAAGTACGGCGATTCCACTTCGGCTACCTCATGCCCCCGAGCCGCGATCCCGGACAGGCAAGTGTCATCGCCAACGGCCAGCTCTACGAGCGACAGGCGATCTTGGATCAGGTCGCCGATCGGAAAGAAGCCGATCAACTGGCGATCGAGGCTGGAAACCCAGAACCGGCGGTGAGTTCTTTTGACCTCTGGCCCAACGAGACCAGCCGCGAACAAGATCTCACGCTCAGTTGGTTCGGAACCACCAACCGATATTTCACCCTCTGCGTCCATGCCCCCTTCTCCGCCAGTGACCGTCCATCTCGGAAGATCACTGACAGCGTCGAGACGGTGTTCCCCAACGCCGACCTCAGCTTGCCCAACGATCAGCAGGTGGTGATCACCGAGCTCTACGGCCCGATCAAGACCATTGCCGCAGGCGGAACCGCCGACTGGGATCTCGGGGTCTACGCCGGGCCGCTCGAACGCGGCGTACTCGAAGCCGGAGAGCCTTACACCTCGCTCAATATGCGGGCATTGATCGTCTACTTGATGAGCGGCTGCTGCACCTTCTGCACGTTCACTTGGCTCGCGGACTTTCTGGTCGTCTTCCTCGCTTTCATCCATGGCATCACCTTCGACTGGGCGCTCGCGATCGTGATCTTGGTGTGCATTGTGCGAACCATCCTGCACCCGGTCATGAAGAAGGGGCAGGTTCAGATGCAGCGGGTCAGCCGGCTGATGTCCGAGCTGAAGCCCGAGATCGACGCCTTGCAGAAGAAGTACAAGGGTGATCCAGCCAAAATGCAGTCCGAACAGCGTCGGCTGTTCATGGAACGCGGCGTCAATCCGCTTGGTTGCGTCGGCGGTCTTCTCCCGACCTTCCTCCAAATGCCGATCTGGATTGCGTTGTACGCCGTGCTGTTCTTCGCGTTCGAACTTCGGCAGCAGGAAGCGTTCTTTGGCGTCTTCCAACTGCTGCCCGACTTGGTCATCGGAAACGCCATCGTCTTCGGCCAGTTCCTTGGTGATCTGAGCCGCCCTGACCACTTCATCGAGTTTGCCAGTCCAGTCAACATTTACATCACGCAACTGACGGGCATCAACATTCTTCCGTTGATGATGGGATTCATCTTCTTCGTCCAGCAGAAGTACATGAGCCCTCCGCCCAGCCCGAACATGACCGACGAGCAGAAGCAGCAGCAGAAGATCATGAAGATCATGATGGTGGTGCTCTTCCCGGTGATGCTCTTCCAGGCACCAAGCGGGCTGACGCTGTACATCCTGACCTCCAGTTCGATCGGAATCATCGAAGGCCGACGCATCCGCAAACTCGTCGACAAGATGGACTTCTCTGCGAAGCCCATTCCCGAGAAAGCGAAGAAAGCCGGTTCGGGTAAGACGAAGGATCGGATGGCCAAGATGTATGCCGAGAAGCTCGCCGAAGCGAAGGCAAAGCGGGATCGGAAAGCCAGGGGGCCGAAGAAGAACTACAAGAAGCGAGATCCGTGAACCCCACCGACGGGGCGGTCATCGTTGCCACTGGGACACCACCCGGACGCGGCGCCCACGCATTGGTCAGATGCTCCGGTCTGGGCATCCTCTCGGAACTCGACGGCGTGCTGAGGGGCGAGGCTGCGGATGCCGGACGAGATGGAACCCGCGGCATCTTTGCGGGAACCCTCCGGATTCCCGAGTGGCCAGAAACTGAGCCCGAACGGCGCGGCGCGACGGCTAAAGGCGAACTTCTGGTGCCGTGTCTGGCCGCGGTCTTTCCCGGCCCCGCCACGTTCACGGGCGAAGACGTGCTCGAAGTGTTGGTGCCAGGTCATCCCGCACTGGTCGAGGTGGTCAATCGGACCTTGATTGCGCACTTTGGCCACACCGCCATGGGTGCCAGACCCGCGGGACCGGGCGAGTTCTCCGCGAGGGCATTCCTCGCCGGACGGTTGTCGCCGGGGCAGGCATCGGGCATTGCCGACCTGATCGCGGCTGATCGTGACGAAGACCTCGAAGTTGCCGACCGTCTTCGCCGAGGCCTTGATGGGCAAGCGTTGTCCGAGAGTGGAAGTCGGCTGGCCGAGACCATCGCCCGCATCGAAGCGGGCATCGACTTTACGGAAGAGGAAGACGTCATCGCCTGCAGCGTCGGAGAGCTCCGAGCGATGATCGCGTCGACGCGACATGGCTTGGAGTCAATCGCGAGCTGGGCCAGAAACGCCGGTCCCGCCCAGCGGGATCGACCGCTGGTGGTCCTCGCCGGCCCACCCAATGCCGGCAAGTCGACCCTCTTTAACGCGATGGTTGGCGACGAACGCGTCGTCGTCTCGCCGGTCCCCGGGACGACCCGTGATCTGGTTCAGGCAGATCTGAACATCGATCACGGCGGCGATTGCCGGAAGATTCGACTGGTGGACACTGCGGGTCTGGGCGAGTCTGAGGATCCACTCCAAGATCTCGCCTCCGCGCTGGCTCACGCGGCGCTAGAGGAAGCGGATCTGGTGCTTTGGTGCGTCCCTTCAAAGGCCTCCACAGCGACTCCGCCGCCACATCAACCGCAATCTGAATCCCCATCCGAATCGCGCCGATATGTCTCTGTTCGAACGAAGATGGATTTAGAGTTGGCGACCCAGAACCCAAACCAGAACCCCGACCAGAACCCCGACCAGAGCCCCAACCAGAGCCCGAGCCCCTCACTTGGGGTTGTCTGCATCAGCCTTCGCCCTGGTCGACCAGCAACGGGGCTCCATGAGCTCAACAATCAACTGAGCCGAAGACTGGAAGAATTGGAAGCCGGCGGCGATCGACTGGCGAGCGGTGGGTGGCGACGACGCCAGGCCGCGTCTGTCGAAGGTGCGATGTCGGCCCTCGACGCCGTCGAGGTGCTCCTGGAAGGCACGACGAACGAGTCTGGAACGCCGTCTCCGGAGATCATCGCCGACGAACTTCAAGCGGCCTTGAACGCGATCAGGCAGTTGGAAGGCGACGTCGATCCGGATGAAGTGCTCGATCTGGTCTTCGGCCGATTCTGCATCGGAAAATAAACGCCGCGGCCCTCGCGGAGGGCGGCGTCGGCCCTTGAGCTTCCGCATACCATACCGGGTCAAATGCCTCGAATCCGCCCCGGTCGTGACTCCTCGTTTGATGCCTCGCTCAGCCTTCGATCCCATGCGATGGAGGTCCGGGTTCGGTACTGCGAATGCGATCCCATGGGTGTGGTTCACCACGCCAACTATGCGATCTGGTTCGAGATGGGCCGCACGGAAATGCTCCGATCGCAGGGTGGTAACTACCGGGATCTCGAAGCGGCCGGTCGCTTCCTCGTCGTGGTCGACCTGGCCACCCGTTTCAAGCGTCCAGCCCGGTATGACGACGAACTGACCTTGACCACCTTTCTGCTCGAAGCCACAC
>ERZ887942.2810-NODE-2810-length-10523-cov-4.807509_pt1 | contig 10523 bp, 9 predicted proteins | sample MGYA00521099_ERZ887942 | MGnify/ENA primary metagenome ERZ887942 (study PRJEB32303, sample SAMEA104408605) | aquatic metagenome | biome: Brackish water; feature: Pelagic; material: water | place: Baltic Sea | collected 2014-06-07T06:48:00 | depth 16,251 m ... | reverse complement strand
CGCTGTCGACTTCGCATCACGATTTAATGCGGCGTTCTCGCCAGTCACGAAATTGATCACATACTTCCATTCGCCTTCTAAGTCTGGGACGAAATGTGCTCGCCATTTAATGCCCGCCTGAGCAGATGAATTGGCTGCATCTCCATCGGCAGCGAAGTAACCTGGAATGACATATTTCTTACCTGAAGCATGTTGGCAAGTGAGAGTCATGCGGTAATCAGTGAATGGATTCGGCGAATTATCAAACTGATTTGCAAACGGACCATCGAGAGTGAAGGTCACTTTGTGCCAAAGTTTATGCTCACCAGAGATATCCACTTGTGCATATCCATTCTCTTCCCTTGGAAAGACTAAAGGCAGTTTGCTTACAGGGACTGTTGGACTGCCACCTGCTAGCGTCGGCTTTACTTCGTTAGAACCAGCATTAAAAGTCGCTTTGACAAACGGGAAAGGTTCCGGTGCTTGCCCGGAATGAACAACCGATGCAGGTCCAATTCCACTTGGTCTTTTGAAGTTCTTATCTTTCGTCATTAACCATTTGTCGAATTCAAACCCATCTTCCCGCATTGAGAAAGAAATCGTGTGTTCACCAGCCTTATCAATATCCAGATATATTTTGTGAGGCTCACCACAGTGTTCTTTCTCGGTGCGTTGCTTACTTTCCCACCACCAACTCTGTTTTCCTGCACACCATTGCAACCGTTGACCAGATTCAGGCCATTCCCCATCAAGGCCAACATGCAATCCATTATCTTCGCTGCCTGTGGAATAGGCTCTCACCCAAACGTAATATCGTCCCGGTGATTTGAAATGAACTCTATAATGAAGAACCGCCTGCTCACCGGGAGATGGGGAAAAATTCGCCCCTTTGATTAACTTATCAGCGTGAGTTCTGCGAGTGTCAGGCAAGATTTCAAGATAGGCTCCTCCACTGGCTCCAGGGACATGGTTAGGATCGCCATCGGGAGAAATATCTGGTGTTATATCTGCCGTTGAAAGGTAGAATTTCCGTTTCTCCGTTTTCGTTTGCCTGGCAAAGTGTTCCGCTTCAACAGCGACGATTCCGTCAGACTCTTGGAAGACGACTGTCGCATTATCTTCCGCTCCAATGCAGAAAGACTGAATCAGACCACAGGACAAAATGAGCAAACCGAAATTCAAAACAGGCTTCATCATAAACACTTCTATAGCTGACGGATCTCGATGTGATTTGACGTCAAGAGATCATACTACTTAGTACGAAGATTCACGACCGAAACAGCTTGAGAAAAAGATTTGGAAATGATCTACCGATTGATTCTAAATTCTATCTCTGAAGACATTATCAGACGTAATGTTGGATCTATTTTTGCGAGTTAGGGCACTCTGTTTGATCCAAGTCGCGAAGTCCCCTCTCCCCCGTGTAACGCTTTCCTTCTCGCCTTGAATCTTCATCGGGGGATAGGGTGAGGGGGCAACGAAGTAGTCTTTCTATCGTCCCCTCATCCTAACCTTCTCCCCACAGCAAAACTGCTGGCGAGAATGAATATCAAATGTGGGGAGAAGGGACTTGTTGAGCCGTTTGTCGGCGAACGACAAGACACGGTTCGCTTCGCTCACTCAAATTCAAGCGATATTAATCCCACATCACCTGTGACTCTGCTTCTAAGATTCAGGTTCTGACCACACCACTCAGCCAGCCGGCGAAGGTGCTTCCGAAAACCAATGGAATCCAAGCTGCTTGTTCGGCTCGAACGATACCGGATTGTCCGAGAAAGCCGCTACCCATCGCCAAGCCGTAGACGATTCCTAAGACAAGCATACATACAGCGATGTTGGTTACCTGCTGCATGTTGCTCATTTTGTCTTTGCGTATTATCAATGGGATGACGACATATAGACCAACCAGCGTTAGCAGCGGTGTCGTCAAACGGTTGTGCAAATGTGAAAGCATACTTCTTCGAGAAAGCACGCTGCCATACGGTTCTTGTAGACGTTGAAACAACGTCGTTGTCTTCATGAGAGAATAATTCGAAGTCTTACGGCTCATCTGGCTGAAAGTGAGATGACAATTCACAAAGACGTCGGCTCCGTTCGGCTGCGGAATCACCACTTCACTCCCCACTTCCGAAAGAGAAATTTTCTCAAGATCCATCGTCACTCCCTTGAGTAGCCAGCCTCCTTGAGGGTCTTCCAGAGTCGGTGACAGATAAAGTGCATCCTCCGCAATCAGGGTGTCCTGATTCGGCGAAATCACGGGTGGGAGTCGAAATTGCGGGAGATGGAGCCGTTTCTCTTCGGGGAAAACACTTTGACCTGATACGAACATTTTCCACTTCGGATCAAATTGCGGATCAACTTTCTGAGCGGTATTCGCAGTTTGACCATGCTTTCGCTGTAACTTGGGAGCGACGTTGGGCAGCACCAGTTCCTGGTTGGCAATCAAAACTCCATTCACAATGCACATGCCCAGCAATAATGAAATCGTAGCTCGATAAGTCGGCACACCGGCAGCGAGCACAGGATGAAACTCACCATTTTTCAGAAAAGATGCCAGCGCTACTATTGCCGAAATCACAACAATGGCGGGGCCGGCTAAGTTCAGGATCATCAACGACTGAAAGAAATAATGATCGATCATCAAGGCGAAGAGTTTTACGACTCCGCCGCCCTGTTTATCGACAGCGTATTGAAATGAATCTAGATTCACGAAGCCATCGACGACCACAAACAATCCGGTCGCTGCACAAAAGAAGACAGCAACCGTTTGCAAATAACGAAACAGTAAATATCGATCAAACGTGTTCAATGGAATTGCTAAAAAATTAACGGCATATATGAGGGGATTTCAGCGTTTGAATTACATGCAAATCTGCAAATCAGGTCAATACAGGTTCTGATCAAGTGTTTCTGTCAAAAGATAGACATTGACCCTCTTTCCTCAGTCGTCGTAAACTGACATTACACAGCACACAAGATGTGTGCAGCGAACCGTTCGATTCAAAACATCAAATTGCTTTGAAATGTCTAGCACCCTACCCAATTCGAACTCAGGTCAACTTTCAGATTGGCTGCGCCCACATCTGAAGTGGATTACGGTTCCGAGTTGGCTGCTTTCAGGGCTTTTCCATGCGATTCTGGCGGCAGCGATCATTATTATTTCTCAGCTACCAAGCTGTCGAGGCGATATTGGAGGAGATGAGGGCGAAGCGTTTCGAGATGTCGGTATACATATTCGCTCCAGCGATTCCGAAAATGATGACGAATCAGAAAGCGAATCTGATGACGCACCTGCCGAAGTTGTTTATGAGAATCCGCTAACGATCTCAGAACCGGAAACTGATTCGGCTCCTCCCGTAGCACTGCAACTCCCAAAGATGGAGACTCCTCTTCCGCGAATTGGTGCCGGTGCGATTCCAGTGCCTGTCACAAATTCGGCGAACGACTTATTACAGCCGAACGACAACAGCAATCCACGACCTACGTCGCTTGGTTCGGGTGCTCCCGTTGCAGGGGGGACTTCGTTTATCGGCATCGAGGATGTAGGTCGTCGTTTTGTTTATGTGATTGATCGCTCGTTCAGCATGGATAATGACGGAGCATTGCAGGCTGCGAAGACCGAGTTGTTGGCGAGCCTTGCTCGGCTTAATGAAACACAGCAATTCCAGATCATTTTTTACAGCGGAATCTTTGATGTTCTCAAACCACGAGACGGTCGCTTCGATATGTTTTGGGGAACTGACGCTCAAAGAATGCAGGTGAGTGGGCGGCTTCGTTCGATCGCTGCCAAAGGTGGCACTCATCATCTCCCGGCTTTGAATAAAGCTCTTGAGGGAAATCCCGATGTCATATATTTGCTCACTGATGGTGCATCAGAAACAGCTCTTACCGGCTATGAATTAAATCAAATCAAAAAGCGAAATCGCAGCGGAACACATATTCACTGCATCGAGTTCGGTCGCACGACAAGACCTGCACTCGATGGGGCCGGGAATTTCCTGAGAGAACTCGCGAAACAGAACCAGGGACAATACGTCTATCGGAATGTGAAAAGAAATCGTTAAAAGATGGTAACGAGAATTCGAGACTTTCTCTTCACGAAAACGGAACAAGGCATGGCGGCAATTACTTCGGAACCAATCTCAAAGAAATCCCGATGGCTCTGGTTCTGTACTATTTGCATTGTTGTCGTCGGTATCGATCAATGGATGAAGCAATACGCCCTCGTTAACTGGCAGGGCGTGCCGCCGCGGTCTTTCTTTTATGACATTTTTCGCATTCAGTTTGCCCCCAATCCTGGTGCGTTTTTAGGACTGTTTGGAAACCTCCCAGACCATGTTCGGTTTATCATCTTAACGGTCTTGAACGGCGTCATCTTGGCTGGCGTCTCAGCTTATATCCTCTTTGGCAAGAATGTTAGCAAGTATATTTTCATTGCCTTTGCACTGGTCGTCGCTGGTGGAATTGGCAATATGATCGACAGAGTTCGCTTCGACTTTGTTGTTGATTTCTTCAACATAGGCATCGGCGGACTTCGCTCTGGTATCTTCAATATCGCAGACATGGCCATTTCTGGCGGTTTCGTGATGATGATTCCATTAGCAATCTGGGGTGAAACGGAAGAGAAACAAGATTCACAATCAGAATCAAAACAAGCCGAACCCTCTGCGGGAACGGCAGCATCGTGAGGGATCAGAGGTTCATCACCGGTCTGCTGTTTGCCTATCTGTTTGCAATGATTAACAACTATTGCCGAGCTGAAGACAGAGTAAGTTATCGTCTGAACGGCGCTTCAAAACCAATCACGTTGATTGGCGAAATCATTGATTACGATGGACGCGATTTGACTCTTAGATCGTTGAGCGGCAATCCTCAATACATTGCAGCCGATGATGTCGTCGAAGTCAAAACGCATTACGATGCTGCTCACAGAGAGGGAATCGAAGCGTTTCAAGCAGCGAAGTACGACGAAGCAATCACGAAGCTGATTTCAGCATATGATCGGGAACCAAGAGAATGGGTCGATCGGGAAATCGCCTCTTGGATTGTGCGTACAAGCTTATTGCGAAACGATTTCAGAACTGCTTTTCGCTACTTCAATGCCATTATTAAAAGTGATCCATACACACGCCATTGGGGAGTCGCTCCCCTCGTCTGGTCACCAGTGAACATCACCGATGATATCAGAAAACCGCTGCGGGCATCGTTGCTCAGCGCGCGTGCAGACGAACGATTCCTAGCTGCGTCTATTCTACTGTTTGATGGAACCTCAGGACGGCTGGCTGAGAGAGAACTTGGAGTGCTGGCGAGTGATCCCAACCCACGTATTTCTCGATTAGCACGTACTCAACTTTGGCGCGTCGCGCTCGCAAATCAGGAAGTCACGGAAAACATTTTGCAGGGTTGGCGCGAGCAGATTGAACAACTCCCAGAGTCGATGCGACCGGGACCGCAGTACCTTTTAGGACGCGGATAGTTACTCATTGGAGAACAGAGAATTGCGGCAGCTGAGTTCCTAAAACTGACCATCATTTACACAAATCACGAAGCTCTGACCGCCCGGGCAACTCTCGAAGCAGCCGAAGCAATCGAGAAAACGGGCTTGACCCAGGAAGCGAACATATTGTATCGCGAATTAGTAATTCGCTTTCCAACCACAAGTGAAGCGAAAATCGCACGCGAAAAACTGTAGCCCTGGACAAGTAAACCACTGGTAAAGCCAGTGCCACCCAAATTCTTCATCGGACCAATGCTTTAGAAATGACCAACTCGATCCGATTGATATTGCCATCATTGTGTATGGTCACGCTCATACTGACAGCGAGTCCATTGTTCGCTGCTGAAGGTGCGATTGTTGAGAACGGACAAGTCAATCCGCAGGCATTACTCAAAGCCGGTGGTGCAATTGGTTATGTCGTCATCGCGTTAAGTGTCGCGATGGTTGCCCTCATCATGGAACATTTGCTCAGCATCCGCAAAGGGTCGCTGATGCCGAGATCGCTGGCAGAACAATTGCATCAAATGATCAGCGGGGGGCAATTTCAACAAGCCGATCAACTATGCCGAGAGCGACCGACGTTTCTATCTTATGTCGTGATGTCTGGATTAAAGGAAGCAAGCTTCGGGTACAATGCTGTTGAAAAAGCAATGGAAGATGCGAGTGTCGAACAGGCTGCCAGACTCTCTCGGAAGATTGAATACCTGTCCGTGATTGGTGCGCTAGCTCCTATGCTAGGCTTAATGGGAACTGTTTGGGGGATGATTCAAGCGTTTGCAGAGTTCACCGAAAAAGCAAACCCAATGCCGGCTGACTTCGCACCAGCGATCTCTGAAGCACTGGTGACGACACTCTTTGGACTACTCGTGGCTGTCCCAGCGTTGGCTGCCTATGCTTGGTTCAGAAACAGAATCGATGAGTATGTTGCGGAAACAACCTTAATGGCGGAACACCTGGTCGCACCGTTGCGACGGTCGCTCATTGAGAAAAGAAAAGCCGTCAAATCAACAACATTGCCCCGAACTTAATTCCCCCCGGTGGATCACCGGGGGCTATATTTGATCTGCTGATTCAACATATTGTTTGTAAATTGAAATGATCTGATGCGTCTGCCTGTTCGATCACGACAACAAGGTTTGAAGTTCAACATCACGCCACTGATAGATGTGGTGTTTTTGCTTGTGATCTTCTTTCTTGTCGCATCTCACTTTGCCAGAAGCGAACCAACTGAAACAGTTGAACTGCCATCGGCTTCTCAGACCACAGAAGATGAAAACCCTCGTCGACTGACCATCACAGTGAATCCGCAGGGCAATTACTTCGTAAACGCCGAACAAGCAACCGTCTCAGAGATTGAAGAGATGATCTCTGACGGTTCTGAAGGCGATCCGGAAACCTATGCCGTGCGTGTTCGAGGTGATCATCAAACACCGTATACATTCATCGAACCGATCATGCTCATCTGTCCGAAATATGGCGTCACAAAGTTTGGTTTTCATGTGATTCAGCGTGAAGAGTAAAAATTTCTTTATTGATACTTAGTGCTGCGAAGCGATGAATCGTGTTTTCCTAATTCCTCAATCCTAGCTCCTAATTCCTATTCAAATGCGTATTCCTCAGCAACATGCACGAGACCAAGACTTCGGCGCGATGACGCCGATGATTGATATCGTATTCTTGCTGCTGATTTTCTTTGTTGTGACCGCATCCGGACAAGTTCGTGAAGCACTTCTGCCGACGGAACTCTCGGCATCTGGTTCTGTCGAGTCGGAGATCTTGCCGCCTGAGCCAACTCCATTAACCGTTGAAGTCTGGCTGAAACTGACTTTTCTTGCAGACCAGCAGCAAACGACCGTCGATATGAATGGAACGGTCTATACTGATCTGACCAAGTTGAAGAGTCAGCTACGCACACTCGCTGAGCTTGGTCCCGAAAATCCGGTGATACTAGATATCTCAGGCAGTGTGCCTCTCGGTGATGTCGTCGATGTCTACGACACTTGCCAGGGAGCCGGTTTCGATTCTGTCAGCTTTGCAGCGGACCCACCAAAGACAGATTGATCTAATTCATCGAAACCGTGTATTCTTCCGGCAGATTGTGCCGTAAATCTTCTCTTCTTTCAGATTGAAGAATGAGTACGTGAAAATACCGGTGAATCATGTCAAGGAAGGCAGTTTTGATTCAGAATATATGTCTAGGGATTTTGATTTGGCTGGCGTGCCTAGTTGACCTTGGCTGGTCAGTTTGGACTGACTTGCGTATTGCTCCTGCCTTTCTCGATCTTGCAGTTGTGGCTGCCGTTCTTTTTATGAAACCTCGCTGGACTGTTTTTTGGGGTGGTTTCGTGGGACTGTTGGTTTCTGTAATTCATAAAGAAGCATTGCATACAATTGTCCCGCTCTATGCAACGATTTCGATGTTGGCTGTGCTAACGAAACCCATGTCGCATAAAAGAGCGACCTTGGTTGCAACGGCGTTACGAAGTCTACTCATTTTAATCTCACTTCGCTTTGGAAAACTTTGGCTAGACATGTTTCCTTCTACGGATTTTATCTCTGCCATCACCGTTGAACACCTCGCTCAGATTGCCTTTTCTTTTCTCATTTCAGTTTTGCTTTGCTCGCTGTTTGTAGCACTCAATCGCAAAACCGCGTGGGCGTAAGTAATGCAGAACCAACCCTTCACATCGCTGACGTCAGAAGACTCAACCAGCACAGGATCTGTCGAATCGCCGCAACATCGACTCACGTTGTTGGCAGTCTTGTTCATCGCTTCGACCATTCTAATTGGTGTTCGTGTTGCTTATGTGCAAGTAGTGATTGCGGAGAATTTCTTAGTTCCTTGGGGAAAAACTACGGTAGTGAAAGAATCGATTCCTGCCCGCAATGGGAGAATTCTTTCACGTGATGGAGTCATTCTGGCGTATGACGAAACTCACTACGACATCAGTCTCGAATATCGTTGGTTGGAAGTTCCCTTTGATGAAGTCTGGTTACGCAGGCAAATCTATGCACGGCTAACTTCTGAAGAAAGAGATGATCCAGAAGCAGTTCAGCTAATTGAAGAGGAACTCAAGCAAGATAGATCTCAACTCTTCCAGCGGCTCGCCGATTTGACGGGGACTTCCATTCATGATCTGGAAAGCAATGCCCAGCGGCTGCAAAGCAGAATTGAACGTATGGTCAAAGCAGTCGAAAGTCAGCGAACGAAAGATCTTGCAAAGAACGAACTGAAACCGCTGAAGCTACGGGAAGGGCTTCAGGGAATGGCAGCGTCAATCCAATCTGAACTGACCACAGCACCCAGAAGATTTTCCGGTGATCCAATCATTCTAAAAGAAGAGTTGGAATCGCACGTGCTCGTTGAGAATGTTCCATTAAGTGTCGTCGCTGCAATTCAATCGGCTCCGACTCGATATCAAGGAGTTGAAGTTCGAAGCCTCTCTTCAAGAGTTTACCCTTTCGAAGATGTCGCTGCCCATCTCATTGGTCTTCGCAAAGAACAAGGGACTGATCTTCAATCGAATGCTCAGGGTGGCGTCGAGCAATTTTACAACGACCGGCTTACGGGGCGAGCAGGGGAGAGAATCCAAAAGCGTAATCGCCGGGGTGAAATTATCTCAAGCGAAGTTTCTGTTCCACCTCAAGATGGAATCGACACGATCCTGAGTATTGATTCCCGCTTGCAACGAACGGCAGAAAAACTTCTCGACGAAGCGCTCATTGATGATACGAAAGACTCGCAGCCAGTCGGAGGTGTTGTGATGGTGATGAATCTCTGGACCGGGGATTTACTCACGGCAGCAGCCGCACCTCGCTATTCCCTGCAAACAATGCTGCATCCCAGTCAAACGGAACTGGACGAACTGCAACAGAACCCAAACCAACCTTTTTTCCCTCGCGCGAGCCGAATGGCGCTACCCCCCGGTTCGGTATTCAAAATCGTGACCGCAGCAGCGGCCCTGGAATTAGGAGAGGTCACCCCTGACGAAGTATTAGAATGTCGCGGTTATTTGAATTCCCCGACTCGTCATCGCTGTCAGATCTTTCGAAACTACGGATTAGGACATGGCGAGATTCATCTTGAGGACGCGCTCTGTCAGTCTTGCAATGTCTTTTTCTATGACCTATCGCAACGGATTGGTGGAGATTCACTCGTCGATTGGTCAAGAAAGTTTGGATTCGGAATCCCGACCGGGATCGATCTACCATCCGAAGAATCGGGTTTTCTCCCTCATCCGAACATGCAGCAACGCAATCAAAAATGGTATCCTGGTAGTGAATTACAATTAGCCATTGGACAAGGAGCGTTGCTCGCGACTCCACTGCAAGTCACAAGAATGATGGCTGCAATTGGGAACGGTGGGTATCTCGTCAAACCACGAATTGTTTACGAGCGATCACAAAATCAGGATGAAGACGAACAATCACTCAAGAAAATTGAAGGCTTAAGCGAACGAACCCTAACCACCATTCGACATGGCATGGAAATGGTCGTCCATCACCCAAGAGGAACCGGAATCGCAGCGTTGACTCCATCCATGACGATCGCAGCCAAAACAGGTACTGCCGAAGTCGATGGGAAACCTGATCACGCTTGGTTTGCAGGTTTCGCTCCGGTGGAATCTCCACGGATCGCTTTTTGTGTGGTCCTTGAACATGGTGGTTCCGGTGGAGATGCTGGTCCAATTATCAAACAATTGATGACAGAGTTAATCGGCTTAGGGTACCTACAACCTCAATGGGATAAGAAGTCGACTAACTTGAACCTCGAAAATTCTTCAGGAATTGCCAGCAGCGAATAGTTAACATTTCTTTGATACTTCTCGAACTGGCTTGCCCACTTTATCGTAAGTGTGAATTGGCTAAGATAGGTCGAGAAATCGAATCATTCGTTTTGATCGGTTTAGGTTGAATTTACTTTTCCTTCTGAAACATAAGCCTGATTGACAGATTGCCCTGATGAAAACCTTAGATGGTCGATACAATTAAACAGCCAATATGACGGAGTCGTAAGTAGTCGAACGGAGTAAGCACCAATGCCATT
>ERZ887942.2809-NODE-2809-length-10524-cov-5.837807_pt1 | contig 10524 bp, 5 predicted proteins | sample MGYA00521099_ERZ887942 | MGnify/ENA primary metagenome ERZ887942 (study PRJEB32303, sample SAMEA104408605) | aquatic metagenome | biome: Brackish water; feature: Pelagic; material: water | place: Baltic Sea | collected 2014-06-07T06:48:00 | depth 16,251 m ... | reverse complement strand
CGGATGATCGTTCTCAAGTACGTCGAGTTCGTCACTGGAAGCTCGAAGCAAGACCGCCACCGACTCGATGGCGGGAATCGTCTTGGCCGACCAATCCCGGGCTGATGCGGGAATCCCCGGATCGATTTCCCACTGCCGAAGGACGTCGGCGACCTGCTCGATCTCACCGGCCTGCTTTCCATTGTTGGCCGCGAGGGAGGCTCGCGCGAGCCGCCAGTTCGGCAACGGTTGCTGGCTGGTACTTCGAAGGCATTCGTCGACGAACGCCGTAAAAGCCCCTCCTTGATCGGCGAGGGTCCCGAAGACGAGGCCGATGCGCTCGATCAACGATCGGATCGGACTCTCCGCTGACAACTCTGCGAGCAATATCACCGCTGAGGGTGCGACGTCTCGACCAACCGCCTGAAGTGACTCGAAGGCTTCAACACCGGTTTGGATCTCTCGTTCCCAGATCGCGATCGTCGCGGCGTCACGCGATACGAGCGATTCCAAGACCGCCTCGTATCGGCCAATCGAGCGAGGGTCGACGGGGTCGATCCGCTCGGCTTCGAGGTTCGGCGTCACTTCGTCCATCCGGAGGACGACCTCATCGACCTGTCGCATGGTCACCGGATCGGCATCATCTCGGGCGACCAACATTCGGACCGACCAGCCCGGTTCAAGCTGCTTGAGGAGATCAACGGTGGTTGGCTGAAGCGAATACGCCCTGGTCTTCGTGAGATCCGCCTCAATGCGTAATGGCGGCGATTCCAGCAGAACCGAAAAAGCCACCGCCGCGACCCCAGCGCCGAGAACGCCGGTCGCCGAGAAGAACAAGGCGATGGCCCGACCAGATCTGGTCGCGGGTCGAATGCGCCGCGGTGCGGCCAGGGAGACACCCCCCGCAAAGAGGAAGAACACCGCCACAGCGATAAACCAACCAAGGTTGGCGGAATCAAAGAGACCAATCGCAAATTCATCCAGCCTGAGCAGAGGGTCGAGACCGGAAGTCCACTCAATCCAGGCGAGGGTCTGCCCCGGCGCGAGGAGATCCGCCGGAAGCAATTCGATCAGTGCCGGAACGCCCTTGGCAATGAGGATCACCGCGAAGAACAAGAAGAACGTGACGAGATACGCGACGACCTGGCTGGACGTTCGAGTCGAGACTAAGAGCCCCAATGCGATCAGCGTGGCGCCGGCCAACAGCAGACCAAGTAGACCGCTCCCAAGTTCGCCGGGGTCGGGATTACCGTAGATCTCCGCCACGCCGAAGAGAACGAGAATTGGAATTCCAAGTACCAAGAGGACGCCGACGCCGGCGAGGAATTTGCCCAGGACGAGTTCCAACGCGGACAAAGGCGAAGTCATGAGAACTTCAAGCGTCCCAAGCCTGGCTTCCTCGGCGAAACTCCGCATCGAGATTGCCGGAGCAACGACTGCGATCGCCCACCCCGCCATCGAAATCACCGCACGCAGCGTGGCTGGTTCGCCTTCCCGGAGCGACGCGAAGGCGAAGATGATCGAGGCGACCAGTCCCCAGCCAGCGAGAATAATCCACCCGGTCGGTACCAGGAAGGTCGATGCAAGATCGCGACGTGCAATGGCGAGCATGCCCTTCATGCCGCTTCTCCGTCATGGTCATCATCGTCGGCTTCCCGATCGAGCAACTGCAGGAAGACCGTTTCGAGCCCTGGGGCATCGTGCCGGAGTTCGACCATCGAGCCTCCGGCGGCGGAAATCGCCGCACCAATCGCCCGACCTCGGTCGGGACCATCGAATTCGAAGCGAAGATCGCCATTCGGAGCAACCTCCGCAGGAACGTGGATTTCCGCGACGCGATCGATGGCGGTCGTCAGTCGCGACGTTAACGCCGCATCGTTGGGCGCGGCGATGGTGATCGAGGACCGCCCATTCACCCCGTTGCGAAGTTCATCAATGCTGCCTTCGGCCAGTTTTCGGCCCTCATTGAGAATCACGATGTGATCCGCGACGGCTTCGATCTCTTGCATGATGTGACTGGAAAGCAGGACGGTCCGAGTCTCGGCAAGCCGGCGGATCAGGCGCCGAAAATCACGGAGCTGACGCGGGTCGAGGCCCACGGTCGGTTCGTCGAGTACCAGGAGCGCCGGATCACCCATCAGGGAGGCGGCCAGTCCGGTGCGTTGTCGGAAGCCCTTGCTCAGTTGCCCAATGAGTCTTCGAGCGACTTGACCAAGGTCGCAGGCGTCTAACGCGAACTCCGCGGTTCGATTGATCGTCGATTGATCGAGTCCCAGGAGCCTTCCCTTAAAACGGAGGAACTCGATCACCCGCATCTCGGGATACGAGGGTGCCGATTCCGGGAGATAGCCGAGCCGGGCCAGCGCGGCTCGCCGTTGCGATGGCATTTCGTAACCGGCAACCCGCAATGAGCCTTCGTCGGGTGGCAGCATGCCGGTGATCATCCGCATGGTCGTGGTTTTGCCTGCGCCATTCGGCCCCAGAAGACCACAGACAATACCGTCCGGAACCTCGAGCTCGAGGCCCTTCACTGCCGTAAACCGGCCGTATCGCTTGGTAATTCCCTTCGCCTGAATCATCTGGGAGGGTCGTTCCGGAATCGGATGCCCCTCGTCGACGACCCCCGGCGGGTCGTACGGACGATGGCGGAACCCCATCCTACCGCCGCCCGAATGGTCCCGGTGGAGTGACCGCGAGCCTTTCGCCCCAACCAAACCACCGGCTCGGGCTCCAGCGACCATCGTTGCCGTGCCGATGTTCCTTCATGCCTTCTTCCGGGATACGCTTCCCGATCCCCCCTGTCTCCTCAGGAGCACCCGGCCGATGAATGATGCCGACGCCAGATCTCGTGCCCGGCTTGTCCTGCCTTTGGGTATTGACGCCGAGATGTTCCTCGCTCGGATGCCGGATGTCGTCGCCGATTTCCTCCGCACCGCGTGCGATCTCGTCCCCGAAGAGCTCTCCGGCGGTGATCCTCGAATCACTGCCGCCCTCGACGGACTCGGCGAAGGCGTCGCCGTCGTCGTCGAGAATGGCGAAATCGTTTGGATGAACGACCAACTCGCCGACCACACCCCCGAGTTGCTTCGGCTCTTCTCGGATGCTGCCGCGGAAGTCATTGTGGGATTCATGGAGCATCCCGACGTGAACGATGGCGAATCCGCCCGAGTGGATTTCAGTCATGAAGATCGCCACTACGCGGTGATCTGCTCCCCGATGCCCGACGATCCAACTCGACGAACCGCGGCGGCCCTGATCTCCGATGTCACGGATCTGAAACGGACTGAATTGCTGGTTGAGGAGATCGATCAAGCCGGCGGCGACCTTCTCGATCTTGATCCGGACACCATCAACCCCCTCGATGTGGGTGCCCGCCTTCGCCTCGTCGAAGACAAGGTGATTCGAACGATGCGTTCGGTGATTGGATTCGAACACTTCGAAGTTCGACTCGTCGATCGAAAGAATGACCAACTCGAATTGGTGATGGGTTCGGGAATGGAACCGCTTTCGATCGGCGAACGACTCTTCGTGAGCCGAACCGAAAACGGAATCTCGGGGATGGTCGCCACCAGCGGGCAGGCCTATCTCTGCAGAGATACTCGTGAGGACCCTTTGTACGTCACGGGAATCCCCGATGCGCTGAGCAGCCTGACCGTGCCGCTCAAACTGCGGGATCGGGTGGTTGGCGTGCTGAATGTCGAAAGCGCCGAGCCTGACGCGTTTGATGAACGCGATCAGATGCTGGTGGAGCTTTACGGCCGTTACATCGCAATGGCGATCAACATCCTCGACATGCTGGTGGTGGAGCGATATACGACAAACCGCAATTTCTCCAGCACCGTGCTGGGAGAACTAAACCACCCGCTCGAGGCGATTACTCGGAATGCCGCTGAAATTCGAGCGGGCTATGTCGGCGACGGACCCATGGCGGAGAAACTCGATGCGATCATCGCGTCGGTCGAATCAGTCCGGGCAAGAGTTCTGGCCTGCACCTCCGGACCGCAGACGATCCTTGGAAAATCTGATGACGAGTCGGAGATCATTGACGATCCGCTAATCAGCGGGCGTCGGATTCTCGTCGCCGACGATGAAGAGACGATTCGGGGTGCCATCAAGATGCTTCTCGAGCAGCGGGGTGCGTCTGTGGAAGCCCATACCGACGGATCGGGAGCCATCGAATCGCTCGAATCGGGCGGTGCCCCGTTCGACCTCGTCATCTCAGACGTTCGAATGCCCGATCGGAACGGATACGAAGTCTTCCGCGCTGCCAAGAGTTTGGCGTCCGAGCTTCCGGTGATTCTCATGACCGGCTTTGGCTACGACCCCCACCATTCGATCGTCCGATCGAGCCAGGAGGGCTTGGAAGCGTTCTTGTTCAAGCCTTTTCAAGTCTCCCTGCTCATCGAGGAAGTGCACAAAGCCCTCGCCAGTTCATCCTCGCCGCAAGAATAATCGCCCTCGGATCACGGATCGTGGACCGCGGTTTGACCAAGAGATCCCAACAGATGCAAACGAATGGGACGATCCGACGATCGCTGGTCAGGCATGACCCAAGGGCTCAGGCACCGGGATGCCGGCCAGAAACCACGCGGTCAAGTTCATCGACGTCCTGATGGAGTTGGATCTCCTCAAACCCCGCCGCCGCGAAGAGGCTTTGAACCGCCGATGCCTGGTCATACTGCATTTCGATCGCCAGAATTCCGCCGGGCACGAGCCACCCGGGTGCCCCATCGATCACTTCTCGAATGACTTCTAGGCCGTCCTTTCCGCCCCGGAGTGCGGTGGCGGGTTCGTGATCGCGGACATTCGGGGGGCAAAGATCGAATTCTGCATCGCTGATGTACGGCGGATTGGAGACGATGAGGTCGAAGCTTGATGATTCTTCGGCGGTCAATGGCTCGTACAGGGATCCAATTCTGACATCGATGCGATCCGCATGAAGGTGGCGGGCGACGTTCCGCTGCGCGAGCCCAGCGGCCGCCTCGACCAGTTCGGTCGCGACGACGCTCGCCTGAACAAAATGCTCGGTGTTGATCTCGGCGGGCAGGGCCTCCTGTATCGCCGCGTCTTCTCGGTCTTCCGCGCCTGAATCCTGAATCTCGACCTGGTCCTCGACCTGGTCCTCGTCTTGGTCCTCGACTTGGTCCTCGTCTTCCCCCTCGAATTCGTCCTCAATCTCCAGAATCGCCTTGCCGCCGGCAGCAGGCCCGCCTCCCGAACTGAGCGCCGTCGAAAGCCGGCCCAGATCAGCGCGAGCAGCCGCCTCAGCCTCGTGCATTCGCGCCGCCGCTCGATAGGGTCGGTTGATGAGATTCAGCAGTGCGATCGAAACACATCCGGTTCCGGTGCAAAGATCAAGGATTCGGACTGAACCCGACGTCGTAGGGAGTCGTTGATGCCCCACTTCGACAAGGGTTTCCGTCGCTGGCCGCGGGATCATGGTGCTGGAATCGACTTCGATCCGGGCCTGATGGAACCAGGCTTCACCCACCAGATACTGGACCGGCTCGTGATTTGAGGCTCGCTTGACCCACGCTCGGAGCGTCGCACGCTCTTCGTCGCTGGCCAGACGATCAGGCTCCATGTAGAGACGAAGCCGCTCGGCACCGATCGCCGCGGAAAGGAGCATGTCGGCGCAGACCGCGGGAGACTCCACCCCTCTCTCTTCGAGGTGAGTCTTGATCCAAGTTCGAAGGCGTCCGGTTGTCCATGGTTCTTGATCTTGCACATGGGCATCGTACGGGCGATTTCTCACCGAAAGAGCAATTCCGCCGAAAGTCCGGCCCGGATGTATGATTCTCCTCCACCGTCGGCCGTGCGGTACACCCTTCTCCGACTTCGAGTCAGGATCAACAAACCCGTGACCACCGACCTCCGAATCAATGACATCGTGGACCGTATGACCGCCTCCGAAAAGTTCGCCACGATCGAATCCAGTGGCGAGACCATCCGCTGCCGGGCTCGCGATGTCGAAAGCGATGCGTTCTACATTCTCACCCGCACCGATGCCGGCCTGATCGTTCGATTCGAAACCCCTGACCGCTGGCTCAGTGAGTCGGTGGAATCCGACCTCTACAACTCCAGCGATTCGTTGGAGGAGCTTCTCGAGGAGTCCCTCGATGAACTGGAGTGGCCGATCGACGAGATTCCAGTGACCACGTTTCGCCACTTCCGCAGTGATGACCTTCTCTACACCTTCGAGAACGACGTCCCCACCGGCGACGATGCGACCGAGGTTGGCGGAACTTGGCTGCTCGCCTACGAGGCAACGTTTCGTGAACTCGGCGATGTTGCCGGCGAGACCGAAGATGCGTGATCTCTCTCAGTCTCACGAATTCGAATACCACCAGAGATTTTCGTTCCGATCGGCGACGACCTGATGGCCACACGCGTGCTCATGCTGGGCTGGGAATTTCCTCCATTCATCACGGGCGGTCTTGGGACGGCCTGCCACGGGCTGACCCGAGCCATGGACCGCGCTGGGATGGAGACGACCTTCGTCCTACCCAAGAGCGTGCCCGGCGATGCCGATGACGCGGCCCACGTCGAACTGGTAAGCCCTGCAAGCAGCATGGGCGACACCCTTCCGGAGTACCAGCCTCGTTCTGCAGAGACGGTCACCGTCGAAACACGAACCATCACGCGTGGGCCTGAGCAACGGCTCGTCGAGGTCGTCCGCGAACTTCGTGAGCAGTTCAAACACACCCGATTCGTCGATCTGCCGGTTGAGGTGCAGTCGGTGTATCGCGAACAGGAAACGACCTGGCGTCGCGTTCTGGAGGAATACGACCTCGATGAGAGTCGGCTCGAAACGCTGGTCGAAGCCGGTGCCTTCGGAGATCCCACCACGGTGACCGAATCAATGGCGCTTCGATCGGCGATTCCCGAACGAGACCCCGAAGAAGCGGCCATGGCCGCGCGAGCCAATAAATCCGCTGATTACGGAGGCGACCTGATCGGACAGGCCCACGCCTATGCGAAGTTCTGCCTCGAAGTCGCCAAGCGCACCCAATTCGACGTGGTTCACGCCCACGACTGGCTGACCTACCCCGCTGGTTTGGCGGTCGCACAACTCACTGGTAAACCGCTGGTGGTTCACGTGCACTCGACCGAGTTCGATCGTTCCGGCGAGCATGTCAACCAAGCGGTCTACAACATCGAACGCCGCGGAATGCATGGAGCGATGCAGGTCATTGCCGTCAGCCAGCTCACCAAGAACCTCTGCGTCTCGCGATATGGGATCGCGCCTTCGAAAGTTGATGTCGTCTACAACGGCGTCGAATTCGACCCCATTGAAAAAGGCGTCAAGTCGATCACTTCCAAGGACAAGATTGTTCTCTTCTTCGGAAGAATCACCATGCAGAAGGGGCCGGAGTACTTTGTCCAGGCCGCCAAGCGGGTGCTCGACGTGATGGAAGACGTCAAGTTCGTGGTCGCCGGAAGCGGCGATCTCGCATCGATGATGATTGAGATGGCGGCGGAGATGGGCATTGGGCACAAGGTGCTCTTCACCGGATTTCTCCGCGGCGGCGATATCAAACGGGTCTTCGCCCTCGCCGACCTCTACGTGATGCCAAGCGTGAGCGAACCCTTCGGCATCGCCCCCCTTGAGGCCATGAGTAACGACGTTCCAGCACTGATTTCAAAATCCAGCGGCGTCAGCGAAGTCCTCACCCACGCCCTCAAGGTCGATTTCTGGGACGTTGAGGAAATGGCCAATAAGATCGTCGCGGTTCTGAAGCACCCCCCGCTTCGCAAGGCCCTCCGTGACAACGGGCAGTTCGAGATCCGAGCCCTCACCTGGGACGGCGCAGCGACCCGATGCGGCCAAGTCTACGACCAGGTCCTCCGGCAGTTCAACGCCAAGGCCTGACGCCGAGGTGATCTGCATTCGTCCCCGGTCGAAATACCCCCCAAAGCCATAGTTCGATCGGCCTCCCCGCTACAATCGCCGACCTTGAACTTGGTCTCGCGGGACCTGCGGAGATGTCGACGAATGGCCTTCTTCTTCAAACCAAAGCCCCGGACGAGCCCACCCGCTCAACCCCTGATCACGGCACCGACAACGGCGTCCATCGATTTGGGAAGGGTTCTGCCGCCCGAAGATCCGGCGATCGAACGCCGAATCATCGAAGTGGGAACCGAGTTCCTCGACCTCGCTCGTGGCGGAAAGGCTGGCGTCCTCAACGCCGCATTCTGGTCCGACAAGTTGATGGACTGGGCGATGCAGGACGAGGCTTTCAAGGTCCAGTTGTTCCGTTTCGTCGATGCCTTCCCCATGCTCCGCACTCCAGAGCAGATTCATGATCACTTGGTCGACTACCTCTCACAGCCCGGGGTCACGCCCCCGCCCGGGATGGATCTGGCGATTAAGGCCGGCGGCGTGGCGAAGTCAATGTTCGCCCGAACGATGGCGAAGCAGATCACCGGCATGGCCGAGAAGTTCATCGCGGGTACCGATGCCGCCGACGCCTTGCCAATGCTTCAAAAACTCTGGAAACGAGGCCTCGCTTTTAGCGTTGATCTTCTGGGCGAAGCCTGCGTCTCTGACGTGGAAGCCGCGGACTACTGCGCCAAGTACATGGACCTGATCGATAATCTCCCCGACGCGGTCAATGGCTGGCCCGAAAACGAGAAACTCGAACGCGACCATCTCGGCCCCGTTCCGCGAACGAATGTCTCGATCAAGATCAGTTCGCTTTACGCGAAGACAGATCCCATCGATACCGCTGGTTCGATCGACGGCCTCGTCGAGGCGCTCCGCCCCCTGCTCCTGAAGGCGAAGGAGAAGGGCGTCCTGGTCAACTTCGACATGGAGCAGTTTGCGCTCAAGGACCTCACCCTCGAGTTATTCATGCGGTGCTGCGAGGAGATCGATTTCAACGCGGGCCTCGCGATGCAGGCCTACCTGCGTTCCGGGGACGACGACGCCGCCCGGATCATCGAGTGGTCGAAGCGAACCGGCCGTCAAGTGACGGTTCGCCTCGTCAAGGGCGCCTATTGGGACTACGAGACGATCCACGCGGAGGAGATGGGGTGGCCGGTTCCCGTCTGGAGTCGAAAGTCCGACTCGGACGCCTGCTTCGAGCGAATGGCCCGAGCGTTCATCCATTCGACGCCGAAAACACTCGAAGGCGGCGGCGTCAAACTCGCCCTCGGAAGCCACAACGCCAGATCGATCGGGGCGGCGATCGCCGAGCTCGAAAAAGTCGGTCTGCCCAAGGCAGCCCTCGAGATTCAGATGCTCTACGGGATGGCCCCGGAATTGAAGCAAGCCGCGAGCGACATGGGCTTCCGGGTTCGCGAGTACGTCCCGGTCGGCGAGATGATTCCCGGCATGGCGTATCTCGTTCGACGGCTCCTTGAGAACACCTCCAACGAGTCGTGGCTTCGCGCTGGATTCATGGACAACGCCGATGCCGCCACCCTGCTTGCGTCTCCGCATCGGGAGTTTGAACGAGACCCTGGCGTCGAACGAATCCGCGGCGCGGCAGAGCGGCACCGCCTCTCCTCGAACGATCCCGACGTCGGAGATGGCCGGCCATTCTTTACTGAACCGATGCGGGACTTCGCGTCGCGCGATCAACGAGAAGCGTTCGCCAGATCAATCGCCGCCGCGAAGGTTCCCGCAGTCGCCAACGACGGAACTGCCCCAGATGCCGTGGCTGCGATTGACCGAGCCCACGCCGCCTTCCCCGCATGGCGAGACACACCCGTCCGGGACCGATCTGCGGTCTTGGTCAGAGCGGCCGCCATCATGCGGCGACGCCGCGACGAACTGAGTGGCGTGATCATCAAAGAGAGCGGAAAACCCTGGGTCGAAGCCGACGCGGATGTCTGCGAATCGATCGACTTTCTCGAGTTCTACGCCCGCGAAGCCGTGGGTCTGTTTGACCCAAGACGACTCGGTCTCTTTGTCGGCGAGATCAACGAGATCATTCATCAGCCACGGGGCGTCGCCGTGGTCATCAGCCCGTGGAACTTCCCGCTGGCCATCTGCGCGGGCATGACCGCTGCGGCGCTGGTCTGCGGCAACGCCTGCGTGATCAAGCCAGCCGAGCAGACGCCGGGCATCGCCCGGATCCTCCACGACATCCTGATGGAAGCCGGATGCCCCGCGGATGCCTGTGTCTTCCTCCCCGGTCCGGGCGAAACGGTGGGCGCGACGTTGGTTCGTGACGTGCGGACCGCGATCATCGCCTTCACCGGTTCCATGGCCGTCGGCTTAGACATCCTGCAAGCGGCGGGCGTCACCCCGGACGACCAACACCACGTCAAGAAGGTCATCTGCGAGATGGGCGGCAAGAACGCCACGATCATCGACGCCAGCGCCGATCTCGACGAAGCCGTCCTCGGTGTCCGACACTCTGCATTCGGTTTCAGCGGCCAGAAATGCTCCGCCTGCAGTCGTGCGATCGTCGTGGAATCCGCATACGACACATTCCTCGAACGGCTGGTCGAATCGACCCGAACCCTCGTCGTCGGCAACCCGCTTCAACCGGGCACCGACGTGGGACCAGTGATCGACCTGGACGCAAAGCGCAA
>ERZ887942.2806-NODE-2806-length-10526-cov-6.633846_pt1 | contig 10526 bp, 12 predicted proteins | sample MGYA00521099_ERZ887942 | MGnify/ENA primary metagenome ERZ887942 (study PRJEB32303, sample SAMEA104408605) | aquatic metagenome | biome: Brackish water; feature: Pelagic; material: water | place: Baltic Sea | collected 2014-06-07T06:48:00 | depth 16,251 m ... | reverse complement strand
AGGTAAAGGCAGATGTCATCGCGTCTCATGCCACGAATATCGCACAGCGTGTCGCAGTTGGGAATCTTCTGTCAGGCGGCGAACACTAGGGTGCTGGCAGAATTCCGCGGCTGAGGGCCCCTGAGCATTGTTGACACGCACCACCCTGATCCCTCTGCTCTGCGCCACGCTTCTGGCCGGATGCGACGCTCCTCTGCCCGGCGCGTCCAAACCTAATCTGGTTCAAACGCTGGCCGAGGCCCCTCCCGGCGCGGCCCCTGGCACATGCTGGGGCAAGGTGGTCACACCCGCCGTGATCGAGACGGTAACCGATCAGATCATCTTGCAACCCGCCGAAGTACTGAATGACGGCACAGTGACCAGCCCGGCCGTGTTCAAGACCGAAACCCGCCAGGCCATCGTGCAAGAACGCAAGGTGACGTGGTTCGAGACCCCCTGCGTTGCTGATCTTACGCCTGAATTTGTGGCCACCTTGCAGCGCGCGTTACAAGCGCGCGGCCTCTTTCGCGGTGGCATAACCGGCGTGATGGACGCGCGTACCCGCGCCGCGATCCGGCGGTTTCAGGCCCCCGAAGGTCTCGATAGCGGAATTTTGTCGCTCGCCGCCGCCCGCCGCCTCGGCCTTGTCGCGGTAGAGCGCTCAGACAAGACCTAGAGATGCGGCTCACGCTGGTGCAACCATCCGCGCGACCCAAACCCCGGCCATCGCCGAAAACCCGGTGAGCATTGTGCCCCATGTGAGGTCCGTCGCCACCATCCGCCATGTCCAGCCTTTGAGCGTGGCCAGATTGGTAAACTCATAGGTGCCATAGGCCATCGCACCAATCAAAGCGCCCGTGCCAAACACCCAAAAAAGCGAATGGCCCTGCAAAATCGCGGGCCAGCTGACGAACCACAAAACACAGCCCACGTAAAAGGCATAGAACATCACCGCAGGCCCGATCCGGGGGCTGTCGAGGATCAGCGACGGGATATCGCGCTCGAATGTCGGCTTCACGATATAGCTGAGCCCGAGGTAATCGAGCCCGAGAAAAACCACGAATGTGGCGATGTAGAGTATGACAAGCGTCATGGCGGCCTCCTGAATTGCGCAAAGCCCTAACGCGCGGGCCCCATATTGGTTGCGTGCACGGGCAATCCCGCACCCCGCACGAATCACTTTTGGGCGCTTAGGTCCAGCCTGATAGGGCAGCTCACCCCGCTGGAGCGAAGGTTTCACGATCCCGCCCCATCCCACTCCTGCCTGATCACTGCGCAGGGCGCTGCATTACGTGGCAGCCTTTGCGCAGACGGCAAGAAAAGCGACAGCCTTAACCCAAGCGCGCCCAAAAAATACCCTGTTTGCTTAACGTTACGGCAAGAGGACATATGCAATTGCTGCATAGCAGCATTGAAATAGAAAGGTATTGTGCAAGCGCAGCATAACCCTAGATACTGTTCACAAGCGAACAGACGGGGCCCGCCAAATCAAGCGCCGGACCCGAAAATGCAAAGGAACAAGCGATGACAATCGCGACACATACATATGCCAGCCGCAAGGCCCGCACCAACACGCTCATCGCGATGATGCATGCGTGGCAGGACACGTGGTCCAAGCGGCGCGCCTACATGCGCACCGTGGACGAGCTGAGCGCGCTCAGCGACCGCGAGTTGGCCGATCTCGGGATCACCCGTTCCGCGATCAAACAGACAGCCCAATCCGCCGTGGAGATCACGCGGCGCTAAGGCAGACCAGATCGGGCATCCTCCTCCTCCCAGAGGGATGTCTGAGCACGCAGCGGCCTCCTCCTCCCAAATTTGGGGCCGCGGCACAAAGACCGGGGGCAAAACGCCTCCGCAAGATACGGCCCCGGATCGCTCCTCCCAAACTGATCCCAGGGACGCCTTGAACGGCGGTGCCCTCCTCCCATTAGGCACCGCCGTTTTATTTTGCTCCGGCCCGTCCGCTAGACCACGCCAGTGCGCAGCACGTCATGGATATGCACCAAACCGCGCAGCGTGCCGTCCTCATCCACCACAAAAAGCGCCGAAATCTTGTTGGCGTTCATCACGCCCAGCGCCTCCGAGATTAGCGCCTCTGGCCGTGTGGTGCGCGGGTCCCGCGTCGCAATCTCACCCGCCGTGCGGTCCATCAAACTCGCAAGGTTGCGCCGCAAATCCCCATCGGTAATCACACCGGCAAGCCGCCCATCGGTGACCACGGCAGCCACGCCAAACCCCTTGGCCGTCATCTCCAAAAGCGTCTCGCCCATATCCGTGTCCTCGGCCACGATCGGCAGGGCAGCACCCTTATGCATCACCGCGCGCACCTGCAAAAGCTGCGCCCCCAACGTGCCGCCGGGATGAAACGCCAGAAAATTCTCCCGCTCAAACCCACGCAGCCGCATCAATGCCACCGCCAACGCATCGCCCAGCGCCAATGTGCAGGTCGTGCTGGTCGTGGGCGCCATGCCGATCCCGCAGGCCTCGGGCGCATCGGGCAGGGGCAAGAGATAATCCGCCTGCACCGCCAGCGCCGATCCCCCGTTTCGCGTGATGGCAATGAGCGGAATGGCAAAACGTCGCGTATGCGCGATGATATCCGCAAGCTCCCGCGTCTCGCCGGAGTTGGAGATCAGGATCACCGCATCCGCGCCCGTAATCATGCCCAGATCGCCGTGGCTCGCCTCGCCGGGGTGCACGGCCTGAGCAGGCGTGCCGGTGCTGGCCATGGTCGCCGCGATCTTATGCGCGATATGGCCTGATTTTCCCATGCCTGAGACGATCACCCGCCCCTGCACCTTCAAGAGCAATTCCACCACAGCATCGAAGCTTTCGGGCAGGCCCTCGCGCATCTGCGCCAATGCGTCACTTTCGATCCGCAAAACCTCACGGGCAATCTCGGACGGGGTTGGGGTCTGGGTCATCATGCGCTCCGGCAGGGGATTTCTGCCCCCGAATACCGCGCGGCCAGCCCCAAGGGAAGGGGCACACATGATGCAGCAAGGGCGCAAACCCACCAAAAGCCGCGCGGTTCGCGTTGACTTGGATGTAACGCTTGGCCAGTAATCAGGGAAAAAAAGCAGTCGAGCATAAAGGGCAGCACAATGAAAATCGCGATGATCGGCACGGGCTATGTCGGCCTTGTCTCCGGGGTGTGTTTCTCCGATTTCGGCCACGATGTGATCTGTGTCGACAAGGACCCCGCCAAGATCGCCATGCTCGAGACGGGTGTGGTCCCGATATTCGAGCCGGGGCTGGATACGCTCATGGCCAAGAATGTCGAGGCCGGGCGATTGTTCTTCACCACCGATCTGAAATCCGCCGTCGAGGGCGCGGAGGCCGTGTTCATCGCCGTAGGCACGCCCACGCGGCGTGGTGACGGACATGCGGACCTCAGCTATGTCATGGCCGCCGCCGAAGAGATCGCCATGGCCGCCAGTGATTATCTGGTGATCGTGACCAAGTCGACCGTGCCCGTGGGCACCAACCGCCAAGTCAAGCAGGTGGTCAAAAAGGCCCGCCCCGATCTGGAGTTCGATGTCGCCTCGAACCCCGAATTCCTGCGCGAAGGGGCCGCAATCGACGACTTCATGAAGCCCGACCGCGTTGTCGTCGGCGTGCAAACCGAGCGCGCGGGCGAGGTGATGGCAGATATCTACCGCCCACTCTACTTGCGCGATTTCCCGATCCTGACGACCGATCTGGAAAGTGCCGAGATGATCAAATACGCGGCCAACGCGTTTCTCGCGATGAAGATCACCTTCATCAACGAAATCGCGGCCCTGTGTGAGCGCACGGGCGCGGATGTAAAACGGGTAAGCCACGGTATCGGCCTCGACGGGCGCATCGGGAACAAGTTCCTGCACGCGGGCCCCGGCTATGGTGGCAGCTGTTTTCCAAAAGATACCAAGGCGCTGGCCCGCATTGGCCAAGAGCATGGTTTGCCCATGCAGATCACCGAAAAGGTGATCACCGTCAACGAGGAAATCAAACGCCGGATGACTGAGAAACTGCGCGACCTGTGCGATGGCAGCTTCAACGGCAAGACAATCGCCATCCTCGGTGTGACGTTCAAACCCAACACCGACGATATGCGCGACGCACCGTCTCTGACAATCGTGCCCGCCCTCGTGGGCGGCGGTGCCAAGGTGCGCGTGGTGGACCCCCAAGGGCGGCGCGAGGGCGAGGCGCTGCTGCCCGGCGTGTCCTGGCATGAGGACCCCTATAAGGCCGCGAACAATGCCGATCTGATCGTGCTTTTGACCGAATGGAACGAGTTTCGCGCGCTCGATCTCAAACGTCTCGCCAAGAAGATGAATACCCCCCGCATGGCCGATCTGCGCAATATCTATGATCCCAAGGATGCCAAACGCGCCGGGTTTGAGGCCTATGAGCCGGTGGGCCGCGCAGGCTTCGGCCCCTCGCACGAGGCATAAGCCCTCAATCAGTCGCCGGGAATGTTCAGCATATGGCGTTCACCGCGCGCGGCGGACAGGGCGATCTGCTTTTGCCGCTCACGAAAGCGGTTCTTATCGTCCTCGCTCGTCTCCGTGGCGCAGTGATGACAGGCCACGCCCTCTTCAAATTCAGGGCGCGCCTCATCCTCGGGCAGGATCGGGCGGCGGCAGGCATGACACAGTCTGTGCGGGCCAGGCCGTAAGCCATGGCCCACAGACACGCGCCCATCAAAGACAAAGCAATCGCCCTCCCAAGTGCTCTGATCCTCCGGCACCTCTTCGAGATATTTCAGGATGCCGCCCTTAAGGTGGTAGACCTCCTCCGCCCCCTGCCCGAGCAGGAAGTTGGTGGATTTTTCGCAGCGGATGCCTCCGGTGCAGAACATCGCGATGCGCTTGCCCTCAAACCGGCCCTTGTTGGCGGCCCACCATGCGGGGAAATCTCGGAAACTGTCAGTCTTGGGGTCCACCGCCCCCTGAAACGTGCCAATCGCCACCTCGTAATCATTGCGCGTGTCGATCACGGCCACATCGGGCGCGGTGATGAGCGCGTTCCAATCTTTGGGTTCTACATAACGCCCGGTGCCGCGCAGGGGATCGACATCGGGCTGCCCCATCGTCACGATCTCGGCCTTTACACGGACACGGAGACGGCCAAAAGGCTGCTCAGCCGCCGTGCTTTCCTTGTGGATAAGACCCGCACAACCCGGCACCCCACGCAGATGTGCCAGCACCGCATCAACGCTCGCGCGCGACCCGGCGATAGTGCCGTTGATCCCCTCGGGCGCCAGCAGAAGGATGCCCGTGATCCCCTCATCCGCGCACAATTGCGCAAGCGGCGCACGCAGCGCGTCTGGGTCCTCAAAGCGGGTAAAATGATAGAGAGCTGCGATGGTATACATGGGGCGGGTCTTTAGGCCTTCGCGCGCATTGGGGCAAGGGGGAGGCAAGCGGCGCAGTTGACGGCGGGCGTGCCCCTGCCTACCCCTTGGAGGGTGCGTTACCCAAGGAGAGATGCAATGACCAAAGCCCTGATCGTGATTGATGTGCAAAACGATTTCTGCCCCGGCGGCGCATTGGCCGTGGCAGGCGGGGATGCAATCGTGCCGGGCATCAACGCCGCGATGACGGGGTTCAGCACCGTGATCCTGAGCCAAGACTGGCACCCGGCGGGACATTCCTCCTTCGCCACCTCGCATCCCGGCCGCGCGCCGATGGAAATGGCCGAGATGCCCTACGGCCCGCAGGTCCTTTGGCCCGATCATTGCGTGCAGGGCAGCGCGGGCGCCAAGTTTCACGCGGGCCTCAACGTGGACCGCGCCGATCTGATCCTGCGCAAGGGCTACAACCCCGCGATCGACAGCTATTCCACGTTTTTTGAGAATGATCGCAGCACGCCCACGGGGCTGCACGGATACCTGACCGAGCGAGGGATTACCGGTCTGACCATGGTCGGCCTTGCCACGGATTTCTGCGTGAATTACTCGGCCCTGGATGCGGCCCGGCTGGGATATGCCGTGCGGGTGGAAACCACGCTCTGCCGGGGGATTGATATGAACGGATCGCTCGCGGCGGCAGAGGCCGGGATGCGAAGCGCAGGCGTCACCCTCGCCTGAACCGCGCCAGCAGCAGACCCGCACCCACGCCCGCAAAGGCGCCCAAAGTGTCGGCCACGAGGTCCAGAACCTCCCGCGCGCGGCCAAAGGCGGGCTGAATGAGCTCGATCCCGGCCCCGAAGATCACAGCAACCGCGACCACAACGGCCCAGCGCGCAGGCAGCGCCCATGACAGCGGCAGGGTCAGCAGGGCAAAGGCAACCCCGTGGGCCAGTTTGTCATTGATCGGCAGGGGCGCACCGCCTGAAGGCACGCTCAGCGTGAACCGCAAGATGAGCAGAATGACCAACGCCGTCAAACACCATGCAAGGCCCAGCTGGACCAGACGCGGCATCAGCGGCGCGCGTCCCAACTGCTCGACGCGCGCTGCCGTGTGTAGAACTCACCCATCAGGCCGATCACGACGAACACGAGCGCCACATAAAGCGGGTATTCCACCGAAGAATTGCGCGGCACATAATTCACGAACACAAAGCCGCGCGCCTGATCGATACAATGAAACAAAGGATTCCAATCAAACATGGCCAGCATATAGCTGGGCAGTGTATTGGCCACGAACATCTTGCCAGACGCGATCATATTGGCCCGCTGATAGACTGTAGCAAATGTGCTGGTGAAGGTCGGAAACCAAGGCTTGATGGCCAGAAGAACAAGACCAAGCGCAAAGCCCGTGAACCACGCGAGCAGCAGCATCCCGAAAGCAGGAAACGGATGTTCAATCTCAAACGGGGTGAAAGCCACGTGATACACAAAAAGGATGATCACAAGCGTCAGCACCTGAATATAAAGGGCGCTCAGCGCCGCCGCCATGATCGCAATCGCCGTGTTCATCGGCGCATGTTTCATCATCGGAGAGGACGGTCCCTCGGCACCCGACACGGCCCCCAACGTCTTGATATGGGTGAGGAAAAGGAAAATCCCCGACATGATGTAAAGCAGGAAATCACCCCGAAGAGCCGCCCCGCGCAGACCCAGAAGCGAGAACATCACGTAGAACGCGGCGATGAAAACCACCGCCTGAAGAATGTTCAACGCCAGCGCCATAAGCGCGTTGCCATGCCCTTTGCGCACATCACGCACCGTGGCGTGATAGATCAACTCAAGGATAGATACGGCGGAATGCACCGTTGATTTGGGTTTTACCTGTTGAAACATAGCCTCACTCTGCGTCGCTCTGCCCAGATGGATGACACGGAATTCTTGCTGTCCCGTTAGCGCCGCAGCATAAGGAGGGCGACGCCTTGCCGCAATAGACTTGGCCCGCCCCCAAAAAGGAGCCCTTGATTTGGACTATGCCCGACTGACCGATGTGATGCGCCGCCTTGCCCTTGAGGCGGGCGATGTGATCATGGAGATCTACGCCAGCGACGATTTCGACGTGAAGGCGAAATCTGACGCGAGCCCCGTGACCGCCGCTGATGAGGCCGCAGACGCGCTGATCTCCGCCGGGCTGCGCGCGGAATTCCCGGACGTGCTTCTGGTGACCGAGGAGCAAGCCGCCTCGCATACAAAACAGGCCGAGACCTTCCTGATCGTGGATCCGCTGGATGGCACCAAAGAGTTTATCAACCGGCGTGGCGATTTCACCGTGAACATCGCCTATGTCGAGAACGGCGTGCCGACACGCGGCGTGGTCTATGCCCCCGCTCGGGGCCGCATGTTCTACACTTTGGCAGATGGCAGCGCGGTGGAGGAAACCGGCGCATTGGACAAAACCACCACCGGCACGCAGGAGCCGATCCGCGTGAGCACGCCGGACAACGCAGCGCTGATGATTGTGGCGTCCAAATCCCACCGAGATCAGGCGACGGATGACTACATCAACAAATACGCCGCCAAGGATATGAAAAGCGCGGGCTCCTCGCTTAAATTCTGTCTCGTGGCCACGGGCGAGGCGGACATTTACCCCCGCGTCGGCCGCACGATGGAATGGGACACGGCAGCGGGCCATGCGGTCCTGTCGGGCGCAGGCGGGGCCGTCATCCGCTTCGATGATCACACGCCGCTCAGATACGGCAAGGAGGGCTACGCCAACCCGTTCTTCATCGCCCATGCCCCCGGTGTGGAGCTGCAGAAACCATGAGTGTTCTCATTGCCATCCCCGCGCGTTACGCCTCCACCCGCTTTCCCGGCAAGCCTTTGCATATGCTCACCGGTGCGTCGGGTGAGGCGAAATCCCTCGTAGAGCGCTCGTGGGAGGCCGCTCGCACCGTGCCCGGTGATCACCGCATCGTCGTGGCCACCGATGACACCCGGATCAAGACTGCAGCGGAGGCGTTCGGCGCAGAAGTGGTGATGACGTCCCAAAACTGCGCCAACGGAACCGAGCGCTGCGCCGAGGCGGCTGAAAAGCTGGGCGGCGGTTTCGAGATGATCGTGAACCTGCAAGGCGACGCGCCGCTCACGCCGCATTGGTTCGTTGCGGACCTGATCAAAGGCCTGCGCGCGGACCCGTCAGCGGATGTGGCCACGCCAGTGTTGCGCTGCGATGGACGGGCCTTGAATGGCTTTATCGAGGACCGCCGCCATGACCGCGTCGGCGGGACAACAGCCGTTTTTGCCGCCAACCACCACGCAATGTATTTCTCCAAGGAGGTCGTGCCCTACACCGGCAAAACCTACGCCGAGGACGCAGAAACGCCCGTTTTCCACCATGTCGGCGTCTACGCCTATCGCCCGGGTGCGCTCAAAGCCTATCCCGGCTACACCCCGGGCCCGCTTGAGGGGCTCGAAGGGCTGGAACAGCTGCGTTTTATGGAAAATGGACGGCCGGTGCTGTGCGTAGAGGTGGCCGCACAAGGCCGCCAGTTCTGGGAGTTGAACAACCCCTCGGACGCGCCCCGGATCGAGCGGATGATGCGCGAGATGCGGATGGACTAGACCCGCGCCCGCCTGAAGAACCGAAGTGTCAAAAGCACCGCCGCGAGCGCAAGCCCAAACCCGTAGCCGATCCAGACGCCATAAGGACCCATCTCGAATACAAAGCCCAGACCATACCCTATAGGCAAGGCAAGGATCCAATAGCAAACGAGCGTGATCATCACTGGCACGCGGTTATCCGTCATGCCCCGTGATGCGCCCTGCATAGCGCCATGCACCCCGTCCGCTATCTGCAAAAGGGCCACGATCACGAAGAGCCCCGCTGCAAGCGTCACCACGTCCGGATCGTCTGACAGGCTTCGGGCAATCGCACCGCCCGCGAGCAAGAGCGCCAGCATCACAAGGCTCATCCAACCGATGATGACCAAAAGCCCCGCCTTGCCAATGAGAACCAGCCGTTCAAGCTCATCTGCGCCGATCGCCTGCGCGACCCGGATTGACACGGCGACGGATACGCCCAAAGGCACCATGTAAAGCACCGCCGCGACAGAACCGACGATCTGATTGGCCGCCAGCGCCGCCGCCCCGAACCAGCCCATCATCAGGCCCACCACGGCATAGGCCCCGCCCTCGCCCACATATCCGGCGGCAATCACGCCGCCCTCACGGACTTGGACACCGATCTCGCCGGGCACACGCGGCGCAGGCACACGCGCGGCCCGCATCATCTTGGCCCGCCGCCAGATGAGCAGGGCCAACGCCAGCGACACTGCCTCTGACAAGAGGCTCGCCAGACCCGCCCCCAAAAGGCCAAGCCCCTCCCAGCCGCCAATGCCGTGGATCAAGACCCAATTGGCCGGCACGTTCAACGCCACCGCCACAAAGGCGAGGCCCACGCCGACCCAAGGCTTGTCAATCGCATCAAAGAGGGCTTTCAGCGCATAAAAGAGCGTGAACGGGATCATCATCGCGCTCATCGCCAGCCAATAGCCGTCCAAAGCCGCAACGACCTCGGGGGGCTGGCCAATCTCGCCCATCACGCCCTTCAAAAGAGCCATGGTAATGGCCCCCAATACGCCCACGACACCGGCCACGATCAGCCCCGCGCGCACAGTGGCAGAAAGTTCGGTGTCACTGCCACGGCCATGGACCTGCGCAAAGCGCACACCGATGGCGGAGACAAATCCGTACAGTCCGGAATAAAACACCATGACCGCTGCCATGGTCAGCGACACCGCCGCCAAAGGCACCGTGCCCAAAGGGGCGATCATGATGGTGTCCACAACACCGATCAGGCTGGCCGCAGCCAACGAAACGGAGATAGGAAACGCCAAAATGGCCAGCCGCCGCACCTCACGCAGAACGCGAATATAGGTGGGGGGCGTCGCCTCACCCTGCGGCGCTTCAGGCCGGATCACAGACATGTATTGCACCCTTCGCACCGCATCATCCGCTATTGGGACCAACCACCACCTGATAAGTCAAGCGCCACTCAAACGCAGTCCAAGCCCCCTCGCAGAGGGAGTCTTTAAGGTCACTTTTTGCTGCAATGCCCAAAATCTGCCGCGATTTTCTCATATCCCGTTTAATTAGTTGGGGAAAGTCTGAAAAACCTGCCGGTTTCCGTGTGATGTGGTAGGCTGCGGGCATC
>ERZ887942.2802-NODE-2802-length-10545-cov-49.678265_pt1 | contig 10545 bp, 6 predicted proteins | sample MGYA00521099_ERZ887942 | MGnify/ENA primary metagenome ERZ887942 (study PRJEB32303, sample SAMEA104408605) | aquatic metagenome | biome: Brackish water; feature: Pelagic; material: water | place: Baltic Sea | collected 2014-06-07T06:48:00 | depth 16,251 m ... | reverse complement strand
TGATAGTTTCCATGTTGAGTGCACGAATAACCGGCGACAGCATTGGCAAAGTTCAGACTGACCTGTCGGTCCCATTTGTTGGCCAGCCCATGCAGGATCGCTCCTGAAAAGATATCTCCTGCTCCGTTAGTGTCGATCGCCGCAATCTTCATCGCAGGCGAATGGAGAACTTCATCGGCAAGAATCCACGATGCTCCTTCTGCGCCGCTGGTTGTGATTACGTCGGCTGGCCCCAGCGATAGTAACTCACATGGCTCGACATCTTCGTGTCCAAACTGACTTCTTCGGAACAGCCCGGATGCGATCAGCACGTCCACCAATGGCAGCAGATCGCTCAGACCGGGCTTCACCGATCCCGCGTCCAGAACAACCATGCCGCCGTTCATTTTGACGATTTCAGCCGCTCTCATGGCAGCACTTGAAGCCCAGCCATCAAGATGCAGAATTTCGCAGTTGTCAAGAACGTTTGCCGCGACGTCGTCAGCAACCGGAATTTGCAGCGATCCTCTTGAAAACGCAATCGTTCGTTCCCCAGTTGAGCGGTCGATCCACACGTGAGCAAAACCACTGGTCCAATCGTCAGACATGTGACTGCTTGAAACGTCGATACTTCGTTCGTGCAAAGTTGACTGGATAAAATGTCCGGCCTGATCGTTTCCCCAGCGTCCCATAAACGCAGTCTTTGAACCGTAAAATGCAGCCGTCGACAGGGCAACAGGGACTGGTCCGCCCACTTGTTTCCAGTGTCGAGTGATCTCAATCTTCGTATCGGCGGCGGGAAACTTGGGCAGTTCCACAACTTCATCCACAACAACCGTACCAATGCCAAAGATCATGATCGTCTGTCTCAATGGGAAGTTCAGATCTGTATTCGGTCAATGTTCGTCATTGGACAAACGTTACTTGAAATTGGATATTGCAGGCCAAGGTGTGTGTCGGCTGCGTCCGCGATTTCAAATGTGTTGCTGTTTCTTCGGAACTCGACGAGTGTTATGAGTTATACAATTGTTGGAGTGATTGGTCACATCGACCACGGAAAAACTTCGCTGGTGGCGGCGCTCACCGGCGTGGACACCGATACTCACCCGGAAGAAAAGCGTCGAGGAATCACGATTGACCTGGGGTTTGCCTCATTCAAAGAAGGTGGCCATCAGTTTGCACTGATTGATGCTCCAGGACATCAGAAATATATCGGCAATCTTCTGGCAGGCGTGTCGGGCATTGACGTTGGTTTGTTGGTTGTCGCATGCGATCAGGGAATTCAGGAACAAACTCTGGAGCACGCCGCCATTCTTTCGATGCTGGGTGTGCAGAGACTGGTTGTGGTGCAGTCGAGAATTGATCTTGTTACTGACGCCGTCCGCGCGGAACTTGCTGAAGAACTGGAAGTGTTTCTGGACGACTTCGGCTTCCAGAACGTGCCCATGGTTCCCGTGTCTTCGGTGACTAAAGTCGGTATCAGCGAACTGAAAACATTGTTGTGCGAAATTGCAGACACGATTGAAGTTCGGCCGTCAGGGCAGTTTTTTCGAATGCCGGTGGATCGAGTCTTCAGCATGCCGGGGCGCGGCTGCGTGATTGCGGGAACTGTGTGGAGCGGGATGCTGAAGACGGGAGACAACCTTGAACTTGCGAATTCGGGCACCATGGTTCGGGTGCGAGAAATCGAAGTGCACGGAGAAGCGGTTGATGATTCTCGAGTTGGCTATCGGACTGCGCTCAACGTGACGGGAGTTTCGGTCAGCGATGTCGAGCGCGGCGACGAGCTGATTCAACCAGGCGTGTTCCGCAGATCACAATTCGTGTTGATGGAGATTCGCACGTTTCGGGATGCTCCGGAAATTAAGTGTCCCGCAACGTTGCAGCTTCATATTGCCGCGTCGGCTCATGCCGCTCGCATCACCGGAACCCGCCGACTTCAACCCGGACAGTCGGCGGTTGTTGTTGTCGAAACAGATTCGCCAGTGGTCGCTACGTTCGGCCAGAAGTGTCTGTTTCGTTTGCCCTACCCTGTGGGAACGGTGGGTGGAGCGACCGTTCTGGCCGTGGCCGATGGATCCACCAAACGCACGCGAAAGCTGATTTCGCTCGGCGAAAAAATCGCCATGGCAAACGCGACTGAACGACTCATCGCGTGGGTTGAGTTTCTGGGCGAGGTTCAACCAACGCCTGAATGGTCTGAACTGCAACTTGGAATTGCCGCAGAAGATTTTGAAAGCTGTGTCGAAGAAGCCATCGCAATGGGCGCTGTTTCGCAGTTGCCGAAATCGAATCACCTGATATCAACGGTTGCCGTGAACAATATTCAGCGGCATGTGGTTGAGATGCTGAAAAAGCGAGCGGAAGAAACTGTTGACGCATGGTCTGTAGAAGAATCCGTGATCCGTCAGCTTGACAGTTTTGGTTCGTCGCCATTGATCCGAATTGCCCTGCAGGCGTTGGTCGATGACGGGCGACTGATTCGACTTGGAAAGATGATCGCCGCCGACTCGGGCGAAACAAACATGTCGAAGAAGCAGCAAAAACGAATGGAGCAAGTGGTTGCGATGTTCGACGACAACCGTTCACCTCCAACGCTGAAGGAAATTTCAGACCAGCTTCAACTGCCCATCGATACGGTCACTTCGTTGTCCAGGTTCGCCGTGCAGACAGGAATTCTGCTGGATGCAGGCAACGGGCTGTTACTGTCAGCTCAGGTGTTCAAGCAGTTCTGCGTTGAACTTAAGGAACTGTTCGACGCGAACCCTGAACAGGCTGTCGCCGATATTCGAGACCGCTGGCAGGTGACCCGAAAGCATGCGATTCCGTTTCTTGAGTTTTGCGACGCTTTAAAGGTGACGACTCGCACAGAGAATGTTCGCTCAGCGGGGCCGAAACTGGCAGCCTACGTTTCAGAATCGTGACTGCCGCCGACGTTCGTCCGCTACACAGTAGTTCTCTTGGCGGGTAAAGTAGTCGAGTATCACGTACCGCCGACTTTCTCAGACCGCACTTCCTTATGTCCACCGACAATCCATTTCGACACCTTCCAGCTGTTGACGAAGTCTTGCGCGACGCACGACTTGCAGCGATCGCAAACAGCATCTCTCACCCGCAGTTGGTGCAGTGGGTTCGTGCCGGAGTTGACGCATGTCGCGCTGCAATGCAATCGTCAATCGACATGGACGCTTTGGCAGCAACCAGTTTCGTTGTCGACGAAGTCTTCAAGATGCATCGAGCGGAACTTGGCAGAACTCAGCAGCCAGTCATCAATGCAACGGGAGTCTTGCTGCACACGAATCTCGGACGTGCACCGTTGGCGAAAATTGCCATCCAGCGAATGACCGACGCCAGCGGCTATGCCAACGTGGAAATGAACCTGTTTACAGGCAAACGCAATAAGCGAGGAGAACGCACCTGTTCTTTGATCAGCCAGTTAACCGGATCTGAAGACGCCGCCATCGTTAACAACTGCGCGGCGGCGACAATGCTGGTTCTGCAGGCGATGGCCAAAGGGCGTGAGGTTATTATTTCTCGAGGGCAGCTTGTCGAAATCGGAGGCGGATATCGTCTGCCAGAAGTCTTCGCCGCGTCCGGGTCTATTATGAAAGAAGTTGGAACAACTAACCGCACCTACCTTCGTGATTACGAACAAGCGATCAACGAAAACACGGCGGCCATTATTCAGGTGCACCGCAGCAATTTTTTTCTGGGGGGATTCGTTACAGAACCAAACCTGGACGAACTGGTTGCTCTTGGTAAACAACGTGGCCTGCCAGTCATCGATGACATCGGCAGCGGCTGCATCAGCGACCTTCGCGACCTTGGCCTGCAGGAACCAATCGTTCCAGACAGCGTTAAGTCGGGCGCTGACGTGACCTTGTTTAGCGGAGATAAGCTGTTTGGCGGTCCTCAGGCGGGCATTATTGTCGGACGATCGAACTGGATCGAATCGCTGCGGAAGAATCCCATGATGCGAGCGTTGCGAGTCGATAAAGTGACTCTGGCCGCCATCGAAGCGACGGCTGAAATTCACTTGTCCGGCAAGGCGAAGGTCGAACTTCCGCTGTTGCAGATGTTGTATAAGACTCAGAATCAGATTCGCGAACGGTGTGACTACGTCAAGGCGCGTTTGACTCTTCCGGAAGAAGTCGTCGTCGATACCATATCGTGCGTCTCGGAAATGGGCGGCGGTTCTATACCTGGTTCAGAGATTCCCAGTGCAGCGATTCATGTTTCTGGAATCGATGCTCAGATGCTCGCCGAACAACTTCGTCTTGGTTCACCGGCGGTTTTGGGGATTATCCGAGACGACTCTGTCCTGCTGGACCTGCGCACCGTGGCTGATGTTCAAACTGAGTTGTTTGCGGAGTGTCTGGCCGCAGCGATCAAACGGACGATAGAGGCGTCCGTATGAAAAATAACTCAGAACGGCTGGCCAGCAGACGCGTTGTATTGCTGGGTGTTGGCCACACAAACGCTCATGTTGTGCGAATGTGGGGAATGAAGCCCATTCCCGACACTCAACTGACATGTATTTCTGATAATGCAATTGCCACATATTCCGGAATGTTGCCAGCCGTGCTTGCGGGCCAAAAGAGCCCGTCGGATATGGAAATCGATCTTGTGCGGCTGTGTGGTTCTGTAGGAGCACGCTTGATCGTTGATAATGCTGTCCGTTTGGATGTCGATCAGCAATTGATTCACTTTGCGGATCGGCCACCAGTTCCGTTTGATGTGCTTTCGATTGGAATCGGCTCTGTGCCGTCAATGGATGGCACCGTAGTTGAGGATGGCGTCGACGGAGACACCCTGCTGAAGATAAAGCCGATGCAGACGTTTCTGGATCGACTGTCGGCTGCAGTGACGCGTGCTGTTGCAAAGGCCGGCGACAGGCCGGTGAGAATCGTCATCGCCGGAAGCGGTGTTGCCGGTACAGAAATTGTGTGCTGTCTTCCGGGGTTTCTAAACGGAAAAGTGTCCGCGTTTTCTTTGCACATGGTGACTCGCAGCAAAGAAATTCTGGCAGGAACGATTCCGTCGTTTCGACAGCGTGTACTTGACGAATTGCGAAGTCGCAACGTGAATGTGTCTACTGGCCGGATCATTGTTAGAGCCACTCCGCAAGGCGTCTGGCTTAACACGGGCGAACTGATCGAAGCCGATATTGTCATTTGGGCAACTGGAGCTACTTCGCCTGGATTGCTTTCTGAATTGGGCCTGCCAACTGACGATCGAGGTTTTCTGGCAACAGAGGATACGCTGCGTTCCACGTCTGGACAGCCCGTGTTCGCTGTCGGTGATTCAGGCACAATCGTCAGTGAAAAACTTCCGAAGGCAGGCGTGTATGCGGTTCGTCAGGGGCCGGTGCTGTGGGAGAACATTCAGCGTTTACTTGCCGGAAAACAACTTGAGCGTTATCGGCCGCAGCGCTCGTTTCTAAAGTTGCTCAACACGGGCGACGGCAGCGCGATTGGAGAATTCAAGGGGTTCAGCTTTGCAGGTCGTTTGGTGATGAAATTGAAGGACCACATCGACGGTGGGTTCATGCGGATGTATCAGGTGAACTCAGGCATGACCGGCGACTCTGAAGCAATGCCGTGTCGAGGCTGCGGATGCAAGCTTGGTGGAAACGTGCTTGAGTCTGTTTTGCAGCAGGCGGGAGTCGCACCATCATCGGGATTAAAACAGGACGCCCTGGATGATGCGGCCGTCATTCCAACCAGTGGCGGAAGTACGGTGATTGCTTCGACCGACTTCTTTTCGAGCCCATTTGACGACCACTTTCTGGCTGGCCGTGTTGCCGCATTGCACTCGGCCAGCGACCTTATCGCCATGGGGGCGACAGTGACCGCAGCGCTTGCCAACGTGGTGCTGCCGGAAGGCGATGCTAAGTCTCAGCGTTTTGCGTTTAGCGATCTGATGGAAGGAGCCCGGCGGGAGTTCGCGGCTTTGGGAGCCACCATCGCCGGAGGTCATACCATTGTTGGGCCGCGACTTGAAATCGGGTTTACAGTCATCGGAGAAGCCATTGCGGAATCCGCCTTGCTTAGAAAAGGCAATCTGCAGGAAGGCGATTTTCTGTACGTCACAAAGCCACTGGGGATTGGCGTTTTGCTTGCGGCACATATGAGGAACGCATGTTCAGCATCGCACTATCAGTCATTGATTGCGGCGATGCTCGAGAGGCAACACGAAGTTGCTCGAATCGCCGTTGAGTTGGGTCTCTCTGCAGCAACTGACATCACCGGTTTTGGCTTAGCCGGACATCTGCTGGAAATGCTGAAGGCCAGTTCCGCCGATGCGACATTGGATCTGAAGAAAATTCCGTTACTTCCTGGAGCTGCGGTCGCTCTTACATCAGGGATCGAAAGTACTCTGGCACCGGACAACCGTCATGTCGAAACGTCGATTGCGGTTGATGACATGTATCGATCGTATCCCGAATACAAAGCACTGTTCGACCCACAAACCTGCGGCGGGTTACTGCTGGGAGTAGCGCCATCGTTGGCGAGTGAATTTGAGCAACTTGTAAGTTCGATCTGCCGCGTTCAGCAGATTGGTGTTGTCACTCGCCCGTCCGATTCCGGAATCCTGATAAACACCACTTAATTGCCATCAGGCTTCAGAACCTGCAGGCCATGACGTTGCAGTTCCTGACCTTACTTTCCGGACGTGTCTTTCGCCTTTTTCGGTTCTGGCGGAAGCTTTGCGTCTGGGCCATAGAGTTCTGGATATTTGATTGCAAGTTTGGCCTTCAGTTCGGGGCGGTTCGCCAGCATGCCGAGGTTTCGCCGTGCTTTGGCAGGATCGGCTACACCAGCGATTGCTGCACTCGCAGGCATGATCCGACTTTCCCAGCCAGCCAGATCCAGTGGTTTGACACCTTCATAATAGAAGGACCCATTGTTGTAGGGAGTCGGCTCATACTCGCCCACGATTTCAACGTTCAGGTCTGGCGTGATATTTTCTTCCCAGCCACCTGCCCATAAGCACGAATTCACCAGAAAGCGGCGAGCATCCTGATCCAGCATGTCTTCCGATGCGCCGAAGGATGTGTAGACAACTCGAGCCTTCTTCTTCGTTCCCGATGGAGCAACGTAAGAGTCTCGGGTCCATCCAGCGTTTACAATTGGTCGATCAGGATGAATTTCATCACTGGCATGAAAAGTACTAAGAACCTGAACATCCAGCAGGGGCGTCGCATCTTCCGGAGGTTGCGACTTATAAGCGCCTGAGTACGCGTGAATCCGGGTGATTCCGGTCAGGATTGGGTGGTTTGCGGCAGTTGCGACTGGAATGATTCGTGATCCCATTTGATGATTCGAACCATAATGTGACTGGCCGTTAACCTTCTCCCAGGTGTTGCCGAAAATCTGTTTGCCAAGTCCTCCCGAGTAGTCTTGACCGGTGTAGTTGAAGTTCAATATTTCCCATTTGCCTTGTTGTCCATTAAAGCAGTGAGTGGACGTGCGGACTCCAACAACCGGTCCACCTCGTTCAAAGTATTCAACCAACAGATCCGCCTGTTCGTCTTTCAGGTTCATAAACCGAGTGAAGAAGAACAGCATGTCAGCATCTTTCAACGCTTTCAGTCCTGGCACGTCTGCAGCTCCTGCTTTGATGAAGCCATCTTTATCAAGGCCAAACAACACTGTGCATCGGAAGCCATAATGATTTGCCAAAATCTTCGCCAACGCGGGGCAGGTTTGTTCCGAACGATATTCATGGTCGTTCGCGATCAGCACGATGTGTTTGCCTTTGCCAAAGCCTTCAGAACCTTCGTAGACAAGCGATTGAGCCATGGACGAAGAAGCACAAAATGTGAACAGGAACAGGAACAGGAAGAGAGTAATTCCAGTTTGAGATCTCCGTAGCATGTTTGTGGATCTTCTTGAGCTTGAATGGGGAAGGTTCGGTTTGGCCTGAGGATTTGATTCGGGTTTGCACGGGTTATTTGCGTGTTTGGTGTTCGCGCCGAATCAGATAATCTAGGTTATCAAATCGATAGCAGGAAAGGAAAATGCCACAAGAAGCCTATTTTCGTTTGACTGACAAAAGTTGTCTGGAGGCGACAATTCAGTTGCCTTCCATTGTTCTGTTTTGAGTCGCAATTCGCTTTTCTGTGATGTCCATGCTTCTCGGTTGTGTGGTTACTGTTTGATATCTACCATTAGGTCTCGGGAAGTGATTGCGATCTGGTGATCGTCGCGGTCTTCAAAACCGTTGAGGTGCGTTAGCGCGTGCCTGGTGGGTTCGATTCCCATCCACTTCCGTTTTTACGCCCTGCGATGTGACGGAAACCAGCAGAAATACTGTGAAAACAGCGGAAAACATCAGCGTTTTGGGCTGTTTTGGCGGGTGCGTAAAATACTGGCTTTCTTCCGCGTTCTGGCCAGTTCTTCAGATTTCTGCACTACATTCTGCACTACCTTTTGACGTTTTTTGTCAGTAGTACTTTTAGTGTCACCCTGGTGTTCTGCGGTGACTTCCGTTTCTGTGGTTGGCTTCATTGCTGCAACTTCGCGGAATTCTTTCTGCTCTTGAATGTAGTGAGCCTCTGCCACGTCCTCAGTGTTGCCCATCCATTCGCAGACCGTGCCGCGCGGGTAGTGCTGTTCCAGAATCGTCTGGCGAGTCGATCGCAAGTTCTGGAATATCTTCGGCCACTTCTCGACGCCTGCCTTGATGCAAAGCCGATACATTCGGCCGCGCAAGTTTGCTTCGGTTTGTGTTCGCCGCTTCTGAATAACGAAGTCGTCCGGCCCGGTATGCTCTGACACTTCATGCAGGTCGAGAAGGTATGGCAGCAGTTCAGGGAACAAAGGCGTTTCGCGTGATGCCTTGCCCTTGCCTTCAGTCTTTGGTGCCAGGACGGTCATCATGTTTTCGTCCCATCGAATGGCGCTCCACTTCAGAACGTAGTGCTCAGACGGTGTTCTGAGTCCGCCCCAGAACGATAGGGCGATGATGGCCTTCATTTCTGCATCCGGTGCAACCTCGATCACCCTCAGAACGTCCTGGGTGTTGATCATGCGTTTCCGTCCGGTCTGTGGCGTTCGCTGTGCTGTGACCTTGCGGAATGGGTTCACAGGGATCACTTCCGCGTCTACAGCTTCATTCAGGAAGCCTCTGACGTGCCCCAGATGCTTTGACGGGGTTTCGCCCTTGTGCCCTGCCCCACCCTGTTCCTTTGGTGTCTTCAGCCACCGCAGGAAGTCTTTGCCATCGGCTTTTGTCAATGACTTGATTGATCGCCGGCCAAAGAATGTGCGGACCTTCTGAGAAGCCTGAGACCACGTCTTGATTGTTCCCGGCTTCACGTCGCGTCTGGTGCTGATGTAGTGTTCAACGAAGTCTGCGAACACTTCGTCCGGCTTGTGGTCCGTGATAAGGATGTCCAGTTCGCTGAGTTTGGCGGAAACATTCTTCCAACTCGGCAGAATGTCGCGAATCCATGCCTGAGTCGCTTTCTTTGGTTCTTCATCCGTTCGACGACACCGAACCAAGTGGTCGATGTGCTTGCCCATGTCACGGGCGAATTCTTTGCTGACTTCGCCTAGGTACAACGACTTGCGTTTGCCGTCGAGTGCGACGAACTGCAGTTGCTTACGACCGTCTTTGCCTGTCGATATCGATGCCATTGTGTTTCACTTCCATCAAAGTGAGCCCATCAAAAAGAAGAAGGCGGGAAACTGGCGATGGGGGCCAGCTTGTCGGGGATCAGCCTATCCCGCCCGTTTGAATTATCACCGTTTCGAATCGGGTTGACCAGGTTCGTTTGTGTTCTCTTTTGTGTTTTGTGAATCTCGATTACGGCGCGTCCTGCAAAGGTCTCGAGCGAGATTGAATCACACTCCCAGCTTCGGCGCTGGTGGTGGTAACTGCCCGCCATTCGTCTGCAGGGCCTTCACGACGTTCTCAAACTGCTCTTCGAACTTGTCCGCGTTCCGTTTCCAGTTCGTGAAGTCGGCAGCCAGTCGCTTCCTGAGCGTTGCCGCGTGTGATCCGTTCCATTTGAACAGTGAGCCGTCTAGGTTCAGAGGAATGATTTTCAGAATCTGTTGCCCGTTGGATTTCTGCCACTCCATTTCCTTCTCGACAGCTATTTCGACTTCGCGTCCAACCCACCAGGATTTGAGTGACGCTTCCGAACAACACAGAAGGACCTTGTCCCAGAGTCGAATTCCTTTGTCTACTTCCGTGTAGATGTCATCACCTGGCTTCATGGCATGTTGATCGAGCCAACAACGAATACCTTTACCCTGGAGTCGGTCGTGAAGTTGTTTTGCAAATTGCTTGTCAGCGTGACTGTAGGAGATGAAACAGGAATAGAAATCAAAGGCTTTGCCAACGAGTGAGGGGATGTATTCGATCCATGTTTCGGGGACGCCACAGCCACGCAGGAACACTTCCGGCAGTATGTTCCGGTTGCGTTCCACAGTATCAATTCCAAGACTACTCGGTCACAGGTGAATGGCGTCCGCTAGGCCGGCGACACCGGTGAAGTTGACATTGCCTATGTTTGTCCAGCCCCAATGGCTGTTACTGAGAATTGCGTTGCTA
>ERZ887942.2801-NODE-2801-length-10548-cov-6.305156_pt1 | contig 10548 bp, 3 predicted proteins | sample MGYA00521099_ERZ887942 | MGnify/ENA primary metagenome ERZ887942 (study PRJEB32303, sample SAMEA104408605) | aquatic metagenome | biome: Brackish water; feature: Pelagic; material: water | place: Baltic Sea | collected 2014-06-07T06:48:00 | depth 16,251 m ... | reverse complement strand
CCGTGGAAGCCGTCTGCGGGGTACGGTCCGCCTTTGGTCGGAGAGAGGCGGTTAACGCAGGATCAACGGGATTTACTTAAAAACTGGTATCTGAATGGTTCGCCGATGGGAGACATGGAGATACTCGATGAGCCGCCGGAGGTTTCCAATAATTGGGCGTTGGGGGAGCCTGATTTGGTGGTAACGATTCCTGGTGAATATATGCTGCCAGCCGAGGGAAAAGATATCTATTTCAATTTTGTACTACCGATTCCAATCGATGAGGGAAGGTATGTTCGTTCGATTGAGTTTCTTCCGGAATCTAGGCTGGTTATACACCATGCAGTAATGTCATTTGATCAGACTGCATGGTCCAGGAATAAGGCTGCGAGTGAGATCGGGTTTGGTTTTGCTGGCATGGAGCTCGGTAACGCCAGTGACCCTGCAGGGCAATTTATAGGTTGGACACCGGGGCAAGTTCCATTCCAGCCACATCCGGGAACCGCTTGGACACTCGACCCGGGGACGGACATGGTCCTGCAGTTACATATGTTGCCGAATGGAAAGGCGACGAAGATTCAACCCAAAATCGGACTTCACTTCACTGACTTGGCTCCTACCCGCGAGACGATGACGGTGAAATTGGTTGATCAGAAGATCGATATCCCACCCGGAGAGTCTGAATACATTGTTGAGCAATCAATGGTTCTACCGGTTGGTGTTGAGGTCCTTAGTTTGTACCCACATACGCATTATTTGGCAAAAGAGATTGAGGTATTTGGAATACTTCCGAGCGGCGAGCAGAAGTGGTTGTTGCGTATTGCTGACTGGGACTTCAATTGGCAAAGCGATTACCGATATAAAGAACCCCTCCCGCTGCCGTCAGGTACTCAATTGGTTATGCGTTACAGCTACGACAACTCTGATAATAATATTCGCAACCCGTATGCTACTCCCAAGCGAATTACTTTTGGTCCGAATTCGACAGATGAGATGGCAGAAGTTGCGATTACACTATTACTGGAGAAATCAGAAGACCTCCCGGTTCTTGAAAAAGCTTATCAGGATTACCGGGTCCAGGCAGCCGGTAAGGTGAGATTCTTTTACGATCAAGGGATGAGTTTCTTGAAAATGGGGTTGTGGGATGAGGCGTTCAATTCACTTCAGGTTTGTATTGTAGAAGATTCCAATTTTGCGCCTGCATTTTCTGCTTTGGGATTTGTCTACAGCGAATGGGGCGATCGGGAGACGGCCGCCGAGTTTCACGCAAAAGCGCTCAACCTTGAGCCTGATAATGTTGCTTATCAATTGGCCTATGTTCGAGCGAAGTATCCGGAGGGAGGCGTTCAAGCTCAATTGCTACTCAAGGATTACCTTTTGAAAAATCCTGAGAGTGAATCTATCCGGTTAGAACTAGCGGATGTCTACTTACGCGGAAATCGAGTTATTAGTGCCATTGGCATACTCGAAGAGGGGCTGTCTTTAGGCGATAATGAGGGATCAATTAGCCTTCGTCTTGGACGAATCTACGGACAGATTGGAGAAATAGGAAAAGCAACCGAGCGACTCGCCGCCGCGGCGGCGACCCAAGGGGATACTCCTGAGACGCGGCAGATTCAGGCGGACGCCTTATTTGCACAGGCGTTGCTGGTGCAATCAAAGGATACTAGTAGGGCAAGCGCTTCACTAAAACGTGCGATTGAACGTGTCCCTGATCATAAAGGAGCACTTCTTTACCTGGCTCAAATGTCCTTGCAAGCGGACGAACCTGCTTCCGTTTTATATCTGAGCAAGCTTGTTGAATTGCCCGAGGGGCGCAGGTTGCCAAACCGAGCCTTCATCGGCGACCTTCCGTTTCCGAATGGAGTTTTGATGCTCATAGATTTATACAGAGATCGAGGACTAGAGCAATTGGCTGATGCTTTATTGGAAGAGAGTATCGCTCATGCTCGCAACCGCGATCGACGGGATTGGGTTTTGAAGCTCGAAGCTAAGTTAAAGCAATAAGTGGTATTCTGTTCTGCTTGATAGACGGAGTCGGAGTTTTCTGATCTTTCAAAATAAAAAGCGACTCCGGTATAAACCGGAGCCGCTCTCTAAACTAACTATATGAAATCTTAGATCTCTGTTTTACAGTTCGAGCTCAAACGATGCGATGATTTGACGACCAAACTTACGTCCTAGACGAATCGGATCTCCATTGATATCGACTAGTGAAACGATGTCGTCATCATCGTCGAGCACGTTGCGGATCGCTAGGCCAACAATGTAGTTGCGATCTCCTAGGAATTCAGACTTTCCGCGGTAACGGAATGAGAGGTCGAAGTCTAACTCATCCTCCCCGTAGAGTGGCTTTGATAGATCAATCGTTTGACCTACACCCGGGATATCCTGGGCGCCATAGGAGATCAATGGTTTTCCTCGGAAACGGGCTGCTGCGCTTGCTGTTAGGCCTTTGAAACGGCCCTCTGTGAAACGATAGCTTGCGTTGACGTTGAACCGATTGTCGCGAACGAACTCATTTGATTTTCCGTCCAGTCCTTGAATGACATTGATACCGGTTGAACCGTTAACGACGATCCGTTCCCAGCGTTCCTTGACTGATTCACCACCGTTTTCAACGAGCTGATTGTCGTTCCATGGAATCGGATAGGTATCGGTCGCTGCGTTGGTGGTATTCCAGGTCCAGGTTCCGATAGTTCCATTGCCATTTAAGTCACGCGGGTTTCCTTCGCCACCCTCTGGAATACTAAGGGCACCCCAAACGGGTTCGCGTTGGGCAATCCAGTCCCACCACTCGAGTCCGATGTTACTTTCAGTAACTTCCTGTTGGGTCCAGTTGAAGCGAATGTCGAGGTTATCGGTAACTTTCCAGTTGGCTGAGATCTCCTCACCAGTTGCCACCTTGAAGCTGACTACCCAGTAAGGATCACCATTACCCAGGATAGGGAACGCATCGCCGTTGCCGACGATGGTCGGCATACTTGGGGATACACCTTGTAGGCGATTTTCGATCGGACTGATCTGCCAGCGTACTCGGTTGAACGGAGTATTTGCGGCACGAGCAGGTCCAGAGCTATTCTCGAACTTGTTGTAGCGAAGTGAGAATTGACCGTCATTGGCAGAAAGCAAAATACCTTTGTCTTCTCCGTCACCCAAAGCTCCGGGATAGCGATCACCGAAAGGACCGAAGGCATTTGTGCTGGGCTGGAAAGTATCGGACTCGTTGTAAAATACTCCGATGTCTATTCCGCCTGGCAGGTAGCCGCGTAGTGGATGTGCGACCACACCTTTTGTTCGGGTGATGCCGCTGTCTGGTTGATTGAATTCACCCCATGGCAGGTCAGCCAAGTGCTGTCTGAGTCCAGTCCAGTTGTCGCGATTGAATCCTGCTTTTGACGCGGCATCTACCTCGTCGTCGCGGTATCCATAGGTCCCTACGATGCGTCCGTCCCAGAAGAAACCCTGATAGGAAAATTGTTTGGTATCCAGGGTTGTGAGGCCATTTGTGGATCGGGCTTGGTTGACGCGGCGATTTCCATTCTCATCAAAGAAGCCTGTGTTTTCAGGGTCGAGTAGCCATTCATGACCGCTTTGATCAGCTATCACCCAAGGTTGACCCGCGACTTGACCGGTAGTAGGAACGTAACCCGCGTCACCTCCTACGTAAGAACGTGTCCGCACACGGTTTGATCCAACGTTTTCGATCCAACGATTGTTACGTATTGGATCGCCACCATTATCGTAACGTACGTTACCGTCGCCGTCTAATGCGTAGGGTTGTCCCCAATTGATACCTGCAATTTCCGGCCATGTGAACTGATTTTCAGGCGCAGCCCCGGGGTTTTGAGTTGGTATAAAAGAATAACGATAAACCTGATTCCAGCTTCCAGTTTCGTTACTGGACATGAGACCTGCTAAGCGATGGCGACCGAGGAAGCCCATGATACCTTCTGTCTTTTCAGCGAAGTCAAACTCATAGGAGAGTGCTGCGCGCCAGTCTTCTGATTCGAATTCCCCCCTCTGGTATTGAGAAGATGCCTCGAAGTATGTTCTGCCGGCGTTAGGATTCTGTGTGTCGCCGTCGGGAAGATATTGGTTGGGGTCAACGCGTACTGCAGTTGCGTCCAGATACCCCATGAGTTCTGAGTTGAACTCATCAAAGCTTTCTTTCTGGTATCCAAACTCAAAATACGCGTTCTCAAATAGCTTTTGATTGAGGAAGAAGTTAATTGAATTTCCCTGGAGTTCTTCCCAGCGATTGCCGTCGACTGTATTCACGTCGGTTGGAAAATATTTGTCATTGACGAGTGTAAATCCGTCGGCTTCGCGATTGAGATTGGGAACGTGGTCCCAGTTCGTTTCACGGCGAATTTGCACAGAGTTATTGGCATATCCAGCGATGGGGATATTCGGTTGTCCCTGAACCATTATCGGTGCTCCATTGGTATTTTCGAACAACTGCTGGCCCGTAACGCCTTCAAGATTCAAGTTACTTCCGCTAGCTGCCCACTCTGCCGAGTTGGGGAATATAAACTGGTTAGGGTATCCGCCGCCGCTTCCACCTTTGTCAACTCCAAGTGTTTGAGACTCATACCAAGGGGTGATGTAGTCATAAGGAAGCAACCTTGACGGGCGGGAGACTCGAATGTCTACACTTTCATACATGAAGTTGATCGTGGTATTTTCAAATGGCTTCCAGGTTAACGTTCCATAGAAGCGAGTGGAGTCCTGTCCGCTGGGGTCTAGGCCAAAGGCTTTGTCTTCGTTCATGATGGCCGCGCGGAGCGCGAGTTTGTCCTCAATGAGAACTTTATTGTAGTCTAATTCTACCCGATGGCCATTCCAGTCATCTGCTTGCACCTTGATTTTTCCGAAGTCGGAAAACTGTGCGCGTTTGAGGGTAGAATTGATAACCCCTGCCGGGCTACCAGTTCCGAATAGGATAGAACTCGGACCTGCTGAGATAGTTACGCGATCGAGGTTGTAGTTGTCGGATGGTGCGCGGTAAGCGAAGAACTCCTTGGAGTTCGTTGCACTTGCAAGGCCGCGTACGCGTATGTTTCCGCTAGCTCCCGTTTGCAACCCGGTTCCCGTAACGATCTCGTTTGCTGCTTCGAGGTTTGTTGAATAGATAGCAGCGTCTTCGATCGAGTTGAGTGCGAAATCATCCATGAAATCCATGGTGATAACTTCGATCTGGGCCGCGACGTCTCTTAAGTTGGTGTTGAGGCGGCTTCCAGCCAATGTGTTTTCAGCAACCCATCCTTCGTTGGGCTCAACGGTAAAGGGGGAGAGTTCAAAGACTTCTCCATCCTCTTGAGCTAGGAGAGACAGGTTGTTAAAAGCCATAGTACCGACTAATAAAGTCAGTGGCCATCGCTTGCGTGATTTTGTGTCTAGTATTCTGTGTATCATAGTAACAATACGGGGTGAGTGTTATTCGTAGATTTATCCAGAGCTGCCGTCTTTCCATTCGGCAACTTCAGGGATTGATGGTTAGTTGGGGCTGTTAGAGGTTTTGGTGTGCTATTCGCCCTTTGAGCCAAGCAACATCGGGGAACGATCAAGTATCTTCTGTTTATTGCTCAAAAGTAGGCGTACTATTAGAGATCCGCTCAATATCCACGCAGTGGAACGCGTTGCACAACTGTCCATTATTTATGTGACAGTAAAGTAAGTGGCCCAGAACTTACTCAGCTAGTTGAGTTAACGCTCTTCAATCCGGACAAACGATCTATGTCGTTTTTATGAAGCGCTAGTAGTTCGTCTGATTGGGCTTTGGGCCGGTCGGAATTTCGACTCCTGCATCTAGCATAATCGCCTCGATCGCTTCAATGGTCTCAAAGGAGGGTTTGAAATTCCCTGGGCGATAGCCCTCGGCTATAAGTAGAGGGGTCCGCTTCCGTTTATTAGTTGTGTTCCAAATTTTCACGTCTGCTCCGTTCTCGTGGAGGAACCAGGCCACGGCCGGTGCGTTCTTAAAGGCGGCGCCATGCATCGCGGTTTGTCCATTTTTGTCCACGGCGTTGATGTCTAGGCCCAGGCCGAGCAGAAATTCGACGGCATCCCGGCATTCTTGTTCTGATCCAGCCTCTTCTTCTGGAGCATGGCTCCCGATTCCGGCGGCAACGAGAAGTGCTGTGCAGTTATCTTCGTTTTTAATAAATGGATCTGCCCCCAATTCCAGAAGTAACTTCATATAATCCAAATCCGCTCTATCTGATGCCATAAAGAATGGGGTCGCTCCAATATCGCTAAACCTTGCGCCCCCTGCACGGCGTCCGCGGGTGATCTGGGCGTTTACATCAGCTCCTCGAGCGACGAGTTCTCGGATGAACTGCTCACTATTCCGTTTGCCAGAACCCTTGGGGGGAGGAGCTCCACTTGCAGATTCTCCAATGTCCGGTTTACGTATCCAGGTAAGGGCATGCAAAATCGAAAAACCAGTCCGCATATCATTCGGATTCGCCCCTTCGTCTAATAGATGGACAGCGAGATCGTAATGTCCGTTCTCGACGGCGAGCATAAGAGGACTCGAGCCTCTGAGTGGCCCTTTATTAGATTTTCCAACGTAGTAGATTGCACCGTTTACATTAGCTCCAGCAGCAATCAGAAGGTCCACAACTTCCGTGTGGCCTTCCCGTATGGCAAAATAGAAAGGGGTGAATCCCGAGTCCAGGGTTGTTAAAAAATCTGCGCCGTTCTCAAGTAGCAATTCGGCGACTTCAACATGTCCCTCATGCGCGGCCCACATCAGCGCGGTTTGCCCCTTTCGTTCCGTTGACTCGATTTCCGCTCCCGCATCAATCAATGCTTTGACGGTAGCGAGATTTCCAGTTCGTGCCGCCGTCATGAGAGCCGTTTCGTCGCCGTTGATAGTTGCATTAGGATCTGCGCCTGCATCGAGAAGACTGCGGGTTAGATTCGAGTTTCCGTTCAAGCAGGCCAAATAAATAGGAGTGACGCCGTAGCGATTTTGAGCCGATGGATTGGCCCCCCGTTCGAGGAGTGAAAGCGCTAGGGCCGTATCATTGTGATGAGCGGCCCAATGGAGGGCGGTCATACCATCTATCTGGGCTTGATTGACGTCTACATCCTTTGTCAGAAACGCTTGAATCTCAAAGCTTTCATTTTTCTCAACAGCGTCAACCAGGCGATTGGCGTTAAGAACATTATTTGCGAAAAGCAGACAAGAAACGCTCAGAACGAGATACGTTTTCATTCAATGGTGGGGTATGGGATTCTTTTGAATTTCTTAAACAGATAACGGTTGGAACAGGCCGTCCACCATTCCGTTGCTGTCTCCAAAGGCATCGATCTTCACACCGACTTTATCGAGTAGAGATAGGTGCAGGTTTGCCAGAGGTGTGACTTCGTCGAAACGGATATGGCGATTTCCTTTCATGCCCCCTGCGGCGCCACCTGCTACGATGATAGGAAGGTTGGTGTGGTCATGAACATTCGGATTGCCGATGCCACTTCCATAGAGGATGAGCACGTTATCGAGAAGAGATCCGTTACCTTCGGGGGTATTCTTAAGCTTTTCAAGGTATTCGGCGAATAGAGATACGTGGAAGGCGTTGATTTTCGCCATTTTTGCGATCTTTTCCGCGTTGTCACCGTGGTGTGAAAGTGGGTGGTGAGGTTCAGCGATTCCAATTTCCGGATACGATCGATTACTCGTTTCGCGGGCAATCTGGAATGTGCTTATGCGTGTGATGTCCCCCTGATACGCCAATAGTTGGAGGTCAAACATCAGTCTTGCATGATCGGCATAAGCAGCTGGGACACCCATCGGACGATCGAGATCGGGAAGTGGGCTGTCTTTGGTTGCGCTTTCTGCCTGCTGAATTCTGCGTTCAACTTCGCGAATGGAGTCCAGATATTCGGAGACTCTATTTCGATCAGCGGCTCCGAGATCTTTTTTCAACCGCTGGATACTATCGGCTACAGCGTCGAGAAGGCTGGCTCGTTTTCTAAGGGCTACTGCGCGTTCTTCGGGTGTTCCGCCTTCGCCGAATAGGTTTTCAAATACGAGGCGAGGATGGGCTTCGGCTGGCAACGGGGTCGTTGGTGACGACCAGGAAAGGTTGTTTTGGTAAACACAGGCGTAACCATTGTCGCATTGCCCAACGGTTTGCAGAAGGTCCATGGCGAGTTCCAGAGAAGGCAGCTGGGTTTCTTGTCCGATTTGTTTGGCTGCTAGCTGGTCCGCAGTGGTTCCGAGGTAATAGTCTGAACTTTCAGTGACCTTCGCTTTCGCAGCGCTTAGAAATGAAGAGTTGGACGTTGCATGCGAGCCTGGATAGGCGTTACGCAACTCCATGTTTGTGAGAACCGTTGTGTGGTTCTTTACGGGTTCGAGCGATTCTAGAATGGGTGAGAGCTGTGACAAATCGCCTTCGCTCTTGGGTGTCCAGCGGGACTGATCGCATCCCATAGGCATAAAAACGTAGCCCAGTCTTCGAACAGAATTAGCAGGTGTATTGATAGAGGCAGTAGCTGCTGGTATCATCGAATCCAGCAATGGGAGTGCAAGTGTGGTTCCTACACCTTTCAAAAAGGTTCTACGGGGTATCGCTTTTTTAGTGATGAATTTCATGTCGAATCTATATTTTAGGGTTCTGTTGAGGCATACTCCTCTTCGAGTTTGTTTCTCATTTGGAAAGGGACACTGTTCACAATACCTAAGACGATGGATGAGAAACGATAATCCTCCATCTCGGCATCTTTTACAATTTTTCTCACTGCCGGGGCGTCGTGATATTCAACACCTCGACCAAGAGCAAAGGTAAGTAACTTCTCGCTCAACGTGCGAACAAAAAGTTCGGGTCGGTCTAATAGACCGTCTTCCATCGGTGCGACTCCATCAAAGAGACTGCCGTCGGGAAGTCCACCGGTAGCATCCACGGATGCGCCGTTTTCAAATTCTCTCCATCGCCCAATCGCATCGAAATTCTCAAGTGCGAATCCTACGGGATCCATGAGATTGTGGCAACCGGCACAGGCTGGATTGGCGCGGTGCTCGGCTAGCATTTCGCGCATAGAAAGAGTCTGGTCTACGGAGTTTTCTTCAAGTGCGGGAACGTCTGGTGGTGGTGGTGGTGGTGGTGTGCCAATGATGTTCTCTAGTATCCAATGTCCACGGATGACCGGCGATGTTCGTGTCGCGTAAGAGGTGACTGTTAATACGCTTCCTTGTCTGAGTAATCCGCCTCGGTTGTATTCAGGCTTTAGCTGTACTTTGCGAAACCTGCTTCCGAATACGTTCGGGATTCCGTAGTGTTTTGCCAGTCGTTCGTTAAGGAATGTGTAGTCGGACTTTATCAAATCGAGTACACTACCATCGGCTCTTAGAACGCTCTCGAAAAAGAGTTCTGTTTCTATTTTGAAGGATTGCCGAAGGTTATCGTCAAAGTCTGGGTACAACCGTAGATCGGGAGTCACCGCTTGCAAGTTTCGCAAGTGAAGCCATTGGTCTGCGAAGTTATTGGCAAGGTTGGATGCTTTTTCGTCGGTTAACATACGTCGCACCTGTTTCTCGAGTGTGTCGGGTTGGCTTAGCCTTCCAGCGATCGCTTCATCAAGTAACTCGTCGTCGGGAATACTGCTCCAAATAAAGAATGACAAGCGTGAGGCTAGTTCCAGGTCGCTGACATGGTAGGGAGTTCCGGCCCGTAAGCCCTTCGGCTCCCGTTCGATTTTGAAAATGAACTCTGGGTTTACCAAAATGGAACTAAGAGCTGCTTCGATACCTGCTTCAAACCCATGGTCTTTTGCGGCGTCCTTGTAGAATGTCAGAGGTTGCTCAAGGTCCACTTTCGTTATTGAACGTCGGTAAGCCTTCTTCATCAAGTTGGTTAGAATATCGCGAGCGGCTGGCAGCTCGTCTTTCTCGTTTTTTGGGTAACGGATGAAAAGCTTTTCGCGGCTCGGTGTATCTTTGGCGCCTTGTCCGTTGTAGGGGCCGGTAACAGATATCTGGTATACCGCCGGACTCAGTCGTGGGTGTCGGTGGTAATTATAGTGGGCCTCAAATGGTTGGCGCTTGGTTTCGAGGAGCGAGTATGGCTTTTTGATAAACGTCACTCCAATTTGCTTGGGGCCTGCATTGATAAATGTGCGGGTCTTTAAGTGATCATCGACTTGGGAGTGATCTCGACGGCCTTTGGGCGGCTCTACTGTGAAAGATCCGAGGACAGCTCTATCCAATAGAATCTCCATTTCATGGCGACCGTTTAGCCCCTCTACGTGTTCATTGCGGTCACGGGTCAGCATTACCTCGATTTCATACTCACCGTCTTGTGGAAACGTGTAGGGGAGAAGTGCGCCACCTCTTGTTCCTATGGGCAGACCTTCGATATGTTTTTCCTGGGTGAAGTCGGCTGGAATTCTGACGGTGTGTCCTTCAGGTCTATCGCTGGAAACGCCGACTGCTAGACGGCTGATCTTCTGAGCGGCAGAAATGTAGCGGTCAAGTAGCCCTGGAGATAGATTACCGACTGTAATGTTATCGAATCCATGGCTTTCTTCATCTTTGGGCAAGAGGGTTGCTGCGTCGACGTC
>ERZ887942.2800-NODE-2800-length-10549-cov-7.112922_pt1 | contig 10549 bp, 1 predicted proteins | sample MGYA00521099_ERZ887942 | MGnify/ENA primary metagenome ERZ887942 (study PRJEB32303, sample SAMEA104408605) | aquatic metagenome | biome: Brackish water; feature: Pelagic; material: water | place: Baltic Sea | collected 2014-06-07T06:48:00 | depth 16,251 m ... | reverse complement strand
CTTCTCGAAGAGCTTTCCATCCTTGCCCTTGACCACGCTTGGCTTCGCTGCCTCTGCCATCTGCCGCTGCTCAATCCGCTCCAGTGCTGAGGTCATCGCTGTGGCAGAGGTCTCCACGGAGACCTTGAGCGCCCCGAGATCGGACTCCAGCCTTGTCACCCGCTGCCCGAGGTCCTGGCCTGGCGTGGCCCCGATTGGAGCCATCTGCGACGGCACGTAGTAACCTGCGTTGCCCGGCACGTGTCCCGCAGCATAGGCCTGCTGCTCGAAGTAGGCCTCCTCCCGGTCCTGCTGCGCCAGCTGCATGCCCATAGCGGCGATGGTGGATGGCGCCGCCACCACTGGAGCCCTACGTGCCCGAGCTCGCATCGGAGCTGCCGCCTGAGGCGGCTCCAAGCCCATCTCCGCACGAATGTACTGCTCTGCCCAGGAGGTCCCAGCTGCCTCCACCAGGTCCCTGTCGATGTCCCCCTGTGCCTTCACTGCAGCGTCCACCAGATCTTGGAATGAAGGGTGCACCGGGATGCCACCGGCGGCGGCCTGGATCTGCCGCAGAACGTCCAAGCGAGTCTTGGTGCGATCCCTCAGGCTGGACTTGAAGACAGGGTGAGCCAGCGCAGCTCCCCCTGAAGGAACTGCGTTGCCACTGAGGTGGGTCAGGGTGGTCTCCAGGAAATCTGGGCTCTCCACGTTGACGCCGCGACGCTCCGATGTCGCCCTCAGCGTGAACAGCTTGTCACGCAGGGCCCCAGCGACGCCCAGTGCCGCCTTGGCTGCTCCCTGTGCTGTAGCTTTCTGCGTCTCCGTGGCCTCCTTGGCCACCACGATTCGCAGCATCTCTTCGAAGGTGGGGCCGTTGTGCGTGGGCTCCGCACCCTCGAGCGCTTCTCCTAGCGCCTCTCCTCCTAGCAACCACTTCTCGACGTGCATCCCTGGCTGACTCGTGGACGGGAGAAGCCCGAAATCCACCCTCGGAATACCCTCCCTCTTCCACTCCCTGAGCTCTGCCTTGAGGGCCTTCGAGGACACGAAGAGAGCGATCGCCGACTTCAGCCTAGTCTCACCTCTCGATGTCGGATCGCCCCAGTCCCTGTGCACCACGAGCTCGACTGCATCCATGCACTCCTCGAACCAGGCCTCTGGGTCGGCCCCCTCTGCAGGAAGCTGGTGCTGCTGAGGAGAGAAATACGATCGCGAATGCGCGTAGTCAGCGTGAGTCGACGACGGCGAAGGCTGTGCCATGGCGGGAAAGGTCTGCGGCTGCCCAAACGGTGTGAACGAAAACGGAGTTGGCGACGGCGGCGAGAAGACCGGAGAAGCTGAAAAGAAACCCGGGTGCGGGGTATCTTGATGCACGGAGAGCCCGTGCGCTGAGGATTGATCGAAGGCCACGGGGAAATCCACTGGAGAACCCTGTTGTGAAGGCGGAACCGTAAAATTAGGGTCCCCGTCGTCTTCAGTCGTGAGCTGGTCGAACGTAACAGGATAAGCCAGCGTGAAGCTCGGCCACCAAGTTGTATCGCGGAAACGAGGCCTAGATCAATGCTGTTTATTGAGTCGCAATCGCTTATAAGTCAAAGCCAGATTCAGGCGACTACTACTACCCTCACGCTTCATAAGCCCCTCAACTAGGGGCAAGGCCGCTATGCGCATGGCCGCTGCGCGCGGCCGCTAGCAGGGTGGCAGCCCTCTAAGAACTAGTTTGCTCTCAGGACTCCCATTCCCCTCATCTGAAAAAAAATCCGAGTGCTCTTGTGTTTCTACAGTCTAAGTACTTCTTTTCCTGTATATCGTATATCCACAGGCACATAGATCATGCCTTCTTGCATGCACACTTCCTGCAAACTTCGGTAACCTGCACATAGATCTATAACTATCCTTTGTGTTGCTGTGCCCTCATTGCTTGCTGCCCTCAGAATTTCACGCAGCAGCTGTGTGGGCATGGCATTTCTCATTGCTGTTGCCCCTTTTCCTTGCACCGCCCGCGTTGACTCTACACCTAGGGCATGGAAGTGCTGGAATGAGCCCGTTGGTGTGAAGTCCCCTTGGCCGCACCTGCTGTGGCACCTGCCATCCCCTGTTGTCCCTGTTGGTCGCCATGATGTCAAACTAGTCCACAGGTCTGTACCCTTTTTGTAAACATGCCCAAAGGCACACAAGTCCACTGTACGTCTGACTACCTGCACTATGCGTGGCCATGCACATATCTGCATATATGGCCTACACCTCAGGGATGCCCGGGGATTCTCAAACAGGAAGTTGTAGCTGAGTCCCCGTTGCCGGTCTGCAGCCACCATCATCTGCAACCTAGGCAAGAAGTAATCATGCTCCATGGCCTTGAGCACCTTGAGGTCCCTGCAGTCGTCAGATTTTGGCGGCCGCTCTGGATTGCTGTGATCCCTGTGGTGATGCCCTCGTGTGATATTACTTGCATCTGCCCTACTAAATGTCTCACACGGCGTGGACGCCCACACTAGCAACACCTGTGCTGGGTCCATGCCTATGGTTCTACATATCCGCTGCACCATGGTGGTGGGGTCCCCCATGAGCAGATCTGCATTAACTGGGATGACCTGTCCCCCCTGCCGCTGTGTGAAGATAGATGCCATCTCAAAGTGGCGCTGGAAGTAACCCTCCAACACTTCCTTAGCCACCACTGCTATCTTCCCTGACTCCTTATGGTAATTGTGTACCTCCTCTGCACACTTCAGTGACGCCTCTAGTTCCCATGTGGTTTCATCTGTGCTAAAGTCGTTGTCTACACATGGTTTCCACAGCACCTTGTACTCCCTCCCTGTGGGTGTTACCTTGTGCGCCAAGATGCGTTCCACCTCGTACAACCTTGACGTTGGCACCTCTGGTCTTGCCATGGATGGCTCTAGCGGCGCTCCTGCCACTGCAGCTCTCTCCTGGTACTTCTTCAACCTGTCAATGTGCACTACAAAGCTTTTCGCTCCTCCTGCCCGCCGTTGCAGCACATATGAGGCCCGACCTGCCACTGGTGCCGCCATAACCTCATATGGCCCTGCGTACTTCTCCTTCAATTTCTGGGGGAGTTTATCATGGTCAGGATACTGCACTGCAACCAAGTCACCCACCTGAAAAGTACGCAATCGGCGTCTAGAGTTAGCTGCTGAGAGTTGCATTTTAGCCTCATACTCCTCCCTTCTACTATTGATCCATTCCCTAGCTGCCATGGCGTCCTGCACTGTACGCGATTGCATGTCTAGTGTAAGCGCCTCTGGGTCCGTAGCAAACTCAATCGAGACATGCAATCGTGACCCTGTGTGCGCCTCTGCCGGTGATAGTGCCCCTGCCCCTGTGCCATACAGTGATCTCTGCGGCGCTGCGTTGTAGGCTAACTGGCACCACGGCACTGCTGTGTGCCATTGGCCATCTTGCTCATCTACTAGCTTGGCTAGGGTCGCTGACACTGTCCTATTAAGGCGCTCAACTGTGCCATGGCCTCCTGGGTGGTGTGCAGTGGACAGGCGGTGTGTTGTGCGCAGTGCCCTACACATTTCATCAAAGTGCAGCCTAAACTCGCTCCCTCCATCGGTCACAATGGACTCTGGGACACCCCAATGTTGGACCACTGCGTTCATGAATGCCTGTGCTGTCTCCTTGGACCCTGGGGATGAGCTACGCCCCTTCCCATCTTTCGGAGGATTCTTCACTGGTATGCCTTTTAGTGGTACTAGCTCAGCATATTTGGAAAAGATGTCTATGCACACTAGTAAGTATGAGTGCCCCCCCTCTGATGTAATGTAATGTATCAAGTCACACACCCATGCCTGGCCTGGCCGAGAGGCCTGTGCATGCCCTGCAAGGGGCGCCTTTGACTGGGACGCCCCATGTAGTTGGCAGAGTGGGCACTGGTCCACAAATTCTCCTATCTGTTTGTGCATCCCTGACCACCAAAACCTCTCCCGAGTTTTGTAGTACGTTTTCCATGCCTTGTTATGTGCCCCCTCTGTGCTTGCGTGCATGTACTGAATGACACTATTTTGCAATGCCACTGGTACCACTAGCTGCTTCAGTGGCTGTACCTTGCCCTCTGAGTCTCTCCAGCACACTCTGAACACCATACCATCAGGGTCACACTCATATAAGTTTTCGTAGCTACGGACGAACTGTTGAAGCTGTTTTGAGCATGGCTGTGTCCCATGTAGCTTATAAGCTTGCATGGCCTCCCATTTGGGCTCTACCTGCTGGGCTGCAATGAGGTTGGCCCGCGACAAGGACTCCTGCAGTTTACTGTACCATTGGTCTGTGTCGTCATGCTCCCGCTGAGTTGGTGAGTGACCATGGTGTTCCTCTTCGGCGGAGGCATCCACAGACGCCGAGCCCTGCGTTCCTGATTTCGCCGCTCCTGCTTCTTCGGCCACCCGTTGGAACATGGCCGATTCTGACTCACCGTCATGTTGCATCATGCCCGCTGTAGAGCGTGACGCCCGCCCCCCTATTGGGCACAACTGACCTACCTGCGCTACAAGCGGCTCGCTCTCTGTAATGGCGCATATTGTGTCTAACATGTCGATGGTACGTGATTCATCAGGGTCTGCTGGCTTGCAGAACTTGTATGCTTGCTGTAACCGAAATCGGTCCGAATGCATTTGGGAGAGTAGCTCATGTGCCCCCTGAGAATTCAGGTGGTACCTACTGCATGCCTCCTTGTCTGGCTCCGCCGCGTCTAGGGCCTGAGTTATCGTCTCACATGCTGAAAGCTCTGACACCCACTGTGCATCCTTATACGCTTTCCCCATGGTGCCTATTACTGTGTCCGAGTGGTACAGTTTCGTGGCAAAAGCCTCTGGGTTAAGGGGAACTATTGAGTCCAGATGGGCTAGCTCGAATTCAGCCTGAGGGGTGTCCTCTGGTTGTTGTAGAGGTGTTCGGCTAACCAAATCGGCTAGATGCATTTTGCTACCCTTGCGGTGGACAATCTGCAAGTCATATTCTCCTAAATCCAGTGCGTAACGCGCTTGACGCCCTGACCCATGATGTGAGGTTTTCAGCAATCGAGTAAGTGCCGAATGATCTGTGATACACAAGCAGACTGACCCTTGTATGTAGTGTCGCCAACGCTTGACACAGTCAATCAGGGCCAGGCCCTCTGCGTCTGTGATCGCGTAGTTCAGTTCTGCTCCCCTGAGCGCCCTACTATGGTACGCGATGGGGCGCTCTATACCATCTGAGTCACGTTGTGCTAACACCCCCCCTATGAATTTCTTGGAGGCGTCAGAAATTATGATGAAGGGCTTTGTGAAGTCAGGAGTGACCAAGATGGGTGCATTCACCAATGCTGACTTTAGAGCCGCATAGCTCTTTTGAGCATGGGGGGACACTTCCCATGCCGCCTCAATACTGGCTGTCTTGGTGGTGTACAACTTCTCTATTTGACGTAAGGGCTCAGTGAGCACTGCAAAGTTAGGGATGAACCGTCGGTAGTAAGAGCATGCCCCTAGGAAGCTCTTAATTTCTTGGGTGTTTTGACAAGGACCCAGCAGTGCCAATGCTTCAACCTTAGAAGCGTCTGGCTTCACTCCCTCTCCTGCTACGATCAGGTGCCCCAGCAGTGGCACTGTGTCAGTGCCCCAGGTGCACTTCGAAATTTTGATTGAAATGTTCGCCGAGTCCAACCGACTGAGCACCATTGTTAGATGGTCTAAATGCTCTTCAAAACCTGTGCTGAAAATCGCTATGTCATCGATATAGACGATCACTATGTCCCATAACAGACCTCGGAGTACCTCTTGCATTTGACGTTGGAAAGTGGCTGGTGCTGAAACCAGCCCAAACGGCATGACCACCCATTCTAGTAACCCATACCCCCACGTTGAGAATGCTGTTTTGTAGCGGTCCTCCTCTTTCACCAACACACCATGGAAACCTGCTGCCACATCACACACTGAGGTGATGGCAACTCGTTTTGCTATCTCTCCCCATGCCTCTGGGACCCCCTGTACCTTTGCATCCTCAAAGGTTGGGAGCCTTGGTGGCAGTCCCACAGGGAGTACACCCACCCTATTTCGCAAACTGAATGCCCCCCCCACAGCATCCAGGATATCGTCACACCGGGGCAGGGGGTGACTATCAGCAACTGTGTACGAATTCAACACCCTGTAATCTATGGCAAACCGCCGACCCCCATCTTTCTTCGGGACAATGACTGTGCCTGCAGCCCATGGGGATGAGCTTGGGCGCACCCTTCCTGATGCTAGCAAGTCTTTTGTCTCCTCATCCTGGGCCTGGCGTTCGGCTGGAGATAGCCTACGCAGGTGGCCCTTGTGTGGTCGGATGACTCTGTTCGGGTCAAGTGGGATGGTGTGCTCTACGCCTTTGATTATGGATGGCGCCTTAGGGTTCAATGAGATCACCTTCCTAAAGGCAAAGAGTATGATTGCTAGTTCTGTCCTCTCGAGCTGGGACAGTTTACTACCGAATTGTAGCTTGTGGTACCACTCCACATGCCACACGTTAAACTCCTGAAGTTGCTCCAAGTCACTCTGGATGATACCTATGATCTCTCTCCCTGACTTCTGGTAACGCCAATCACTCTTATCTAGGTCAAACTGTGCCGCTATGTTTGTCGTGGTGCCCTTTGCATCCAAGTGGTCTATTTGTGCGATGTCACCCTGCACAGTCTCCTGCCTGTCTGGTAGCACTGCTGGTCCTGGCTCTGAAGTCCCCATTCTAGTGACTGATCCTAAGACCTCATGCCGACGCACTACCAACGGCTCACATCCATGGTTTTGCAGTATTGCACTGACCCCCACCCAGCCTGACCCAGCATCCATCCATGGCTGCACTGCTTGGTGCTCATACCCTGCATACCCCCAACCCCCTAGTTGCTCTGCCATGTCGAACAAGGTCTTGGCCTGTGCATTGTTCCCTGCCTCCTCTGCTATATGGGCTTGTTCTTGTGCTGAGTCTGCTGCATCTGTAACCTCTGAGTCGAGGCGTACTTGTTTCGTTAGTGTGAGCTGAAGCTCATCACTATGATGGAAGAGAGTTCCCTCTTGTACCCTGAGATCGACATGTGCATACTTTCCTGGGTTGACCACCAAGTCCTCAGTAGCTCGCACCACTGAGGTGTCTGGTAGCGTCTCCTTTTGGTGTGGCTCTCTGGCCTCTGCTACCCAGGGGACTTGCAACACTGCTGCTATGACTGTCTCACTAACCCCCCCTAGCTCCAGCGGGGCTGCTGTTGCTGGGTTGGTCGCGTCAGGTGGGAATTGCACCTCCTTGCTATCATAGTTCAGTGATGCCCTATATTTCTTGAAGAAGTCCATACCGAGTATGAATGGTATGTCAGAGTCGATCACCTGCATTTGGACCTCAAAGACCCTGCTTGACTCCCCAATCCTCATTTTAACTGTGATTTCCCCCTGTACTCCCTTTAAGGGAGTTCCCTCTGCAGTGCACAATCGTGCGGCTGCTTCTCTATTGATTGAGCATCGCAGACCCTTCACCGTTTTGGTTGGCGTGCATGACATGACCGCTCCACTATCAAGCAGAGCCATCACTTTGCTGTGCACATTCATGTCTGAGTCTAACAGAGTCACCTCTGTGCTAGTGGCTGAGAATCGCGCCCGTCGTACCTCTGCTATCTCTGCTGACACCTCAACCGGTTCCACATAGTCTTCTGGCCATGGCTCCTGCTGTTGGTCTCCTAGGGTGTTCCAGTCACTAACAGTGGCATCTAATTTTTCGTATCGTTGCCATGCTAGCGTTCGCCATCGGCCCCTCTCAACCGTTCTGTTGTCCTGCCATGTGTTCACAATGTGGTGGACATTCGGAGGGTGAACTTTGATGTGGTGGCTAGCTACAGGCTTTCCCGCGTTGTGTGCTAGCAGGTCCCCGGTGACTGCCACTGAGGCTAGTGCAATGCATGCCACTGGCGCAGCTAGCAGGGACCCTGCAGCTGCGCCTCCGCCTGCCATTGTGAGGCCTTCGGCTCCCATGGCCATGACCAGACCCAGGCAGGCCATCGGTGACACCATGCCTGTTTTTGTGGTTGGGCCTTGGCTCTTACACAGGCGCTGGGGCCTGTAAACTTTACGGCGAGCTGCCGCTGGGCGTGCATCTGGCACCAGCTTGCCCTCCGCATTGGACTCAAAACTTTGCTCTTGCGACTTGGCCCGAGCGAGCTTGCCGCCGTGCTCTCCTGGGAGGTGTAGCACGCGGTTGCCGCTGCGCCCTACACCTCCTGATGGCACATGCATTCTGATGTTTTCTAAGGAGCGCCGCAGCACTTCCCTAGCCTTGCGTCTATCCTTATGCTGCTTCTCCTGCGACATTCTATTGATCTCGCTACGCATGTGGTGTTTGTCCGCTGCTGCCTGTCTAGCTTTTGCCCTATCTATGACATCCTGGAGCTGTGCCTGCGCCTCCTGCGCCTGCACCACTCCCTGTGCCTGTTGCCGCACATGTCCCCATCGTTGTTGAACGATGTCATATTCTACCCCCGCGTCGACTTGCAACATAGTGGGGCCAAGAGCCCTGGCCATGTGTTCTGCCCATTGCCCTGTCACTGCCCTTTGCCACTGCCCATTGCCCCCAGGGAGTGCATCTTCAAACAATTCCTCAGCGTCCTCAAACAGCATGTTGTCGCTGTGCTCCTCCTCAGGGGAGGCATCCAGAGATGCCGGTCCGTCCCATTGTGGTGCAGTCATGCCAGGTTGGCCATTGCTGCCACTGTGACACATGGCTAGATTGGCCATTGCTTGTTGCATGTGGCGGTTGGAGGTGGCCACCGAAGTCATTGCCCTGTAGTCCCCTGGTGAGAACTGAGTCTTACCCCGGAAAGCGTACAGAGCGTCCAGACTGCGATTTGTGACCGGGTGGGCCCTGACGGGCCTTGGGTCCATGTCGCTTATACTATTTACCATGGCCTGTTGGACGTCTCTCACTGAGGTCATCCCAGTGTAGTCTCCACCAGGTGCGAACTTTGCGACCGAGGGGCACCTAGCACGATCCTCCTCACTAACCACTGGCGCGGGCCTAGCTGTTAGCCCTGTCGCGTTACCCATCAGGAGCGCCGAATGGGCCAACTGAAGTGCCTCGACAATTCTATCGACCTTGAACCACTGTCTGGCATGAGACGAATTCTCCGTTAAAGTTTCCCCTATGCGTACCCAACGGCAGTATTGGCTAAATTCATGTACGCGCAACTCGTGTCCTCGGGCCTCAAGATGTGCATGGACTTGACTGTGCAGCTTGCTGAGGGCGAGTAACCTAACCAGGCCACGTAGCGTGGAGCAGTGGCTAGCTATGTGGCTCCAGCGTTGCACAAGTGCTACGTGTCGCCTCAACCGATAACAGAATCCCACTGGCCCCTGACGGACCCAGTCGAAGTCATGGTTCCTTTTCCATCTTGTGATACGAAGCTTTATGACACGAAACTTTATGAGTACACCCTCCACAGCTTGCATGGCCTGCTGCACTGCAGCCTGCCGCTGGGTGTCACCTATGATTCTGTCTACAGCGCCTACCTCCTTTCTAGGCTGAGTCTCACTCTGGGAAGTGCACACGGCAGGGGGTTGTGACGCTGCATGCTGGGATGACGCTGCGCGCGGGGGGGCTGAGAGTTGTGGTGACCCTGAACTGGCTGGCTTGGACATGGGCCCCCCTCTTGACTGATTAGGCAATGACCCCGTTGCCCCTGGCCCCTTCCCCGCTTGTTGTTTGCCCCTGTGTGTTTCGCTTTGCGTTCCTTCTTCCTGCGCCCTGCACCTGCCGCCTTCTCCTTGCTCTCTTGCGGTGCCTTTGGACCTGCACCTGCTGCCTCTCGGCTGCCTCCCTGTGCTGGCTCCCGCCCTACGCCGTCTGACCCCGCCTTGGCTTGGGACCTTCGCTCCGCATCCACTGCTTGCTCCCCCTCACTCTCTGTGCAGTCCCAGTCCCCTTCGCCGCTCCTGCCATTGAATCTCAGCTTCAATGCTGGTACCCTGTGGCCCGCTAGTGACCCTCCTAGCGCCTCCTCTGACAGGTCGGACACCACTCCCGGCTGCTTGTCCAGCCGGAGCCCCACGTCGAAACGGTACCGCGCCTGCGAAGGCGAGGCTGGCGCTTGATGGACCTTGCACTCTCTCCCTCTTCCGTGGACACTATATCGTGAGGCCAATGCTGGGGCCCCTGCCTTGTTGGGACGTGGCCGTGCTATTTCTAGAACGGCCCTCTCACCTGCCTTATCGGGACGTGGCTGGTCTATTTCTAGAACGGCCCTCGTACCTGCCTTATCGGGACGTGACTGTTCTATTTTCAGAACGCCCCCCTCACCTGCCTTATTGGGACGTGGCTGTTCTATTTCTAGAACGGCCCCCACACCTGCCTTATTGGGACGTGGCTGTTCTATTTCTGGAACGGGCCCCGTACCTGCCTTATTGGGGCGTGGCTGTTCTATTTCTGGAACAGGCCCCGTACCTGCCTTATTGGGGCGTGGCTGTTCTATTTCTAGAACGGCCCCCACACCTGCCTTATTGGGACGTGGCTGTTCTATTTCTGGAACGGGCCCCGTACCTGCCTTATTGGGGCGTGGCTGTTC
>ERZ887942.2798-NODE-2798-length-10557-cov-5.421158_pt1 | contig 10557 bp, 8 predicted proteins | sample MGYA00521099_ERZ887942 | MGnify/ENA primary metagenome ERZ887942 (study PRJEB32303, sample SAMEA104408605) | aquatic metagenome | biome: Brackish water; feature: Pelagic; material: water | place: Baltic Sea | collected 2014-06-07T06:48:00 | depth 16,251 m ... | reverse complement strand
ATTATTTACTAAGTGCCATCGGTATAGGTATAGATGATAAGGCAGAACAATTTTTTGCGGACTATGTTAAAATTCTTCCACGGAACCCACTTGAAGTTTCTGAATTAGAGGCTAGTATACTTTTTGCCATGCATCCTATTGGCGGGGAAGAGATATTTAAGGCCAGAGCAAGTTCTGGTAAAATAAATCCTGGCCTAAGAAAGCAAGCGGTCACTTCATTAGCTTTTGTGAATTCAGTTAAGGCTGCCAAATGCATGTTAGCTCTGTGTATCTCAAACCTTTCTGACGTAGCGGAGCAAGCACAGTATTGGGTTAATTTTAGGAAGAATAATGACTGGGCAGACTTATTGGATTGGGAAGAAAGTGAAGAGACTCTTTTAAATGCCAATCAAAGGGAAATGATAGCTCTTAAAGACTCTCTGTTGGACGAATCAGTAGGTTTGGAATTAAGAGAAAAGGCTGCGGCGGTTCTAGCTTCTGACGCTTATGGAGGAAGGTTGATTTTGAACTTAGCTGCAGCCAAACAATTATCTAAGGAGATGAAATCGCTCATAAATCCATATATATTTAACAATCCAGATTTGTCTATTCGCAGCATGGCCTCAGATTATTTCTCCTTACCTGGAGGTAAAAGACTTTCTATGGACCTAGCGGTCAATATGCCCGGAGAGACTGAAAAAGGAGCTTTGATCTTTAAAGAGAATTGTATGTTTTGTCATAAGGTGAGTGAATATGGGGCTGAGATAGGTCCTGATTTAACACTCATAAAAGAGAAGTTTGATAAAACAGGCCTGCTTGATGCCATTATGAACCCTTCGGCCAGTATGGCGTTTGGCTATGAGCCGTGGTTAGTCACAACAGAGAATAATAGTTACTATGGCTTCATTGTAGCAGATGGAAAAACGATTGTATTGAAAGATTTGAGAGGTAAGACGATAAGCCTCAAATCTCAAAAAGTCACTTCAAAAAATCAGCTAAGAAACAGTTTAATGCCGGACCCAGCTTCTATGGGATTAAATGAGAAAGGACTGGCGGACTTGAGTGCTTATTTACTAAGCATTTAGAATTATACTTTTTAATGTCATCATATAGGTTTCTTAAATGTTAATAATTGTAATTAATTCAGAATGCAGTTCTGATAAACTTGAATAAGAATACTGTTTATGCTAAATTGAAATGTCTTTAGAATTTCAACCCTTAAAAAGTTTACATGCCTCAGAGAATCGCTATGCTCGGAACGGGCCTCATTGGCTGGTTTTATACCAAATCGCTCCATGAGCATAGAAGGCCAGATAGAGTAAAAGTTATTTATTCTCGAAGTCAAGAACGTGCAGATGCCTTTGCTAAAGAATGGGATATCCCACAGACAGCCACAGAGATGGAGGTGGCTATTGCAAATTCAGAAATAGATTTAGTCATTATTGGCTTGCCAAATGATTTGCATTTGGATGCTGTTCGTTTATGTGCCAAGCACAAGAAAGCAGTCCTGTGTACCAAGCCTTTGGGTAGGACAGCGGAAGAGGCAAAAGCCATGCTAGACTTAGTAGAAGAAGCAGGCGTCTTTGGAGGATATTTGGAAGATTTGGCCTATACACCAAAAACGCTGTCTGCCCTCAATTCAGTAAAAAAGGGTACGATTGGGCGAGTAACATGGGTGCGGTCAAGAGAGGCACATCCAGGTCCACACAGTAGTTGGTTTTGGGATTTAGAAAAAGCTGGTGGCGGAGCCATTGTTGATTTAGGTTGCCATTGCATCGAGATTGCGAGAAACTATATAGGCAAAGACGTCAGACCCATAGAAGTGATGTGCTGGGCAGCCACACAGGTTAAGCCCATTGATGCCGAAGATAATGCCATTGCTCTTGTAAAGTATGCCAACGGTGCGATTGCACAGTTTGAAGTAAGTTGGACTTTTAGAGGCGGGATGGATTTACGTGATGAAGTTTCTGGGACTGATGGTGTCGTCAGGATTGATCACTTTCTCAGGACAGGTTTTGAGATGTTCACTGCTGCTAGCGATGCTTCTTATATCGCAGAAAAGGCAGAAACGGACTCAGGTTGGTTGTTCCCGGTGGGTGATGAGATAAACGCTTTAGGCTATTCTCATATGTTTACAGATATGTTTGATTCGCTAGAGGATAAAACCGCTCCAATGGAATCTTTTTATGACGGGTATGTAGTAAATGCTGTGATAGACGCTTGCTATAAATCGGCGAAAACTAAACAGTGGGAGCCTATAGAATTAACAGAATGGCGTGGCAGAAATGATATTTTAGAAGCGAGTCCTTTTGTGGATTTTGATGATAAAAATTACATTATCAAAGAAGAGCTACTGCCAGATGGCAGGAAAAAACTTATTCTGAAAGATAAAGAGAGTGGGGAGGTTCATCAACGCATTGTTTAAATTCTCATTTTGTGGTAAAAGATAAGGTCATAGTTATTATTGGAGGTACAGCAGGTATTGGTTTGGCGGCTGCCCAAGCTTTCGTGGCAAGCGGAGCCAAAGTAGTAGCTCTAGGCAATCGGCCAGAAGATGAAAAAACGGCTTCAAAGCTTTTGGGCGATCAGGGAAAGGTTTTAACCTCAGATGCCACTCAGACTGGCTCCGCAGATTTGGCAATCCAAACAGCCGTAGAAACTTTTGGGACTCTAGATGGGCTGTATCATGTGGCAGGAGGTAGTGGGAGAAAGTTTGGTGATGGGACGTTGGCAGAAGTAAGTAAAGAAGGCTGGGAGAAGACCTTAGAACTTAATTTAACAAGTGTTATGCTCTCAAATCAGGCCGCAATACAGTGGTTTATAAAGCATAAAAAGGCAGGGGCTATTTTAAATCTGGGATCGGTTCTCGGGACAAATCCTTCACCAAAATATTTTGGAACAATTGCATATGCTACCGCAAAAGCTGGATTGATAGGAATGAGTAAGGCGGCAGCGGCATATCATTCGGCCGATAATATTAGAGTTAATGTATTGGCACCTGGTTTGGTGGACTCTCCCATGTCACGGCGAGCATCTGATAACGAAGAGATTCAGTACTTTATAAAGTCCAAACAAGCCTTAGATGGAGGCAGAAATGGGGGTACTGACGACTTAGTAGGAGCAGCACTCTATTTTTTATCCGATTCCTCCAAATTTACAACTGGTCAAGTTTTAAATGTTTGCGGAGGTTGGGAGTTTAATGACGGACAAATTCTGATGCAATGAACATTATCGGAATAGATTTAGGGGGCACTAATATTAAAGGACTTGTTATCAATGAGGCTGGGGAAGTCATACTTCAACATCAAATACCTACGGATGAAAAAGAAGGAACTGACTGGAAAAGAAATGTCAAGGACATGGCGACTTTCCTTGTAAATAACTTTGATGGTGAAATAGAGGCTGCGGGTTTATCTGCCCCAGGCCTTCCTAATAAAGAGAATACGTGCATAGAGTTTTTGCCGAACAGATTGTCAGGAGCAGAAAATTTCCATTGGGGAGACTATTTAGGTTTTAAAACATCAGTATTAAATGATGCTCAGGCGGCCACCATGGCTGAAAAGAATTTTGGTGCGGCCCAAGGAATCGAAAACTTTGTTCTTTTGACATTGGGAACGGGAGTAGGTGGAGGTATTGTGATCAATGGTGAGCTTTATCAAGGTGCCGCCCAAATGGCAGGTCATATGGGTCACTTCTCTATAAACATAGCAACAGATGTTCAGAGCATAGTCGGGACGCCTGGTAGCTTAGAATATGCCGTAGGTAATTATTCTGTAGCCGAACGTTCGAACGGAACTTACTCTAACACAAGAGACTTGGTAAAAGCATATGAGAGCGGAGACCCTTTTGCCTCATGGGTGTGGTTAAATTCAATTCGTACTTTGGCCTTGGCTATCTCATCTTTATCGAATGTTATTTCACCTGAAGCGGTCGTGCTGGCTGGGGGTATTACCCTTGCAAAAGATTCTCTTTTCGAGCCATTGAAAGCATTTTTAAATCAGTATGAATATAGACCTCCAACAAAAACACTAAAAATAATTAAAGCAGAATTTACGGACATGGCGGGAGCTATGGGTGCGGCCAGTTTTGCTTTAGAAAAGTTGAAAAATAATGGATCCGATTGACCAATTTTTAAATCATAGTTCTAGGATTATAGAGCGAGTTAAGACGCAGAAGAATACCTTAGAAGAAGTGGCAGGAGTTTTTGCCAAAACGATATTAGCTGGCCGGATGGTACATGTTTTTGGTTCTGGCCATTCTCGTATCATGGTGGAGGAAATGTGGCCAAGGTATGGTTCATTTCCAGGTTTTAACCCCATTGTAGAGCTTTCGCTGACATTTCACAATTTAGTGGTGGGTGCTAATGGTCAGCGACAAGCAATGTTTTTGGAGAATGTTTCTGGTTTGGCAGATCAAATCATTCGAAACTTTGATGTGAATGAGAAAGATGCGGCTTTAATAATCTCATCAAGTGGAACGAATGTAGTACCGGTAGAAATGGCCGAAATTTTCAAATCCAAAGGTATTCCTGTCGTGGCGTTAATTACTAAAGAACATTCCGCCAAGAGTAATAGCAAAAGGAGTGACGCGAAAAAGCTTGGCGATTTCGCAGACTTTATTTTGGATACTGGAGCACCGGCTGGCGATGCCATGGTGAAGGTAGAAAAATTAGAGACCAAAGTCTCTCCTGGATCCACCGTTGGAGGAGCATTACTTATTAACTGTATTAAAGCAGAAGTAGCTAACCAATTGACAAAAGCAGGAAAACCGCCAAAAGTTTTAACCGCGGTAAGTAGTGTAGGAGCAGAAAGAGCCAAGGAGCTGTTTCAGGCCGCTTATGACGAGCATGGGCACAGAGTAGCTAGAATGTATGCTAAGAACGGTGCTCCATCTTATGTTTCAGAAGAGAATACAAAAGGATTATAAATATGAAAAGAAGAGATTTTTTGGCCGCTGTTCCGGCAATTGGTTTAGTAAGTAGTTTTAAACCAAATGAAAAACTACCCATATCATGCAGTGCATATGATTGGACTACTTTTTATAAAAGAAATGGCAAAAAATGGGGTGATGATATCCCAAAGGATATTGCAGAGTATGCTAAATCAGGTATGAGTGCCTTGGAACCGAATATTACTTCTGTTGCTCTAGCAAATGAACTGATTCCGCAGCTTAAAAAGCATGGTATTAGTATGCCGTCTATTTATGTAAATAGTGTGTTGCATGAAAAAGAGAAAGTTAAGGAGGGTATAAAAACCATATTGGCGATTGCCGATAGAGTAAAATCCTATGGGACGAGTATTATAGTTACTAATCCAAGCCCAATTAACTGGGGAGGAGATGAGCTCAAAACAGATGATGAGTTAGCGGTTCAGGCGGCGGCGTTAAACAAACTTGGAGCAAAACTAAAATTAAAAGGAATTAAACTGGCTTATCATACCCATGATATGGAAATGAAGGCTGGGGCTAGAGAGTTTCATCACATGCTTCAGAATACAGATGATGAAAATATGGGCTTTTGTTTTGACCTACATTGGGTTTATCAGGGTTCTATGGATTCCGCTTTGGCAGTATATGATACTTTGAAAATCTATGGTCATAGAATAGTCGAATTACATCTCAGACAATCTAAAGATGGGATTTGGTCGGAAGCTCTAGATGTTGGTTCTGACATAGATTATCAAAAAATTGCCAAAGAACTTTTGAAAATTAATGTGAATCCTCATTTGGTAATAGAACAGTGTGTTTCTGAGAAAACACCAAAAACGATGACAGCAATAGAGGCTCATCGAAGAGATTTGGCTTGGGTGAAAAAAACCTTTAATGAATTTTTATAATATCAGAATATGAATGTTATAAATAAGGAAAAAAGAAATTTTGATGCTATAGTAATAGGCTCTGGTATGAGTGGTAGCTGGGCAGCAAAGGAGTTTTGTGACGCAGGATTAAAAACGCTTGTTTTGGAACGGGGAGGAAAAGTTGATCATATCGTAGACTATCCTACCATGATGACTGAACCTTGGGAATTTGACCATTTAGGCAGGCTTTCCCAAAAAGACATAGACGAAAACCCAATCCTAAGTAGGTGCTACAACTATTATGAGGGGACAAAACATTTTTTCACAAAAGGATGCGGAGCAACCTTATATTCAAGAAAAACCATTTGATTGGATTAGAGGATACCATACAGGCGGTAAATCACTGCTTTGGGCCAGACAAACTCAAAGATGGAGTAAGTATGATTTTGAAGGACCCGCAAGAGATGGCTTTGCTGTAGATTGGCCTATCTCCTATGATGATTTAGCACCCTGGTATAGCCATGTAGAAAAGTTTGCGGGTATTTCTGGAAATATGGATGGCCTTGATTCTTTACCAGATGGTGAATTTTTAAAGCCGCATCAATTAAGTTGTGTTGAAAAACATTGGAGCGATAAAATAGCCGAAAACTATAAAGACCGGCATTTAATAATGGGAAGGTGTGCTCATTTGACAGATCCCCAACCTATCCATTATGAGCAAGGGAGAGCCAAGTGCCAGCACAGGACCATTTGTGAGAGAGGCTGCCCATATGGCGGTTATTTTAGTGCTAATGCTTCTACATTACCATGGGCGATGAAAACAGGGAAGATGACGCTTCAGAATAATGCTGTGGTGGAGTCGATAATATATGATGAGAAGAAGGGTAAGGCTATCGGTGTAAGGGTGATCGATGCTGAGAGTAAAGATATGGTCGATTATTTTGCAAAAATAATTTTTGTAAATGCATCAGCGTTAAACACCAATATGATACTCTTGAATTCGAAGTCAAGCCGTTTTGAGAATGGTTTAGGGAATGATAGTGGTCTGTTAGGGAAATATGTGGCTTTCCATAATTATAGAGGCCACGTTTCTGCTGAGTATGAAGGTTTTGAGAATAAAACCACTGGAGGTAATCGACCGAATTTGGGTTATATTCCACGTTTTAGGAATTTTTATAAACAAGAAATGAATTTTATAAGAGGGTATGCCACGGGCCTAGCCTCACGTAGACTTAACAGTCCAAATAGCGATGGAATTGGGAATGAGTTAAGAACGAACCTTCATAAGAAACAATTAGGCCCATGGAGGATAAATACGTTTATGCAAGCAGAGACTATTCCTAAAGAGACTAATTTTGTGGCATTGGATGAAGAACTCAAAGACCCATACGGCATTCCGCAATTAAGAGTATCGGTAGACTATGACGATAATGATGAGAAAATGACTGTAGACTTTTTGGACGAAATGTCCGAAATGTTTGATGTCGCTGGGTTTACCAATATTAAAGCTGATGATGATCATAGAAGCCCTGGTCTAGATATTCATGAAATGGGAGGCGTAAGAATGGGGAAAGACTCTAAAACGTCCTTGCTAAATAAGTGGAACCAGCTTCATCATTGTAAGAACGTTTTTGTTACTGATGGTGCTTGCATGACTTCTACTAGTACACAAAATCCTTCATTAACCTATATGGCTCTCACTGCTAGAGCCGCTAATTTTGCGATTAATGAATTGAAGAAAAAGAATCTATGAAAAGTATGCAAAGCTTGGGATTTGTTTCTGCCATTCTCGAAGAATTGGACTTTGATGGCGTTATAGATTTTGCAAAAACACATGACTATGATTGTGTGGAAATGATGTGTTGGCCAGGTAACAGTGATGATAATAGGAGATACGCTGGTTGTAGTCATATTGATGTAGAAAACATGGATGTGGTTGCTATTAAGGAAAAACTCACGGAGAATGAAATTTCTATTTCTGGTTTAGGTTATTACCCGAATCCCATGGATGAGGATAAAGGGAAGTCAGAGTATTATATTGAACATATTAAAAAGGTTATTCGCGGATGTAACCAGCTAGATGTGCCGGTAATGAATACTTTTATAGGTAGAAATAAGTCTCTTAATATGGATGAGAATCTGGAGCTTTTTAAAAAGCTTTGGAAGCCCATAATTGAGACTGCGGAAATAGAGGGAATCAAAATTGGTATAGAAAATTGTCCTATGTTTTTCACGAATGATGAGTGGCCTGCCGGGACGAATTTGGCTGTGTCACCTGCTATTTGGGATAGAATGTTTGAAATATTCCCTACTTCACTTTTTGGTTTAAATTATGACCCATCTCACATGGTATTTCAAATGATGGATGAGATTCAGCCTTTGTATGAATTTAGAGATAGGTTACATCACGTTCATTTAAAAGATGTTAATGTGGATAGAGAAAGACTCGATAGGGTGGGAATATTAGCCAAACCGTCAGAATTTCATACGCCGAAATTGCCAGGTCTAGGTCAAGTAAGATGGCCTGCATTTTTCAAGGCATTGAAGATTACTAATTATGCAGGGTCCGTAGTGGTGGAGGTAGAAGATAGGGCCTACGAAGGCTCACTTTCAGATGTTAGTAAGGCACTTAATTTTACCAGAGATTACATTAGACCGTTGATGAATTAATGATAACTAAAAAGAGAAACATATATATGACCGTAGGCCCGTTACAATTCTTATTTCTAAGTGGCCTCATAGTTTTGAACGGCTGCACAACTTCACCCGAAACAGATGAAGATGTTAATAAACCCAACATTGTTATTATTTACGCTGATGATTTAGGCTATGGAGAATTGGGGGCTTATGGTGCAACCGAGCTCAAAACCCCCAACTTAGACAAATTAGCCAATGGAGGTTTGCGTTTTACGAATGGTCATGCCTCATCTGCGACTTGCACTCCTAGTCGTTATGCCCTATTGACCGGTGTATATCCTTGGCGAAATAAAAATGCCAAGATTTTGCCAGGAACAGCCCCTTTAATCATTGATACAGCACAAATAACGATACCTAAAATGCTAAGAAGTAAAGGTTACCATACGGGAATAGTAGGTAAGTGGCATTTAGGGTTAGGGAATGGCAATGTAAATTGGAATCAAAGAATTAGTCCTGGCCCCAACGAAGTTGGCTTTGACTATAGCTATATCATGGCAGCTACTCAAGATAGGGTGCCTACGGTTTATATAGAAAATGGATATGTAGATAAATTGGATCCAAATGATCCTATAGAAATAGATTATGACAATAATTACGAGGGTCAGCCTACGGGGAAAGATAATCCTGAATTATTGAAAATGAAGTGGCATCACGGCCACAATAATACCATAGTGAATGGCATCCCTAGAATTGGCTTCATGAAAGGTGGAGAAAGTGCTAAGTGGATAGACGAAGACATGGCTGATGTTTTCTTAAAAGGTGCTCAAGACTATGTCAAAAAACATAAGAATGCCCCATTTTTCTTATATTATGCTTTACAGCAGCCCCATGTGCCTCGTACACCACACCCAAGATTTGTAGGCAGCTCTGGAATGGGACCTAGAGGTGATGTGATTGTTGAGGCCGACTGGGCAGTAGGAGAATTTATTAATACTTTAAAAGAGGAAGGACTTCTCGAAAATACATTAATTGTTTTTTCTAGCGATAATGGCCCGGTGTTAAATGATGGTTATTACGATGATGCAGTTGAGAAAATTGGAGATCATAATCCGAAAGGACCTTTAAGAGGTGGGAAGTATAGCCTTTTTGAAGCAGGGACTCGTGTTCCTTTTGTTACCTATTGGCAAGGGAAAATAGCTCCTGGAATATCTGATGCACTAGTCTCTCAGATGGATTTATTGAGTTCTTTAGCTACTCTGGTAGGAAGTGATGAAATAACGTCTGATAGTCAAAATTTGTTAGAGGTATTCACGGGTAGAAAAGGAAAAGGAAGAGATGAGCTAGTTTTGGAAGCAACTTCGAGAACAGCTTTCTTGAAAGGAGACTGGGCAATGATACCACCTTATAGTGGGCCAGCTATTAGTAAGCATGTTAATATAGAACTTGGTAATTCTAAAGATTATCAATTATATGATTTGAAAGCAGATTTAGGGCAAAATAATGACTTGTCCGAGGAGAATACAGATAAGTTGGCGGAATTGAGAGCTTGTTATGAGACTATTTTAGGAGAAGATGGAAATAACAAAATAGAGGCTTTAGAACTCAAATGATTTTTTTGTAACAGGGTAGTATAAATATGACGAGCGAAAGTTTGTATGGTTATGTTGAAACTGATTGTGAATAAGGCATTTATAAAAGTGAGAAGTAGAGACCCTTCTGAAAGAGTTTTAGACTTTCAGAAAAGATGTGAAAAATTTATTGTCAGGGTATTGTTAGTGATAAATATACATCTATCTTTGCACCTCCAAATCAGGAAATAGCTTCTCGGTTTGGCAACGGTCTGGTAGTTCAGTTGGTTAGAATACCTGCCTGTCACGCAGGGGGTCGCGAGTTCGAGTCTCGTCCAGACCGCTAGAAAAAACCTCATAACAATAATGTTGTGAGGTTTTTTTATGCCCTTTTATGTGTGCAGAGATGCGGGTTTATTTATTATCTAAATAATCATAAATAAAAATCTATTCTACCAATTTTGAAACGAAGGGAGGACTTCTTTAAAGCTTTGATGCACATATGGGGATGCCGAATGTTCGAAACTTTGTGGTCGTTATACGGTTTAGCAGAAAGAATCTTTTTGACTCTCATAAGG
>ERZ887942.2796-NODE-2796-length-10558-cov-4.899362_pt1 | contig 10558 bp, 8 predicted proteins | sample MGYA00521099_ERZ887942 | MGnify/ENA primary metagenome ERZ887942 (study PRJEB32303, sample SAMEA104408605) | aquatic metagenome | biome: Brackish water; feature: Pelagic; material: water | place: Baltic Sea | collected 2014-06-07T06:48:00 | depth 16,251 m ... | reverse complement strand
ACGGAAGGCAAGGGCATCATCCAAATGTCGTCATTCTTCTTGACGGCATCGTCAGAAGACGACGCTCGTAAACAGGGGATGTCGATGATTAATACGCTTTCCGAGTCTTATCGAAATAGTCAGGGTGAAGTCGTGACTATCGAATGTAAGGGAGTTCATTCAGTTGAAGAGTTAGACTATGTTGACGACAACGGTCGGATCGAATTGGGGGGCATGCTTTTCACTGGTGAAACATCCATTAACGATCTGACGGAAGGATCGAATGACCGTCAGGATCTTCCTTCGCTAGACTGATCGCACCACTTCCCCCACCTCCTTCCTCACCGCCTTAACCCGGGATCGGGTGGCACGACCTGAGTGAAGCGGAGCGGAACGGTGGTCGTGGCAACTGCGCGATGGACGTACTTCGTTACATCAACCTCAACCCCGCGCACGCCACGCCCATCACTTCACTCCGTTACGTTCTGAGTCGTGCCACCCGTTCGGCATCGAAATTTAAGCGCATGAAGAATCATCAACTCTTGAGAGAAATCATTGACCATATTAATGGATACGACTTGTCAAAAGCAGTCGGAAAGCAAGTGCAAGTTTCGAATTACCCTAAGTTAAGCAGCGAGATACCTGATGATTTCCTTGAAATTGAAGAAGCCTTCCCAGAAGATGAATTAGAGTTGATTTACGAAAGATTTCTTCCGCATTTAAGTGAGCATGAGGTGTTTCCATGCTTAGGGATTTTGGGAGGAAATGTAGTTGCTATCGGTTGTTCAGAAGTGAACTATGGTCAAGTTTACTATAACGACTTTGACTTTCAGATATTCACCTTGGACGAAAACTTATCACAATTTTTGTCCAAGCTTTCGGATTAGTTTTGTAGGGTGGGTGGAGTTCGTCGATACATCTGCACGGTGGGTTACGCAATCAGCCGCGAAATCAAAACCAACTTTTATTTATCGGGAAAACCGAGAACGTAACCCACCATTCCACCAACGGATTGCTTCACCCACCCTATGAAACTGATAGACGAAAACACAATGAAAAACGTAGCAGTAATCGGTGGTGGACCGGCGGGGTTGATGGCAGCGGAAGTGCTGTCTGGTCGTGATATTGATGTCCAACTTTATGAAGCTAAATCATCCATCGGTCGCAAGTTTCTCGTCGCTGGTAAGGGTGGGTTGAATCTGACTCATGATGAACCTTTCGATCAATTTGTAGATCGCTATCGTCCGAACTCGGCAACGATGCGAAAATGGTTAGAAAATTTTGGTCCCGACCAAATTCGCGAATGGTGCCATCAACTCGGAATCGAAACCTTCACCGGTCCATCCGGCAGAGTCTTTCCCAAAGATCTCAAAGCATTTCCGCTCTTACAAAAATGGACACAGCGACTGCAATTAGCAGGAGTGATCTTCCACACAAGCCATCGCTGGCAAGGCTGGACGACAGATCAAGAGCTTATTTTTGAAACGTCTTCAGGTACTCAACATATCAAGACCGATGCCGTGATTCTTGCCTTGGGGGGAGCGAGTTGGTCCAAACTTGGCTCGGATGGAAAGTGGGTTTCGATGCTGGATGCTCAAGGGATTGAAGTCTCTGCGTTAAGACCGGCAAACTGCGGATTCGAAATCGAGTGGAGCCCACATTTCCGTGAGAAGTTCGCAGGCGAACCATTGAAGTCCATCGGACTTTCGTTCACAAATACAAACGGAGAAAAATTCAATAGTCAAGGTTCGTGTGTCGTTACCGAGTATGGTCTCGAAAGCGGAGTCATTTACTCCGCATCTGCTTTGCTTCGTGACGAAATCACTGAGCATGGCTCAGCGGTGATCGAAATTGATCTGCTCCCGGATCTCAGCGAAGAGCAAGTCTTGAAGAAACTTTCCGTCCCGCGCGGATCGAAGTCTCTCTCCAACCACTTGAGAAAACAACTCAAGTTGCAAGGATTCGAAACTGGGTTGCTGTATGAATTCGCGAAAGAGCAAATGAATTCATCGGAACAACTCGCACATGCCATCAAAGGCTTAAAGATCCGATTGACCGCTGCTCGCTCGATTGAAGAAGCAATCAGCACAGCGGGTGGAGTTCGATTGGAGAGTTTAGATGAACACTTAATGGTTCAATCTCACCCCGGTCTGTTTTGTGCCGGAGAAATGCTCGACTGGGAAGCCCCAACCGGGGGATATCTTCTCACCGCTTGCTTCGCCAGTGGACGTGTCGCTGCGAGTGGAGTTATCGAATGGTTCAAGCAAGGTTGAAGTCATTTCTCTCTTGTAAGAGATTTGTAAGCAATGCACTATTGGATCGTAATCTTCCTCACGCCAGCTGCGAAACCATTCAAGCTAACTTGAATTTCATAAGCCCCTGCTTCCAGTTGTTCGCCTAACGGGATACTGAAAGCAGTTTTGCTGTCGTTTCGTGGGGCAAGCATTCCTTGACGGGCGATGACCAAACTATCAGCGTCTCGCAGAACATATTCAACCCACAAATCGTGATGTGGAGGGATTAAACGAGCCTGCATCTGAATCGTTTCGCCCGCTGCAAATGTTGTTTTTTGACCAGCCACGTATCCTCCCAGCATGCGGCTTCCTACATCAATCGAATATAACTGATCCGCGATTGCCACTTTGGTGTCATTCCTGAAGACTTCTTCAACGACCTCTTGCTCCAATGGTTGCAAAACCATGGGACCGTTTATTCCTCGTTCTTGATAAACATCAAGCTTTCTCTCTGCTGCGATCGCTGCCACGGAACTCGCAATCATCACACAGGCAAAAGCTGGCCAAGTTGCAAGGCGTAAAGGTGAGAGTCTGGACAACGATTTGTTTGCCCCAAGCGGAATCTTTGACGAGCAGAACTCGCCAATCTTAAGTGCTTCACTCTCCTTTAAATAACAACAGTACAAGGAGAAAAACAGCAACGGAAAGACAAGCAAGCCGAGTAGGAAGTATGTCATCAAGTGAAAGAGAACGCCGAGCGACAGCATGACCACTCTTCCAGGTTCTTTCCAAACGAGAAAGATAAACAAGATTTCCCAAACGACGCCAATCATTCCGGAGATGACGATGAATGAAGGGAAACCAGTGAGCCACTCACCCACGGGATTCGGGAAGTTGACATTTGTCAGCGCCCAATAAAACATCTGATCTCCAGTGAAGAACCCCTCAGTGTGTGCCTTCGTGGCTGCCGAACCTAAATAGACAAAACCAATCAGAAGTTGAATGAGTCGCTGAGGCCAAACGTCAAACTTCGGCACGGACCAGTTCGCTGAACGTCTTTTCGCGACCCAGGCATCGACTGACCAAACAGCTCCACATCCAGATAAACTCAGCAGTAAGAAAACATGAAAAGTCACCGCTGTGTATTTTGTGAGGGTTGCCAAAGTATCGAGTAAACCAAAATACGGTACTAACAACGCCAGAATGACGAGGGAGGGACGCGTCTTCCAACCGATTGAGACCGAGCAAAGCAATAAAATCATGACCGTATACAACGCCATCGCCACCTCCGCAGAGAAGATGGGCAGGATGTTGCTGTAGCCATAGCTCCACCAGAATGGAGTGGGGGCTCCATCTGTCGAATATAGCTCTCGCACATGCAGCCAGCGAGGCACCAATGCAATCAATAACGCCAGCGGATAAGTAATTCGTATCAATGCCAATGCGTACGGCGTCTCTTTGCCATAGAACCAATTATTCCACTTCGATGAAAGGGCGGTCTTGGGTGTTTCTAGTGTTGGCTCTGTCATAACTTGACTCTTCGGATGTGCTCAAGAATGTTAAATGAACCGTTGCTTAAAATCAGATTTGGTAGCACGGGCGAGAACACTCTTACTTGTTTGCAGAACTTGTTGTTTCAAAAGAAGCTTGCTGAATCGAATTTGTTGTTGGGCGATAGATCTGATCGGACCCTAAATAAGGTTGAGCACGTGCCACGGTCGACCTCAGGCTTGGGTTGTCCATGATCGAATTGAAAGCAAGGTTCGAATCCCAGTCAAAGTGCTGCTTTCGAGTTTCCCCTTCGGGACTGAAAACCGAACGAATGTAGTAATACGTTTTCGGGTCTTTAGGACCGTCGAACCTGCGACTCCATAGGTGATCTGGCAAATTATATTTCTTTGACCAATGTTGTTCGACGAGCATGATTTCCCGGATCGGTTCATGCTGAGTATGTTTGAGGGTATTCGTTGCAATCTGACCGGAATAAAATCCCCACGAATCATAGTCATGTCGGCTGGCGGAACCGAATGGTTGCCATTGCTTCCACGGAGGCGTGACATCGTAGTACTGACCGCTCTCACCCTGAGCGATGAGCAGAGCCCGTTTCTCGTAAGCATTCCAACCACAGTACATATCCCAGACGACAAAATAATTCGCCATTGAGCTATAGGGATTGATTTTGAAGGCGTGTACGACAAAACCGTATGACAGGACAGAGAGATAGCCTGCTATCAGAACATGAGTAAACCAGCGTCGCATCGTGCAGCCTCCTTGCCGCCAGGACCGCGAAACTTTTTCAATTCGGTCCTTATTGTCAGTGAATCCCATGTACTATCCAGAATGCGGTAAATTGGGTCAATATGAACTCTTGAATCCATTCTTTAAGATTGATCCGTTCGACATTCACCACTGGATTTCATTACGATGAAGTTCACCCAACAATAATCATCTTTTATTTGGAGTGAATTCATATGAATTCCAGAATCCTCGCGAGTTGCACAATCTTAGTGCTACTGACAATTTGCTCCGTTACCAAAGCAGCTGAACTTTCTGGCAGCAAACCGAATATCATTCTGGTCATTACCGATGACCAAGGTTACGGACCAGTCGGAAAACATGGGCATCCTTGGATTCAAACTCCAAATATGGACAAACTCTATGGTCAAAGTGCTCGCTTCACTCGCTTTCTTGTCGCACCGACATGTGCTCCGACGCGATCAGCCTTGATGACAGGACGTCATCCAATGCGAAATGGAGTCACACATACCATCCTGGAACGAGAAAGAATGACTCTCAATGCAGTCACACTGCCTCAAGTTTTGAAAGAAGCAGGATACACATCGGGGATTTTCGGGAAGTGGCATCTCGGCGATGAGGACGAATATCAACCACACAATCGCGGATTCGATGAAGCGTTTATCCACGGAGCAGGTGGAATCGGACAAGCATATGCGTGTAGTTGTGCCGACGCACCAGGAAATAAGTATTTCAATCCGTACATCAAACATAATGGGTCGTTTGTCAAAACAGAGGGGTATTGCACTGACTTGTTCTTTACAGCTGCGTTGGGGTGGATCAAGGAAGTCAAAGAACAGAAGCCGTTCTTTGCCTACATTGCCACCAATGCACCTCACGGTCCATTCATCGCACCACCCGCCAATGAAAAGAGATTTACCGATCTCGGATTCAACGAAAAAGAAGCTGGCTTTTATGGCATGATTGAAAATATCGACGAGAACCTGGGACGCTTGTTGACCAAAGTTGACGAATGGAACCTGAGCAATGACACACTCATTATCTTCATGTCTGATAATGGAATGACAGGTGGTGGTTCAGGCAGGTTAGGAAAACGCATCGGGGAGTCAAAAGATGGCGAAACTCTTTACCCATTCAATGCAGACATGAAAGGCTTGAAAGGCTCGGCTGATGAAGGGGGTGTTCGAGTTCCCTTCTTTGTCCGTTGGAAGGGAAAAATCAAAGGGGGACAAGAGATCGACCAAATCGCTGCCCATATCGATCTCTTCCCAACACTCGTGAGTCTTGCAGGTGGCAAACAACCATCTAATCAAGTCGAAGGTCGCAGCCTATTGCCTCTCATCGAGAATCAGAAAAACGATTGGAAAGATCGATCTTTATTCACTCACAAAGGGCGCTGGAAAACAGGTGCTGATCCCAATGAGAGCCAATGGAAGGACTTTGCAGTTCGCACTCAACGCTTCCGACTTGTTGGAAGAGATCAACTTTACGACATGCAGAAAGACCCTGGGCAAAAAGAAAACGTCATCGAACAGCATCCCAAGATCGCAGAGAATTTATTGAAAGAGTACGATCAATGGTGGAAAAAGACCGTTCCAATGATGGTCAATGAAGAAGCAGAAATGCTGCCGTACAGACCTTTTCATGTTCAGTTCGAAAAGCAGTCCGAATCAACCGGCATCCCAAACTGGAATCCGCCCAAGTTGTAATAAGCTAAAACTTTTCAGTATATCAGTTTAGCTGCACTCATTTTGTGTGCAGCACGATACTCACTAATAGGCAAATGTTTCCGCTGCTGTCTGATTCGACCAGGTTTCTTGCGATTCGCCTTCGTAGATAATTTCATCCATTGAATTGAATAGTTCTACAAGCTCGTTGACTGCAAAGGCTTCCAGCGCAGGAATCTGAAGATTCTCAGGGAGAACACATTTAGCAGTGATTCCCTGTAGATTGAGCATCCGAGAAATTTGCCAAATTGACTTAATGACTGACTCGTTGAGATCCGTCATCTCTTCCAAATTGAGAATGACTTCGATATCTGGAACTGCGCACAACTGCTTCCGAACAGCTGTAACGAGTTTTGAAACTTTCCATGGTTCTGTTGAATTAGAGTAGTTGACGACAAATAGATTTGCCGTTGCCATAATTTCGTAGCCTGTGCCTGATTGTATCCCTGCGAGCATTTGATTACCTCGGAAAGTAGATAGAACGGGAACCCGTTGAGGAAACCTATTTCGCATTTCTGAAGAATCTCACACGAACTCAAGAGATTTGACTAATTCAAGTAGTCTGCAATTCGCGACTTAAGGATTCAATCGGTTTGTTGCGAAATCGAAACATCTCGCCACTAAGAGAGGGATCATGCAACCAGATTTCTTACAGATCACACTTACCAGAAAGCCAGAGCAATAGTTGCTCCATCTGCAATTCGTTGGGAAGTCGACTCCCCCCCTTCAGGTGAAAATCAGCCAGAGCAAGTCGATTGAGAATTCTCTCTGCACGTGGTCGTCGAATGCGTCTTAAGTATTGCTCTGTTGCTTCAACTTCCTTGTAGTAAACGCTCGCTTCTTTTAATGCCGCTGGCAGTGACTTCCCCGCCCGTGAGAGTTCAGTCGCATGGGCAATTTTTTTGAAGACGAAGTTCATTCCACCCAGGATTCGCTGAGGTGCTTCGCCAGCGTGGAGAAGTTTCTCCAGACAATTTAGGGCAAGGTCAATCTGTCCATCACGGACAGCGTTGATCATGGTCCATGTCGTTTCTGCCTTCCAACCGCCTACTAAAGTACGCACATCATCGACACCGATCTTATCTCGTTCACCAACATACGAAGCCAGTTTTTGCAGTTCCTGATCGAGTAAACCTAAACTGGTTCCTGCCAGTTCAGTCATCAAAGTCGCAGCATCGCGAGTCAGTTGTTTTTCGTATTCATCCTTCGCCTGCTTGGTCAGCCAGCCGGTGAGTTTCGCTCCGCTGAGTTCAGAGCACTCAATCGCCAGCCCTTGTTTAGCAACTTTCTTAGCCAGCTTCGTATTCTTAGGCCACTTGTTGACATCAAGAACTAACTTCGATTTCCCAACCGGCTTCTCAGCGAAGCTCTCTAGTTGCGGTCGATTCGCTGAGACAAATTCATCAGCACTTTCAACGAGAACAATTTTCGAAGGAGAGAACATCGAAACCGTTTGAATTTCATCTCGCACAGTTCGGAAATCAACATCCTTCCCCTGAAAACGCGTTAAGCCGATTGCATCTTCAATTGATGCTCCCAGCAGCTTCTGGCAAAGCCCCGCCAGCACAGAACTCTTCAAATGTGACTCGCTACCATGCAAGACCACCATCGAAGCTGGTTCAGCGGCTTGAGCCTGTTTGTTGAATTCGGTCGCGTGCATTATGTAGTTCGTGAAAGGGTTAAAAAGAGCAGCGTTACAGTACACTCTTATCAACCCCATCTCAACTCTCTGCGAGTCATAGCATTATCATTGAGTTTCACAAACTTCAAAAATTTGAATTAATCATCTCGCCACAACATAATACCTTGAAAGACATCATCATTCATGTTTTGCCACAGAGGGCACTGAGGACACAGAGATAGGAACTGAAAGAGAATTCTTTGATATCGACTTACTCTCAGTGAACTCTGTGTCCTCTGTGGCTAAAGATTCTTTGCGGTGACGTCTAGTTTGGGAGTTTTCGATCTGCATAATTATCACAGAGTTTGAAGCTTTCACTCTCCACCAACGTGAGTCGCTACGAGATAACAAACTTCTTCACTAGAATGAGTGCCGCGGATAGACCTCACAGACTAGATTTCAATTAGGCAACCTATGGCTGCGCAGAACACATTGCTCGAAACTGGTCGTAACGACCTGTACGAAATCCACACGCATGGTGCTGGACCATCTGGTTCGTTGCCGCTCAATGAACAGATGTTACTCGACTTGCCAAGTGGAGACCTATTCGGTCTCACCCAAAACGCTGGCATGGGCTGGGATCCGAATCAGTTGCTCAGAGATCAAGTCTTGATCCTCAGCACGATGGGTGGAATTCGTGCAGAAGACGGACATCCGATTGCTCTCGGCTTCCATACCGGGCACTGGGAAGTCGGTCTGTTGATGCAAGAGGCTGCTCGTGTCTTGAATGAAAGTGAATGTCTCCCATTTGCAGCGTATGTTTCCGATCCGTGTGATGGTCGCTCGCAAGGGACGACCGCCATGATGGATAGCCTCGCGTACCGCAATGACGCAGCGGTCGTTATGAAACGTCTGATCCGTTCACTGCCGACGAGAAAAGGAGTCATCGGAGTCGCGACCTGCGACAAGGGGTTACCTGCCACGATGATGGCAGTCGCTGCACAACATAACTTGCCATGTGTCATTGTCCCGGGTGGAGTCACGCTTCCGCCGACTGTGGGAGAAGATGCCGGGAAAGTTCAGACCATTGGAGCGAGATTCGCCCACGGCGAAATCGATGTCATGGAAGCAGCGGAGATGGGCTGCAAAGCCTGTGGTTCCGCTGGAGGAGGCTGCCAGTTTCTTGGAACGGCAGCGACCTCACAGGTTGTCTCAGAAGCGATGGGGCTTTCACTGCCGCACACGGCACTCGCTCCATCAGGACAACCGGTCTGGACAGATGCAGCGACTCGATCTGCACATGCTGTTGTAAAAATGATCGCTGCGGGAACGACGATGAAGGACATCGTCACCGCCGATGCAATTCATAATGCAATGGTTGTCCACGCGGCGTTTGGAGGTTCGACAAATCTCTTGCTGCATATTCCTGCGATTGCTTTTGAGGCTGGTATCCAAAGACCGAATGTCGAAGACTGGAACCGTATCAACCGTATGACCCCTCGAATTGTGGACGTCTTACCCAATGGACCGGTGGGGCATCCTACAGTTCGAGTCTTTTTAGCGGGCGGTGTTCCAGAGGTGATGTTGCACCTACGAGAACTTGGACTACTGAAGCTCGATGCCAAAACGCCTGCGGGGATCAACATGGGTGAAGTTCTCGACTGGTGGGAAGGATCAGAAAGAAGGAATCGCTTCCGAGAACTTCTTAAAGAGAAAGACGGCATCGATCCTGACGAAGTCATTATGTCCCCCGCGAAAGCGAAAGAGAGAGGTTTAACCAGCACTGTGACTTTCCCGGTCGGCAACATCGCCCCCGAAGGTTCAGTCATCAAAAGCACAGCGATCGATCCAAGTGTCATCGATGAAGATGGCGTGTACCGAAAAGTTGGTCCAGCGAAAGTCTTCACCTCAGAACGGGATGCAATTCAAGCAGTCAAAGGTCGCGGAACGAAAACAATTCAAGCCGGTGACGTCCTTGTGTTGATGTGTCGAGGTCCACTCGGCTCAGGCATGGAAGAAACGTATCAAATCACGTCTGCTTTGAAGTTTCTGAAGTGGGGCAAAGAAGTCGCAGTCATCACAGATGCTCGCTTCTCTGGTGTCTCAACTGGAGCCTGTATCGGACATGTTGGTCCCGAGGCTTTGGCAAATGGACCAATCTCAAAACTCCGCGATGGCGACCTTGTTGAAATCGTTATTGACTGCCAGAAGTTGGAAGGCTCCGTCAACTTCATCGGGAGTGAGGAAAACAGACTCAGCTACGAAGATGCAGCGGAAGAGTTAGCCCAACGAGAAGTCACAGAACCGCTGACCGCAGACCCTGACCTCTCGAATGACACTCGCCTGTGGGCATTACTGCAACAAGCCAGTGGAGGAACCTGGGGCGGCTGCGTTTATGACGTCGACGCGATTGAAAAGGTTCTTAAAACTTAATAGTTGGCAGGGACAAGGGAGCATCCCTTTTCCTCATAGATAGATATTCACTGAACCGTCAGCTGATACTCGAACCACGATGCCGGGTGTTTTTTCACTGACTTTGAATTCATCATCAATAAACAGTTCACCCTCTTCGATACGGTAGGACTTCCCGTTGACATCTTCGAAAGTCACAACCCCCTTGGCTGAAGATTCATACTCAGAAATTTCTGTATCAAAGATGTAAATCACTCCATCGATGTCGATTGCATTTTTACTTAGACCAAGTTCTTTCGATGGTTTGTTATTGATTGTAAATGTTCCGT
>ERZ887942.2793-NODE-2793-length-10567-cov-17.954433_pt1 | contig 10567 bp, 9 predicted proteins | sample MGYA00521099_ERZ887942 | MGnify/ENA primary metagenome ERZ887942 (study PRJEB32303, sample SAMEA104408605) | aquatic metagenome | biome: Brackish water; feature: Pelagic; material: water | place: Baltic Sea | collected 2014-06-07T06:48:00 | depth 16,251 m ... | reverse complement strand
AGACGACCGGCTCGGCCCGTGGGACCTTGAGGGACGGGACGTCACGGGCTGGATTATGCCCTTTCGGAACGAATCCCCAAACCCGGGCCCGAGAGAAGAGGTGTCGAAGGTGGGCGTGGATATTGTTCCGATAGCGATTGGAGCCTTTGAGTTTGGAATCGCGCCACTCTTCGATGTCATGCTCGGTCAACGAGTCGAGATACCGCTCTCCGAGAGTCTCGCGGATAATCCCGGCTTTGCTGGTGGCATCGTCACGAGTCCGCACGCTCCCACGATCTCGATATTCGTCGATATAGCGGTCGCAGCACTCTGCCACAGTGGCCCGTTTGAATTTATCCTGATTTTCGAGAGCCTCTTCCAGGATTCTTCGGGGATCGGCCAATTTTCGACAAAGTTCCAGAAGCTCATTTTCGTCATCGGAAACTCGATGAACGTTTCCAACTCGCCCTCGCTTTAACTGGGCCTTGATTTCCCGGGCCAGTTTCTCAGCTTCCTTTTTGGTTTTGCGATCCTTTACCTGCCGTGGCATTCCCGGAGGGCTCCAGGCCACTTTCCAGGGTCGCCCTGGAGAGGATGGTGAATAGAGCTTCACAGTGCCGATTTGTGAGTCCAAAGGCATGAAGCCAAGCTACAAAAACACACAGAAAACACACGGATTTTTCGCCAAAATCGGCCAAATACGGCTATTTCAGGGCTCTGAAAACCGGCCCTGAAAAACCCGTAACCAGCTATTGTAAAGCCAGTTACGGGTATTTTAAAGATGGTGGAGGCGACGGGAGTTGAACCCGTGTCCTAAATGCCTTTCACGAAGGCGTCTACAAGTATAGCCAGGCGTTTGCTGCTTTAAGATTGGTGAGCCTCACCCGGCCCGTTCACTAATCCGATGATCCTGTTGAATCTCACTGCCTTGCCCGGATCCCCGACTCGGCAGCCAGCCTATTAAGTAGTCGCCCCGCTCCGTAATAGGCGTCAGGATTGGGACGTTGCTGTCAATTAAGCAGCAAGTGCGAGCTCGTTAGAGTCTGCAATTATTTGTTTTGAGCGGCTTTTTAAAGAGGCCAACCGATCAACCTCTACATGCAGCCAGCGTTATAAACATTCAGTCGAAACCAGAACGCCCCCACAAGCTGGTAGTAAGATGCAACAGCGAACTAATTTATTCAACCCGAATCGCGTTTCTGCCATAGATTTCCGAAGACCTTGATCCCATGACCCTTAGAGCACTTCTTCCCTACCTCGCTGCGGGCTCTTTTTTCCTGAAAGCAGAGCCCTTGATTACGCTGCAAGAGGCAAACGGAACCGATCAATTGAAAGTTGAGCTCATCAACCTTGAAAAAGACACCGCGCTCCTCCGCCGCGCCGATGGTCAGGAGTTCGACACTCCCCTCGCCTACCTCTCCAAGGAATCGCGCGCGGACATTCGAACGACCTGGATGTCCCACCGGGCGAAGATCGAAAAACATCTCGATCCGCTGAACAAAGCTCTCGGCTATCCTCTTTTCGCCTCGAATGGCAACATCTGGAACGAATCAGCCGGAGCGATCGGCAATCGCCTGCGTCTTCCGCTCGAATCTAAAACCCCCTTCACCAGCAGCTATCGGCTCTACACCCAAAGCGGATTCACCTTCGCCGGAGCCCAACCAAAAACCGTTGTCGTCTATGGAGACCACAATGGCCGGACGCTTTCCCTTTCCATCATTTATTCCAACAAGGGCGATTCTCTCAGCACCGTCGGAGCAGGTGAAGACCACTTCAAAAGCAACGGAAAAGAAGTCGACCGAAACACTCTCGAGGGCGCGATGATCTTCGATGCCGCCGCCATTGCCAAAACCATCTCCGGAGTTCTCGGTGAGCCCACCGACCAACGCATGCTGGGCCAAGGGAACAAGAGCCACAAAGTTCAACGGTGGGATTGGAACGGGCATTCCTTTCTCCTCGCTCACGTTGAGGAGGAATACGTCGGACTGAATATCGTCCGCGCCTCCTTTGCTGACGGTGGCGGACGTTTCCCGCGCGTGAGCGATGGCGACATCCGGGTCCGACTCAAGGACAGTGTGACCAGTGATGCAAATGGCGATGTCGTCATCAAAGACATCCCCATGGTCGATCAAGGCCCCAAAGGATACTGCGCCCCGGCCACATTCGAACGCGCGATGCGCCACGCCGGTGTTCCGGCCGACATGTATCTCCTCGCGACTTTAGCGACCGTCGGAGGGGGCGGGACCAACACTGCCAAACTCTACGATGAAGTCGCTTTCACCACCCGCAGCAAGGGCGGTCGCACCGCCCGCCAAATTGCACTCAAGTCACTCGCTCCAAACAAAATCAGACGCTATATCGACAAAGGGGTCCCCATCCTCTGGCAAATGTGCAGCCTTTCCGGCTACAACCAAGTTGCCAATGGCCGCACTCGTGCGCGCAAAGGCGTAAAAGATTGGGCCGGCTACGCCACGAAGATCGCTACCGTTGCCGAAAAAAACGCAGAAGCCCTTCAACAGAAAGCGAACTACCACATCTGTCTGATCATCGGCTACAACGAAGCCACCAACGAGATCGCAGTGAGCGACTCATGGGGCAAGAATTACACCATTCGCTGGATTCATGTCGATGAAGCCGAAGCCGTCAGCAATCGCAGCGGCTACGTCATCGACATTTAATTTTCCGGAATGGAAAGAACGACCGGGTGGTGATCTGAATTGACCGGATCACCATCCGTCAGGACTTCAAATCTGGCTTTCTTAATCGAAGGACTTGTGAAGATATGATCGATACGGAGCCCGGGTTTCAACCCGTGTTTCCAAAAATTAAAAGTCAGCTTCTGCTCGTCTCCTCCGTGGTCAAGCAGGATTCCGGAACCCAGCAGGGTCTTGATCGCGGGATTGTCGGTCGTGGCATTGAAGTCTCCCATTAGGATGACAGGTTCGTTTCCATTCTTCCGCTTCTTGATTCGTTCCAGGATTAAGACCGCCGCCTTTTCCCGTGAGGGCTGGCTTTGATGATCCCAGTGGGTGTTATAGAGATAGATCGCCTTGCCATCTTTCCCGATCAAGCGGGCCCATGAACAGATCCGGGTCACGCCATTCCCCCAGGTCTTGCTTCCGGGAACTTCCGGAGTGTCGGAAAGCCAAAAGGTCCCCTGCTCGACCGGATCAAGCGACCAGACCTTGGGGTCATAAAAGAGGGGGGAATACTCCCCGCGCTTTTTACCATCGTCACGCCCAACCCCAAGCAGCTTGAAGGAAGGGAGGCCCTTTTGGATATCTTCAACCTGATTTTGCTTCGCTTCCTGAAGTCCGATGATGGAAAAGCGGCCATCCCTGAGAAACTTCACCACTCCCGGCGTCCTCTTACTCCAATCGCGGTCACCCCGGTCTCCATTGGTGTCCTGACGGATATTGTATGAGGTGATCTTGAGTTCTCCCGCCATCGTTAGGGCAGGGAGCAGCAGGAGTAACAGGAGACGTTTCATGATATTTTAGCTTAAAAGTTTTTCTTTGAGTGCCCGGGCCCGGGCTTCCACACCCGTTCCGCCAACCACATTGACATGCCCCAGTTTACGACGCTCGCCCGGGCTGCTCTTTCCATAGAGATGGAGTTTTGCTCCTTCGGTCGCAAAGATTTCATCAACCTTGAGTTCGGGATTCCACATATCGCCAAGGAGGTTCACCATGACCGTTTCGCCTTGTAATTCGGGAGATCCCAAAGGCAATCCACACACCGCACGAAGTTGTTGCTCAAATTGCGAAGTGACACACCCGTTCATCGTGAAATGTCCCGAATTGTGAGGTCGCGGGGCCATTTCATTGACCACGACACGTCCTGACTTTTCGACAAAAAATTCCACCGCCAAAAGCCCGCGGTAATCCAATTCCCCAGCCAGTTTGATCGCGGTGGCTTTTGCCTCATCCAACGTCTCCTCAGGGACTCGTGCAGGAACGATCGTCAAATCGAGGATATGGTTCCGGTGCTCGTTTTCAGCCACTGGAAAAGCAAGACATCGACCGTCCTTGTCACGGGCGACGAGAACAGACACCTCGCACAAAAAATCCACGAAGCCCTCCAGGACCGAAGGCTCTCCTTGAACCGATTCCCACGCCGCTTCGAGTTCATCGCCAGCGGTAATCTTCACCTGACCTTTTCCGTCGTAACCAAAGGCCGCCGTCTTTAGAACCGTGGCCGGTCCAACTTCCTCATAAGCGGCTTTCAGTTCTTCCAGGGAATTCACCAAAGCAAATGGTGCGCAGGGAATCCCATGCTCCCGTAGAAAGGTCTTCTCGCGCGAGCGATGCTGGCTAATCCCGATGCTTTCCGCGGATGGAAAAAGGCCTACTGAATCTTCAACCTTCCGCAAAGTCTCCAGTGGAATGTTTTCAAACTCCACCGTCGCGACATCAACCTGCCGGCAAAATTCCTCGTAGGCCTCCTCGTCATCAAACTTCCGTTTCATCACGATATCCGCCACTCCCTCGGTTGGCTCGGCCGTGGGCGTCCCGCTCCACACCACCGTGCGAAAACCCATCCGCCGGGCATCCAGGCAAAGCATCCGGGCCAACTGCCCTCCACCAAGAATACCAAGAGTTGTCATGACGGCAGATTGGGAGGGAGAACTTTGCCGAGAACAGTGTCACGTTGATCGTCACGAAATTGCTGCAGCTTTCCGGCCAAGCCCTCGTCGCTGGTCGCAAGAATCGAAACCGCCGAAAGCCCGGCATTTCCGGCCCCGGCTTCACCAATGGCATAAGTTGCCACGGGAATCCCCTTGGGCATCTGCACGATTGACAGCAAGGAATCCATCCCGCTCAGGGCCCGGGACTGCACCGGCACACCCAGCACCGGAAGAATTGTCATCGCCGCCACCATTCCCGGGAGATGGGCCGCGCCGCCCGCCCCTGCAATAATCACCTTCAAGCCCCGCTCTTTCGCAGTCTTGGAATACTCCACCAGCAGCTCCGGAGTCCGGTGGGCACTCACCACCCGCGCTTCGTAGGGCACTCCAAACTGTTCCAAAACCTCAACGGCTTTTTCCATCGTGGGCCAATCGGAATCACTTCCCATGACCACTCCCACCAAAGGATGTTCTGCTTCACTCACGGTTTCAGTATCAATCAGTCGTCTTCTCCTTGGCAAGGCCCACCTTAACCGACGATCGGATCTCCCAATGACCGCAAACGACCGTCATTTAATCGATAGATCCAGCTGTGGATCTCCACCATCTGGCCCCGCTGCCACGCATCCTGGACAATTGTCGTCTTGCTCATATTGTGAGCCTGGGTTTCGACATTCATTTCACAAAGTCGATCCAATCGGTCTTTCTCATCCAGGGCATTCAGCTCATCCGCACGGCTTTCGGCAATATCGCCGATTCCCTTGATCCAGTTATCAACCAATCCGTGACGTTCTCCATCAACCGAAGCCTGCACCCCGCCACAACCGTAGTGGCCACAAATGATGACGTGTTCCACCTTTAAAACCTCAACCGCATATTGCACCACTGAAAGCAGATTGAGATCGGTCTGTAAAACCACGTTTGCAATATTTCGATGCACGAAAACCTCTCCCGGTTGAAGTCCGGTGATCTGGTTTGCGGGAACCCTGCTGTCAGAACACCCAACCCACAAATACTTTGGTGACTGTTGCTCCGCCAGTTTCTGAAAAAACTGAGGGTCGTTCTCATCAACCGCACGCGCCCACTCCTCGTTTCCCCTAAAAAGATCGCCTAATGTCTTCATGTTCGGATTCTACGCTCTTCCGCTTTCCGGGAGAAGATCAACTTTTCTGATTCTCGCCCCTTCGCGATGCCCTTTCATCGCGTCACTCGCCAACAACCGAGAGAAGCTCTATCTCAAACGTCAGCGTCGAACTTGCAGGAATCGAATCTCCCACCTCCCATCCCAAGACCCTGATCAAACTCCGCTCTCCCTTTTAAAAAATATTCCGTGGCACCTCCTCCGTTCACCCCGTAAAACCACCCATGGACTCACTCTTTGCCCCGGACGACAACCCACCGTCCGAATTGACGTCCAGCCATCGCGGAGAGCCCCTGGCCGCCCGCATGCGTCCGCACACCCTTGAAGAAATCGCGGGCCAAAAACACATTCTGGCCGATGGCAAACTCCTTCGGCGTGCCATCGAAGCCGACCGCTTCACCTCCCTCATTTTTTACGGTCCACCGGGGACAGGCAAAACCACTCTTGCCAGTGTCATCGCCCGAACAACCGGATCACGATTTGAATCTCTCAATGGTGTGGAATCAAACGTCGCCGAGATTCGCGCCAAGATCGAGGCCGCCCGCACCTATCAAACACTCCGAGACCAAACGACCGTCCTTTTCATTGACGAAATCCACCGCTTCAACAAAGCCCAGCAAGACACCCTCCTTCCCCATCTCGAACGCGGCACCGTCCGCTTCATCGGAGCCACCACCCACAATCCTTACTTTTACGTCAATTCCCCGCTTGTATCCCGTTCGCAGGTTTTTCAACTCGAACCGGTCGCCACCGCCGACCTTCTTCCTCTTCTCACACGCGCGATCAACGACGAGGAAAGAGGCTTTGGAAAAATGTCCATCGAAGCACACCAGGATGCCCTGCTACATCTCGCTGAAAAAGCCGATGGCGATGCCCGCAAAGCCCTCACCGCCCTCGAACTCGCTATTCTCACCACCCCGCCTGTTGACGGAAAAGTCATCCTCAATCTCGCCATTGCCGAGGAATCGATCCAACACAAAGCCGTTCTTTACGATTCCGATGGCGATCAACACTACGACACCATCTCGGCCTTCATCAAGTCCATCCGTGGCTCCGACCCCGATGCCGCCCTCTACTGGCTCGCAAAGATGCTCCACGCCGGAGAAGACCCTCGTTTCATTGCCCGACGTCTTGTCATCTCCGCTTCGGAAGACATCGGACTGGCCGACTCCTCGGCACTTCAAGTGGCCATGGCGGCCCAACAGGCTTTCGAATTTATCGGCATGCCGGAAGGGCGAATTCCCCTCGCCCACGCCACGGTCCACCTCGCCACCGCCCCCAAATCAAACTCCGCCTATGCCGCCCTTGGAGCCGCCCAAGCCGATATTGAAAAAGGGGCCACCCTGCAAGTTCCCGAACATCTTCGCACGAGATTCCGCAAAAAACTCGCCGAAGAATCAGGCGCCGACAAGGCTGCCATGAACTATCTCTACTCACACGACTACGATGGCAACTTCACTCCCCAGGCCTACCTCCCGGAGGGACGGAGCTACTACAAGCCCACGGGAAATGGCATGGAAAAGCGGATCAAAGATCGCCTTGACCACTGGAGAAGCCAGTTCGAGGAGAAATAGCCGTTCTACTCCCGATCCAGGTCACGCTGTAAATTTTCGAGCAGGCGCTGCAAGAGACCCGGCCCTCGATTCATCCGGGTCCGGCTATTTCCATCAGCCCGATTTTGACGACGTGCCATCTTGGGATCCGGCACAAAAGCCTCGGGTTCGGTCGTGAGCGTCTTGGCGATATCATCCCCGGGAAGAATCAACGTGCTGATTCGACCAGCCCGCGCAATGACCATTCCCACAATGCGCCCTTCCAAATCGACGACAGGAAGGCCCGCGTGATTCACCTCCAATTCCATGTCCGACTGGAGAATATTTTCGAAGTCTTCCCGCACCCGGCTCTGGCTTCCACTCATTCGGTCCATCCGCTGAAGCCTGCGGGATTCGTTTTCTTGAATCACGCGCCCTTTGAGGGTCGGTTTCACTTTCACCCCCTTTTGATTACGAACCAACTCAATCTCAGGTTGCTCCCCGTTTTTGAGACGACGAAGCCGTGTTGAAAGTTCGTAGAACCCCCGAACCTTCTCCCCCTCGATCATCGTGATGACATCTCCCGGCATGATTCCCACCTCGGCTGCCGCAGACCCCCGGACCACCTGTTCAACCCGCACTCCGTTTCCAGTTGCCCTGGGATCCATCTGGATCCCAAGAAACCCTTGATCGGTCGACTTCAAGCTCCGTTCCCGAACGCTCAAGACACCCATTGCCTGGGCTTCCCCATCTGAACGGACAGCCGTTAGGAAAGCACCCTCGGCAAGATTCCCCGCATCAGCCCACTTTGCGGCAACAGCCTTCAAACCCGGGACCTTGAGCACGGCCAAATCGTGATCAGGATAGACTCCCAGAATTTCGGCTCCCATCGCTTCCCGGGCTCGATTGGCCGTGAAAATCGCTCGCGCGGACAAAACCTCGCTTGCTTTTGTGAGGAGTTTTTCATCTCCAATGGAAACCCCGTAGGCAATCCGTTCCCGGCCTGAATAGATGGGATAAACCACATCCTTGGCCTCGAAATTGACCGCACGGAGGACTTTGAATACCTGACCGGCCTGGTCATCGGTGATTCTCTTGTCATCGACTGGAAGTCCCGGAGAAGTCAGCTGGGCTTGAAGTCCGGCCGTGAGAAGAAGGGTTGAGAAAAGAAGTAATTTCATGGCAATTTATTGGCTCTGGCTTTTGTAAATATCTCCCAGACGGGCCAGTGTGACCGTCTTAGTCATTTTTTGATGGTTACGAACGAATTCCACCTTCACCCCTTCCCCGGGGAGAAGATCCACAAAAATCTCGTTGAGATTCGCCACTTCAGTCACCTTTTCCCCCGCAATCGAAATTACGATGTCACCCGGCTGAAATCCTACCCCAAAAGCCGGCCCCGCCCTCGGAACGTCAGCGACCGCCAAACCGGTTTCCGCCTTTCTTAAAGTCAAGCCCATCACGGGCCGGTTCGGGTCTCGACGATCGCCACCGAGAACACCCCAGGATTGTCCGGCCAACATATTCTTCCACGAACGTTTGAAACCGGAAAGGCCCGCATGGTTGTTGATTTGCCGGTTCGAACCAATGTTGGAGTGAATCCCCACGACACGTCCTTGAAGATCAAATAACGGGCCTCCGCTATCTCCCCCAATCAAAGTGCAATCGGTGGTAATAAAATCGATTTCCCTCTTGGTCATGACCCGTCCAAAGCGAACCGGCGGACGGCGCGTCGGGTCGTATCCCTTCGGATGCCCCATCGCCACAACGAAGTCTCCCACTGCCAGAGAATCGGAATCACCCATCTCGGCATACGGCCAGGGCCCATCACCAAGCAACTTTGCCATCGCGGCATCACGGGTGTAATTCGCACCCAAAACCTGCGCTTTTTCCTGTCGACCATCCGGAAAGATAACCGTCATGAACTGACTTCCCTCGATGACATGGGCCGCGGTCAAAATCAGGCCATCACTCGAAACAATGACCCCGCTCCCCGAAGCCCCGATATTCGGAGAAACGAGCGAAATCGTTGCGTCGGTCTTCTCAAGGACCACCTTCTTCACCTGTTCCTCCAACTTTTTGAGGTCCCCGAGACTTTCAACCTTGGGAACAGCATGGAGCAAGCTCCCCATCGAGAGAACGAGAATTGGAACGAGTTTTTTGATCATCACTTTCATTGGAATAGCTTTTTGTAAGAGTCCTCCTGTTTCAAAAAAATTCAAGTGATCCTCATGTCTCCCCCTAAATTCGAGTCAAACCAGCCTCGATTTCGAGGATTAAAACAGATAAATTCGCCCCCGTGTCTCCCCTCGTGACCACCAGGGCTCTTCTCAAAAGCCTCATTTCCGGACCTCTTCTTGTGGGCGATCTCCCCGAAGCCAGGACCTTCCCATTCCAGGAACTCTCACTTCCCGACGAAATCCCTTCTCTCAACCTTCAACAGAAGCTGGGGCACCTCTACGAAGATGCCCTTGCCATTCTCATTGAAAAATCACCCCGATGGGACCTTTTGGAACGAAATCTCCAAATCCAAACCGACATCCACACCACCCTCGGAGAGCTCGATTTCCTTCTTCGCGATACAAACTCAGGCCAACTCATCCATCTCGAGCTCGCCACCAAGTTTTACCTCGGCTTCGAAACCGGGGCCGGCTTTCTTCTTCCTGGTCCCGATGCCCGCGACAACTACCAAAACAAACTTTCCCGGCTTCGAAACCACCAACTCCGGCTCCCTGACACCCATCAAGCCCTTCTCCCCGGAGAATATCGTGATGAGCTCATCATCACCAGGCATCTGGTTTACGGCTGTCTCTTCGACCACGTTGACGCAACCGCCCCCGTGACCCCTGAATTCATCAATCCGCACTGCCGAAGGGGAAAATGGCTCACACTCGGTGAAGTTCCCTCTTATTTCCCCGCCGACACGTGCTTCTCGATCATTCCAAAACCCCTCTGGCCTGTCCCTGTCCCCATCCTCCGGGATCTCAGCCTCGCCACCTGGCAAGCTGAGAGCGCGATTGACCGCTGTCTCATGGTCCGTCCTGAAAATTCACCCCATCCCTTCTTCATCACACCGGACTCGTATCCAGCCCCCCCGTAAGAAAAGAAACCCGCATGGCCATGACCATGCGGGCTTAAAAAATAAACAAGGGGAAAGATCTTACTCTTCCTCGCCTGAAGAATCCTTGGGCTCTTCAGCTTTGGGCTCTTCAGCTTTAGGCTCTTCAGCTTTAGGCTCTTCAGCTTTGGGCTCTTCAGCTTTCACGTCTTCAACCTTGGGCTCCTCGG
>ERZ887942.2790-NODE-2790-length-10579-cov-5.435196_pt1 | contig 10579 bp, 9 predicted proteins | sample MGYA00521099_ERZ887942 | MGnify/ENA primary metagenome ERZ887942 (study PRJEB32303, sample SAMEA104408605) | aquatic metagenome | biome: Brackish water; feature: Pelagic; material: water | place: Baltic Sea | collected 2014-06-07T06:48:00 | depth 16,251 m ... | reverse complement strand
TGTAATCATCAAACGGCTGATCTCGACTTGCGGGAGCGACTCGCTTTTCCCTCCGATGATCATGTCGTCCGCGCTTACGATGAATTGCGGGCACGTTTCCCGAAATCAGAATATGTTGTGATTTCCACCTGTAATCGCATTGAGTTGTATACCGCTCAGGAAGACCCGGACGACACTCCGACTCATGATGATCTCGCGCAATTCTTTTCGGACTTCCATCAGGTTCCCAAAACGGAATTCTTCAACGATCTGTTAGAACGGCAAGGACCAGCTGCGGTTCGTCACTTGTTTGAAGTAGCGTCGAGCATCGACAGCATGGTGCTGGGTGAAACGCAAATCGTTAATCAGATTAAAACTGCCTACGAACTCTCTATGGAGACCGCTGCCTGTGGTCCTTTGACGAATGCTCTTTTTCAGCGAGCGATGGAAGTTTCAAAACGTGTTCGTTCAGAAACCAAACTCTCCGAAGGCAGAGTTTCCATCGCTAGCGTCGCAGTCGGTGATTTTGGAAAAAGTATCTTTGATCGCTTCGATGACAAGACTGTTCTCATCCTGGGAGCAGGAGAGATGGCGTCCGAGACTCTCACTTACCTCAAAGGGGAAGGAGTCAAGCGGATCATTGTCTGCAACCGTAATTTCCCACGAGCAGAGAAACTGGCAGCGGAGTTTTCAGGCGAAGCGTATGCCTGGGAGCAGCTTGATCATTGGTTGCCGCAAGCGGATGTCATCGTCAGTACAACAGGCGCTGATCGTCCCATCTTAGGCGTTGAGGAATTCAAAGCGATTCGCAAGAAATCGGGACCAAAGCCGGTATTCATTCTCGACCTGGGAGCACCTCGCGATATCCATCCTGATGTCAGCGATCTCGATGATGGAATCTTTCTGTATGACATTGATGACCTCGAAGCGACCTGTGTGAAGAATCGTAAGCTGCGGGCTTCTGCCATTGCCAAAGCTAATGCGATTATCGAAGCAGAAACTAAAAAGTTCATGCACGAAATCTATCACAAGGCGACCGGTCCGATTATCAAACGTCTGCGTGAACACTGGCACGAAATCAGCCGGCAGGAGTTAGAACTCCTCTTCCGCAAAGTCCCCGAGCTCGATGACGCTCAAAGAGAAGCCGTTGAAAAAACAATCAGCCGAGTCGTCAACAAGCTGTTGCATCCACCGTTAGAAACCCTCCGAGACGAAGCCCGAACCGGTCCCCCGACAGGCATGCTAGAAACGCTGAAGCGATTGTTTCATATCAAAGATTGAAGAGTGATTCGTTGTGACTTACTCAATTCATCTATTCGCAAACAATTATCAAATTTCCTGTTGAGAGAGTCGTCTGTTCTGCGTTTTAGGTTTTAATCTGAGAGATCTCTTGAAGCTTGCAGGCAGTCATCTCAGATGAATGAAAAAACATGAAACGTATTGTTGTCGCTATAACTGGAGCCAGTGGTTCGATTTATGGAGTTCGGTTGCTGCAGGTGCTGCTTTCGTCCGGGATGGATCTACAGCTGACAATCAGCCCTGCAGCGACACGAGTTTTTGAGGCAGAACTAGGGATCGACATTGATCTTGATGCCTTTGACTATCGTGAATTGCTGACTTCCTTTGGGATGGAGATGTCAGAGGATTGGAACAACGGCAAGCTGACTTACCATTCTCATAAAGATTATTCAGCGGGGATTGCAAGTGGATCGTTCGCGACCGATGGAATGGTGATCTGCCCCTGTTCAATGGGAACCTTGGGAAGTATCGCCAATGGTTTGTCGACCAACCTTATTCATCGTGCAGCGGATGTTCATCTGAAAGAACGTAGGAAGTTGATTATCGTCCCCCGGGAAACTCCGTTGGGAAGTATTCAACTGGGGAATATGAAAACATTGTCCGATGCTGGAGCAGTCATCATGCCAGCGATGCCTGGTTTTTATCACCAGCCGAAGACGATCTTAGACCTTGTGGACTTTATGGTAGTTCGCGTCTGTGACCAACTTGGAGTCAAAACTGACTTGATGAATCGCTGGGGAGAGCCAGAATAGTGGATCAATTTGTTTTCCTAAGTACGAAATCAAATTGATCCAGAAGACTTTAAGTTGTAAGATACTTGAGAACATTTAATGTGATGGCTGAAATTGCCATCCCTTTTAACTTATTGGAGCGTCGTCAATGCGACAGAAAAGCCATTTCAAATCTGCAAATTCTCAACCGCGACGAGGATTTACGTTGATTGAACTTCTGGTCGTGATTGCCATCATCGGGCTGCTTGTTTCGATGCTGATGCCAGCTGTCCAAAAGGCGCGAGAGTCAGCTAGGAGAAGTTCCTGTATCAATAATATGAAGCAACTCGGGCTTGCCTCGCATAACTATCTCAGCAGCCATCGCACTTTTCCTTCTGGCTGGATTGAGGCCGTGCCTAGTCCTAATAATCCTAATCCACCTGCGCCTCGCTGCGATATTGATATCAGCCAGTATTTCAATCCTCCCATGGTCTTAACTGGTGGAACGTCTCAACCAATTACGCTCAGTGACTGGACTTTGGGAAATGGTTGGGGTGTGCATTCCATGTTGTTGCCTGAGATGGAGCAAAGCAATTTGAAGATTCAGTTTGAGGGTTTAAAAACGGACGTTAACCCTGATCCTCCAATCAATAGTAACTGGGAATACATTCAAGTTCCTATTTCCTCATACGTCTGCCCGAGTGCCAGTTACCCGGACAACCGTCCTGGAAACCTGGGGTACTCAAGTTACCGTGGTTGCTTGGGATATGTTCCGCAAGCACAACAAGCTCAAGGGACACCAGTCGAGAACGGGATCTTCTATCGCAACAGTGGAGTTGATGACAGCGACATCTCAGACGGGATGTCGAATACGATTCTCTTTGGAGAGTCATTGTTTGGAGGGTTTTGGGGAGACAGCTACGCTTGCTGTGCTCGTGGGCGTGATGACTTGCCTGGGTCTCGCTTTGACCAATACTGGACTGGAACTCCTCCTAATGGTCAAAACTGCAACCTCGCTGGTAATATCCATTTCTTCGGATTCGGATCTTTCCACGGAGATCTTGTGAATATCACATTGGCGGACGGTTCAGCTCGATCTATCGCCAAGAATATCGATGATCAGATCTACTTCGCACTCTGCACTCGCAATGGCGGCGAACCAATCGGCGCTGAATTCTAATGCGGCTCGTTTTGCCGTAACAAAACAGGGGAGATTTATTCGATCTCTAGGTCAAGGGGCTAGGGATCGAGGGGCAAGTGTCAGTACGACTGATTCGAGCGAGTTGCGTTTTTGTTGACCATTGAGACTCTAATCTTCTCGTTAAGATTTGATACATTAAGAGCCCGTCTTCCATGAAGATCGGGCTCTTTTTACGTATACCTTATTCGTAACCGTTCACGGGGATATCATGATCTAAAAGTCTGATTGAGTGATAGATTGTCGCGGAGTGACTATCTATGCTAAAAGACAGGGCGATTGCTTTGTTCACACTGGGCAAAGGTGAGGACGATACGGAATCGCCAGAGGATTTACGTAACCCGAAGCGTGAGCGAGGGATCGGGAGCATCCCTCGCTCACGCTTCGGGTTACCAGATCAACTCAAATTGAATAATGCGATTGCCCTGGCTAACAGACGATGAGTATTGCAGACATTCTTTGTTCTCCTCAATACGTCACTCCGTGACGAGGAAAACGGGTGGGCTCACCTTCCTTGGGATAAATCCCAAGGCTTTTACAGAATGTGCCTTCGGCACAACGCGCGTGAGAATCGGGTACCTCACTTACTTGCGATGCGTTTAAGTAGATTCATTTTTTACAACTACGAAACAGACAAATGAAGTACGCTCTGATTATTCCTGATGGCTGTGCCGATGAACCTCAAGATTCGCTGGGTGGAAAGACACCTCTACAGGCAGCACGCACACCAAACATGGATAGAATTGCGCAGTCCGGGATTGTAGGTCAAACAGACAATGTTCCTGAATCGATGCCATCAGGCAGCGACGTTGGCACCATGAGTCTTTTCGGGTATGACCCGTTAAAGTTCCACACAGGTCGTGCTCCTCTGGAAGCCGCTGCTCAAGGCATCGAACTCGCACCGGGAGACTGGGCGATTCGCTGTAATTTGGTGACTGTTGAAGATGCTCGGATGAAAAGCTTCACCGCTGGTCAAATTTCCAATGACGTCGGAGCTGAGTTAATTCAGTCGCTGCAAAAACATTGCTGTGGTAGCGAGAACTGGAAATTCTATCCGGGAGTTAGCTACCGCAACTTATTGATCTATCGAGCGCGCGATGGCAAGGCACCTTTCGCGGAAGACACTTTTACAACTCCTCCTCATGACATCACTGATCAATTGATTGCAGAACATCTTCCACTCGGATCAGGTGCGTGTAATTTACGAGCCTTAATGGAGAAAAGTGTTGAGCTGTTTGCCCAATCTGAACTGAACAAACAGCGATCAGAAAATGGCGAATTGCCCGCGACTCAAGCCTGGTTATGGGGACAAGGCAGCCGTCCGAATCTGGAGCTGTTTCACGAGCGCTACGGTGTCAAAGGAGCCGTGATTACGGCTGTCGATTTATTACGTGGAATCGGAATTCTATTAGGCTGGGATGTTGTCGAAGTCGAAGGAGCCACTGGCTACCTCGATACCGACTACGCTGCCAAAGGTCGTGCTGGAATTGAAACACTCAAAGGGGATCACGACTTCGTTGTCGTGCATGTCGAAGCGACTGACGAGGCATCACACGAAGGTCACGCGGACGAAAAGGTGAAAGCTCTCGAAGAGATCGATGAGAAAATCGTGGGACCGGTTCATGAGCATTTAAAGTCTCAAGGCGATTACCGAATCCTTGTTTGCCCCGATCATCCGACTTTTCTAAGAACAAAAACTCACAGTCACGGATATGTTCCTTTCACGATGTGCGGTCAAGGTCTTGAAGAGAGTAGGACTGAGAGCTACGACGAAGTGACTGCTGCCCAATCAGGCATCACGATTGATGGCGGGTACGAACTGATGGGAAGACTGTTCAGTTCTTGAAGATGGAGTTCATGAGTTGAATTCAAATCTACAACAAACACTGAGTCCAGAGCCTTATGCCGATGGGATATCACGGCAAGCTCTTCACTTCTTTGCTTTGGCGGCTGGAAGCCTCACCACAGCGACGTTGATTATGTGGAGTTTGAGCCACTGGTTCGGAAAATTGACCGAGAAGCCCGACCTCATCTTCCCACCCTCGTTTCTGATCAGTTCAACATTACTGGGATTTGGCAGTTTAGCGCTCACGACGGCGTTACAGCATGTTCGTCACGAACGTCAGAGAGAGTTTCGCTTTTGGCTTCTGCTCAGCCTTTTGACCGGAACTCTTTTCATGGGAGTTCAGGGTTATGCTTTGTGGTCAATTTTTCCTGATATCCGTACCCGTGATTCTGCAACTGTTGACTCGCTTGCATTCATTCTTTGTCTAACGGCATTGCACTGTTTGCACCTACTGATTGCAACACTCTTTGTGGCGTTCATCATTTCCAGAGCTTGGGCAAACCGCTACGACCACGAATACTATTGGGGAGTGAGAATCTGCGTCTGGTTCTGGCACTTCCTCTTAATCGTCTGGCTGGCAATTATGGCGATTATTTCAATCGCTTATTGATGGAAGCTATCTTCTATTTTGAAGGACTTCAAATGGTCATCAAAACGAAAAAACCGCGAGGGCTATTGAAGAATATGAGGTTCTTTCGAATAATTGTTTTACAAGTTTGAACCCGCTTTCGAGACATTCGAATTACCTGGAGCGTGATAATGTTCGCACACATAGCCGTTGGAATCTGCTTGTTGTCGCTATTCAGTTCCAGTAGCTTTGCTGATCAATGGCGTCGGATTTCCAAATTCGAGTTTGCTTCTGAAAATAAACAGCATCTCCTGAAAATAGAACCACACGAAAGATGGGTCGACAAACCAGGGCATTGCCTTGCCACTCTCTACCGCGTAGATGGTGAGGAGCATATCGAGCTATGGTCGCGATTTCTCATTAACAATCATGCTCCCGTGCGAGTGTTTGTGTCCAATTCTGGTGATTTTGTCGTGACAATGGACGAATGGCATCGGGTTGGAAAGTTACCATTCGTTATCTACGGACCAAAGGGAAAGCTAATCTGCGTTCACAGCACCGACTCTCTTGGCTTGAGAGACGACATCGAGCACATAAAACGAACGGTCTCTAGCTACTGGTGGAATGAAAATTCGATCAATTTCTTCGGTCCCAAAGAAGAAGTCTTTTATATCCGCCTGCATTGGGGAAAAATTTTACTTCTGAAACTCAGCAATGGTGACCTGATGGATGACGACTGGTATGAACTTTCAAAAGGATGGAGCATTACCGAAGAAAAATGGAACTCGCTGCATGATTTTGCGAAGCGTCATCTTATCAAGTTGGAAAATGCTACTTCACAAGCGAGCGATGAATAAGATGAATAACAGGTATCATTCAACCACAGCGAATAGTTGCACTGCGCAGATTCAAAGAAAGCAATCTACCTTGGTGGTTTGTTCTGGTAGTAAAGTATGTGACCTTCTTGGATTCTGCCATCAGGGCTGATTCCATTGTGGACGATCTTGACTAGAACATACGGAGCAGTCCATTTGGCGATGTAGGGAGTTTTCATCGCTGGGTGGCGGGAGCGATACTTCTCTAATTGTAGCTGCAATTTGTTGATGAATTTTTTGTCGATCGTGTTGATTGAGTACTTCCCTGCGTATCGAACAGCTCCTGTTTCCTTCAGCGTTTCCGCGAGAAGCAACGACCGCAGCTGACCAGAGGCGTTGGTCATATATCCGATCACCAAATATTCGTTATCAAATTCTTTGCTCTCCCCAGCTGAATCAGAAGACCAGATGATATCACGCTCAATTTGCTCCTCTTCATTGTCGTTCTTCTTACCTCCAGCAGTCGAAGTGCTGGAAGATCCCTCGTAGTCCTCAGCGGCGTCTTCGAGTGGATCTTCTTCTGCTTTCCCGGCGTCGAGAACGGTACCTAATAAATCATCACCAGCGAAACCTTCTATCGCATCTCCGATGTTGTCAGGTGCCCCTCCTCCTCCTTGAGATGCCGGAGTGACCGCAGCCATTTTACTGGCAACAGAGAGCACAGTTTTCATTGGATTCGCTGGCTTGCGTCGTTCAGCTGTGGCAGCTGTCATCACGCTGAGGTAATCGACTCCGATAAAGGCGATTGCGAATAGCACCGCAGCTAAGCCCCATGTTCCTGCATATATCGTTTTGCGGACCCTTGGCATCTGAGTGATGACCGTCTTCCAAATATCGAAAGGTCTCCAAAGGATCGCGATGATATTGAGGTTTTCATCTTCTTGGGCAGCGATGAAATATGCCCGGATGTGTGCGATTCCGAGGACATTTAAACCAATTAGAATTTGCACGATCGCAAGCGGTGAGCGTTGTGCCAGTCTTGGTATCAGGCAACGGATTGCCAGACTTTCGATCAACAGAAAGATGAGTCCCCCCGAAAGCCAGTAGATCCAGGTTGGAACCATCGTCGCCATAGTTGTGAGATCGAGGTCTTCTTCCTCGACTTCAACTTCACTTTCGGCTAATTCATCAGAAAAAACTTTTCTTTTCAGAGAAGGATAATAACCACAACTCGGACACCATGAACTATCTCCCCATGGCTCATCGGATTTACAATTCGGGCATATTTTGACCCTCGAACCATTTGGAGACTTAGCACCCCCATCAGTCTCTTGGCTGTTCTTTTTATTTCGTGGTGCCGGTCGATCCTTCGGAGTCGCATCGGGGTCAAGACAGACCGAGTCGAGCATCTCCATTAAACGATCCTGCACATCCTGCAGTTCTTTTTTTTCGGTGACCGTTTCTGACATACTAATCATGAAGTTTTGAAGGAGAGGAGCTTCTTAAACGCAACACGTGTTGAAATATAGCCCGAAAAACTCGCTCCGTAGCTAAAAAAATTCATCGACTGTACAATTCCGGTGCGGGGCTCTGTTGCAGCGGTTTCGTGACATTGGTTTGTAAATTGTTGTGAACGACAAAACTCCTAGAATCGTTATTACTCCTGACAAAAATCTTCAATGACATCCACGGAAACAGTGACATCTTTTGACTCTCTTGGATTGAATGCGCAACTGTTAAACACAGTCAAATCCCTTGGTTTTGAAGCACCGACACCCATTCAGCAAGAATTTATTCCAGTCGCGGTGACAGGTGTAGACTGCATTGGTCAAGCGCGAACAGGCACCGGGAAAACAGCTGCATTTGCCTTACCAGTCTTGCAGAAACTGAAAGCCCGAGCCGAGCATGTTCAAGCATTGGTGCTTGCTCCGACTCGAGAATTGAGCGAACAAGTCGATCGGGAATTTCGATTGTTGGCAGGAGGATCGCCTTGTGAGACAGTTTTGGTTGTTGGAGGGCGCCCCCTTGGACCACAGATTAAAGGATTGGAGCGTTGCCCGCAGGTCGTCATCGGGACCCCCGGACGAATCATCGATTTGATTCAACGGAAGGTTCTCATCCTTAATAAAATCAGTACGATCGTTTTAGACGAAGCGGATCGAATGCTCGATATTGGTTTTCGAAAAGATATCGAGAGAATCCTTCGTTCTTGCTCCAGCGAACACCAAACATTACTGCTCTCAGCCACACTCGAAGAAGAGGTTCAACGTCTGGCTGACCGCTTCATGACGAACCCGGTGCGAGTTGATCTCTCTGAGGATCACGTTGTGGTGGAAACGATTGAGCAATTTTATTGCACAGTTGAACGGCATAATAAGTTTAATCTCCTGATAAAACTCCTCGTTCAAGAGCGTCCATCTCAAGCCATTGTTTTCTGTCGCACAAAAAGAAGTGCAAACGACATCTACGAAAAAATCAAGCGAAAGCTTCCCGATGTTGTCGCGATCCATGGCGATCTCCCACAACGGAAGCGAGATCAAGTGATCGGTAAACTTCGGGCAGGGGAAGCACGCCTGGTCATTGCCACTGATATTGTCGGTCGCGGCATAGATATTTCTGGCATCTCTCATATCATCAACTACGATATCCCAGAAGGTTCAGACGATTACATCCACCGAGTCGGACGAACTGGTCGGATGTCCTCCGATTCTGATGGCAGAGCTTTCACCTTTGTCACGCCCGAACAAGGAGGGGAACTGACAAAGATTGAAATTCGGATCAATAAACTTCTTCAAGAATATCAATTCGATGGTATTGATGCTTTTGCAGCCAAGGAAGTGAAAACGGTTCAAGAGAATGAAGCGTTTGAGCCAACACCTTCTTCTGAATCAGAGTGGGATGCAATTTTTGAAGATCTAGATTAAGTCGTGACTTCGAGGATGCAGCGACAGTCTCGACTCCACTGAGGAGCCTGCAATGTTTCAAACTGCTATCGGTCGTCCCATGGAAATCCACCTGGTTGAAGACAGTCTCGTAGCTGCAAAATTTGCGATTGGAGCATTGAATCGCAGTGGCATCAAACATCGACTGACTTGGATGACAGATGGTCTTGATGCGTATCACTTTCTGTTTCAGGAACAGCGATTTGCTTTAGCTCCTCGACCTGATCTGGTGTTATTAGACCTGAATCTACCTCAGATGAGCGGAAAAGAAATCCTGGAACGTGTTCGCGGAGTGGACCATTTGAGAAACCTGGCAGTCGTCATAATGACCGGAGAAATGGGACAAGAGGGGGCTCAGCAATTCTCCTCTTTAAATGTTCAAGGGTATTTGGTGAAACCGGTCGACATGCAAAGATTTGTTGAACTCGTCGAAGAATTGAAAGAGTACTGGCAGGCAGAAATGATCCTTCCCACTGACTAGAGTACCCTGCACTACTGCGTGTCCGCGAAGGGCGCCTTTCACCCCATAGACACTGCCATGCCACGAGACAGAACCCAAACATCGTTATGAAGATCGCTCTAATGCCTTTGAGAGTTCATTATCATCAGAAGCATTCAGTATTTTTGATTATCCCGCCCGTATCTTTCTTTGATCAATTCCACCTATCGCTGTAACCATGTCGTCTCCAATCCCTGATGAACCTACACCGGATCAACTCCTGCATTGCCAAGAGGTGATACAGTATTCGTTTCAAGACAAGAAGCATCTTCTGCGTTGCCTGACTCATGCTTCGGCAGCTCGAACTCGCTTGGAATCGAATGAACGGATGGAGTTTTTGGGAGACGCCATTCTCGGGGCTGCTGTTTGCGAAGCGCTCTATGAGCAATTTCCAGAAGGCTCCGAAGGGGAGCTGACGCGAATTAAATCTGTCGTAGTCAGTAGAGCGACCTGTGCCCGCATTGTGAAAAGAATGAAGCTTGAACAATTTCTAGTCTTGGGCAAGGGAATCACAACCAGTTCTGTGATTCCTGGTTCTGTACTCGCGACCGCGTTCGAAGCAATCATTGGTGGTATCTATCTTGATTCTGGATACGCTGCCGCCAAAGAATTTATTATCCGTGTGATTCAAATCGAAATAACACGAGCTGCTGAATCCTCTGTCGGCGTGAATTATAAAAGCCTCTTTCAACAACGAATTCAAAAGAGCACAGGCGAAGCTCC
>ERZ887942.2785-NODE-2785-length-10585-cov-6.169231_pt1 | contig 10585 bp, 8 predicted proteins | sample MGYA00521099_ERZ887942 | MGnify/ENA primary metagenome ERZ887942 (study PRJEB32303, sample SAMEA104408605) | aquatic metagenome | biome: Brackish water; feature: Pelagic; material: water | place: Baltic Sea | collected 2014-06-07T06:48:00 | depth 16,251 m ... | reverse complement strand
GAGGCCCTTGCGAACATCACTGCATTCTATGCGCACGAAAGCTGCGGACAATGCACACCTTGTCGCGAAGGTTCGCTTTGGAGCAAGAAGATCACCGCTCGGATGTGCACCGGAGGTGCGCGGGAAGAAGACGTCGACCTGCTTTACGATATGGCCGGCAATATTGGTGGCCGGACGGTTTGCCCGATGGGATATTCAACGACCTGGCCAGTCCAAAGCTATATCGACAAATTTCGCGACGAAATCGTTGCCAACGCCAAGGCCAATACCTGCGGCATGAAATCTTACGATGAAAGGCTGATTGAGAAATGAGCGAAGAGCAAAAAGATGACGGCTTAATAAGCGTCTTCATCGATGACGAGGAGGTTCGCTGCAAACCAGGAACCAACTTGGTCGATCTGGTTGCGAGCGTGGGTCAAGAGATCCCCCATTATTGCTACCACCCTAAATTAAGTGTATCTGGAAACTGCCGGATGTGCTTGATTGAGTTGGGAATGCCAGGGCGGGATCGTGCAACGGGGGAACCGATGCTCAATGAGGACGGAACACCGAAGATCATGTTCTTCCCGAATCCGGCGATCGCCTGCGGAACCAAAGCGGGTCCGGGAATGCACGTTCGCACCAAATCTGAGATGGTGAAGAAATGCCGCGAAGGTGTGATGGAGTTTTTACTGATCAATCACCCGCTGGATTGTCCTATTTGTGATCAGGCCGGTGAATGTAAGTTGCAAGAGTTCGCGACCGACTACGGGAAGGGTTACAGCCGATTTGTAGAGCAAAAGGTGGTAAAGCCGAAACGCACGGTTCTTGGACCGCGGGTGATGCTCGATGACGAACGGTGTGTGCTTTGCTCACGCTGTATTCGATTTTCCAAAGAGATTGCGAACGATGATGTCCTGGGCTTCGTCGATCGTGGAAGCTATTCGACGCTTACCTGTTATCCAGGGAAGCAGCTGGAGAATAATTACTCGTTGAATACCGTGGATATTTGTCCGGTGGGTGCACTCACCAGTCGTGATTTCCGATTTAAGATGCGGGTTTGGTTCTTAAAAGAAACGCCCAGTATCTGCACTGAAAGTAGTGTGGGAGTGAATACGTTAGTCGCCAGTCGAGAAGGAAAAATTTATCGGATAACACCTCGCCGTAATGATGACGTGAATGACACGTGGATGCCTGACAGCGGTCGCATGCTTTACAAGGAAGTCGAAGCAGACAATCGATTGTCGGAGGGTGGAAACATTGAGCAAGTCCCTGCTTATCTCGAGAGCGATAAACTTGCTTATGTCGGTTCTGCGAAAGCCAGTGTCGAGGAACTCTACCTGCTTAACCGTCTGAGCCGCGCGACCAAGAGTGTTGCGAATTACGTCGTGGGTCGGACCCAAGAGGGCGATGAACTTTTGATTTCCAATGACGTGAATCCGAATACTCGTGGTGCGTTGAGTGTTGGGTTTATCGAAAGCCTTCCCGGTGCTGAATTGAGCGAGCTGGGTGCTAAAATTGATTCGGGCGATGTCGATACCTTGGTCGTCTATAACGAAGATTTGACCGCTGCTGGAATCAGTGTTGAGCAGCTGGCGAAGGTGAAGATCGTCTACTTTGGAACCGCCTCAAATGCGACCTCCGAGGCCGCAGAGTTGGTTATTCCGACGCAAAGCGTATTTGAGAAAGAAGGCACGTTCATTAATCAGCAGTTCCGCTTACAGAAATTTCTTGAGGCGACTCCTGGTCCGGCAGGTGTCGCAGAAGACCTGGTTTCATTTTCTCGGCTGCTTAATCATATTGAGCCCGACACAGGTAAGCTTGAAACGGCGGAAGCTGTTTGGTCTGAATTGTCTAAAGAGGTGAGTATGTTTGATGGAATCACTTTTGGAGGTTTATCTCCTGAAGGTGTTCAGCTGGATGGCTCTGCATTTAAACATCTGCCATTTTGTGAAGGTAAGACGCTTCACTATGAACCGGCAGTCGAAACCGTGGAGGCTGAAGCCTAAGCCCAATGGAGCTGATTGATTTCTTCTGGATAATCGTCAAAGCCACTATCGTGGCCGTTGCGCTCTTGTCTTTTAGTAACCTGGCCGTGCTTGCCGAGCGCAAGGTATCGAGCTGGATTCAGGGTCGGGTGGGGCCTAATCGTACCAGTATTCCAATCCTTGGTGCCATTCCGGTTATAGGAACTGGATTGACGAAGATGGGTTTATTTCAGCCGGTCGCGGATGGTTTGAAACTCCTGCTTAAAGAAGACCCGGTGCCTGCGCACGTTAATAAATTCTACTTTTTTCTGGCTCCGATAGCAGCGATGATTCCGGCGGTGACCACGGTTGCGGTCGTTCCTGTTGGGCAAATTATCGAGAATGGGGTTGCAGTACCATTGGTGCTGGCCGACCTCGATATCGGGATGCTTTTCATTTTTGCGGTTTCGGCCCTCGGTGTGTATGGGATGATTCTAGCCGGCTGGGCATCGAATAGTAAGTATCCGTTCCTGGGTGGTATTCGTTCGTCGGCACAGATGATTTCCTACGAGCTTTCGATGGGGCTTTCTATCCTACCGGTATTTATGTGGTCAAATGCGCCGGGCGTGGAAAGCGGATTGAGCCTGTTTTCGGTGGTTCAAAATCAGCAGTTTGTCTGGGGTATCATTTTTATGCCGATCTCGGCATTGTTGTTTCTCGTTTCCATATTCGCTGAAACCAATCGCTTACCGTTTGATATGCCGGAGTCTGAATCTGAGCTGGTTGCGGGATTCAATACCGAGTATGGGAGCTTCAAATTTGGATTATTTTTCGCGGCAGAGTATGCACACATTATCGTGGGTTCAGGGATTTTCGCGGCGTTGTTCCTAGGGGGATGGCATCCACTTCCGTTTAATCCGATGGGCTGGGAGCTTCAGCCAAGTGGGTTGTTGGGCGCACTGATCTCTATGGGAATATTCCTGGGGAAGACCTTTTTCGTTGTATTCTTCTTCATCTGGATTCGTTGGACCCTTCCACGCTTCCGTTATGATCAAGTAATGAAACTGGGTTGGACGATGATGCTACCCTTAGCCCTAGTTAACCTAATCGTTTACGCGATCGTCTTCGCGTTTATCGACATGAACTGAGGATTGAACGATGGCCATTAAGAAAATTGAAAGAAAGCCACTGACTCTTGCGGAGAAATCTTATCTTCCGCAAATCGCTTCGGGTTTAAAGATAACGTTGAAGAACATCTTTCGACCGACCGTCACATTGCAATACCCGGAGGAACGTCCGGAGATTCCAGAAGGATACCGTGGAGTCCCCACGTTGGTGAAGGATCCGAATGGGCGTGAAAAATGCGTATCCTGTCAGCTTTGTGAATTCGTGTGCCCGCCGAAGGCAATCCGGATAACGCCTGGTGAGTTGGATGAAGAGTCCGAAAACGCCCACGTTGAAAAAGGACCCAAGGAGTTCGAAGTGAATATGCTTCGTTGTATCTACTGCGGCTTTTGTCAGGAGGTCTGTCCTGAAGAGGCGATTTGGCTTCAAGACACCTTTTCCGTTTCGGGCTACACTCGTGAGGAGCTCGTCTACAAGAAAGATAAACTTTATGAACTCGGCGGCACTTTGCCAGATGACCACCACAAGTGGGATAAGAAAAAGGCGGCCGAAAACTCAGGAAACCCCCATTGACAAACCTTAGCTCCATTCTGACTGCCTAACATGGTTGATTTCCTATTTTACTTATTTGCTTTGATCACGCTTCTCGGCGCTGGTTCGGTTGTGCTAAGTAACAATCCGGTCAATGCGGCGATGTTGCTGATTGTATCTTTTGTTGGGACCGCGTCGCTGTTTGTGATGTTGGGCGCCTACTTTCTGGCGGCTGTTCAGCTGGCTGTATATGCGGGTGCCGTGATCGTTCTCTTTCTGTTTATTGTGATGCTCCTCAATGTAGAGGCGGCTGAGAAGGTCAAACCGAAGTGGATTACCATCTCAGCGGGTTTGATTGCTGGCCTTCTCATGGTGCTTGGGACTCTTAAATTATTCAAACGGGGCGATGGTTTGACGATGGCGACGTTGAGTGAAGTTGAACCTGTGGGAGCGACGACCAAGTCTTTCGGTATCGAGTTGTTTACAACCTACATGCTCCCTTTTCAGGTGGCGGGAGTTCTCTTACTCATAGCAATGCTGGGTGTTATCTTTATCAGCAATCGCACGTCGAAACGAAAGGAGGCTGCATGACAATCGGTCTAAATGAATTTTTAGTGGTGAGTGGATTATTATTTACGATCGGCTTCGTGGGGATTCTCGTTCGCCGGAATACACTGATCGTTTTCATGTGCTTGGAAATGATGCTAAACGGTGTGAATCTGGCCTTGGTTTCGTTTTCTCGATACAATGGAACGATGGATGGAAATCTACTCGTATTCTTTATAATAACGGTGGCCGCTGCTGAAGTCGCAGTGGGCCTGGCGATCATAGTCGCGTTGTTCCGGAAACGGCAGACGGTCTATGTTCAGGAACTTAATGGGCTAAAGAATTAACATGGACGCTGCGCTCATTTATCAACTTTTGTTTCTGATACCGCTCGTTACGGCGGCTGTTATTGCCTGCTTTATGCGGAAGAAACACAGTTTGGCAGCTAGATTATCAGTTGTGTCTGCAGCTGTTTTTTCCGGATTGGGTTTATATCTCATTTACGCAGCTGAACGCACTGACTGGTCAGTTTCCTGGTTGTCCCTGGCGATGCCGGGAGGTCGGACATTCGAGATTGGCTTCGGAGTTCTTTTCAATGACCTTTCCGCGCTGATGCTCCTGGTGTTGATTATTGTTGGTCTCCTCGTTCAGGTATTCAGTCTTGGATACATGAAAGACGATCCGAGTAAGGCTCGTTTTTTCGGTGGTCTATCGATCTTCATGTTTTCGATGTTGGGGATCGTTTTGGCTGATAACCTAGTGATGATCTTTATCTTTTGGGAGTTGGTTGGTTTCAGCTCCTATGTTTTGATTAATCATTATTTTGATAAGCCAACCGCGGTTGCGGCATCGAAGAAAGCATTTATCGTAAATCGAGTAGGGGACTTTGGGTTTCTTCTGGGTATCGTATTTGTTTACTGGCAGTTTGGGACTTTCAATTTGGTTGAGTTAGAGGCGAAAGCCGCACTGAGCCCAGGGCTCTTATCAACGGGAATGGGATTACTTCTTTTTTGTGGTGTTCTCGGTAAGTCCGCGCAGATGCCGTTGCATGTTTGGCTGCCAGACGCGATGGAAGGTCCGACTCCGATTTCAGCGTTGATCCACGCAGCAACGATGGTCGCGGCTGGTATCTATTTTACTGCACGGGTCTACTTCTTGATGACTCCTGAGGCGCTGAATGTGGTGATGTGGATCGGAACGATTACCGCCGTATTTGCCGCTATAGTCGCTTTTGGACAAAATGATATTAAGAAGGTGTTAGCATTTTCCACCTTGTCTCAGTTGGGCTACATGGTGGCCGCGCTCGGTCTGGGTGGACAGGCTGTTGCTCATGGTCATGGAGTTGAAGCAGGAATCGCAGCTGGCGCTGCCGTTGCGATGTTTCACCTGACTACTCACGCATTTTTTAAAGCGCTGCTCTTCCTGAATTCCGGTTCGATCATCCATGCCTGTCACCATGAACAGGACATTTACAAGATGGGTGGACTGTCGGGTAAGATGAAGGTTACATTTGCGACCTTCACGATAGGTGTGTTGGCGATTGGTGGATTTCCCTTCCTTGCCGGGTTCTTTAGTAAAGACACGATCCTGCACCTCGCGCATGAAAATAATACGATCGTGTATTACATTCTGTTGGCTACTGCAGCGCTTACCGGTCTCTACATGGGTCGCTTGTATGTGGTTACCTTTTTTGGAAAGGCCCGTTCTGATAATGCCGCTCATGCCAAGGAGAGTGGTCCAGCCATGCTGATTCCTTTGCTGATACTGGCTGTCCTTTCTTGTGTCGGTGGTTACACCGCCTTTTACGGACATGGCTTCCATGACATCGTTCATGCGATTCCTCACGCAACTGATTCAGGGTTTCAAACGCTCATGTATATTACCGGGACGGTATTCTCGATTGGGGGTATTATCTTGGCGTGGTTGATTTGGAGTCCTCGGAGGGACGTCGACACTCTGGAATCCGGTGCACCTGCTGTATTCAAAGCCCTCGGTAACCGACTCTATATCGATGCATTTTATGACTGGTATGTCGAAAAGGTGCAGGACCGCGTTGCGTTGATACTAAGCTTTTTAGACCAACTTTTGATCTCAGGTCTGATGGTTCGTGGAACAGCGGGTATCGTTGGTCTGTTTGGAATCGTATCTCGATCGCTTCATACCGGTAATCTTGCAGGTTATGTTTACTGGTTTGCGATTGGAGTCTTGGTCCTTGGGGCTATCGCATTTGGAACCCTCAAAATCTAGGAGCGCGCTATGAACAATTATTCCATATTACTTCTAAGCACGATTCTCGTTCCGTTAATCATTGCAATTATTCTGCTTGGTTTCGGAAAAATGCCGAAGAACGCCACGCAGTTTCTTGCAACCCTGGGGTTCTTTTTTCCGGCGCTGGGTGCACTCATCCTTTGGGTGAGCTTCGAGCCGCTTGATGCTTCGGGTTATGATTACCTTTGGTCGATTCCGACTGGACTTGAAGGATTAGGAATTACGTTGAAGCTTGGACTGAACGGTATTTCTGCGCCTCTATTTTTCCTAGCTGGGATAGTGGGTCTGGCAGCAGGTATTTATGCCATGCAAAGCGGCGCTGAACGGCTCCAACAGTACCTGATGCTAATTCTGTTTATGCAGGCTGGTTTGATGGGGGTATTTGCATCGGTTGATATTTTCTTTTTCTACTTTTTCCATGAACTGGCTCTGATACCTACATTTATCTGTATCGGAATATGGGGTGGTCGAGATCGTCATTCTGCTGCGATGGAGATGACGATTTATCTGACTCTGGGTGCGATGCTCTCGTTGTTGGGGCTACTGGCAATTTATTTCCAGAGCGGAGCGGAGTCGTTTGATATGATTTCGCTTAAGGAAGCGGTTGCTGCGAATCCGATTGAAGGCGGTGCTCAGAACATAATCTTTGGTCTCCTGCTTTTTGGGTTTGGTATTCTAGTATCCTTGTTCCCGTTACATTCCTGGGCTCCAAGGGGCTACGCGGCTTCACCCACGTCGATTGCTATGCTGCATGCAGGGGTATTGAAGAAATTTGGGTTATATGGATTTGTTCAAGTGGCATTACCGCTGGTTCCGCTGGGAGCGTTGCACTGGAGTTCAGTTCTCGCTTGGCTGGGATTGGGAAGTGTGATCATTATTGGTCTTATTACGATTGCTCAGCGTGACCTCAAAGAGATGGTTGGATTTAGTTCGGTGATGCACATGGGCTACTGTTTTCTGGGAGTCGCCTGTATTTCGGTGCTTGGGGCTGCGGGCGTGATCATCACCATGGTTGCGCACGGCTTAACGGTTGCGCTTTTATTTCTACTGGGACACGTGGTCTACAAGCGGACGGAAACCTACGACATGGAAGACATGGGTGGTTTGGTAAAACATGCACCGGCATTGGCTGCATTCTTTACGGCTGCTGTGTTTGCTAGTATCGGTCTGCCAGGACCTGGGCTATTGAATTTTTTTGGTGAGTTTACCATTTTTGCAGCGCTTTGGGCGTTTAGTAAAACGGTCACTGCGATTGCGGTGCTTGGGGTTATTATTTCGGCTGTCTATGGACTGCGGGCAATCGGTCGTATATTCTTTGGTGCTCCTTCCGAGGCTTTCGAAGCTCACTTGAAGGATCATACTGTTAGGGATATAACGACCGCGGAAAAGCTACCGGTTCTCCTGCTATTGGTTACTTTGTTTGTCATTGGGTTGTGGCCTCGGATGATGACGGATGAGATGAATAAAACGCTTCAAGATAATTTTTCATCCATCGATGCAAGTATTGAAAACGTCGCGATAAGCGATGCATCCGATTCCAAGATGGAACTGGCACACGTGATCGAAACCTCTGCCGAATAGCACGCGTATGAATTTGCAATATACAGATACTAATCAGTGGAGTGCGATCCTCCCCGAGATCATTCTCGTACTGCTTGCTTTGTCCCTTTTGTTGATCGACATGTTTGGCGGAACCAGAGGAAAAGACTTAATCGGACGGGTGGCGGTGTTCGGTCAGTTGGTCCTATTGGGTTTAGGCTTCACGGTGTTTGGTGACAATCTTGGGATTCTGAATCAGGAGACCTTTGCGGGAATGTTGTATCACTCGGAGTTTGGACAAGTCATGCGCTTGTTTTTCCTTACGAGCTCGATTTTGACATCTTTCCTTGGAGCAATCTTCTTGAGAAAACATAGTCTGCTAGGGACGGAATTTTATGCGATTCTGTTGTTGGTAACTGCTTCCCTGATGCTACTTGCCCAGAGCAATCACTTTGTCATGTTGTTCGTAGCATTGGAGACTGTGACAATTGGTTTCTACGTGTTGGTGAGCTACAATCGGGATCGTTCGAACTGCTTGGAGGCAGGCCTTAAATACTTGATTATGGGAGGGTTCAGTACAGCGATCCTTCTTATGGGCATTGTGTTAATTTATGGCGTAGCCAGCACTCCCGGACTTGCAGGTATGGCGGGCGAGGCGATGAAGTTTACAGATCTTCAGCTATTTCTTGGGTTGAACGCGGACAATCTGATCGCCAAAACAGGCGTCCTGATGGTGGTAGCTGGAATTGCGTTTAAAATCGGTTCTGTCCCTTTTCAAATCTGGGTTCCTGATGTTTACCAAGGGGCTCCTACACCGGTAACGGCTGCTTTGGCGGTTGGTTCAAAGGCAGGTGGGTTTGCCGTTCTGATTGTTTTGGTGACTGGGCCCTTCAAGCCGATGGCGGATCTGCTGGTGCCTGTTTTGAGCCTAATGGCAATTATAACGATTCTCTTCGGGAACATAGCGGCCTTGACTCAGCGAAACGTGAAACGACTTATCGGTCTGTCAGGTGTTTCCCATGCTGGTTATTTACTGATAGGCGTTGTAGCGATGTTTTCAATACCATCTGCGCAGAGTGCGGTGGTGTTTTATCTAATTACCTACCTGTTGGCTTCTTATGCGGTGTTCGGAGTGATGGCTCACCTCTCTGCGAAAGGGAGGGACGATATCCAGGAGTTGAGTGATTATCAGGATATGGCTAAGGAAAGTCCGTTTCTATCGGGTGTTCTGGTTTTAGGACTTGGATCTCTAGCGGGAATTCCTCCACTTGCAGGTTTTATCGGTAAGTTACTTCTTTTCTACGCCGCATTTCAAGCGGGGCTTTATACGTTGCTGGGTTTTGCTATCGTCGGTGTTGTTATTTCGATCTATTATTATTTCGGATGGATCAAAGAAGCTACCTTCCGCTTTTGGAAACTTCCGATTCTTGATGGTGAAGAGCCTGAAGCGCCAAAAGAATGGCCTGAAGTTTCCAGGTTGGCGAAATTCACGCTTGGAGGCTTAGGTTTATTGACCCTATTGCTGGGACTTTATCAAGGCCCGCTGAGTTCTTTGATTGGCGGTTAACGGACTGTCGCAAAATCCAACAAAAGCCCTTTGGAGTAAGGAATTTTCCTCGCACTGGTTTTGCAAAGTTCTAGGCTTTTGAAAGTCCTATGAATGTAACCGGAATTGCACTGGTATCTCCCGACGCCGCCAAAGATAACCCCACGTTAACTCCTGAGCTACTCGCTTCTGTACTAGCGCGTTACTCGCGGTCGAACATAGGACTCAATAAGATCCTGGAAAAAGTGGATCTCAACGAAGCCGATGCGTCGATTGATCGTATTCTAAAGTTTGTTGATTATGGTCATGCATCCATAGCCGGTTTAACAGGCGGAATTGCGATAGCTTTAGACGATGTGTCCATGTGGTTGGCCTACAAACTATTTGAAATCGCGCAGATGGGTGATGGGCAGGAGTCTAGTACTCGCTACATCAGTATGGACGAAACGAGCCTGCTGGAACCGGAAGACTTGGGAGTTCCGGCTGGATTGTCCAAAGAGTGGAAATCCATAATGCTCGAGAGTTTCCGAGCGTATCAGGCAGAATATGATCGGTTGGATGCTTTGGCAACGGACCATCCGGAGCTTATCCGATATCCAGAGGGAGCAAAGCCATTGGTAATAAAGCGAATTCGGAAAAACTATGCTCTGGATCGGGCGCGATATTTTATGCCGGTTGCTTGTAAGACGAGTATGGCTCTGGTGATGAGTTCGCGTATGTGGACTGAAGCTATCAAACACTTGGAGTCCCTTCCACAAATCGAAGCCCATGCATGCGCCAATGCCTTGAGGGATGAGTTAACTAAGTTTTCGCCTCGGCTGGTAAAACACAGTAAGGCCGAGTATTCTTATGAAGCTCAGGCGCGTCAGGAATTTGAATACAGTCTGAAACTAGGATTGGAAACTCTCTCAACGGACAATCTCGCGGATGAGGTGTGGGTGAAGGTGGATGATGAGGTTCCAAGTTTTCTTCCTGAGACACAGTCGATGCAAGACGCACTGGGACATCGCGCAAACCGTTATGGTCGGTGTGGTACTGCCATACGACGTATGCGAGTTTCATTTGCCTGGAATAATATGGCGAT
>ERZ887942.2782-NODE-2782-length-10594-cov-12.728817_pt1 | contig 10594 bp, 10 predicted proteins | sample MGYA00521099_ERZ887942 | MGnify/ENA primary metagenome ERZ887942 (study PRJEB32303, sample SAMEA104408605) | aquatic metagenome | biome: Brackish water; feature: Pelagic; material: water | place: Baltic Sea | collected 2014-06-07T06:48:00 | depth 16,251 m ... | reverse complement strand
TTACGATCCACTGGGTCGTCGTTACTCGCTCACACTGCGTTACAGCATGTAAGTGCATTTCGGATTAGCCTCGCGCTGATCGGAAAATTCTAGAGGAGGGCAGACCTAGGTCTGCCCTTTTTTTTGCGTATTGATTTGAGACTTGATAATCCGCGGATGAGTTAGATTGCGGTTATGCCTCCCGATAAGGTATAAATTCCCCTCAAAATTCCACACCGGGCCTCATCAGGAGCCGCTCCCCATGAAAAAAGAAACCATCGCTATTCACGCAGGTTATACGACCGATCCAACGACTAAATCGGTAGCCGTGCCAATCTATCAGACCGTCGCTTACGAGTTCGACAATGCACAGCATGGCGCGGATCTATTCGATCTCGCCGTGCCGGGCAATATCTACAGCCGCATAATGAACCCAACCAACGACGTGCTCGAACAGCGCATGGCGGCGATGGAAGGCGGTATTGCAGGCCTTGCGGTGAGCTCCGGCATGGCAGCAATTAACTACGCGATACTCACGCTGGCCAAGGCTGGCGACAATATCATCTCGACACCGCAGCTCTACGGCGGCACTTATACGCTGTTTGCTCATATGCTGCCGAGCCAAGGCATCGAGGTACGCTTCGCCGAGGATGATTCGGCCGAGGCTATCGAAAAACTTATCGATGAGAACACTAAGGCGGTGTATTGCGAGACGATTGGTAATCCTGCGGGAAACATCATCGATCTAGAACCCGTTTGCGCGGCCGCTCATCGCCATGGTGTAGCGGTAATTGTGGACAACACCGTGGCGTCGCCGGCTGTATGCAATCCTATCGAGTTCGGCGCCGATATCGTTGTGCATTCATTAACCAAGTATGTCGGTGGACACGGCACCACTATTGGCGGTGTGATCGTCGACTCAGGTAAATTCCCGTGGGCCGACAATGCCGAGCGCTATCCGGGTCTAAATACGCCTGAGCCTTCTTACCACGGGGTGGTGTATACCGAAGCACTGGGTGCCGCCGCCTTTATCGGCCGCGCGCGTACTGTGCCGCTCCGCAATACTGGCTCGGCTCTGTCGCCGATGAGCTCGTTTATGATCATGCAGGGACTCGAGACGCTTAATCTACGCATGGAGCGCCACTGTGAGAACGCACAGAAAGTAGCCGAGTATTTGAAGGCACACGACAAGGTGGAATGGGTGAGTTATGCAGGCCTCGAGGGCGATGCTAACTACGCGCTGGCGCAGAAATATTGCGGCGGCAAACCCTCGTCGCTGCTCACTTTTGGGATTAAAGGCGGCTTCGAATCCGGGGTTAAATTCTATGATGCCCTCGCCATGATCAAACGCCTCGTCAACATTGGCGACGCTAAATCACTCGCGTGTCACCCTGCGTCGACCACACACCGCCAACTCACGCCTGAAGAGCAGCTTAAAGCCGGTGTTAAGCCCGAGACGATTCGTCTGTGTATTGGTATCGAGCATATTGACGACATTATTGCCGACATCGAACAGGCGCTTACGCAGGCTTAGAAAGCGCGGGCATTGGTTTTGGGGCATAGATTACGAAGGTACAGAGGAGACACGATGCAGTTAAGCACTTGCCGAGAGACTTGCTTGCTAGTCGGCATGAAAGCTATTGCGTGTCTTCTCTGCGCTGCGTTGTTCGTCACGCCTGCGCGCGCGAGCGCACAAGAAGCCGATTGGCAGTTACGAAAAGAGCAGGGCGGCATTCGTGTTTTCACGCGAGAGCAGCAGGGGTCGAATTTCGCGGCCGTGCGCGCAGAGATGATTCTCGAGGATGTCCGCTTAAGCTCGCTCGTCGCCTTAATCGACGACCCAAGCGCCTGCGCGCTGCTCGAGGCGCGCTGCGCTGCGTCTTATACTGTTGAGCGAGTGTCTGCGACAGAGCAGTTTGTGTATCGGCACAACGACATGCCTTTTCCGATTAAAGACCGCGACGTTGTGATGCACTTTGTGTGGACGCAAGATCCAGTATCCGGCGTTGTAGTGCTCGATAACCGCAATATCGATGGCGTGTTGCCCGAAAATCCGCGGCGGATAAGGCTGCCGAGTGCTATCTCGGGCTGGCGTTTCGAACCGCTAGGCGACGGTAGAGTTTTGGCGTCGAGTGAAGGTCACCTGGAGCCGGGGGCAAGTCTGCCTGCGTGGCTACTAAACAGCTTATTAGTCGATGCGCCGTTTAACACGATGGAGGCGGTGGCCGCTGCAGTGAAGCTGCCTCGCTACCGCGAGGTGCAGCTCGATTTTATTGTCGAGCGTGATTAACACGCACACTTCTTTTCGCTTTATCCGAGGCCGACGAATGTCCCACTCTGAAGACCATGACCATGACCATGACCATACAGCGCCGCCTCCCGAATTGGAGCTGCGGGTCAAAGCGCTCGAAAGCCTATTAATCGAAAAAGGCTTAGTTGACCCCGCGACGCTTAACGAAATTATCGATACTTATGAGCATCGAGTGGGGCCGCGAAATGGCGCGCAGGTTGTTGCTAAGGCATGGGCAGACGAGAAATTTCGACAGGCGTTGCTCAACGATGCAACCGGCGCGGTAGCAAGCCTCGGATTTATGGGGCGTCAGGGCGAACATCTCAAGGTTGTAGAGAACTCGGATGAGGTGCACAACCTCGTCGTCTGCACGCTCTGTTCTTGCTATCCGTGGACTGTATTAGGCTTGCCACCAGCTTGGTATAAGTCGGCACCGTATCGCTCTCGTGCCGTGAGTGAGCCGCGCGCTGTGCTGGCGGAGTTTGGGACGAGTCTACCGAGCACTGCTCGCGTGCAGGTTTGGGACTCCACCGCCGAACTGCGTTACCTCGTTCTTCCGAAGCGCCCCACGGGCACCGATGGCTGGAGTGAAGCGCAGCTTGCAGCGCTCGTCACACGCAATGCGATGATCGGCGTCGAGGTGATAAACCCACCAGAAAGAGACGAGGCGAACGAATGATCGGCGCACACGACCTCGGCGGTAAGCGAGGCTTTGGCTGCGTGTTGCCGGCGAGTAATGCTAACGCGCAGGGCTCGGATCTCGTCGAACCGCTCTTTCACGCTGAGTGGGAGCGCCGCGCGTTTGCACTCACTCTCGCTACAGGCATGCTTGGGCAGTGGAATATCGATGAGTCGCGCCATGCCCGCGAGAATCAGGCGCCGCAGCGTTATCTCGATAATAGCTATTACGAGACTTGGCTCGTTGGTTTACAGAAACTCTTGCATGAAAAAGGCATGCTCGAGCGAGAAGAACTGGCTGCGTTGCCCTTCGCCGCCTCGGTAGACATAAGCGCGAGCGCGTCAAAGCCGCAGCGCGGCAGGCCGATTACCGAGGCGCCAACGCCTGCTAAGGCGGCCGCCCTACTTACGAGAGGCGGGCCGACACTGCTGCCTGACTCGCGGAAGCCGAAGTACGCGCTGGGCGCGCTCGTAAAAGTTTTGCCAATGACGCAGGCGGGTCATACGCGCGCACCCGAGTATGTTCACGGCGCACGCGGCATTATTCATGCAATAAACGGGGTGCACATTTACCCTGATGCCAACGCGCATCGTCGAGATGAAGACAGGATTGTCGGAGAGACTCTCTACACCGTGTCGTTCGCACGCGCTGCACTGTTTCCGCAGAGGGCATCTTGTGGGGATGGCGCCGAGACAGCTTCGGCGAAGAAAATACTTAAAAGCGAGTCAACCAATCAGGAAGATCGTGTAATTAAAGAGAGCTGCGAAGACCGAGTGTTCGTAGACCTTTGGGAGCCATACCTTACTCATGACTGACTTTTTGTATCAGCCAAAAGACGCAGACGGACCGGTTTTTAAAGCGCCCTGGGAAGCAACGGCCTTTGGCCTTGTGCTCGCTTTGCATAAAGCCGGTGCGTTTACTTGGGCAGAGTGGGCGAGCTATTTAACCGACGCCATTGAATCCGCTCAAGCCAGCGGCGATGCCGACATAGGCGACACGTACTACGAACATTGGCTTGCCGCACTCGAGGCCATTGCGCAGAACAAAAAACTCACCGGTCTTGCTGAACTATTGCAAAGAAAAGACGAATGGGAATCAGCGTATTTGAATACGCCTCACGGCAAGGCTGTCGAGCTTAGCGCTGCTAATTAAGCTAAGCGATCAAGAAAGGCTTGTAGCCAATGCATCAACCCAAAAGTGAAAGAAAATGAGCGGATTCGAAGACATTCGACTGCGAGCAGAAGCGCGCAAAGGCGGTGCTCGCGCGCTAAAGGCGATGCTGCCGACGGTGGCAACAAAGAAGCAGCTCATCGAGCTTGGCGACGATCGTTACCTTGCCATGATGACCAAGTCGATTAACCAAGCGGGATTTAGTTGGAAAGTAATCGAGAATAAGTGGCCCAGTTTCGAGGAAGCATTTCTTGGTTTTGATCCCCGCAAGCTAAGTTATTTGTCGCCCGAGCAATGGGAGGCCTTCACGAGTGATAAGCGCGTCGTGCGCAACTGGCAAAAGATCAAAGCGCTGCAGGACAACGTGTTCTTTGTGCAGGACGAGTCTCGTCGCAGCGGCGGCTTTGGTCAATTTATTGCGGACTGGCCGGTGGAAGATCAGATAGGATTGATGGCCTATCTGAAAAAGCACGGCTCTCGACTTGGCGGGCAGAGCGCACTCTGGTTTTTACGCCGAGTCGGCAAAGACTGTTTTATTCCGGCACGCGACGTGGCGGTGCTGCTGAGAAGCATAGGGCTAGATATCGCCGAGAACCCAACGTCTAAGCGTGACCTCAGCAAAATCCAAGCGCAGTTTAACGAATGGCATGCCGAGACTGGATTACCCTATAGCCACCTAAGCCGAATCGCTGCCTGTTCGGTCGGCGATAACTACTTATAAACAAGGGCACAAAGCGCAGCAAAAAAATAGGAGGAGAAGGGGATGGCTAAGTATGTGTGGAAAACCTGCTTTGTCGCACTTATTACTATGATTGTGATTGCCGAGGTTGGCGAACGCCTTACAGGGATTCATATTCCTTGGGTCATGCGTTTATCGATCGTATTAGGGATGACAGTGGGCATGACATTTCTGAAAAGCACCCTCAATCTTGTTACTGCAATGGAGGAAGAAAAACCCCTAGCGGGGTCTGTCCGCAACACGCTTGGGCCCGATCGCTCGCCGGCAGCACCCAAGCAGGATGCGTCTGCTGAGAATGATGAGCGCGACTAGGTTGCCCCAAGCAAAGCATTCTTGGGAAGAAGTTTAAGAAAACAACGGCGCTAAAATCTGCGCCGCGCGTTCGAGAAACCAGTAACTAGCCACACCACCGATAGCCACCGCAGGCAGTGCCCGAAGCCAAGTTTGGACGGGTAATGTTAGCCGCTGCAAAGGCAGTACGTGTAGCGCAATCATCACGCCGACTACGATTGCGATCTGACCTATCTCTATTCCAATATTAAATAATAACAATGCGCTGAGCCGGCTGCCCTCGGGTAAGCCGATTTCGCTGAGTGCGCCTGCGAAGCCGAGTCCATGGATAAGTCCGAAACAGAAAGCTACAAGCGCAGGGAAACGATGGCTAAAGGAGTGTCGGTTGGTGAGCGTTTCGTAGGCGAGTAGCACAATACTTGCAGCGATAGCGGCTTCGATAGGTCGCTGCGCCACAATCACAAAACCGAGTGCCGACAGGGCGAGGGTAAGCGAATGTGCAAGAGTGAAGCTGCTCACGACCCAGAATAGTTGCCGTGGTTTGCTCACGAGATAAAGCAACATTAGAACGAATAAAATGTGGTCGTATCCCAAGACTAAATGTTCGAATCCGACGAGAAGATAAGCAGGCAGTGTCGCGGCTGCGCTGCTGAGATCGAGGCTTGTTTCTTGCGCCGTGATCAGATGGTTGGATTCGCTCCCATCAAGCCGTGTAATGCTGACAAGCGCATCGATCATCGTCCGGTCTAGCCCGAGTATGTCGATTTGCTGAAGCCCGCCATCCCCGCAAGACAAAAGCGAGATTTCGATTAGCGCTTCTCCCGAGAGGTTTGCGCTCGTCAGCTGCGAGATGCAATTTGTGCCGAGGTCTAAGCCTAAGAAACGGCCGTCGATCTGAGGCTGGCGCAAAGAGGCTTCGAAATAAGTCGAGTCTTGGTCGGCAACAAAGTCGTCATCGTTTACCAAGACCGCCGCTTCGTCGGCGCCTATCTGCGTGAGTTTTAAATACGCGGGGCGTATTTCGTGCGCCTGCGCATGGGGGGTTAGAAGCAGGCTGGAAACGAGTAGGGTCGCAATTATTCCTGCACCTAGAGGCGCTGACCTGAGGTGTTGAAAAAAGAAAGCAATCACTCGATTCGAATCTCGGTATTGTCGAGGAGGTTCTCTACATAGCGTTGGCGCGCGAATTTCTTGTTTGCTTGGGAGTAGTCGCGTAGCACTTTGTCTTTCGCCGCAAAAAAAGGCGTGGCCTGTTGTGGTTCTACGCTGCTCAGAAACAAGAGGTGGAAACCAAAGCTGCTCTTGAGAGGCCCCTGCCATGTGTTAAGCGCGGCGGTGTCTATTTGAGCAGCGAAGCCCATGCCAAAGGTAGAGTTAAGGTCGAGCGCGCTGCGGTAGGAATAGGCGCGATTGAGCATGGTGGACTCACCGAGTGTGTTCGCCGAAGCCCCTGAGGCTCGCGCATCGAGTGCGATCAGTGCCGAGGCTTCTTCTCTGAAAGTAAGCTGTCTAAAGGTGAGGCGCTCGGGCAAGGTATAGTCGCCAATATTACTTGCATAGAATGCCTCAAGAGTGGCTTCTTCAGGTTCGGCAATCGGGTCTGATTCGGCAATGAAGTTGAGCTTCTGGACAAGCCTTCGTCTAATAATCGAGTCTTCGCGTTCGAGTCCGAGTCTGATTGCCTCTCTGTATAACGCCTCCTCCTCTATCCATCCTGCTACCAGCGATTCGAGCTCGCTTGCAGTCGGCGGGGCGCCCATCTGCGTCTCCCACAGCAACACAATGCGCTGCCTCACTGCGGGAGAGACAACGATCGCGTCGGGTTGGTTGGCAGTGCGGGCATCGGCGATGAGTAGCGCGCCGCTGATGCAGAGAAACCACAAAAGCGGCTGGCGTAATAGTGTTGGCATAGGGCGTTTCTAGTTAGCTGGGGTGACCCAAATTGGCGAAGACCATACGCGTTCCTGCAGCGTCGAGGCCATGTCTGGGCGTGGTTCTACGCCTGCCCTGATGGCGTCCCAAGTGGACCAGCGGCAGGTTGGATTCTCCATCGCACGCACATAGTAGAATGCGTTTTGGCTCGCATCGAACTGGGGGTCGCGCCACTTAGCCATTAGCTCCGGCTCGCCTATGTTGCTGCTAATACTGCAATCGCTCAAATTGACCTTGGCACCGTTGTCGGGACAACGATTGGTGGCGGGGTCGACGGCTATGCCGCCCGAGCAGGCAACATCGATTACACGCTCCTGTGCTTCTCCTCCCTCAACCCATCCTTTAATTATTTGCAGGCGTTGCAATGGCGCGCTCATCGCATCACGGGCAACCCACGCAATAAACTCCGGCGAATTGCCCTGTTCGGCGATAAGATCTGCACCCATGGTGACGCCGCCTTCGTAGGCTTTGCTAACCAGGGCGGGGTCATCTAATGAAGGCAGATTGTAGCCGGCGAAGAAGCGTACCTTCATGCGCGGGCCTGTAGTGCCAAAGGTTTCTTTACGGCGGAAGGCATCGTAAATTGCCCCGCGCGTATTTTCTTCGGCCCACACGCCTGCCAAGCCTGAGGCTCCCCAGGTATTTTGTGCACTAAGAGCGTATTCGCTGCCATCTTCATTCGGCGTCTCGAGCGGCACGGAACCGCGAAGTAAAGGGCTTGAATCGCGCAGCCCTACTTTACTCCAATAGTCGTCTTCATCGCCTGCATAGGTAGCGTTATGCGTGTCGCTGGAGCCAATAACACCAAATTTAAAAGGGTTAAAACCTTGTCCATCTTGCAGGCTAAGGCCGTTTAGATAAGCTTGACGAATGTAGCTGCCATTGGGCTCGCTCTGCAGCATCGTCGCGATGCGATAGGGCATGATCTCGAAGTCTGCCCATTCATCGTTTGGCGACAAGGCGGGATGGGTGTCGGATGTGCCCTTAACCTGTGTGATTTCAATTAATGGTTCGTTACGCATTCGCTGCGAGGCGTAGGCTGAGTCGAGTGGATTACCCGCCCAGTCTAAAAGGCTAAACATTCGGCCATTCGAACCATTGGAATTGTGCGGTATTGCGAGACTCTCGAAGCCTTCGCCGCGATTCGAGTCCATCCAGTCCCAGAGGTCCTCTGGATTGGTCGAGTCTAGCCTCGAGAATGGGCGTTCTGGCGCGGTGTCGCCTCTAAAAATTACGTTGCGATGCAGATTGCCTCTGTCGCTGCTCGACGACGTGTATTCGTAAGCGATAAACGCAGTAAACTTGCCCGGGTCGTTGTGGCGATTAGCCGCGGCGATAATGTCTCCCCAGGCATTTTTGCCGATTTCGGGGTCGTTTATTTCTATGCCCCGGTCCGAGCGCATAAACGAGATGATTCTCTGAAATTTCGCGTTACGATTCGGGCCATCGCCTAATGAAGTCATGCCCTCTGCCGCTTCGTGTTTCGATATCTCTGTGTTTGGGTCTGCCATCTGCCGCATCACGCCCAGATAAAAAGCATGGTCGCTAACGCCGTAGAAATCGAGCGGACGGTCGAGGGTCATGGGGAATCCGGCAGGGTGCACGATGGTATCGCCCTTGGCGAATTCATAGGCTTCGTCGGGAGACGAGGTCGTGCCAAAAATAAAGGCATCGAAGCTGTACATCGTGTGCACGTGTAGGTCACCGAAGTAGGCGTTGCGCTCGGGGTTCGTGCTCTGTGCGACCACTTGCGCGGGCGCCGAAGAGACGTTGGCTGGCACTGCGGCTGTCTCTGGTGCCGTGTTCGAGTCGGAGCAAGCAGCGAGCGAAACTGCCAAGCCTATCGCTGCAGTGAGTTTAGCTTTTGGGTAACCGATACGTTTCATTGCGCGCTCCAAGGAAGGCTAGTTGACTGGTGTAATCCAAATGGGCGACGACCAGACGCGCTCCTGAATTGTTGTCGCCATATCGGGGCGCGGCTCTACACCCGCGCGGACAGCATCCCAAGTCGACCAGCGACAGGTCGGATTCTCGAGTGCACGAATGTAGTAGAACGCGTTCTGGCTAGGATCGAATTCAGGATCGCGCCATTTAGCCTTAAGCTCCGCCTCACCAACATTGCTGCTAATACTGCAATCGCTTATGTCTACCGAAGCACCGTTATCGGGGCAGCGGTTAGTGGTAGGGTCGACTGCCATGCCGCCAGAGCAGGCGACGTCGATGACGCGTTCTTGTGCTGCGCCGTCTTCAACCCAGCCCTTTATAATCTGCACGCGCTGCAATGGCGCACTCATAGCATCGCGGGCAACCCAGGCAACGAACTCAGGAGACTCGGCGGACTGAGCCAAAAGGTCGCCGCCCATAGTGACGCCATCCGCGTAAGCGCGAGAGACAAGTGCGGGGTCTTCTAGTTCGGGCAGGTCATAGCCGGCGAAAAAGCGAACCTTCATTCGCGGGCCGGTTGTACCGAAAGTTTCTTTGCGGCGGAAGGCATCGTAAATCGCATCGCGCGTATTTTCCTCAGCCCACACCGCGGCGAGTCCTGCTGCTCCCCACTGATTAAAATAAGTGTCGGCATAGGCTTCGCCGCCCTCGCGCGGTTCGTCCAGAGGCACAGAGCCGCGCAATACGCCATCAGAGTCGCGCAGGCCAACCTTGCTCCAGTAATTGTCTTCGTCGCCAGCGTAGGTGGCGTTATGCGTATCGCTCGAACCGATGACGCCAAACTTAAAAGGATTAAACCCTTGCTCGTCCTGCATGTCGATTCCGTTTAGATAAGCCTCACGAATATAGCTGCCGTTAGGTTTGCTCTCGAGGCGCGACGCAATGCGCAGCTTCATGATCTCGAAATCGGACCACTCGTCATTGGGCGAAAGCGCAGGGTGGGTATCTGATGTGCCTTTGACCTGCGTAATCTCAACCAGAGGCTCGTTGCGCATGCGCTGTTCGGAATAGGCGCTGTCCAGCGGATTGCCTGCCCAGTCGACGAGTGCAAACATCGATCCATTAGAGCCGTTTGAGTTATGTGGAATCGCGAGACTCTCAATACCCTGTTCGCGATTCGAATCCATCCATTTCCACAGGTCCTCAGGATTCTGCGAGTCGATACGCGAGAAGGGCAGTTCCGGCGCCGTATCGCCGCGGAAAATCACATTGCGATGCAGGTTCCCTCGGTCTCGATCTGAGGTGGTGTATTCGTACGCAATAAAGGTTGTGAAATTGCCAGGATCATTGTGTCTGTTTGCGGCAGCCTTAATATCCTCCCAGGCAGATTTTCTGATGTCAGGGTCGTTGATCTCGGGTGCGCGCTCGGTTTGCATAAAATCGAAAATTTCGTAGAACTTGCGGCCACGATCTTCTGCATCACCTAGCGTTGTCATGCCCGCTGCGATTTCGTGTTTAGAAATCTCTGAATCGGGGTTCGCCATCTCGCGAAGCACACCAATATAGAACGCATGATCACTCACGCCATAAAAATCTAGCGGCCTGTCGAGCGTCATATCGAAGCCTGCTG
>ERZ887942.2781-NODE-2781-length-10597-cov-24.155473_pt1 | contig 10597 bp, 9 predicted proteins | sample MGYA00521099_ERZ887942 | MGnify/ENA primary metagenome ERZ887942 (study PRJEB32303, sample SAMEA104408605) | aquatic metagenome | biome: Brackish water; feature: Pelagic; material: water | place: Baltic Sea | collected 2014-06-07T06:48:00 | depth 16,251 m ... | reverse complement strand
GCGCCGGTCACGGCAGCTGTACTCGGCCGTATGCGCGCCCTACGCGGCCCTCAGTCCTGCTGGGCAACGCAGCTAGCGCAAATGATTGTCACCCATGGAACAGGCTGCGATGCGAGACAGGCAACTCATCGGGATGCCGGTCTCCTCGTGCCAGTCATTGAACCGGCTCTGGATTGCAACAAGATCGCGTTTACTGGTGGGTTGCTCGGCGATATCCAAGCCCGAGGCCTTCAGTGCGGTAACCACATCTTGCGACAGGATGAAGCAGTCTTTGCCGACCCGACGTAAAAACCACAAGGCGCTTTGCCCGCCCAGACGCGAGGCCTGCTTTTTAAGATGCGCCATCAAACCGATTTGATCGGTGACCGGCCACTGCGCAATAAAAGCCCCGAAACTGCCCCACTGCCGCGACGTGTCTTGCACAAAAAAAACATTGTCCTGAAGCGCCTTAATTTTTTGCCAGTTGCGCACCACGCGGCGATCACTGGCGTAAGCCTCCCATTGCTCCGGCGACAAATAACTCAACTTCAGGGGATCGAAGCCAAAAAAGGCTTGTTCAAATTCCGGCCATTTATTTTCAATGACCTTCCAGCTAAAGCCCGCTTGGTTGATGCATTTGGTCATCATGGCCAAGTAGCGGTCGTCCGGCAGATCAACAAGTTCTTCCTGCGACGCAACATAAGGCATGAGCTGCGCCAGGGCCAGCTCCCCGCCCTTGCGCGCCTCGGCCCGAGCCAGGATAGTGGAAAAATCTTCTCGCATGGTGACGCCTAAACCGTGTTGATTAAAATCCAGCAGAATAGTAACCCGGAAAGCCCAAAAATGGGCGCGCCGGGGTGTTCGCGCCGCCCGGGCGGAAACGCTTGCGAGCCTAAAAGCACTTGCTGCCGTGACCTGCGTCAAAAACCGATGCTGTCGGCAAGCGTTTGATCCAGACTTTTTTAATGCGACTCAGATCCCGCTTTAGCGCTCAACGCCTTGACGCTGCTGGCACCAGAGCAGTGTGCCACCGACCACGGTCGCGGGCAGCAAAAACAAATTCACAATCGGCACTGAGGATGCCAGCAGCGCCGAGAAGCCGAAACTCAACGATTGCCAACGGTTGGCGCCTAAGTGTTGCCTGAGCGCCGCAAAGGACATCTGATCACTATCGGCTGGATAATCCAGATATTGCAGCGCCAAAGACCAAGCAGCCCAAAGCCCAGCGATCACGGGCGCGAGCAAATTCACAACAGGAATAAAGCTGACGATGAGGGTCAACAGTGCGATCCCCAAAGATCGCGGCAGCAAGTAGCGCAGGAACTGCAATTGTCGCAAAAAACTCTGCCAAGCCACCTGCCCCATCGAGACCGTTGCCAGGTCTGCTGAGTCGCCGCGCTCCTGGGCCAGCACCCGTTCAGCAATCAAGCCGTAAAAAGGCGACCCCAACAGGTTCGCGAGCAAATTGAAGGTGAACGCCGTGACGACCATCGCCATCACGGCAAACAAAAGCCAAATCAGCCAAACCACGGCTTGCAACCAGTCCGGCACGGTGCTCATGAGGCTATCGAGCCAACCGCTGAGCCACTGCACCGAGACGCCAATCAAAACAGCATACACCGCAAGATTGATCACCAAAGGCGCCAGCACCAGCCAACGCAGGCTCGGATGCCAAAGCCGTTTTAGGCCGGCGCGGATCAAAGCCGGTCCCGTAATGGCCGCATCCAGCATGTCCAATGGTCTCGTCATCACGATCTCACATTCGTTAAGGCATACATCATAGCGGGCTCACACGGCTCAGGCCGCGCACGACGCTCACTTCGGGTCATAACGCAAACTCATCCATCACCGAGGCCCGCCGCGCGGTCGCCCCAGCCACACTCATGGCTGGCTGCCGTCAGCATCCGGAAGTTCCATCGCATTCAGCACGCCCACCCAATATTAGAAACCCACCTGCTTGGTATAACCGCCATCCACAACCACGTTGGCACCATTCACCCAACTGGCTCTCGGGGAGGCCAGAAACGCCACCACGTCCGCAATTTCGTCTGCTGTGCCCATGCGCTGCAAGGGGTGCTGCAATCGATCGCGCTCGTAGAGTTCTGGCAAACGGTCACGAATATCGTCCCACCGGCCCTGCTCGATCAAGATCGGCCCAGGGGAAACCGTATTGGCGCGGACCCCATCAGGTCCCCAACGCTGCGCCAGTTGCGCGATCAGATTGATGGTGGCCGCTTTACTGGCGCCATAGCTGGGGCTGATCGGTACATCGTGGTGCTCGATCGCCGTGATCGTTGCAATCTGGACAATCGCGGCGGCAGAAGACTGCAGCAGGTAAGGCTTCGCCGCCTCATAAAATAGCGCAGAGCCGAGAATATCGACCTCAAAACTCGCAAGCCAAGGCTTCACGCCTTCTCCCCGCTGTCCACTGGCGCTCGCATTACCCACACAAATATCAATCCCGCCCAACGCATCACCCGCCTGCGCAACCCACCCGGTCACCGCATCCGGCTGCGACATATCGCACAATGCGCCGATCACTTCACCCTTTTGTGACAGCTCAGCGAGGGCCGAATCAAGGTCCGTTTGCTTTCGACAACAAATCGCAACCGCAACCCCCTCCTCTAATAACCGCCGCGCGATGAATAAGCCGATGCCTTTGTGTCCCGCCGAGACGAGGGCTTTTTTACCCGTGAGTTTTAAGTCCATGAATCCGTCCTTTCCAAAAGTTTTAGGGTTCGCCACTGCTTAGGCACCATAGTACGAATCAGCGGCCTTTGCACAAGCCTGCCCGGTTGATCTCTCGCTGACCGATTGGGTAACGCCAAACCAATACCTACCCCAAAATACCAGCGCACTCGGGCTTATCGTATTCAATTCCTGCGGCGCCAAACGCGAAACCCTACGAGGGGCCGCTGGGTCTTATGCCCGTCGTCGGCGGGCTTGCTTCTGGATGAGGCCTAAACCATGACCACCAACGCCCGCAAGGATCCTTTGAACCCGCCCCCGCATCTCAGGCCATCGCCATCCCAGTCGACGTCGCCCGCGGCCCAATGCGCATGATCCAGAAGCTTCCCGAGTAAAAATTCGAAAGAAAACCAAGCACGGGCGTTTTATCCGGGCAAGGCCTCAGATAAACTCGCCGCATGCAACAAGCCCTCACCATTTTACAAGACACCTTTGGCTACGAAGCCTTCCGAGCGCCCCAAGCCGAGGTGATTGACACCCTCGTGCGCGGTGGGGACGCACTGCTGCTCATGTCCACCGGTGGTGGCAAATCGCTGTGCTATCAGATTCCTGCGATGATTCGCCCGGGCTGCGGGATCGTGGTGTCACCGCTCATTGCCCTCATGCAAGATCAGGTGGCAGCGCTGAAACAGCTGGGGATCAAGGCCAGCTTTCTCAACTCCACCCTCACCCAAGATGAAATAACGGCGATTGAGGCATGTCTTCGCCGGGGCGAATTGGACCTGCTCTATGTCGCACCAGAGCGGCTCACCCAGCCGCGAACCCTTGCCTTACTCAAAAGCGTCACCATTAGCCTCTTTGCCATCGATGAGGCGCATTGCGTCTCCCAATGGGGCCATGATTTCCGAGTTGACTACCTCGCGCTCAATCTGTTGCACGAAGAATTCCCGTCGGTTCCGAGAGTGGCCCTCACGGCAACCGCCGACGCCCGAACCCGCCAGGAAATTGTTAAAAACCTCGCGCTGAGTAATGCCGAGGAGTTTGTCGTTGGGTTTGACCGACCCAACATCCAATATCGCATCAACCTTAAAACAAACCCGCGCAACCAACTCCTGCAGTTTCTAAAAACAGAACATGCCAAAGACGCCGGAATCGTGTACTGCCTGTCGCGCAAAAAAACAGAAGACACCGCGGCCTGGCTGCAGCAGCAAGGCTTTAAGGCGCTTGCCTATCACGCTGGCTTACCCGCTGAGACTCGGGCCGAACATCAGCGCCGGTTCCTCGCCGAAGAGGGCGTGATTGTGGTGGCAACCATTGCGTTTGGCATGGGGATCGACAAGCCCGATGTTCGCTTCGTTGCGCACCTGGATCTACCTAAAACCATCGAGGCGTACTATCAGGAGACCGGCCGGGCCGGGCGTGATGGCAACGCAGCCACGGCATGGATGGTTTACGGCTTTCAAGACGTGACCAAATTGCGGCAAATGCTCGATAGTGCCCAAGGGGACGAACAACACAAACGGGTTGAACAGATCAAACTGAACGCCATGCTGGGCTTTTGTGAACTGACAACCTGCCGGCGTCATGCCCTGCTCGCTTACTTTGACGAAGCCGCCGCCGAACAGTGCGGTAATTGCGACACGTGTCTCACGCCCGTTGAAACCTGGGATGGCACCGAAGCCGCCCAAAAAGCCCTCAGCGTCATCTATCGTACCGACCAACGCTTTGGCGTTAGCCATCTGGTGGATGTCCTACTCGGCAAAGCCTCGGATAAAATCAGCCAGTTCGGTCACGACCAGCTGTCCCTATATGGCATCGGCCAAGAACACTCAGCGCAAGCCTGGCAATCGGTATTTCGACAGTTGGTTGCCGCGGGACACGTGGTTGCCGACCCAGAGCGTTTTGGCGGGCTTGCCTTAACGGAAAAATGCCGACCGCTGCTCAAAGGCCAAGACACCATTGCGTTTCGATTAGACCCCGTACAAAAAACCAGCAAAAAGCTCAGTAAAGCGCCACTGCCGGACGACATCGACGTGGGCATTTGGGAAGCCCTGCGGGCGCACCGGCGAGCACTGGCCGAAGTTCAAGGGGTGCCGCCTTATGTCATCTTCCATGACAGCACGTTGCAGGCCATGGCCGAACAGATGCCAAGCTCCCTTGCGGAATTCGGCGCACTGCCCGGCGTGGGCGAGCGCAAACTGGAGAAGTACGGCGACGGCTTCTTGCAGGTTATACGGCAGCTTTAAGCGCCGCTCGCGCCAGTCAAAATAGTTTGAAGCACGGCCCCTGTCGCTGACCAAGACGACAACCCCGGTGGAACTCCAGCAGGCGCCCACAACTCATGACCCGCCGTTGGCCTCCGCAATCACACCCCGAATCTTCCGATGTTTCTCGCGGGACAAATCATAAAAGCTTGCTGCGAGGATCGTGCAGCCAATCAGGATCATGACCCCCGGCCCCATCGCCAGCGCCAAGGTCGTGAGCGACTCGGGGTCAACCGTTTCAACGGTTGCACTGCGTTGAATACCTGCCAAATCGATCACGACCCCAGAGATCACAACCCCAAAGCCGCCAATGGCTTTTGAGGCAAAGGAGGAGGCTGCAAAATAAATCCCTTCACTACGATTGCCATGCATCGCTTCGTGCTGATCGGTAATGTCCGCGATCATGGAGCCAATCATGACCGTGAGCACGCCGATACCCATGCTGCAAATCGCATTGCAGACCATCACCAGATAAAACAATGATGCGTCCCCAGGCTCGGGCGCGAGTCCGGCAAGGCTGAGCATGATCGGCAGGGTATTCCACATCGCATACCAGGCCAGCCCGCCCATCAAGAGCGTCTTCTTCTCCTGAAAGAACCCACCCAAAGGGGTGGCCAGGCCGGCACCCAAAAACATTCCCAGCACCGAGGCGGGAAAACTCAAACCGATCAGCGCCAAGCTGAACTGAAAATACAGCGTCCCAAGATAGATCGACAGCGCCGAGACCATGCCCATGGTCATACCAAACAAGACCGCGGTCGACACCACCGATCGGAACGAGCGCAACCCAAACGCAAGCCCTGCCTCCTGCACCACATTGCGAAAACTAAAGCGGGCGGCCGTTGGGCTTGCTTGGGGCAAGTGGGGAATATGACTGTGGGTGCCGTAAGCCGTGAGCATCACCCCAATAAAAATGATGAGTCCGAATACGATCGCGAAGTTGGGATAGGCGGCAGGATTCAATTGCCCATTCGGATAGTCTGGCGTGGCTTCAAAAAAGATCTGCAAGCCAATCAAGAACACCATCAGCATGCCCACCGATTGCAAAACGGACCGCAAGGACGACAGCTGAGTGCGTTCCTGATAGTCCGTTGAGAGCTCTGCGGTGAGGGAGGTGTGCGGGATGGAATACACGGACTGGGTCGTTCGCGTGAGTACCGAAAACACCACCAGCCAAACAAACACTTCGGGCTCGGACAACCCCGCGGGCGGCGCGAACAACAAATAAAAGCAGAGTCCAAACGGCACGGCGCCGGCATACATGAACGGATGCCGACGGCCCCAGCGATGCCGAAAACCATCTGACCAAGACCCTATTACCGGGTCACTAATCGCGTCCACCAGCAGCGCAATGACAATGGCGACACTTGCCAAAAAGCCCGACAAGCCCAGCACTTGGTTGTAAAAAAACAACAGAAAAAACCCAAAGGAGGTGGACTGCACGCCCTCGGGAATTTGCCCCACGGCAAACATAATGCGCACCCGCCAGGTGAGTACGCCTGCCTCTTGGTTAGCCACGGACATTCCCTCTCCTTGATCTCAAGCGCGCAGGGATTCCCTTGCCGGCCGCCGCTTTGGTTATCGAAGTTCCGCGAAATTGCCATGTGTGACAACACCACACCCAACAACTGCTCGAACCAAGATTCCGCTTACGACACTAGAGCACAACTCTTTGAAATACAAACGCGGGTGTTTTCACCCGGCGCATCTGTTGGTTCAAAGCGCCTCGAAGCGGGCGTTTATCGGCCCCTAATGACCAGGCCCTGCGCTCAACCCGTCCGCACCAATGAGCCCAGATTGACGCGCCAATGATCAAAAGCCCGCGCGACTGGTCCGGATGCCGCGCCGCTAGCACGAGATCAAAGGCCGCCAATGCCCGCAAGTTGTTTCACAGGCAACAGATTGGTGAAGGACCCTTTTAACGCGCTGAAAGCGGTCCTATCGTTGTTGCGCTCGACTATCAATCATCAGCTGATCCAGCTTGGTTTGCGCCACCTTAGGGCGTTTCAAATCGATTGCCTCGATCATCTCGCAGCCATCTCGGATCATGTCACTCACGAGCACCGGGTACTGCCGGCAATCATCTGGCCGGTCCTCATAAATGCTGCAGCCATACTTATTTTGATTCGGCAACGGCTTGAGCCAAGGACAAGCCGTAAGGGCTTCACCGGTTTCAGGGTCCATCCAAATTCGTCCTGCCTGCACAAACCGCGCGATCTCGGGCCGATTGTCCTGCCACCAGCGGATCTCCGCCTGGGTTGCCGACAGCCCGCCATCGCCATAAATCTGGCAGCACTTGCCGCATTGGTTGCAGTCTTTCATTGCACGCGCATCATCCGTTAGAGCCCCGCATCATACCCAAGTTCTGATCAGGCGGGTTTGTTTCTCTCAACCGGCCCGCAACCCAATGAAGAATTGTTTGCGTCTGCCATAGGCGTCATACTGGCCGTATGTCAAAAAATAAAAAAACCTTTGGATCCCTCCGCGATCAGCTCAAAGACGCTGGCCTTGTGACCGCAAAACAAGCCAAAAAGGCGGAGCGCGGCGCCCTGCGCACGGAGCTGCGCATCAAAAAAGGCATTGATGTTGATGCGGTGAAACAAGAGGTTGAAGCGGCCCGAACGCAGAAAATAGAAGCCGACCGGGCGCGCAATGAAGCGCGAAATCATGCCGCCCAACACAAAGCCTTACTGGCCCAGGTTAAGCAACTGATTGCGGCCCACTCACAGCGACAAGCTGGTGAGGTGGCGTACAACTTTACGGACGAGAAGAAAGTCAAGAAGCTCTATGTTTCAGAAGAGAACAAAACCCAGCTCAATCAGGGATACCTCGCCATTGTGAAGGTCGAGGATCGTTATGATCTCGTGCCAGAGGTCGTTGCCCGCAGAATCCAAGCACGCCATGCCGACTCGGTGTTGTATCTGCACGACCGGGCGCTCGACGCGATCGATGAGGACGACCCTTATAAAGACTACCCAATTCCGGATGACCTGGAATGGTAGCCAGCGTTGGTCTTAAAGTCGCCCTGGCTAACCAGCTCTGGGCCACAAGCACTGGTTAACAAGCGCTGGTTAACAAGCGCTCTGTGCCAAACACCATTTCACAATCGCCATCTGACAAACGCGATCGACCAAACGCCCTCTACAAAACGCGATCAGGAATAATTGATCTCACCGGGTCTTATTCGAAGTAAACGCGCACTGTCGACCCCACCTAACCGCCTGCTGGGCCTTCCACATGAAACAGTTTATTGTAAATAACCCAGCGCTCATCAACCTTCAAAAACGACAGCGTATCCAGGAAACGATTGCCAATATAATCGTCTCGGAGCTGCACAACCGCCGTCGCGCCAGCAATCTCCAGTGCGATAATCTCTAAATACGCCGATTCACCCGCGCGCTTTGCCGACGGCTGTGCGCCCACAAAATGCGCAAAATCTAGGACACTCATCTCCGCCAAACCGGTCGGCAAATAGCCTGTTATCTTGGCATTGGGGTGAAAGGCGGCGTGCACCTTGTCGACATCGGATTCAAACATACTGTCGAAATAAACCTGCACGGTTTCTCGTATTTGATCGGCATCATCCATCGGATTTTCTCCCTTAAATGTTCCCTGAATCTATCGTGATCTTATTCTGCTGCGCAACCCGGTTTTGCGCTCGCACGACCCACCATCGCGTTTTTTTTCGTAAAATGCTTGTACGCGACCCAAACTCAATCCAACCTCAATCCAACGGATGATGACTCAGCGAGCCGAAATAATGCCCTATCCATTGACTAAAATTCGCGGCCGGACCGCCGCACTCCTAACCTTCCTGTTGCTATCAGGTTGCCAAGCCATTATCCCCGCACCGGTTGCAGAGCCGAGCCCCATTGAATCGATTGCGGATGCCTACGTTGACGCCCTGCTCGAGCGCTATCCCAGCATGGCGACGGCTTACGATTTGCCCGGCTGGCGCCACGACCGGTTGTTCGATAATTCCCAAGCGAGCCTGAAACGCTGGCACGACCAAGAGGATGCCTTTCTCGATGCAGTGCGGGCGCTGCCAGCACCAAGCGCCATTGGCGCTCGAGACTGGATCACCTATGGCTTTTTGATCGAGGCGCTGTCGTCCAGCCAAAGCACTCGCATCTGCCAAAAAGCGCTCTGGGAAACCAGCACAACCACCGCTTGGTACACTGGCCTGCCCTTTATTTTCGACATCCAACCAATTGCCACTGAAACCGAGCGCTTGGATGCGCTCACGCGCCTCAGCGCGGTCGCCGGCTACATCGAAACTGAAATCGAGAATTTAAGAGCCGGCCTTGCCCAAGGTTACGCCTCGCCCCGCCTCACCGTCGTTGCGGTTCCCGACCAAGTCAGAGCCCTTCTGCAGCCCGACAACCCCTTTTTGAACCTCGGCAAACGCTCTGACGATCCTTTGTTTCAAGAAGCCGTGCAGCGCACGTACGATCAATCGATTCAGCCAGCGCTCAACCTGTTTGCCGATTTTATTGAAACCGAATACCTGCCCAACGCCCGGACAGCACTTGCCATCAGCAACAACCCCAATGGCGCGCAGTGCTATACCGCTTTGGTGCGCGCGTTCTCAACCCTATCCGTCACCCCAACTGAGATTCACCGCGCGGGTCTAGCTGAAATGGCCAGCATCCAAGCTGAGATGCGGGACATCATCGATACCCATTTTGAGGGCGAAGCCACGGCAACGTTTTTAAGGCGCATCAATCGGGATCCGGCGTTTACGTTCGAGACAGAACAGGCCGTTCTCGACTTTTCAATTGCAGCTTTGGCCCGCGCGCAGCCTAAAATGGCGTCGGTATTCGATTTACTGCCTAAAGCAGACGTTCTCATTAAACCCTATCCAGACTTCGCCGCCAGTGGCAGCGGTGAATACCATTCCTCATCAGAAGATGGCGCGCGGCCGGGGATCTATTACATCGCTGTCAGCGAGCCCCAGTTGCGCACCCAAGCGACGCAGCAATCAACCCTCTATCATGAAACCTATCCGGGGCATCATCTGCAAGGCGCTATTGCCCTGGAGTTAGGCGACGCAGTCCACCCCATTGCCCGGTACTTGGGCAACGCGGGCTACGGGGAAGGCTGGGCGCTGTACGCCGAACGATTGGCCGATGAACTGGACCTCTATGACCGCCCCCTCGACCGCATCGGGTTATTGTCCGATCAGGGCGCAAGAGCCGCCCGTCTTGTGATCGACACGGGCATTCACACCCTCGGCTGGGATCGAGACCAAGCGGTTGACTACATGCTGAACCATTGCGGCTGGTCTCGCTTTGATATCGAAAACGAAATCAATCGCTACATCTCCTGGCCGGGTCAAGCCAATGCCTACATGCTCGGCATGCTCGAACTCAAACGCCTCAGAGCGCTAGCGGAAGATCAACTGGGCGACGGATTCGATCTCAAGACCTTTCATCGGCGCGTCTTAGAAAATGGCAGTGTGACGTTGCCCATGGTGCAAGCGACCATCCTAGATTGGATTACAACTCAAAAAGCTTTGGATTAGGACCCAGCCCAGCACGAGTGGCGAACTTCGGTGCAGCAAGCCTTGCCCCCGGCCCGAGCGTTGGAACAAATGATACGAGCCCGTCTCGGTCAGTCGGGGCTGTCGGTTGTGCGAGGTTTTTGCAGACAGCCTCAGCGGCAAA
>ERZ887942.2771-NODE-2771-length-10627-cov-5.920072_pt1 | contig 10627 bp, 7 predicted proteins | sample MGYA00521099_ERZ887942 | MGnify/ENA primary metagenome ERZ887942 (study PRJEB32303, sample SAMEA104408605) | aquatic metagenome | biome: Brackish water; feature: Pelagic; material: water | place: Baltic Sea | collected 2014-06-07T06:48:00 | depth 16,251 m ... | reverse complement strand
CGCTCCGGTGAAGTACCACCTGCTGCCGGAGGCATTCGGGTGCACCGACTGGCTGACCGCCAAGGTCTCCACCGTCGCCGAACTCGACAAGGCGCTGGCCGACATCGAGTCCCACGACGGCGCGGTCTACGTCGAGGTGCTGATCCCCAACGAAGAGAGCCAACCGCTGCCCGAGGACGTGATCGACCGGGCCTACAAGCTGCGGACGCCGCGATGAAGGCCGCATGCACGCTGGCCGCGCACTGGTGCCGTTTGGTGTAAGCCGCGTGATGGCAATGGATGTGGGATTAGGATCCCGTCATTCGGGCGCACTCAGGTGCCCTCCATCACGCAGAGGGAAAGGACCCGCTCGTGTCGGCCCACAGCACCCCATTCGATGTCGTCATCAACAACGGGCGGGTGATGGATCCGGAAACGGGGCTCGACGCTTGTCGTAACGTCGGCATCAAAGACGGCAAGATCGCCGCTGTTACCGATCAGCCGATCAGCGGCATCGACACTATCGACGCGACGGGGCATGTGGTGGCGCCCGGCTTCATCGACGGGCATTGCCACGGCGCCAACGACGCCTTCGCCGTCAAGTGCGGCATCCGCGACGGCAAGACGACGCAGTTGGACCTGGAGTTGGGTGCCTGGCCGGTCGACGGATGGTATGACCGCTGGGAGGGACGCGCCCAGTCCAACTACGGAGCGTCGGTCGGTCACCTCGGGATTCGCGATGACGTGTTCAGCGGCATCGCCTACAGGACCGGCAACATGTTCCTGGAGGCGTGGAAGTCGAAGAACCAATGGTCGGTCCACCAAGCCTCTCCCGCGCAACTCGATCAGATCCTGGGCAAGGTCGAGCAGGGCCTCAAGCAGGGCGCCCTGGGTGTCGGCACGCCTGCCGGATACGCGACGACCGGGCTGACGTCCTACGAACTGAATCAGGTGTGGCGGTTGGCTGGCGAGTACCGTCTGTTCGCCACCATCCACGGGCGTTTCTCGAGCCAGGCACTGCCGACCGAGGGCATCCTCGGGGTGCTGGAGGCCATCGCCAGTGCCTCCATGTTCGGGGCGGGACTGCTGGTGCACCACTTCCATGCCCAGGTCCTCAGCGCGGTCAGCGACGTCGCCACGATGGTGGACCAGGCCCGCGCCAACGGTCTGAAGGTGCTGCTTGAGGTCTACCCCTACACCTACGGTTCCTCGATTCTGCAGGCCGACTATCTGCGCCCGCAGAACTACTCCACCGAGATGGGCCATACCTACGGCGACATCACGTTGGTCCAAACCATGCAGCCGCTCACCAAGGAAACCTACGAGGCGGGCCTCAAGGACAACCCGATGGCGACCATCCTGTTCGAGCACTGCACCGAGGCGCAGATGGTGACCGCGCTGGGGTGGCCCGGCGTCTGCCTGGGCAGCGACGGGGTGCCCTACTGCGACGCGCAGGCCAGCCGCGATGCGGAAGGGGCCACGACCGTGCCCTACGACTATCCCGACGAGAAGGCGCTCGGCCACCCCCGGGGCGCCGGGACCTACGCCAAGGCATTCCGCTACGCCCGCGAGCAGAAGCTCATGCCGCTGATGACCGCCGTGGCCAAGAGCAGCTACCTGCTGGCCAAGTTCCTGCAGGACTGCGGTGTTGCGCAGATGGCGTTCAAGGGCCGCATCCAAGTGGGCGCCGACGCCGACATCACGATCTTCGATCCCGACACCATCACCGACAACGCGACCCGTGAGCACGGTGCCCTGCCGTCCTCGGGTATTCCGTTCGTCATCGTCAACGGCGTTGCCGTAGTGCGCAATTCAGAGATCGTCGAGGGTGTCTTCCCGGGCAGGCCGATACGTCGACCGCTCACCGCAGAGAACTGAGGCCGGTGTCCGGGCCATCGGAACCGGTTCCCGTCACCATCATCGGAGGGTTCCTCGGCGCCGGCAAGACCACGCTGCTCAATCACATCCTCACCGAGAGCCACGGCCGCCGGGCCGCCGTGGTGGTCAACGACTTCGGTGCGATCAACATCGACGCCGCCCTGGTCGTGGGCGTCGACGGCGACACGATCAGTCTCGCCAACGGGTGTGTCTGCTGCAGCATGCGCGACGATCTGGTGGGCGCCTGCCTGGCACTGCTGCAACGACCCGAGCGACCCGACCACCTGATCGTCGAAACCAGCGGAGTGTCGGACCCGGTCGCGATCGCCAACACCTTCCTCTCGCCGCAACTGCACCAGTTCCTGGAGCTCGACGCCATCCTCTGTGTCGTCGACAGCGAGCAGTTCCCCGAACTCCCCGGCGACCAAACGGCTCTGGCCCACACTCAGGTCGCTGCGGCCGACATCGTTGTCCTGAACAAAGTCGACCTGGTCGATACCACCGGCCTTGCACAGCTGAGGACTCTGATCGCCGCGATTTCCCCGGGCGCGCGGATGATCGACGCGCAGCACGGACGGGTTCCGGCCGAACTGATCCTGGCGACACGCCGCAACGGCGGCGCAGGCACACCGCCGATGAGATCGCCGAAACAGACAGAGCAGCAGGGGCATCGCGGATTGACCACGTGGCACTGGACCTGCGAGCACCCACTGTCGCTGCCCAAACTGCGGGCAGCCTTCGAACACCTACCGGACGGGGTCTATCGCGCCAAAGGTGTTGTCTACCTTGAGGAACTGCCGGACTACCGGATCGTTCTGCAGAAGGTCGGCAAGCGCTCAAGCCTGCGAGACGCCGGGCGCTGGGGAACACAGACCCCCCGCACCGAACTCGTCATGATCGGAGTCGCCGACGACATGAACACCGATGCGCTCACGGCGGCATGCGAGAGCTGCGTTCGCCACGCCGACGAGCCGATGTCGCCGACCCGGCTAGTGATCAACCACATCGCCGGCGGGTAGATCGTGAGGCGGGGGGCGCCCGCGGCTACGCCGAGCCTTTGGCCAGCCGGTCGGTCGCGTCGCCCATCACGGTCACCCCAAACCGTTCAGATGCAACCGCTCGTCTCAAATTCGTTGAATAAATGCATTGGCGTATGCAACCGGCACTGAGATTATGCAATCAACTTTGAGAACCTACAAGAGCAGTGTAGGTTCTCAAACTCCGTTTCATATCGCGGTCTTGTGACCTGCGTATCTTCGTTTTGTCTCAGCCCGTTTCATTTCCGGTTTGTCTCACAGATCGTTTCATTTCCTAGCCCCGTGACAATCGACGGGTCGATCGCGTCACCCTGGTTAGCCGAGTTACGTCTAGCCACTGCGCGGAAGTTGTTTACCGACAGGCGGGCTGGAGGAATCAGTCACACGACGCGGAGGCCGTCGAGTACGTCGGTGACAAGCTTCTCGTCACCGCTCAACCGCAATTCGCAATCCCGCCAAAGCTTCCGGTGTGTTCCCCATGCCGGGAAGTCGGCGGCGGCACCCGTCACTGTTCCCGCAACCGCGCGTCCCTGGTCAGGTTCGGGCACTGGTGCCCGCGTCGCTGTCCGCCGTGGTCGTCGGATACGCGTTGGTGAACCGTGGTGAACCGTGGTGACGTGAATGTGTGGATCGCGGCGTGGCTAATCAACTATGCGGCCTTCCTTGGAACCGCGATCGCGTTCGTGATGCAGTGGCGGCGCCGAGTCCGGGCTCTGTTGCCCCGCCGGTGAGCAGTTACCGTTGTTTAAGCCGTTGCTCGGAATGACCGCCCGAGAACGTAGTTGAATTCCCCGTTGCGTTATGACCGCAAGGCCGGACACACTGCAAGGAAGGTGCCACAGTCTGCGACCGGCAAAGGCCGATCTACTGTCAGCCCTGAGCGAGCCTCTGTCACTGCCGCGTGCCCGGATTAGCAGCAAAGGCCCTATCTGCGGTGGCGATGGTGGGGCCGGCGGCCTGGACGGTCGTGGCGGGGACGGCGGAGACGCCTTAGCCGACGGCGTCAGCTGGAGGGGCCGATCTTGACGTGCTGCGACAACTGTAGGTTCCGTTTTTCGATGGCGAACGTATACCGCGGTGAGCTGGCACGTTCTGTGTTTTTCCGCTTTGCTTGGCGCGCGGGGTTTTCCGCTTTTCGCGGCTAATACGAGAACCGTACGGTTGTCCAGGTCGGATAGCCGAGGCAGAGCGGTCATCGCTGCCCTTGCTCGCCCAGCGCGGGCGCTACCACAGGGACGCAGCCGTGGGCGGCTCACTCTGCTTTTGGTATCGACTCATCTCAGCTGTTGGGTCAGCCAGGCCATGGCGTCACCAATGCAACTCTGCGGCAGCGAGAAGTGGTCGTCATTGGGGTAGTCGCGGCTCTCGATCGTGCCGCCGAGGGCCCTGACGGCTTCGACGTAGGCGGTCTGCCAACTCACCGGGATCATCGTCCCGCCGTCGAAGGTGTCGATGCACACCAGCACCGGAGCCACCGGTTTTCGGGTGGCCGCCGATCCCGAGTTGATCGCGGCAACCCAAGCGTCCCAATTGGCCGGCTGGGGTTTGAGTACCGCGCCCTTGAGGCGGAACAGACGCCCGAGCGTGTCGTTGAGGTGATGGACCGGTTGGTTGTTCCACGCCTTCTCGATGATCTCCACACCCAACGGGGTGAAGACGTCGGACAGTTTCAGCGTCGAGGGGTTCGCCGCCTGGTGGGCAGCCAGGATCATGACGAGGTGCGAGTCCGGAGGTATCGAGGAGTCGTTCAACGCGGCCGTTAGGCCGACCGGATTCTGCAGCGCGATCTTGCTCACCCCGAGTGACATCGGCACGGAGCCGATCAGGTTGAGGTCGCCGTAGTCGTCAGCATCGAGTTCGGCGACCGCCGCCGCGGCACCGCCTCCCTGTGACCAGCCGATGCAGCCCAGCGCCGTTCCCGCGCCGGCGTCGAGTTGTCGTACGGCGTGGGCGATGTTGACCGCGTCGCGGGCGTTGGTGCGGTTGACGGTGTACTGGTGCATGCCTTCAGTACCCAGGCCCTGGTAGTCGGTGGCGCAGACCACCCACCCGGCGTCGATGAAGCCCTGCACACCGGGAACCCCGTAGTCGATCTGCCGGGTGGCCTCCGGGCTTAAGTACAGGGTCAGTTCGCGGGCCGGGTCGGGCTGGGCTGACGGGCAGGCCGCGTCGCCCAGGCCGGTGGTGCCGTGGCACCACGTCATGATCGGTCGGTCCTCGCCGTCGGCTGCCGGAGCGATCACCAGTCCGGTGGCCTCGTGGGCGACGCCGTTGACGTCGCGGGAGACGTATCGGACGCGCCAGGCCTTCGCGCCGGCGATCTGGGTCGCCAGAGGTACGTGGCCTATCAGTTTTCCAGGTTCAGTCACAGCGCCGAAATTACCGTCCGGTGGGCCGTCGTGCGGCCGAAAATGATCGCGCGTCGGACGACCGAGGTTGTCGAGCTGACCACGGCATGCAGGGCTATCGGTTGCAGCGGCGGCGTTCGTGTAGATCGCTTGACGAAACGCACTTGGCGATCCCGATCGTCGAGCGCGTAGTCGGCCTACGCCGTGATGGACGTTCCTATCGCCGCCCAGGCGCAGCAGCAGCGACGCGCCATCGCCGCTAGGAACACAGCCTATTGACCGGCCGCGACACCCGCACAGAGAAGAAGCGTCAGGAATTCGATCGACGACGACGGGAGTCTCGTCCCCGAGTGCGAGTGCAGCACCCTGAGCAGCGTCCGTCGACGAAAGGGTTGAGGGCCTACCACTTTCCGGCGGATCCGCCATCCTTCCGCCACCCAAAGCGGAATTCCGCCATCGAAAAGCGGAACCTACAACGCCAGCACGGCGTGCTGATGCCCATCACCGCCGTGCGCGACGACGACGGCCGCATCATGGTGCGCGACGGCCAACGCCGCACCCTGGCCTCGCAGAAGGCCGGCCTGGACACCGTCCCGGTCTACGTCCTGCCCAGCGCCGCCGCGACCTTCCGCGAGTTCGAGGTCGAGCGCATCGTGCAGCAGATCGTGTGCAACGACCAGAAAGCCGACCTGACCGACGCGCAACGCGCACGCGGCATCCAGACCATGCTCGACGCCGGGGTGTCGGTCGCCAAGGTCGCCAAGTTGATCTCCACCAAGAAGGCGGTCGTGGTGGCCGCTGAGACCGCCGCGAAATCGACCGAGGCGATGGAGGCCCTCGCAGACGGCCAATTGACGTTGGAGCAGGCCGCGGCGGTCGCGGAGTTCTCCGACGATCCGGAGACCATCGCCGCGCTCATCGACGCCCCGGCGAACCGCTTCGAGCACCTGCTGTCGCAGAAGCGCAAGCAGCGCGAGGCCGACGCGGCGTATGCGGTGGTCGTCGCCGAGCTGCAGGCCCAGGGCGTCACCGTGCTGGAGGATCAGCCGAACTGGCGCGACCTGGGCTGCGTGGGCCTGCGCTACCTGACCACCGCCGACGGCGGGGAGGTCACCGAGGACATGGTCGTCCCCGGGCCGCTGTGGGCGGCGATGCTGTGCGAGGACACCGTCTACGTCGACGCCACCGACGGCACCACCCGCGTTGACGACGACGACCTCGACTACGAAACTCGCTGGCATCGCGACCGCGAGGCCGAGGACGGGCTGCGCCACTACGACTCGGTGGTCGAGAAGACCGTGGTCGAGCCGGACTGGTACTGCCTGGACTACGCGGCAGCCGGGTTCGGGCTGGCGGTCTCGCTGCGCAACGTCGCGGCGTCGGTCGGCGGTTTCGCCTCCCCCGCCGCCGCCGCCGGCAGTGCGGGCCGGGATGTCATCGACGCCGAGGCCCAGGCCGAGGCCGAGCGGCGTTCCCGCCGCCAGGTGATCGCCCTCAACCGCCTCGGGGATGCGGCGATCCCGGTGCGCCGCAGCTGGATCCGCACCAACCTGCTGGGCCGCAAGACCCTGCCCAAGGGTGCGGGAGTGTTCCTCACCAAGGCGCTGCTCTCGGACGCACACCTGATCACCGACTACCGGGTGGCCGAGGTCGCCGCCGAACTGCTCGGCCTGTCCGGTGCCGGTGACCGCCAGGACGGTCGCGGCGCGATCGACAAGCACCTCGACGGCCTCGGCTCCACCGGCGACGGGCGTGCCCAGGTCGTGGCCCTGGGTCTGGTCCTGGGAGGACTGGAAGGGCGCTGCGGCAAAGATGCCTGGCGCGCAGGTGGTTCCACACCGTGGAGCCACGGCATCAGCCACGCCGCCTACCTGACGTTCCTGGAGGGAAACGGCTACACGTTCTCCGACATCGAGCAGGTGATCGTCGGTGGCAAGACTTCTGAAGGGGTGTATTCGGAAAACTGCACGTAGAGCGGTCTGGCGCTGTGGGGTGCAAAGCACCCCACAGCGTTGTCGATTGATGGAGCGTGCAGTTGATCGGCATTGAACTCGGATCTTATGGGCGTAACGGTCACGTCGAACGGGTGCGCACTTTGCGCACGAACACCCACCGGACCCTACCCGCTTAGTAAGCCAAAACGCTCCGCCCGACAACCAAAAGCACAGGTCAGAGCGATTCCGATTCCGAAATTCCGCGGAGGTGTCCTAAGTCAGGATGAGCGAGATATGTTGCCTTGCTAAGAGTTTCGTACCGGCGGCGGGCGCCATCTTCCTTCGAGCACCTCTCGGCGCGGTGCGTACAGTCGCATGGTCACACCCAGTGTTCCAGATGGGGCGGGCAGCCAGTTTGCCTGCTTGTCCGGGGTTGGGCTGGTGTGTTGCAGGTACAAGTCCAGCGATCCGTCTGCGTTGTAGTGCAACGTGTCTCGATCCCCGATGGCGAAACGATTGATCTCGTTGGCCACCGGATAGCCCTCAGCGTCGTACATCGTCACCGACCAGAAAGCGTCGACGGGGGGAAGCTTGTCGGCGTCGAAGTGGATGACGTAGTCGTTCTCTCCGGACGGTGATTGTCCATTGGCGTCGGTGACCAGCAGCGGGTAGACGGCATCTTCCGCGGGGTTTGCGCCTAAGCCGACAAGGGTGACGGCCGCGCGCCGCAGGTAGGAGTTGCCGTAGACGCCGATGCCCTCGATGAGACTCAACCAGCCGTCGATATTGGCGCCCAGTGTGGGCACGCTTGAGGGGATCGCCGCGAGTGCGTCCCGGTAGCCGGCGTCGATCGCGGAGAGCTGCTCGGCGGAGAACCGATGTGCGTCAAACGGCTTGCCCGCCTCGATGCCCAGCTTCGCCAGTCGTGCCAACATCGAGAAGTCCGTCGGGTGCGGGAGATTGATGGTCAGCAGCTCGGCGGCATAGGTGAGGTATTCCACGGCGTCCATCGCGTTGACCTTGCGCAGCGGCTCGGTCGTCACGTCGTAGTTGTCGTCTGTGATGAAAGGGACAGGGGCAGGCCCGGCCGCGGTGAGGGTGTAACCGTCCTGGACGTCGTGGACCGCGTGATAGTCGTCGGGCCCGTTGGTTTGGGTGCGGCCGATGATCCAGACATGGGGTGTCGGTGCGTTGATCACCGAGATGTCGCTGGGCAGCGGTCCGGCCTGACCGGGGCCGACGATCAGGTACTTCTGCGCACCGGTTCCCGACGTGCGCTTGCCGGGGCTGGCGAAGACGTCGGTCCACATGTCGAGCATCTCCAACATGAAATACCGGTCATCGGCGTCGGGAACATCCATGATCACCGGTCCGCCGGTGAGGTCCAGCCATGCCAGGGAGTAGAGGGTGTCGAAATTCGGGCGAACCACTGCGCGGAAATCTGCGGTCGGATATTCGCGAATGTGGTGGAACTGGTTGGGGGGTCCAGAACCGGGCCCTGTCCGGTTGATGGTCTGGAGACGGGTGATATCCATCGTCACCAGGGGATAGAAATAGATGGCGGCTTCATAGCTGAGCGTCCGCAGGTCGCCCTCGACCCGATGTGTCTCGGTCATCGTTCTCACCAATCCTTCTCGTCGAGTGACTTCGTTGATGATGACAGGCCGCCCGGTTCCGCCGGGTCATCATCCGGGGACACGACGCCCGTGCGCGTCATCGTCCCTAGGAAACGATACGCAAAATGCGACAAACCCAGATGAAACGAAGTGAGACAAACAGAAGAGACGCAGTTCAGAAGACCGCGATATGAACCTGAATGGTTACGTCCCAGGTTCGGTGTAAACGAGCTCGGGGCGGGTTCCTGATTGGCGATGTTAGGCGACGGCGCCGACGTGGTTGGGTCGTGGGTTGGTGGGAGGCCAGTCGGCGGGTCGAATTGTTCGGGGTGTTCGACCGGTTGTTCTTGAACCCCCGCCGATGCGCTCGGTCATCGGCTACGTTCCTCGGGTGAGCACCGTGATGTCCGACCTCACCGAACTGATTCCCCTGGGCATGGTCATCGCCATCTCGCCGTTGTCGATCATCCCAGGGATCCTGGTGCTGCACACCCCGCGTCCGCGGCCCACCGGCGTCGCCTTCCTGATCGGCTGGGTGCTGGGCATCGCCGTCATCACCGGAGCGTTCGTCGCCGGTTCGGAGATCGCCAACGGCAGCCTGGACAACTCGCCCTCATGGGCGCCGTACGTGCGCATCGTCCTGGGTATCGCCCTGATCGCCTTCGGCATCTACCGGTGGCTGGGACGCTATCGCTCGGCGCACCAACCCAAGTGGATGACGGCGATGGGTTCGATGGGACCCGCTCGTGCATTCCTGACCGCGATCGTGCTGACCGTGGCCAACGTCAAGGTGTTCGCCATGTGCGCGGCGGCGGGCGTGGCCATCGGCACCGCGGCCCTGGGCAGCACCGGCGCCTGGCAGGCGGTGCTGATCTTCACCGCCCTGGCAGCCTCCACGGTGGCCATTCCGGTGCTGGGGTACTTTCTCGTCGGCGATCGACTCGACGCCCCCCTGGAACGGGTGAAGGTCTGGATGGAACGTAACCACGCCACTCTGGTCGGCGGGATTCTGCTGGTGATCGGTACCGCGTTGATTTACAAGGGAATTCACGCGCTCTAGGGCGGCCCTAGAATCGAACCTCGTGGGCCTGGAAGACCGCGGGTCGCTGCGGGTGGTGCAGTCCGCACTGGAGGGTCCACGCTCCGAGGAACTCATCCGGCACTTCTACGACACCTGGTTCACCCGCGATCCCTCGGTCGGCGCGCACTTCCCGCCGGATCTGACCCATCAGCGCGCCGCGTTCACCTACGCCCTGCGGTGGCTGTTCGGTGAATTCATCGCCCAGCGTTCCGCAGAGCCAGCGGCGTTCTTTCCGGAGTCGATCCAGTTCTGGCTAGCACCGCCGCATTCGCCACCCTCGCCGCCGGTTACGTCGCCCGACCGATCGGCGGAATTGTGTTCGGGCACTTCGGCGACCGGATCGGTCGTAAGCGAATGCTCATCATCGCGATGGCGTTGATGGGGATGAGGTGAGCCCCTCCTAGTGGTCCAGTTGTTGTGCGACTCTGTTGCCCGGATGGTCGGGCAGGAAGAATCGGCAACGACATGACTTCAAAGAAGCGCCGGCGGCATACGCCGGACCAGATCATCCGCAAGATCGCTGAGGGCAACAAGCTGCTGGCCTCGGGTCAGGAACTTGATGCGGTGTGTCGGCACTTGGAGGTCGCCGAGTCGACCTGGCATCGCTGGCTGGCCCAGTACGGCGGGATGAAGGCCAGCGACGCTAAACGGCTCAAGGAGCTTGAGGCCGAGAACGCCCGGCTCAAGAAGTTGGTCGCTAACCAGGCTCTTGACATCGACATGCTCAAGGAGATCGCGGGGGGAAACTACTGAC
>ERZ887942.2769-NODE-2769-length-10631-cov-5.546899_pt1 | contig 10631 bp, 6 predicted proteins | sample MGYA00521099_ERZ887942 | MGnify/ENA primary metagenome ERZ887942 (study PRJEB32303, sample SAMEA104408605) | aquatic metagenome | biome: Brackish water; feature: Pelagic; material: water | place: Baltic Sea | collected 2014-06-07T06:48:00 | depth 16,251 m ... | reverse complement strand
GTCGTCGTCGTCGTCGTCGTCGTCGTCGTCGTCGTCGTCGTCGTCGTCGTCGTAGATACCGTGGTAGTCATCATCCTCGTCATCACCGTTCCACGAGGAGGACGCGTCAGACGATCGCTGCTCGGCAGGATCCTGAAGAAGCGAAATCCCCGCGTCGGTTCCGGGTTCCTCCGGATCGCGGCCTGGCAAGGTGGATGTAAGATCGTCGTTGGCGAGGAACGTAGTCATCGAGCGGGTCCTTCAGGTACGAGATTGGTGCTTCCTATCGGTTCCGAATGGCCAATGATTCGGAGCCGCCCACGGCTGTCGGGTGAGTTTTATGCCCGAATCTAGCCTGCTCGTCAAGGTCCCTCGAGAATTCCTTCGTCAGCGGCCCGGAGCGGCACCGCATTGACTTCCTGATCCGAACCCAGCAACAACCATCCATCGATGGCTCTTCCTTGCTGATATCGGATCGTCGTGGGCTCAATTTCGAATGGCTGACCAAGGATTCGGAGGCCTGTGCTTGGATCGAGCGTGAAGAACCGAAATGTGTATCGCCCCCTCCCAGGTCGCTGGGAGATCAGCCTGAGACCTCCACTGGCGGGAAGGGCTGACCAATCCGTCCGGTTCGAGTCCGCGATCCGATCCGCTCCGAGAAACCGCCCTGAGGCGTCGTAGAGTAGGACACGGTCGCGATACAGCAGGTATCGCCAATCGCCATCGGCGAAAATTCTGGCTGGCCCCCCCGGAATCCAGTCGGGGTTGCTTGGAAGTCGCCAACGCTCCTGGTCGATCGCACCGAGCTCCGAATTGAAGACCAACGGGATTCCACGATCATCGAAGACCACCAGCCGATCGTCCTCGAAACGCCCAAGCGAAACACCGAGAAGTCGAGCGTCTGATCGTGTCCACCGGCGTGACGCATTTAGGATCCCCTCGACCGGATCAAGCATGGTGACGGATCGAGTGGTGCCGACCGCCAACCTTCCAACATCATCGGCCGCAAGCCAGCGAACGTCACCACCAGGAACATCCGCCTCAAACACGGTCCCCCCAGTCACCGGATCGATGCTGACGACTCCCCCCGTCGACCCTCCATCTGGCGCTGCGGAGGCGCCGTAGAGGTGCAGCAGCCCGTTCGCCCGCTCCACCCCGTAGACCCGATCAAGCAGTCCGCTTCGAGTCCATCTGGTCGTTCGACCATCGGTGCCATCCACCTTCACCGCACTCCCGTCCCGGCGAACCAAGACGATCCCATCGTCGACGGGGATCGGAAGAATCTCATAGTCCAGGAACGGCCTGCTGTCAGGAAGAAAGCCCGCTGAGCCGAGGGCCATTCGATCCTGAGCGGGAAGCAACGAGGTCGCCCGCGGCGTCGCCCAGAGGATCTTGCCGGTCTTTGGATCGAGGGCGGTCAACTGAGGATCCCGCAGATCAGGGCCTTCCCAGAGAAGGAGCATCGGAGCGTATCGAAGGATCTCCAGGCCATTTCCCGCCAAGGGGATTTGCCAGATCGCCTCGAGGTTCGTCCCTTCCCGGAACACCAACATCTTCCCATCGTTCTCGATGAGGTGAACACCATCCACGGGGGCTTCCCGAGCAGCGGTCGGGCTTTCCGGCGCCAGCGTCCCGGAGATAGACCGCATGTTCAATGGCACGCCCTCAAGCAACGGCCGACGAATCGTCAGATCCGATACTTCGACCCATCCATCTACCACCGAGTCAACTGGCCCCACGTCGCTCACGCCGGCAACTCGTTGGAAGGCCTGCCGCATTGATCTCCTTCCAGATTCCGAAGCAATCGAGGCTCCGAATTCCAGAATCGTCGCTCGCTCCGGATCGTCGGAATCGAGATCGCGGGCGACCAACCAGGCGACCTCCATGGCGTCGAGTGGAGATCCCTCGTCCCGCAGAATCTCAATTGCCCGGCGACCAGCTTGAATGGCCGCCGGAGCGCCAGGATGTTGCCGAATGACGGAAACAAACACATCTGCGGTCGCACGATCCGCCAAGGCCTGTTCCACCGATGCCTCAGCGCGACGATCCAGAAGGGCTCGAATGTCCGGATTGATCGTCGCCAGTCTGGCAATTCGCGTTCGGGCCATGCCACCCGCGGTGGCCACGAGGTCTTCGGAAACCGGGATCTCCACGTCGGCGAGCCTCGCGTCTTCGAGGACGGTCAACCAAGCTGCGATCGCATCTTCGAGTCGTCCTTGCCTGGACATCCAGTCGCCGACGGTTAGTTCCCGGCGAACCCGATCGCTGGGTGTGACCGCGACCACACTGGCCAAGGTGAGCAGGATCTCCCCCTCCTTCGAGTCGACGGTGGTGGCGATGGACTCCAGGATTCGGTCGAGAAGTTCGCTTCGAAGGGCCGGATCGTCCTGCCGCGCCAATCCTCCCGAGGCGGCCTCCGCGGCCTCGATGACGAGTTCACGGTCATCGAGACCTTGAGCGAGTTCGAGCAGCGCGAGCGCTTGCACCACCGAGTCGGGTGATTGTCGGACTCGGGCCCGCAACGTTGCGATGGCGTCCTCGATCGGCATGTACGCGACCAGGCGATCATCTCCCGCCGCAAAGAGCCCGGTCGACGTTGCGGCCGGGTTCCCGCCACCAGGAATTGAAATGCGTCGAACCAGTTGACCGGTGAGGCCATCAAGAACTACCAGGCTGTCCTGAAACGGGACCAGAAGCGCATCGCCGACGACCGTGATTCGACCCCGAATCTCCGACGTCGTGGATGAGGCCGTCAAGTCTCGGGCGTCCGCGACGGACCTCGCCAACGTCCACACCGGCTCAGCGTCGACCGATTCGACATCAATGGCCACCACATCGGTCCCAATCGCAAGCAAGAGATCTCGGCCTCGACGCGGATCAGGAAACGCCAGCAGATATCGAACTGCCCCGGCGACGGTTCCGGCTCCCACCGGTCGCCGAATCAACTCTTCGCCGGTCTCCGGATCGAGCAGTACCCAGTTGAGACCGGAAGGATCGAGGGTCGCGATGCCCGCCTCGAGCACCACTGGGCCGGCAATTTCCCACGGTCGCGCTGCAATCCTGGGGGCCCTCAACGGCACCGTCCCCCGGCGGAGCCAGCGAACCTGCCCGGTGCGACCATCGAGCCTCGCCGACGCGCCGGCGGCCGAAGCGATGATGATGTCGCCTTCAAGTTCCGCAAAACGAGCGAAGGTCCTCGCCCCGCCCATCCGAATGCCTCCGCTTGATGCAATGGATCGAAGCCAACGGAACGCCCCGGTTGCCCGATCGAGACCCAAGGCGAATTCAATGGTCTCAAGGCGAGTGTTTGATTTTCTGATTGGGAGGGCGACGACGTCATCGACCACCAGAGGCGGCCCGGAGACGAATGCCCCATCGAGTAGATCCTTACTACCGACTCGATCCAAACGAACCCGCCAACGTTCGAGTCCGGTCACCGGATCGAATCGGAGAATCTCGCCGGTACCCTCCCGGCCTCCACCGAAAGCGTGCCCAACCACGGTGTACGCGTCGCCATCAGCGATGACGATCTCGCCGAGATCGCCCGGCGTTCCGCTCGGTCGCATGCCGCGGGAAATCCCGAAGTCCCGATACCAACGCATTCGCCCGGTGAAGCGATCGAACCCTCGAAGCAGAAACCCCTCGTTGACCAGTACCAGATCACCGACCAAGGTCGGAACCGTGGTCATGCTCGATGCGAGATCACGGGCTCTGTCGGCGTTGGATTTCGAGAACGCCTGGCCATCGACCGAGTCGAAGTACCGCCGCCGAAAGAGCGTGTCCGGGAGCGATTCCTCCCAGATCTTTGCCCAGTCGGCATCTCGAATCGATGCGAGTTCACCGATCTCGGAGATGTTTCGATCCGTTTCGGCGAGACGCTTGGCCTCCATCTGCCGCAGTCGATCCGCCGTGTCCTGATCGAATCGAGCAAGCTCTTCGATCGCGTTCTGGGAGATCTTGCGAAACTCCTCGCTGCTTCGCGGCAGGCTCGCCATCGCCGCGGCGTCAATTCCAGCGAGCCCTCGCAGGATGAGGACTCGGTTTCGGAGACTTGACGCGCCAGGCCATGTTTCCAGTTCGTCCAGAAGTCTCAGTGCACCCGCAGCGCGTCCAGATTCGATCGCCCGCTGCGCAAGGCGGAGTCCCGCTTCAAGGCCCGCGTCAGTCAGGGGACGACGATCAAAGGCCGCTTCGATCCCCGCCTCCTCAAGCAAGACGACGGCTTGAGATTCCGTGTCACGACGCCACGCCACCAGCACGCCCGGTTCGGAACGGAGCACTCGGATCGCTTCCTCCCGGACCGATCGAAAGAGCCCTTCATCGTCGGAAGAAGCAACCAGGCGATGACCGTACTCGTCAAGGAGGCCCGCCAGTAGATCGGCGGTGCGAGCCGGATTATCTGACGCTTGCGACTTGGCCTCACTCAGGGACCTCGACGCCACTGGAGAATCATCCACGGTCACCGCGATTCGATCGCCAAGTTGCTGTGGCCCCGAAGAGGCATCCTCAGTGGTCAGCGCGCCGACAACGCCCACCATCAGCGCCAGATGGAAAAGGAGGCCGCGAGGGCGAACGACGGAAGATGGGATCGGGTTCGAGTAGGTCATGGGTAGGAAGAGATCGATTGGCCAGACCCCGGTACAGTATGCCAATGCTCCCCCGAGGTCCGTTTCCCATCCCGTTCCACGGCATGCTCCTATCGCTGCTCGCAGCCTTCCTCCTCGGCGGCTGTGGGGCGGCGCCCAAAGTCGAAACCACCGGAGCCCGCCCCATCTCCAGAACCGAGGGTGCCGCCGAGTTTCGGATTAACCTGCGATTGTCCAACCCCGGATCAGAGGACATTCCGCTGGAACGATTCGAATACGCCTTGACGGTCGATGGCATCGGACGATTCCAAGGCCGTTGGGCGGCCTTAGCCACCATTCCACCAGGTGACTCGATCGATCTCGAAATCCCCGCCGCGATTTCGATTCCTGCCGACATTGCCCAGCGGGTCGATCTGGATGCGCCGGTCGCTTGGCGGATCGAGGGCGGGGTCCGATATCAATCCTCCGGTCTCTTCGGACGGATCCTGTTTGACGTCGGAATTCGCCGCCCCACCCAGCGTTTCGCCGGTTCCGGAACGTTCACGCTTGATCGATCCGCATCATCCGCAAACCCCGCACAACCCGCAATTGAGTCCGAAGACCGCAGCGCCGCCTCGTCCGACTAAACCCGGACGCTTCGAGTCAACCCGGCCCCTCACTCCGCCGATGCAGAAGGAAGCAATCGCTTTTTTTCTCCGGTGGAGTGACTGATGCATCTCAACGATATTCTCCGACAAGCATTCGAACAGGACGCTTCCGATATTCATTTGGTCGCCGGTCACCCACCGATGACCCGAGTTCATACCGTCATGACGGCGATGGACTGTCCGCCGCTCACGGCCGACGGCCTCCGGCGAGCGCTCGAGCAGATGCTCACCCCGGCACAACTCACCGCATTCGACGCGCAAATGGACCTCGACTTCTCCTACGAGGTCGCCGGCCTCCAGAGATATCGCGTCAACGCGCATCTCCAGAAGGGCATGCTCGGCTTGTCGCTTCGCGGCATCAAGTGCTCGGTGCCGCCCCTCGCCGAACTGAATCTTCCGGAAGTCATCTCTCGGCTGACCTACCTTCCCAGAGGCCTTGTCCTGGTGACCGGTGATACCGGTTCCGGCAAGTCCACCACGCTGGCGGCGATGATTCAGGCGATGAACGAACGCTATCGCAAGCACATCATTACCCTCGAAGATCCGACGGAATACGTCTTTGAGAGTGACAAATGCCTCATCGAACAACGTCAACTCGGTACCGACATGCCAAGCTTCTCCAGCGGCCTCAAGCACGCGCTTCGGCAGGATCCCGACATCATTCTGGTCGGCGAAATGCGAGACCTTGAGACTTCGGCCCTCGCGATCAGTGCCGCAGAGACCGGCCACTTGGTTCTCTCGACTCTGCACACCGTCGATGCCTCCCAGACAGTCGAACGGATCATTGATATGTATCCAGCCGGGCAGCAGAATCAGATTCGGTCGATGCTCGCCAACACACTGCAGGCGGTGGTGAGCCAGACGCTCTTCAGTCGGATCGATCGAAGCGGGATGGTTCCGGCAATCGAAATCATGCTCTGTACCCCCGCCATCAGGAACATCATTCGCGAAGCAAGGACGTTCGAGATCCCCAACGTCATTGATACGAACCGACAGTTGGGAATGATCAGCCTCGACAACGCCATCGCAGAACTCTTCTACAACGGAATGATCAGTCGTGAGGACGCGATCGCACAATCCGCCAATCCCGACAAGCTCGAACGCATGATCGCCGCGTGAGGCGAAGGACGGAACAGTAACCATGCCCCAGTACAGCTATCAGGCTCGGAATGGATCGGGAGGTGTCGAAGCCGGTGGAGTCGCCGCCGCCGACGCCGCCACGGCTGCAGCAATGCTCCGCGGTAAGGGTCTGCACGTGATGCAACTCGCCCCCACCGTCTCCACGGCTCGGCTCGCGAGCCTCGGCGAGAAACTGAGCTGGTCAAGCGGACCGAGCAAGAAGGACATCCTTGATTTCACCACGCAACTTGCGGTGATGATCCGAGCCGGCATCAGTATCCGGCAGGCCCTTGACGGCATTTCCGAACAGACTACGAACGTAAAGTTCAAGAAGATCCTGCTCGAAATCAAATCCGATATTGAGAGCGGACGGCAGTTCTCCGAGGCCATCTCTAAGCACCCAAAACTCTTCGGGCCTCTGTATCTCAGCATGGTCAGGGCTTCGGAGATGAGCGGTGCCTTCGCTCGAATGCTCGACCGAATCGCGGCATACCTGCAGCAAGAGTTGGAAACTAGAAAACTCGTCGTCGGCGCCAGTATCTATCCCGGAATCATCGCGACGATGGCGATCGGCGTGACCGTCTTCCTCCTGACTTTCGTGCTCCCCCGCTTTGCTGGGGTCTTCGAAGGCAAGGAGGAGGCACTTCCCGGTCCAACCAAGTTCCTGATGTCCCTTTCCGACTTCATGGTCGGCTACTGGTGGGTCATCTTGATCATTGCTGCCACCGCGATCGGAGGGTTCCTGATGTTCGTCCGCACCGAGCTAGGCGGATTCTGGTGGGACCGTGCCAAACTCTCCATGCCGGTCGCCAAACGAATGTTCCGAGCGCTCTATATCAGTCGATCCCTCCACACCATGGGTGAACTTCTGAATGCCGGCGTACCCATGCTCGACACACTTGCCATCACTGGCGATATCTCGGGCAATCGTCTTTTCCGACGAATGTGGCGGTCGGTCCACTCGTCGGTCCGACAGGGCCGCAAGATACAGACACAACTCTCCAAGTCCAAACTCCTGCCGACGTCAGTGATTCAGATGGTCGCGGCGGGCGAGGACTCGGGAAAACTCGGGGAAGTCCTCGACGAAGTGAGCGATTACTACCACCGTGTTCTTCGAGACGCCATCAAGGCCGTCACGAGCATGATCGAGCCTTTGATGATCGTGCTGATGGGCTCAATTGTCGGATTCATCGCCATGGCAATCATCCTGCCCATCTTCAAGATGAGCAGCCTGGTTTCCGGTTGACCGATCGAGAGGAACGTCTCATGCGATATCGATGCCATCACCCGAACCGTCCAATCGTCCGCCGTGGGTTCACCCTGATTGAATCGGCGCTGGCGACGGTCATCATCGGCACCGGCGTCCTCGCGATGGTGGCCGCACAGCAGACTTTTCATCGTCAAAACGACTGGGCGCAGCGCTCCGCGAATGCCATGCGATTAGCGGGCGAGATTCGCGAACTCACTCTCAACATGCCATCCCATGATCCAGTGACCGGCGTGGAATTCTGGGGGCCAGAACCGAATGAAACGCTGGTCGAAGACTGGGACGACATCGACGATTTCGACAATGCCGTCTTCTCCTTCGATCTCGGCAACGGACCGATCACCGCCATGAGAACTCCGTTCGCGGCCATGCCCGGATGGGCGCAGCGAGTCATCGTCTCAAACGTCGATCCATTCGACATCGGAATCACGCTTCCCAACGGAACCAGTGAAATGCTCCGCGTCGAAGTGATCGTCGAATACCAGGGACCGATCGACCTTGAGCCCACGGAGATCACCAGATTGATCTGGATCCAGCCGCGATGATCTCCAGACGAGGCGTCCGTGAGGCGAGGAAACAAATGATGATTGATGCCGTCAACCGTACCAAAGCGCGAAACCCCCGACGACCGAATCGCCGCGGGGTGGCCAGTGTTCTGGCAATGATGTTCCTGGTCATTTTCGGTTCTCTTGCTGCCGCCATGGCGGTGGTGGCTACCGGGAATGTCCGGACCGCCGACGTCTCCCTCCGAGTCAGTCGATCCACCAGCGCCGCAGAGACCGGGCTCGTTTTTGGCAGTTGGATTCTGCAACGCGAAGCCAAGCGATTCGTCGTCTGGAAAGGCGAAATCGACGCGGACTACGCCGCGTCACTTTGGGATGGCAGTTACAACCAGTCGTCGGACGGTGTGGTGGAAGTTCTTCCCCCGGATGGCTACGTCGCCAGTAGCGTTCCCTCTGGTCTGGCCGAAGCCGTCCGAGATGCCCACCTCGCTGGCGATCATGGCGCGATCATCGAACCGGGCGATTCGTCCTTTCCAAACCTTGATCTTACGAGCGGCACGCTCGACACTCGGCCGATCCGCGTCTCCACGCAAGAGAACGGCGCTTACTTCCGCTTACGGTATGAGCTGTTACCAAACGAGCCCGCGATTCGGATCTATAGCGAAGGCGTCGATCGAGACGTGCGTCGAACCCTTTCGATGGACATCCGTCTTGACAAAAGAATCGAGTACGCGGTGGTCAGCCCGAACCGAATCATGATTGGGAAGAACGTCCTGGTCGTCGGCCCCCTCGGAACGCGATACGGAGAAAACGAGGGCGAGTTGAACGCCGGAAACGGCAACCCGCTCGACATGCGAAGCGATATTCGCTGGCTCACCCCGGCCCTCGATACTCGGCTCGATCAATTCGAGGCATTGGTCACCGAATTCGATGTTGACGATGACGGAAGACTCCGCCCCGGCCATCCGACGGAAGGCGCCCAACTCGGTTCCGATTTCACCGATCTCGATGGAGACGAATTCGTCGATGAATTCGACCTCTTTCTAGAGACATTTGACCTTAATGGCGACAACCGCGTGGTCTACGATTCGGAAATGGCGGGTGGCGCCACGGAGGAATTTAGTGGAATCGATGACCAATTAGCACACCTCATTGACAATGCGAAAGCCGACCGCAACGAAGACGGAGTCGTCGACGCGGACGACAACCTTCTCGGCTGGCGGGACGGCATCCTGGACGGGTGGGATCGTTTCGCCAAGGTCGACGGCCGCCTCGCCTTCGCGGTCGCACGAAGCGATTGGGAGGATGCCCACGGCGCCGGAGTGCGAACCGTCGTCCACGGGACCGTACGGCCCGAGACCGATCGAGCCGCCATGTCCTTCGGACTCGACGAGGATCAGCTTCGCGTCGTGACCACCGACATGTTTGCCTCGAGTGCGGGGTACTTCCTCGATGTCGCGGAAAGCGGCGATGCCTTCCAGTCGCAGGTTGACTCGGGAGTCACCAACGGCGGCGAACAGGTTCTCCCTGGCGACGAAGAACATCCGGGATACGAGACGACGCCGCTCGGCAGTTTCAGCCCCTACGACCTCTACCTTCGCCCAATTTATCGGGGAATCACCTTCCGCAACGCCTTGATTCCGATGGGCACCAACGCGCTGTTCGAGGACTGCACGTTCCTCGGCGTTACGTACGTTGAGACCGAGACCCTCTGCCAAGATCCAAACTGGAACTACGCCGGTGCGCTGGAGGACGCCGATCCGGGCGCCGGCTTCTTGATTCGCCTTCGATTCGGCGATCTCTTTTCGAGCCATCCTGATCTCGGCGAAGTCCAGGATTCCAAAGTTCTCTCGAACAACCTTCGTTTCGAGGACTGCACGTTCCTCGGGTCACTTGCCGGCGACACACCCGGCGAATACACCCATTGGCGAAACAAGATTCAGATCACCGGCGCCTCCCGGTTCTTCGCGGATCCGGATGATCCGGATCTCAAGAATCAACCGGATGGCGCCGAACTCAACGCGCTCCTCGAGTCCCTCCCGGCCGAGCAAATCGTGGAAATGAAGAAGAGTTCGATCATGATGCCGGGGTGGTCCGTGGATGTCGGCAGTTTCACCAACGAAATCGGCAGCGATCCAGACTCCACCCCTCGCGTGGATCTTCGAGGCCTCATCGTCGCGGGCATCCTAGATATCCGGGGTACCGCCGCGGTCAAGGGCACGCTCCTGATGAGTTTTCGTCCCGTTTCCGGGGAAGGCCCCCTGTTCTACGACGGCCAGACCGATGCCTTCAACACGACCATCGGGTACTTCGGACCGGATGACGGCGATGGCGAGGGATCCGATCCGCTCGATCCGAATTTCTCCGGATTCGGGGAGATCCTCCTCGAATACGACTCGGAGATCGTCCTTCCAGATGGAATCCCGTGGCCGATCTTGGCCGAGCCGATTCCGGCGAGCTACCGGGAAGGGATCTCGTCATGAATCTGCATCGCACACCACCTCGACCTCGACGTCGCGGCTTCAATCTG
>ERZ887942.2768-NODE-2768-length-10632-cov-5.040560_pt1 | contig 10632 bp, 6 predicted proteins | sample MGYA00521099_ERZ887942 | MGnify/ENA primary metagenome ERZ887942 (study PRJEB32303, sample SAMEA104408605) | aquatic metagenome | biome: Brackish water; feature: Pelagic; material: water | place: Baltic Sea | collected 2014-06-07T06:48:00 | depth 16,251 m ... | reverse complement strand
AAATTGATTCAAGGTGTCCAGTGGCTGAAGTGCTATAGGTATGAATGTTTCAATCGTTCGAGATTGTGATTTCAGTTCCACTTGCCAAGCTGATATTTACTTCTTGCTGGTCTGCGACAGCATCTTGGAACTGCTGAGGTGTCTCGACTGATTGACCGTTCACTTTGACGATGAATTGACCAACTTGCAATCCGGCACGGTCAGCGATGCTACCCTCTTCAATTGAAACGATCACCACTCCCGTGGGATAAACGGAGAGAAATCGGTCCCTCAAATAACGCTTGCGCGATGTCGGATAATCGACGTGTAGACCTCTCCAGTCTGGATGACGTTGCTGTGTGGTGACTATTAAACTGTCGTCATAGATTGGCCATTTCCCTAGTGTTGCTGTGACGGATTGAGTCCCTTCTCCATCTCGATACAGCATGAGTTCAACACGTTCACTTGGCTTCAGTAGAGTGATCTCCCGGACAAGGTCTTCATTCGTTTCGATGATTTGATCGTTGACTCGCAAGATTAGATCGTCTCTCTTCATTCCTGCGTTCGCAGCGGGAGAATTTTCTGGCACGCGTAGAACAATTGCTGCGGTGCTTTGTGGGGTTGTTAAAGAGATATTATCGAAGGCATCTGTGGATGAAGTCTCTGCACTAATACCGAGAAATCCATATTCAACTTCGTACCCCTGTTTCAGTTCCTTAACGATGCGACGAAACCCCTCGGAGTTCGGAACCGCGAAGCTGACTGCCTCTCCCTGCTGGCTAAATACTTTTTGGGAATGCACCAATCCAGCGAATTCACCTTGTATTGTGAAGAGAGGAGTTCCATGGGAGGCAAACCGAACCGGAAGATCGAGTGTAAGCAGAGTTCCCAATTCGTGGAGGGTACGCTCCGCTAAAGTTCGATCCGAGTCTAGTTCCAAAGACCGCTGCATATCTGTCACAATCGCAGCGCTGAGACCAGATTGTCCATCTTTCGCCATTTCCCACGGATCACCAAGGGCGACTAAGATAGAACCTTTGACTGTGTTGGTCGTTTCAGCAAACTGTACTGGGGTGAAATTAGAATTTGTTTTGAGTTCAACTTCTGGATCTATCTTAAGAACAGCAAGTTCAGAGCGAGGGTCCGCTGCAACTAAGCTGGCGTGAGCAATTTCATTCGTGCTGAACTTCACAAAGAGATCAAAGGGGTTTTGCTGACGTTGCCTGCTAATGATCGGTTCGACAAGATGAGTCGTTGTTAAGACCAGAAGTTGGTTGTCAGAGTTTTCAACAATCACCCCCATGCCAATCCGAGCAGGCAGTTGAGAAGCCTCTGGATGGAATATCTCCTCAAAGCGTTCGGTCGGTGTTTTCTCTGCATTCGTTGCATGTATCGCTGCGATCATGACGACGCTGTCGCTCACTTCATTGCTGATTTGTATCAGCTGCTCTTCATACTGCTGAAGCGTGGCTGGAAATTTAGAATCATCGGCAGCGGTGACCTGCCTAGAAACAATTAGAAAAAGGAGGACCAACGAGAGTCTCTGGATATTGTTAATCCGCATCAGTTGAAGTTGATTACCTAGAGGTGAAGTTGTAGCCATAAATCGTGTGTGGTTCTGACTGGGCATAGTTTATGACTTTGTAACCGTTCACGATTCTGAAAGCATTGGATAACCACGAAACACACAAATGACACGAAAAAAACACTGAAACTGACAGACCTATCTTGCGCCACGAATCATGCCTATCTCGTTCGAAAAATTTAGACAGGATTGACATGATGAACATGATAAGTTGGGACATTCATCTCGCAAAACTAACATCCACCTCTTTCTTAAAACAAATTCAACGGGTAATGCAATCAATTCAAACATTGCTGTTCGTGGTTTTGCCTTGTGTTAAACTTATCCTGTAAATCATGTCCATCCTGTCTCTTTACCCTAAACAATGAAAGTTGGCTGACCTAACTGACATCTAGCTGAACACTTCTCTCTTTTTCTTTCGTGTGGTTCGAGATTTCTTCTTTCAACTCTGTAAACGGTTTAAAAAAATTCTTCCGTTGATTTTGCATCAAACCACGTCTATGCGATACAATACAGATGTTAATTTTTAATGATTGGCAAAACTTATCTGCCAGTATACCCGAATTAAAGTGTGTAATCACAATCTCTTTCAGGAGCATCTTTTGAACAAGCAGAATACATCTCGTCGTGACTTTATGAAAACAGGCACCTTGGCTGCCGCCGCTGGTGCGACCATGCCATATTGGTTTTCGACAAAAATGACATTGGCAGAAGCTGCTGCCAAAAGTCCGAACGAACGGATGACTGTCGGCTCCATCGGGACTGGAAGTCGTTGGAATGCGGTTGGTCCCGCTGCTTATCGGTTCGCAGACTGTCTTGCCGTCGCAGATGTTGATGCGAACCACGCTGAAGCAGGCAAGAAGAAAGTCCAGGATATTCACAAAAAAGCTGGTCGACCGACCGAAGTTGATGTCTATGAGGACTACCAGAAAATTCTGGAGCGAAAAGATATCGACCTCGTCACGATTGTGACCCCCGATCATTGGCACTCCAAAATTGCCATCGAAGCGATGCAGGCTGGCAAAGACGTTTATTGTGAGAAGCCTCTTACATTAACAATCCACGAAGGTAAGCAGATCATCAAGGTTCTCAACGACACGAAACGTGTCTTCCAGGTAGGAACCCAACAGCGAACTGAAATGGGGCAACGCTTTCTAAAAGCGATTGCTTTGATTCGCGAAGGTCGCATTGGCGACGTCAAGAAAGTGACCTGTGATATTGGTGGGTCTAGTGACAGTGGTGAAATTCCTGTCGCTGACGTTCCAGAAGGATTGAACTGGGAGAAATGGCTGGGTCAGGCTCCTGAGGTTGACTTCCGCTTCAAGAAAGGCGGTAACTGGGGTAAGAGCCGCTGTCATTATGAGTTCCGTTGGTGGTACGAATACTCTGGTGGAAAGATGACTGACTGGGGTGCTCACCATGTAGATATCGCTCAATGGGCGATTGATCAACAAGCTCCCGATCAAGGTCCAGTTTCAGTCGAACCGATCATGTCACAGCATCCGGTTCCATTCGAAAATGGAATGCCACAAATGAACGACCGTTACAACGCTGCGACAAAGTTCGATGTAAAAGTCATGTTCCAGAACGGCGTTGAGATGCACATCGTCAGCAACTCGAAAGACGGCAACGGGATTCTCTTCGAAGGAACAGAAGGTCGCTTCCATGTTTCTCGTGGTGCAACTAAAGGGGCGCCCGTCGAGGCACTCAAGGAGAATCCACTGCCAGAAGATGCAGTTTCAAAAGTCTATGGTGGCGAACCGACCAGCCACATGGAGAACTTCATTAACTGCGTAAAGACTCGCGAGAAACCGATCTCCGACGTCTGGACGCATCACAAAGCGATGTCCACCTGCCACTTGGCAAACATCGCCATCCGCTTGGATAAAACCCTCGAATGGGACCCCAAAGCGGAACAAATCACCAACGACTCGACCGGTCAAAGCATGCAACAAAGAGAGCAACGCAAAGGCTACGAGATTAATGTGAAGGTGTGATCTAAATACTGATTTAGATTGAATCCTAAGAGCCGAATACCTCTGGTGTTCGGCTCTTTGTATTTCAGGATGGTTAGACGACAGCGAATTCAGTAATCTTTCTATTGAGCTATTCCTTTCACTCTTAGAATGAACATCCGAGATAAATGCGAAATACTTTCTTCTCGACTCTGATTTGTATCGCGACCTTTTCTGGAACTACGTCCGCTGCTGAGTTTCTGTTGAAGGATGGTGAGCGAGTGCTGTTCCTTGGCAACACAATGGTTGAGCGAGAGCAGGAATATGGGGATTGGGAATTGCAGCTGACATTGGCTGCTGGCGAGAAGAAGCTCACCTTCAGGAATCTTGGTTGGAGTGGAGATACGGTCTGGGCGGAATCCCGCGGGTTGTTTGATCCCCCTGCGGTTGGATATCAGCGAACTCTTGAACTCGTTCGTGAACTCAAACCGACGACCATCCTTATTGGATATGGAGCGGTTGAATCGCAACGTGGTCCCGCAGGACTGAATGAGTTCAAAAAGCAATACGAGAAGCTTCGGCAAGATTTACTTGCCAATAATGTGAAGTTTGTCCATCTGTCTCCTGTTCTGCTCGAAGCTGCAACTTTCCCAGAGTTGGCAGAAGGAGTTGAAGAACATGTGGCTGCCGCGAAGAAGAATCTCAGCCTCTATGCAGAGGCAATTCGAGAAATCTGTGCAAAAAATGGAGAATTATTCATCGATCTGCAAGCAACCCAACGTAGCTCAGACAAGAAAGTCCATTGGACGGAGAATGGAGTTCAACTCTCTGGCTATGGTTACAAAGCAACCGCAGCGGTGATCGCTTCAGCATTTGGTGGTGAAGTCAGCCAAAGTGAACACAATCAGATGAGAGAATTGATTCAGCGAAAGAATGAACTGTTTTTCCATCGCTGGCGACCACAGAACTTTACATATCTACTCGGATTTCGAAAGCACGAACAAGGACAGAATGCTGTTGAAATTGCGGAGTTTGATCCACTGATTGAAGAACTCGAATCACAAATTCAAGAAGTAAAATCAAAGTAAAAGCATCATTTAGCCAGACACTTAAAGTGTCTGCTGTGATAGCATCAATTGTTTGATACAAACCGGAGTACGAAATCGATGAAAGGGATGTTCATCTTTTCGCTGAGCTGCGTATTGACCTGCTCACTAGGCCAGATACACGCACAGGGAGAACCGGTCGATGACCAACAACTTCGCGAACGTGTCATCAATTCGGTCGAGCGTGCTCAACAGTTCCTGATTGAAAGTCAAAATGCTGACGGAACCTGGGCTCCCGGTCTCTATGCTGGACATGCCGAAGGGGTCAACGGATTGATCACGTTAGCCTTGTTGAATTCAGGGTTGCCGCCCAATCAGCCTAATGTCGCCAAAGCTCTCGATCATTTGGAACTGCCATCGACAAACCCATCGCAAACTTACGATATCGCCATGACGATCATGGCGCTGGCAGCCGCAGACCGGGGGAAAGGCAAGATTCTTCGGCTCGCTGAGAAGTTAGAAAACTATCAACGAAAAGATCCCGCCGATGGTGGCAACTGGGGGTACGCCGGCAGCTCTGGTGGCTGGGATAATAGTAATTCTCAATTCGCAGTCTTGGGCTTACGCGAAGCAGCACATGCTGGAATTGCGGTTGATCGAGACGTCTGGAAAAGAGCACAAGATCACTTCCTGAGAACTCAAGTCGGCAGCGTGAAAGGTAATAGCGGAGCCGGTTGGGCTTACACTGAAAATGGACCAGCTTATGGAAGTATGTCTGTCGCTGGTTTGGCGTCGTTGATTGTGACTCAAGAGATGTTGCGCGACGACAGCGATGTCTCTCCCAATGGTGAAATCAATTGCTGTGCAGGTGATGATGACGACGAAGTTCAACTGGCAATTGATGCAGGAGTTCGTTGGCTCGACAGAAATCTTCGTTTGGAATCGAACCCCGGTAATCGTGGTTGGCTGCTGTATTATCTTTATGGTCTCGAAAGAGCAGGTCGATTTTCCGGGCAACGATTCTTTGCAGATCGTGACTGGTATCGCGAAGGAGCAGAATTCTTTGTCGAGCGTCAAAGCCCGCGTGAAGGCTTTTGGATCAGCAGTTCCGAAGGTCACCAAGTCACGAGCACGTCGCTGGCGTTGTTGTTTCTCTCAAAAGGACTTTCTCCAGTCCTTGTCAATAAGTTGAAGTATGGACCGCGCGACGTTCGCTCTGGAGACGTCACAAATTCGGAATGGAATAAACATCCTCGCGATGCCAATAATCTCGTCACCTACATTTCTACACGAGACAAATGGCCGAAGCTTCTGACTTGGCAAGTTGTCGACCTTCGTACCGCTGCGAATGGAGAAGGAGTCGCGGCATTGATGCAAAGCCCCGTACAGCTGTTGAGTGGGTCAGAGCAACTGGATGTCATCCAAGGTCGAGAACTGCAATTGCTGCGAGATTATTTGACGCAAGGCGGATTCATCTTCGCAGTCAACAACTGTGAAAGCGATGCCTTCGACGAGGGGATGCGTGACTTGGTACGTAGACTCTTTAACGGTCAACATCAACTCTCAAAGTTACCCGACACGCATGATGTCTATCGCAGTGAATTCAAATTCGAAGATGGTGCTCAACCCGAACTCTGGGGCGTCGACTTTGGTTGCCGTACGGCGATTATTTATGCTCCTCACGACCATGCTTGTCGTTGGAATAAATGGGCATTGAATGCCCCTCCTGAACGTTTGACTCAGGTAACAACCCAAGTCGCCAAATCACTGAAACTCGGTACGAATGTGATTGCCTATGCGACAGGTCGAGAGCTTCTCGACAAGTTAGAACGACCAAAGATTCTCAGCGATGGAGATGCGAATCAGATGAATCGTGGTCGCTTGACCATCGCTCGCTTGCGACACACTGGAGGTTGGGACACAGCACCGAATGCGTTAAACCGTTTGCAGGCTGCCCTCGAAACTGTCGGAATTGAGGCGGCTCGTCAGACACCAAATCTGGCAGCGAATGATCCGGCACTCTTTGATTATCCCTTACTCTATGTACACGGTCGAAAAAATTTCCAGTTGACCGATGAGGAACTCGGCGGGTTAGGAAAATATCTTTTAAACGGAGGATTCCTATTTGCTGACGCTTGCTGCGGAGCGGAGCAATTTGACGAAAGCTTCCGCAAAATGATCAGTCAACTTCTCGGAAAGAAACTGGATAAAATTCCGGTCGAGCATGAACTCTACAAGATGCAACTGGGTTACGACATTCGCCGTGTCAAAAGAAGAATTCCCGCTCAAGGACCAAACGCTTCTAGTCTTGACGTTCGCGAATCTGTCGGCGAACCGATTCTGGAAGGGATCAAAGTCGATGGGAAATATGTGGTCGTCTACAGCAAATACGACCTCAGCTGCGCTCTGGAACGTCAAGCAACAACCGCTTGTGCCGGCTATCAAACAGTTGACGCAGCCAAAATCGGCGTCAACCTCGTTCTGTATGGACTCTTCCAGTAGTCGTTTGAGCTAGAGCATTTTCATTATTGATCTTAACCTTTCTGTCTCGTGGCAGTCAGGTATTTTACTGATGAAAAACTTCTTCACGGACAAGAGAAGCATTGGGAATGCTCTAAGCTCGATAAAACGTGGCTCACTCAATTCCAACAGTTGATCTCACATCACTTGTTAGTTGCAGCGACTTGACTCACTCGCTTGCGCGTCGTGCTTGTATTTGAAATAGACGTTACGTGTGGTTGAGTTGTTTGTCTCTTTCGGGTAGACCATAATTATTGTTGACGACAAAAACTGACTTCCGGAGAACTCACACCAGGAGTGAATTGCGGTATGCAGAATGTCTTAACTTTGATTCTTGCTGGCGGCAAGGGGTCTCGTCTCGAACCGTTGACGATTGATCGCTCGAAACCTGCTGTTCCATTTGGAGGCATCTACCGGATCGTTGATTTTGTGCTCTCCAATTGCATTAACAGCGAGCTGCGTCGAATTCTTTTACTCACACAATATAAGGGGGCGAGTTTAGATCGGCATATCAATGCGGGTTGGCATTTTCTGTGTCGTGAATTGGGAGAATTTATCGATGTCCTGCCGCCGCAACAGCGAGTCGGAGAACACTGGTATCAAGGGACAGCGGATGCCGTCTATCAAAACATCTACACAATTGAACAAGGTGCTCCTGATTACATCTTGATTCTCTCTGGAGACCATATTTACAACATGGATTATCGTCCATTTCTTAATGAGCACATTTCGTCGAATGCAGATTGTTCCATCGCCTGTATGCCGGTCTCTCTTGAAGAAGGACGGTCTTTCGGAGTCATGGGGATTGATGAGAATAGCTGGGTGAAACGATTTGAAGAGAAGCCAAACGAACCGTTTCCACTTCCCACTGATCCTCAGCGATGTATGGCATCGATGGGGATCTATGCATTCAAAACATCATTTCTATTTAATGAACTTTGTCGAGACGCGGCTATACCGAGTAGCTCACACGATTTCGGAAAAGATCTGATTCCGAAGATGATTGCAACATCGCAGGTGAAAGCGTTCCCGGTTCGTGATCCTGAGACGGGACACTCGATCTACTGGCGCGATGTCGGAACACTCGAGTCTTTTTACGAAGCGAGTATGGACCTGATTGCAGTTAAACCGAAACTCAACCTTTACGACCGGAGTTGGTCAATCCGCGGTTACAGTCCTCCCTTGCCTCCGCCGAAATTTGTGTTCGCTGATGAAGAAGTGAACCCTCCGCGAATTGGTCATGCCATCGATAGTCTCGTGGGACCGGGGAGTATTCTTTCTGGAGGGACTGTGAAGCATTCCATTATCTCACAATCCGTTCGGGTCAACAGCTATGCGGAAGTCTCTGATTCAATTTTGTTCTCCGATGTCACAGTCAATCAGTTTGCGAAAATCAAGCGAGCGATCATCGACAAGAATGTTCACATCCCCGCCAACATGACTATCGGGTACGACCGCGAGCAAGACCTCGCCAACCACCTGACCATCACAGATTCTGGAATAGTGGTCGTCCCTAAGGATCACGTCTTCCCGGAATGAAAGTGCAATCGATAAAATTTCACCGCGGAGACGCAAAGACGCGGAGGAAATAAAGGATCGCCAAAACATTTTTGGCAATACCGTAATTCCTTGTATCCGTTCACAGCATTAAAGTTACTCATTAACCACGAAACACACGAACGACACGAAAATTAAAGCGAAGTGGATGCCGGTTTTTCGAGCCAAATTCAAAACGTAAAGATAACAATTTTTTTCCTTTCGTGTTTTTCGTTCCTTTCGTGGTTCATTAGCAACCTGTTGTTGAAGGTTCGAAATCTGGGATGCCCTGTTAAATTGTATCTTGTCAATCATGTTCAGCCTGTCTCATTTCCTTTCTGGTTTAGTAAAATCGACAGGAAGGCAGTTTAACAAGTCAAGTTTGTCAGAGAATTGAATGACTTCGGATCGCTGCTGTATTACTAATTCTCTTTGCTTTTCCTTCTCTCCGCGGTGATTTTACTTTGATAAAGTCTTCCATTTATGAAGACCCATAAAGCTAACTGGAGAGCAAACGGCTCGATGCGATGTAATTGAATTTCTTCAAATCAACTTGCGTATTACAGAAGATACAACTTAATAAATCTTAGTAGACGGACCACTCACGCTTAAAACCCCTACTCTTCCTTTCTTACTCAAGCCTGCTGTTCGCTAAATCGGCAGCATTCCGGACGATGATTCCGACTCTTGTAAGAGCTTTAACAAGTTCCGAACAGGTTACTGACGATCATTTCTTGAGGAGAGTAGCATCAGTCCGGGGCAGGACAAGTTGTCGATCTGAATGATGCAAGCGTTTTGATTGACTCGCTCAAAAAAGGAATATTTACTTCAACCCTCCGAAACTCGCTCTGTGACAGCGATTTCCAGTGTGTGTGGATTTGTTGAAGTAATCCAGGTGAAGTTGGAGGACCATAGTGAATCACCTCCCGGATTCAGGCAAAGAGAAAAAGAGCTTCTTCGAAAAGCGTGACCCCTGGAAACAAGGCGTCGCCTTATGGGTGATGGCGTTAATCCTCTTCTGCGCACCTTTGGCAGTTTCTGCACTAAGGCATGTTCGACTCGACAATAATGTCGAAAACTGGCTGCCTGATAATGATCCTGGATCAGTAGAGTATCTGTGGTGTCGCGATCATTTTCCAGAAGAGGAAAAGGTCATTCTTACTTGGGAAGGGAGCACTGCAACCGATCTCCGCTTGCCGATTCTCGTAGGTCAACTCACCGGCAAGCTAGATGAAGATGGTCAGCGTCGCGGAGGCATTCCATATGTGGAGTCAGTTGTCCACGCTGGCGATCTACTCGAGAAAATGATCGAATTCGGGGTCGACCAAGATGAAGCGACTCGTCGTATTCAGGGAACATTCATCGGGACTGGTCGACTTAAAGTGAAATTGACCGACGCTGGTCGCAGTCAGAAGCAGAAAACAATCCAGCAGATTCAAAGCCAGGTCCAACAACAGTTCGGGCTCGATATCACGATCTTCGAAGCCATTGTGCCATGGGAACCGCTGGAAAAAGATGAAGAGCGATTTGAGTCTTTACTCACAAAATACCAACCTCTGGTTGAAAAAGACGTTGTCCTCGATGAAACCGATATAGGCGAACATGATTTCCAGGTCAGCTGGTCCGGAATCTCTGGCAATGTCGAGTTGCAACGACTGGTGATGGATTCCATTCGAACCCAAAAGGCGTTTGCGACTGTTGATGAGCCGGAAGGCCGAAAACTTGTCGAAGACTGCTACATCGTTGCTGGTTCACCAATCGCTGTTGTTGCGACTCTCTCCGATGCTGGGAAAACCGAGAAATCCGCAGCCATCAAAGCGATTCGTCAAGCCGCAATCGATTCACTGATCCCTGATGGTGGTCTGATCGTAGGTGGTCGCGTCGTTGCCGCAGCAGAGCTCAACAACGGGGTCGTTCGGGCAGCGTGGAATCCTGCAGCCACAAGCATTCTAGGAAAGTCCGTCATAGGTTTTTCAGGTTTAGTCGGAATTATCTTCGCTTTGATTTCCCT
>ERZ887942.2766-NODE-2766-length-10636-cov-5.169549_pt1 | contig 10636 bp, 8 predicted proteins | sample MGYA00521099_ERZ887942 | MGnify/ENA primary metagenome ERZ887942 (study PRJEB32303, sample SAMEA104408605) | aquatic metagenome | biome: Brackish water; feature: Pelagic; material: water | place: Baltic Sea | collected 2014-06-07T06:48:00 | depth 16,251 m ... | reverse complement strand
AACGGATGAAATCCAGATGTTCCCCGCGGTGAGCATCGGTGTTGATCGAGATCAGACATCCGGCATCGACCGCGGCCCTCACGTGGATGTCTCGGAGATCGAGTCGATACGGATTCGAGTTGATCTCTAAGGCGGTTCCACCCTCGTTGGCCGCGGCGATGAGTTGTTCGAAGTCTGGTTCGAGTCCCTTTCGGGTACCGATGAGGCGACCGGTCGGGTGCCCGATGATTGAAACCAACGGATGTCGGGCCGCCGCGCACAACCTCGCGGTCGCCGCTTCGGGATCCTGGCGGAGCGAGGCGTGGGGACTCGCCACCACCACGTCGAGCATCGCGAGGACATCGTCGGAATAGTCGAGCGATCCATCAATATGGATGTCCACTTCGCTTCCGGCCAGAAGGCGAATCCCATCGATCCGAGCATCTGCTTCGTGGATCGCCTCGATGTGATCCCGTAGTCGGGTTTCATCGAGCCCATTGGCTTGAGGGCTGGACCGCGAATGATCCGTGATGGCAAGCACCGTTCGTCCGGCACCTCGCGCCGCCACCGCGAGCTCGTCGATGGTGAGCCGGCCATCGCTGGCCGTGGTGTGACTGTGAAGTTCGGCGCGGATCGCCTCGACGGTGATGAGATCTTCCGGCACTTCAAGGTCAAACTCGCCACGATCGACTCGAAGCTCTGGCGGGATCCACGGGAGGTCCAGCGCCTGATAAATGTCGGCCTCGGTGACCGATGCGATCGCCGTCACACCACGCTGCTGGGGTGGGCCACCTTCGCCATCATCTGGAAACAGACCGTACTCGTTGAGCCGAAACCCTCGGCCGATGGCCCGCTCTCGAAGCGCCACGTTGTGATCTTTGCTCCCCGTGAAGTAGAGGAGCGCGGCGCCCCAGACTTCCCCGGGAACCACCCGTAGATCGACTTGAATGCCATCCTCCAGCCGAACCGATGATTTCGTATCCCCGGCCACCAGAATCTTGGTGACCCCGGCCTGGGTTTGAAACGCCTCGCTGGCGGCCGCGGGGTCGTCGGTGGTGACCAAAATATCAAGGTCACCGATGGTCTCTTGGCCCCGCCGCACGCTGCCGGCGTAGGCGACTTTCCGAACGCCTGGAACGGTCTGCATCATGGCCACCAGGCCTTCGGCGATCGGCATGGCCGTGCCGAGCCGGCGGCGGTCGCCGGCGGTCTTCATAAACTCAATCGACGCTCGAATGTTGTCGACGGTCTTTCGACCCATGCGGGGCAAGGCTTCAAGTCTTCCGTCCTCGATGGCGCTTTCGAGATCGCCGAGAGATTCAATGTCCGCTTCCTGCCAGAGCCGTCGAACGGTCTTTGGACCAAGGCCCGGAACTTTCATAACGTCGCGGAGCCCGGCAGGAACCGAAGCCCGGAGCGCTGCCAATTCAGCCACCTCGCCTTGGTTGATAAATTCGATAATCTTCTGAGCGCTCGATTTTCCAATACCGTCGATCGCTTCCAATGCTTTCATCGCGCCGTCGTCTTGAGCCAGTCCACCCACATCCACGGTGAGCCCCTCCAACACTCGAGCGACCTTGGTGTGGGCGTTGACGCGAAAGCCGTTAGCGCCGGTGAGTTCGAGGAGGGTGGCAAACTCCTCGAAGATCCTCGCGATATCTTCATTCATGCTCATATCGCTGCATCGTACGACATCGGCCGACGGTTCAACCCACGTCGCCCAGTCCAAGCGTGGCGCCGTAGCGAGCCATCAGGATTCGACGCATCTCGACGGCGTCGGGTCCCAGTAAGCGAGGATCCCGCTCGATCCAATCCGCGGCATCCTGGCGGGCGAGGCGGAGCAGATCGAGGTCCTTGATGAGATCGGCGACGCGGAAGGGGGGCAAACCGGATTGTCGAGCGCCAAAGAGCTCGCCGGGGCCGCGAATGCCCAGATCGAGCTCGGCGATCTCGAAGCCATCGGTGGTGCCGCCGATCGCTTCCAATCGTCGTCGCCCTTCTTCGGTGGTCGGCTCGCCGATCAGGGCGCAGACGCCACGTTTTTTGCCCCGGCCGACTCGACCCCGCAACTGGTGAAGCTGCGCGAGCCCGAATCGCTCCGCGTGTTCGACCACCATCATGGTGGCGTTGGGCACGTCCACGCCGACTTCGATCACCACCGTTGCCACGAGCACATCGATGCTTCGGTCGCGGAATTGATTCATGACCGCTTCGCGTTCTTCGCGTTTCATTCGACCGTGCACCGCCCCCAACCGCAGGCCGGACAGCGGGCCTGCGGCCAGAAATTTCAGGTGATTCTCCACATCGGCAAGCCCCATGTCGGACTCCTCGACCGCAGGGACGACCACGAAACCCTGTTCACCAGCAGCCACTCGCTCCGCGAGATACCCGTACACATCAGCCGCCTTCGAGGGCGGGACCACGCGAGTCACGGTTGGACTTCTGCCCGGGGGGAGGTTTCGAATCACCGACACGTCCAGATCACCAAAGACCGTGAGCGAGAGGGTTCGTGGAATGGGCGTGGCGGTCATCACCAGAAGATGCGGCACCCGCCCGGCCTCATTGGGGCGACGAAGTCGGGATCGTTGCTCGACGCCGAATCGATGCTGCTCATCGATAATGGCCAAAGCCAAGTCGTTAAAGACGGTTCCCTCAGAGAGAAGGGCATGCGTCCCGACCAGCAGTTTGATTTCGCCGGCGGCGATGCGGGCGAGAAGATCTTTCTTTTCCCGGGCCGGCGTCGATCCGGTGAGCAAGCCGACTTCCACTTTGGCACCCTCAAGCATTCGGCTAATCGACGCATGGTGCTGTTCCGCGAGAATCCCAGTCGGCGCCATGATCGCAGCTTGATGGCCGTGAGCCGCAGCCAAGAGCATGGCGTGGACCGCGACCGCCGTCTTTCCCGCCCCGACGTCGCCCTGAAGCAGCCGATTGGTCGGGACCTCACGGGCCAGATCATCGCCAATCTCGCGGCAGACCTGCCGTTGATCCGTGGTGAGTTCAAAAGGGAAGCGACTGAGAATTCGCTTCTCGATTTCGGGGGACAGGGGAAGCGGCGCGGCTTTCATCGTCTCGCGAAGGTGCTGACGTTTCATCATCACCCCAAGTTGCAGCAGCAAGAGCTCATCAAAGGCAAGCCGCCGTCGCGCATCGGCCGCATCACGAGGACTCTCCGGTTGATGGATGTGACGGTACGCCTGGCCAAGCCGGTTCAACACCCGAGACTTGCGGATCGTCTCCGGAAGCGGATCCATGAGCGCCTCGGACGCGGGGTCCAGGATCCGGCTGACGAATTCCTCGATCTTTCGGCTCGACAGATCTTCACTGGCGGGATACACCGCTCGGAGCCGTTCGTCGCGCGCGGGGGTCTGGTCGTCATCATCGTCCTCCGGACGCCACTGGGGGTTTCCGATCTGCAGATAACCCCGCCACCGCTTGGCACGTCCTTCAGCCACGATTCGAAGCCCTGGTCGCAGTTTGTTCCGAAGCCAGGGCGCGTTGAACCAGACGAGCTGAACGGTCCCGGTCTCGTCTTCCAGGGTCACCTCGATCCGGGGACGACGGCCCGGCGGAATCTTGATCGCGGCGATCTCACCCCGCACCGACACATTCGCCGCCGCGCCTTCCTCCTCGGGGAGCGAGGCATCGATTTCGGCGATGGTCGACTCGGCGTGCTCGTGTTCGTACCGCATTGGGATGTGATTGAGGAGATCTTCCACGGTCCTGATTTCCAACCGACCGAGCACAGCGCCCAGCCGCGGGCCGACGCCGGGGACGACCTCGATACCGGCGTGGGGTTGGAAGGGGGTTGGTGAGGTCATCTGGAGTGGTACCGGTGGAATGAGGAGCCAGGTCGTAGCATACGGGCATGGCACGAAAGCCCTCCGCGAAGAAACGTTCCTTGACCGATGCGATGCTCTTCGTACACGGTGGATCTGACGAATCGTCGAAGCCGACGAATGACCCGTCCGAGCCCCCTCGCGCGGCCTCCGAGGCGGCGAAACCATACTCCGTTCGCCAGTTGGTCGACCTGCTCAACCAAACGCTCTCCACCATCGATGGTGGTCGACGAATTCAGGTGATTGGTGAGGTTGGTTCGGCCCGACTCGGAGATCACTGGTACTTCTCGCTCAAAGATGGTTCAAAAGCGAAGATTGAGTGCTCATTCTTTGCGCAGCGGCGACGGCTCGACCCCGATGCGGCGACACCGGTGATTGGGAGTCTGGTGATCGCCACGGGCCAACTCGAATATTGGGATCAGGGCGGGCGGCTCTCGCTCATCGTGAACCAACTTCGCGACGCGGGCGAAGGTGATCTCCATCAACGGTTCGAACGGCTCAAGACCGAACTGGACGCCGCCGGCTATTTCGATCCCGCGGCCCGATTACCTTTGCCGAGTTTTCCGAGGCGAGTTCTGATGATCACCAGTCGGGAAGGTGCGGCCCGTCGCGACGTCGAGGAAACGGCGCGTCAGCGGTGGCCCGGGCTGCAGATCCTGATGCACCATGTCGCCGTTCAAGGCACCCTCGCGACGCCGCGAATTGCGGCGGCGATCCGCAAAGCGCGGGCGGTGGCGCCTTCACTCGGCGTCGATGCCATCGTGCTGACCCGTGGAGGTGGGAGTCTTGAAGATCTCTGGTGCTTCAACGAGCGTGCCGTGGCGGACGCGATTTTCGAATCTCGGCGGATGGCGACGGCCCGCCATCTCGCGGGCGGGCCACCTCCGGTTCCGCTCATCTCGGCCATCGGCCACGAGACCGATCTGACGATCGCGGATCTGGTCGCGGATCATCGGACCTCGACCCCGACGCAGGCAGCGATGGCGCTGGTGCCTGATGCGAATGAGCATCGAGGCATCCTCACGGGGCGGGCGGGAAGGATGCGGCTGCTGATTGAACGCCGTTGGGGCGAGTGTGGGGCGCGGCTTGAATTCGCATCTCGTCACGAGGTCCTTCGTCGGCCAGACCGGCTTCTTGTTCCGCATCGAGACAGAATCGATGAGCTCGACCGACGACTCAAGGCCGCCATCGCGGCACAGCGGGTGACTCGACTCGCGAGATTAGAACGGGGCGGGACCAGATTGGAGCGGGTCGCCCCCAAGAGCCAGTTGGCGGTGGCCTCGACGGCATTGGACGCGTCATCCAGTCGCCTTGCTCGGGCGATGCGAAGGCGACTTACCGAGTTGGGAACCTCTTTGAATCACGCGGCACAAAGGCTCTCGTCGACCAGCCCGGATCAGGTCTTATCTCGGGGCTATTCCCTCACGCTCGGCGCCGATGGCCGTCCGATCCGGTCGGCTGCCCAACTTCGCGATGGAGACACCGTCACCACCAGGCTGGCCTCCGGTGACTTTGATGCCGAGGTTGTGGCGATCCGCCCATCCGAGGATCCTCATGCCTCATGACCGGTTCGACGTCTTCCCCGGCGCGGCGTGTTAGAGTCTGAGTCATGGCCACGAAGAAGAAATCGGATATCGGTTCGACTCCGGAGGTGCCGCTTCGCTTCGAGGCAGCCGCCGAAGAATTGGAGTCGATCATCGACCGTCTCGAGCAGGGGGACATCCCGCTTGAGGAGAGCCTGGCAGCCTATGGCCGGGGCCGATCCTTGTTAACGAGATGCCGTTCGATTCTCGATGCCGCCGCCGCCGAGATTGCGGAAGTCGACCTCGATGGCATGGAAGACGATGCCGATTCAAATGCCTAGGCGCGACCTTTACCAGCGTGGTCACTCGGACCAACCGAAAGGGGCCGCTTTTTGAACTCCTGGAACTCCCTCGCTGATCTGCCGCCCTGGGTGCTCACGTGGACGCCTCGAATCGTCACGGCGCTGTTCCTTTTCGCGTTTGGGGCGAGTGTCGGAAGCTTCTTGAACGTCGTCGCGTATCGCCTTCCGGTCGGCCGAAGCGTGGTCAGCCCGCCCAGTCGATGCCCCCAATGCGGTTGGCGGCTCTCTTGGCATGAAAACCTCCCGATCATCGGCTGGATCTTGCTTCGAGGACGATGCCGCCGATGCCGGGGAAAAATCAGCATCCAGTACCCCGCGATTGAATTGCTCGTCGCGATGTTGTTCGTCGTCACCTATTTCGCCTTCTTCTGGCCGCCTCGAGAGACTTGGATGACCGAGATTGGCGGCACCTGGTGGACTCGATCGCAGCTCGCCGGTGCTTGGCCCGCCTATCTGGTCATGGTTTCGCTCCTCAGTGGGTTGGTCGCGGCGACCCTCGTCGATGCTCGGACTTTCCTGATCCCGGCGGGAATCACCACCACGATGACCATCGTCGCGGTTGGAGGCTGGCTCATTCAGGGGACTTTGGCCTCCCGGATTTCTGACCCAACGCTCTTTCCGCTCCCGCTGGCCGGTTGGACGACGATCTTCGTCACCCTCGGGGGGCTTCTGGGCACCGTGGTGGCGTGCCAACTCCTTTGGTCCGGGCGGATTCGCCGGAGTTTTGCGGATTACGACGACTATGTGAAAGAGGATGAGCCTCTCGCGGAATATCCCCATGGCAGACGGGAGATGCGGCATGAACTCGCCTTTCTCTTCCCCATTCTGGCCGGTGGACTTCTCGGCTGGGGCTTGGCGGTGACGCTTTCGCTCGAGTCCACGCCGCCTCGACTGCTGGAGATCCTCGGCGCGGTGCTCCTGGGGTGGTTCGTGGGCGGAGGGCTCGTCTGGGGCGTCCGAATACTTGGGACGCTTGGATTCGGTCGTGAGGCGATGGGGATGGGCGATGTGCATCTTCTGGCGGCGATCGGCGCTGCCTTGGGCTGGATGGACCCGATCAAGATCTTCTTCTTGGCCCCTTTTCTGGCGCTGGGATGGATTGCGATCTCTCGGCTCATCGCGAAATTGGTTCGCCGCGAGGGGAGGGAACTCCCGTATGGGCCGCATCTTGCCGCCGCCACGATGCTGGTGGTATTCGCTCGGCCATTTGTGGATGAACTTCAACGGGCGCTGTTCCATCCGCCCGGATGACCTTCAGGCGATACACTCGCCACGCCAGCTCCGATCTGTCGTTTGATCGGACGTCTCCTGGCAATAATCGAACGTCGGGAGCCTTGGGCGACCCGAGTCATGGATGACCCTTCGGACCAGATCCCGAAGAACTAACGCGGAGGTTTCGACGACATGAACGGACGACTTCTTTTCTTGACCATGTTTGCTGGCATCACGACGATGGGTGGTTGTGACAACAACGCCAAGATGAACCAGCAGTCCCTGATGCAGGAGAACCGCGAGTTGCGGGACAGTCTCGCAACCAGTCAGCAGGATTTAGACGACGCACAGGCGCAAAGCCGCCAGCTCGAGTTTCAGTTGAACGAAGCGAACGATCAGGCCGCCAATGCTCAAGCGCAGCCGACGGTGAGTGACTTCGGCCCCGGTGTCGAGGTCTTCCAGTTCGGCGGCGAGATGATCGTCCGAATCGACGGCGACGTGCTCTTCGATTCCGGACGGACTTCCTTGAAGCCCGCTGCCAAGAAGACGCTCAAGCAAATCTCTGACGAGGTGCGTCGCTCGTATCCGAACGCGAAACTCCGCGTCACCGGTTTTACCGATACCGACCCGATCAAGAAGTCGGGATTCAAGTCGAACTATCACCTGGGTTTCGAGCGAGCCTTCGCCGTCGGCGCGTTCCTTGATTCTCAGGGCTTCAGTTCGGACGACATCAGCTACGCAACCTTCGGTCCCGATTCGCCGCTGGGAAGTAAATCCAAGAGTCGTCGCGTCGAAGTCTCAATCGTCACCGATGGATGATTGAAGGACTCGGATCGTCGCGGTTGATTTCAGCGGCCCCGAGAACCACGAGTAAGTCAGAAAAAACCGAGGCGGTTCGTCGACATCAAATGACGTACCGCCTCGTTCTTTTTTGGCCCTTCGATCCATGAACTTGTCGACCGAAGTCTTCGCGGGTTCACGAATCACTGGCCGTCGTGATCGCCGGTACGCGGTTGAGATCGATGCCGGCAGTGGCGGCGGATCAAATGCGAATGACGTCTCCACCCAAGGGCGACCGGAGACGCTTCCCCCGGAATCAGAATTCGACCTTGACGCCTTCGGCCTTGATCGCATCAATGAGGGTGGCCAAGGTGGCGAGCGTGGCGTCCAGCCGGCGAGCGGCATCGTCGAGGTCGTTATAGAGGGCGGGGTCGTTGAGGAGTTTCCCAACGGTGCCTTCCCCGGTACCGGCCTTCCCGATGACCTTTCGGACATCCGCGAGCGTCGCGTCGACGGCATCAGCGGTACTCGCCAATCTCGCCATGAAGGCGGGGGCTTCTCGACCGAGTTCGGTCGCAAGCTCACCCGCGGCGACGGCCGCATCAGCCGCCCGCTCAATAAAGAGATTGGCCTTAAAAACCGCCTGCTTGGCGTCCTCACGCAGTTGCTCGTCGCCGAGCCAATCACCGGCGATATTGAACGCACGCTCGGCTTCAGCGAGGGTTCGGTTGATTCGGACCACCGAGGCGGCCAAGCCTTCTTCGTCGCTGGGATCCGCCCCGACCATCTCGTTGAGCCGGCGACCAAGGTCGCCGTAGACCGCCGCAAGCGTTCCGACTTCTTTGAAGCTCTCGGTCACCGGGAGCATCTTTGAGTCGAGGGCCCGAATCAAGGATTCATCTAAGCTCAGGAACTCGCCTGCGAGTACCGGGACATCGCCGGGCATGAATACTGCGCGTCCGCCTTCGGGATCGATCGAGAGAATCGACAATCGCGTTCCACCACCGATCAACGCGGTCTGAACTTGTACCAGATGATCGACGGGAATTCGCACCCATTCATCGAGACGACAGGTGAGTCGAACGGGATCCGTCTCCTCCAATTCCAGTGCCACAGACTCGACCACCCCGATCGGGACGCCGTCGAGCGTGATTTGGCTTCCGTAGCGAAGCCCACCAGCACGGTTGAGACGAATCGTGACGTCGTACGAATCGCGGGCAAGCTCACGCAGGGAACCAAATGCGAGAAGCATCGCGATGCACGCCATAACCCCGGCGATGGCCGCGATGCCAATCACGGCATCTCTGTATCGATCCTTCATGACGGCATACTCGCAGGATTCGACCGCGCTTGCTCGGCGGCATGTGGCGGCAGTTCGCGCCCTTCAAGGAATGACCTGACCACCGGGTCTTCAGAATGTCGCATCTCATCAGGCGTGGCATCGAGCCGCACCTGGCCTTCATGAAGGAGCACAAGTCGGTCGGCAACCTGAAAGGCCGAATCAAGATCATGGGTCACCACCACGCTGGTGATGTTGAGCTCCCGTTGAAGACGGATGATCAGGTCGTTGATCACGTTGGCTCGGATGGGGTCTAAGCCCGTGGTGGGCTCATCGTAAAGGACCATCTCCGGTTCGAGCACGATCGCCCTGGCCAACCCCACACGCTTCCGCATGCCCCCTGAGAGTTCCGATGGCATTTGATCGAGACTGTCCGCAAGGCCGACTCGATCAAGCGTCCGGCGGACTCGTTCCTCTAAATCTGGACCGGCTTGGCCGGTCTCCAGGAGCGGGAAGGCCACGTTCTCACGAACGGTCATGGAATCGAACAGGGCGGCGCTCTGGAACAGAAATCCGATCCGCCGACGAATCGGCGAGAAACGTCGCTCGCTCATTTCATCGACGCGTTCGCCCTTGAACGAGACCTCGCCCGCATCTGGACGAAGCAGCCCCACGATGTGCTTGAGCATCACGCTCTTGCCGCATCCGCTGGGGCCCATCACGACCAGAGATCGTCCGGTTTCGATGTTGAGATCGAGACCACGGAGGACGGGGCGGCCATCAAAGGACTTCCAGACGCCACGGAGCGCGGCGATCGGAGGAAGTTCGGGTTCAGATTCGGCGATCATGGAGATATCATCCCCAGTGGAGCACAGGATGCAAATGCCCGAAGAAAACGAAATCCCCGCCCAGGCCACGCGACGCCCCGCTGGCCTTGAGGCCCAAGGCGTGGTGCGTCATCAGGGCGAGGTGATTCGCGTCGAGCAATATCAGTTCGAGATTGACGGAAGGCAGATTCGCAAAGACGTCGTTCGTCATCCAGGTGCGATTACCGTGATTCCGATCGAGGCTGACGGGACCATTCTGATGGTGGAAGTTGGCCGGCTTGCGGTCGGCCGGATGCTGCTCGAATTCTGTGCTGGCAAGCTCGAACCCGAGGAACCCCCTTTGATCGCGGCGGGCCGGGAGCTCGAAGAAGAAGTTGGTCGACGGGCGGGCCACATGGAACCGATCGGTGCCTATTTTACCAGTCCGGGATTCTGCGACGAACGGATGCACGCCTTTGTCGCCACCGACTTGTCGGCGGTGCCTCAGCGACTGGAACTTGGGGAAGAAATCGAAGTGGTCAGGATGACTCCGGAGCTGATTGATCGGGCCATTTTCGACGGGCGGATTGATGATGGAAAGACCATTACCGCGTGGCATCTGTTCCGGGCCAAGCATCGAGACGGCGGCCCATGACGTCGATGCCACCCGAAGATAGACCGCCACCTGACGTCTTTCGAGGCGAGCGAGTCGCGCCCCGATTCGGCGATCCGCTCAGTTGGTCGGTGCCGATACTGCGACTCGGCGGCACCATGGTTCGAGTTCACGCGCTCCTGCTGGCCGCGATCGTGGTCATTCTGGTCCGAGCGGGCTGGTTTGCAGGCGACCTGAGTTTCT
>ERZ887942.2764-NODE-2764-length-10648-cov-5.655150_pt1 | contig 10648 bp, 7 predicted proteins | sample MGYA00521099_ERZ887942 | MGnify/ENA primary metagenome ERZ887942 (study PRJEB32303, sample SAMEA104408605) | aquatic metagenome | biome: Brackish water; feature: Pelagic; material: water | place: Baltic Sea | collected 2014-06-07T06:48:00 | depth 16,251 m ... | reverse complement strand
AACAGGTCACCGCGGTTATATTGGAACCGTGCTTCTTCCAATGCTCGCCGAAGCGGGTCATGAAATAACTGGACTGGATTCAGGGTATTTTGATGACTGCCTCTACACCGATCAGGATATCGATATCCCCTATATCAAGAAGGATATCAGAGATGTTGAGTTAGCGGATGTAGAAGGAATGGACGCGATCATTCATCTAGCAGGTCTATCGAACGATCCGATGGGAGATTTTAATCCTGAGATCACGTATGACATCAACCACCGTGCGACGGTAGAGCTCGGAAAGTTGGCCAAGAAAGCGGGCGTACGTCGATTCTTTTTTTCCTCTTCGTGCAGTACTTATGGATCAGCAGGACAAGAATTTATCGATGAAACGGCTGATTTTAATCCTCAAACTCCTTATGGAGAATCCAAGGTTTTTTCAGAAAGAGATCTGGCGGAATTGGCCGATGATACGTTTTCTCCGGTATTCTTGCGTAATGCTACCGCCTATGGAATGAGTCCCCGCATACGATTCGACCTCGTTCTAAATAACCTGGTTGCCTGGGCTGCGACTACTCAGAAGATATTTCTGAAGAGTGACGGGCAGGCATGGAGGCCTATTGTTCATATCGCTGATATCTCAAGGGCGTTCATTGCTTTGTTGGATGCTCCACTGGACTTGATTCATTGTAAGGCTTACAATGTTGGCCAAACATCAGAAAACTATCGAGTAAGAGAGATTGCTACCATTGTCGGTGAAGTAGTCCCTAATTGCGAAGTTGCCTTTGCTGATGGTGCGAGTGCTGATTCACGAAATTACCGAGTGAACTGTGATCTTATTCAAAAGGAGATCCCTGGATTCAAACCGGTGTGGACAGCGCGCAAAGCGGCTGAAGAAATTTACGATGCTATTAAGAAGAATGGTTTGAAATTGGATGAGTTTGAAGGCGAGAAATTCATGAGACTCGCACGTCTCAAAAAGCACATTGCCGATGGTGAAATGGATTCTGAACTCCGTTGGAAAGCTTTAGAAATATCTCAATGATTTATAAGACCGAAACCGCCTGCCGATCTTGTGGCTCTTCGAATCTAACGGATTTACTTCCGTTTGGAGATACTCCATTGGCTGATCGGCTGTTGACAGAAGAGGAACTCGAAGAAAAAGAGTACCTGGTTCCGTTGACGCTTTCAATTTGTGGAGACTGTAGCTTGGTGCAAATCCTAGAAACGGTGGATCCAGAGGTTCTTTTTTATTCAGAGTATCCCTACTTTTCATCGGTTTCGCCTTCATTACAGAAGCATTTTAAAGGAAGCGCTGATTACTTATTAGAGACGCGATCTCTGGGCCCGGATAGCCTGGTTGTAGAGGCTGCCAGTAATGATGGATATTTGTTGAGGTATTTTCATGAGGAAGGTATTCCCGTTCTCGGTATCGATCCGGCAGAAGCGCCGGTGAAAAAAGCGCGGGAGATAGGTATTGATACAATGAATACGTTTTTTACTTCTGAGCTGGCCCAGAAACTGGTCGATTCAGGCAAAAAAGCGGATGTATTTCTCGCGAATAATGTTCTGGCTCATATACCTGATTTGAATGGATTCGTGAAGGGTATCTCAACCCTACTCAAAGATGATGGTGTAGCCGTTATCGAAAACCATTACGTGGTAGACCTTATAGATCACTGTGAGTTTGATACGATTTATCATCAGCATGTTTGTTATTATTCAATTACGGCCTGGCGGAATTTGTTCAAGGCCCATGGGTTGTATTTGAATCGAGTTAAGCGTACATCAATTCATGGAGGTTCCCTACGTATTTATGTAGAGAAGTTTGATGCCATCGACGAATCCGTCCTTGAGCTTCTTCAGATGGAAAAAGAGCGTATGGTTGATAAGCCTGACTATTATTTGAAGTTCGCAGACCGAGTAACGGAGTTGCGTAGTGAGCTGCGTAAAATCCTGAAAAAGTTGAAGACGGAAGGTAAAACGATCGCTGGCTATGGCGCAGCGGCAAAGGCCTGCACCTTGATGGCTTATTGTGGGATCGATAGTAGTTACTTAGACTTTGTTGCCGACCTAAATGTCTACAAGCATGGGAAGTTTATGGGTGGGAACAGACTCGAGATTCTTCCACCAGAAGCCGTCTTGGAAAAAAAGCCGGATTACGTTCTCATTTTAGCTTGGAATTTCGCAGATGAGATCATCATGCAAATGAAAGACTTTTCAGATGCTGGTGGAAAATTTGTAGTCCCTGTACCTTTTCCAGAAGTGCGTTAGTGATTTCCTTACATGAAAATTGCCTTCATTAATCAGCCGTTTGATCAGATTTACGGAGGCAATAGGAATTCTATAGCTTTGTGGAGTTATCGCGCTGCCACTGAGTTGAAAAATGATCACGAGGTATCGATCTACGGAAGTCGATTTGGAAACGTTGATCAGATTGAGGAAGACGGAATTACTTATCAAGGATTCGATATCGAACCTGACAATCGGCGGCTTAAGTTTCTTCGTTTTCTAAAGATTATATTCAATGGTAAGAGAGCGTTTTTTGCGACGCCCTGGTACTTCGGGGAATACTACCGCAGCTTGGTGAGGGCTGTTGCTGAAAAGAACTTCGATGTAGTTCACATTCATAATTTTCCTCAAGTCGTTGAGATGGTGAAATCTCACTGCAAAGAAGGTTGTCGAATCGTTCTACATATGCACTGCGATTGGTTGATTCAACTTCATCAACCCTGGGTTGAGAAGGCATTGCGGCAAGTCGACTTGGTCGTAGGGTGTAGTGATTATGTAGTTGATGGAATAAAGCGGAAGTATCCCAAGTATTCACACAAATGTAGACGTATCTTTAATGGCTTCGATTCAAGTGGTTTTTACAAGAGTCCAAAAGAGGGAGTTCCGGATCATATCAACGGTCCCTACATGCTGTATGTCGGTAGAGGAAGTCCTGAGAAGGGACTTCATTTAGCCACGAGAGCTTTTCAGAAGGTTGCGGATAAGTATCCAGAGTTAAAGCTAGTCTGCATCGGTGGTATCGGTGCGGCACCGCGAGCGTTTCTATATGATTTGGTAGATGAAGATGTGCGCAAGGACATGGAACCTGGTATGTATGAGCCTTATGAGGAATACGTGTTTGATGGAATTGCTCCTGATGTCAGATCGAGGATTCAGATGATTGACCATGTGGACTATAATTCTCTGGTAGGTTTTTATCAGAATTCAAAGCTTCTAATTGTCCCTACGGTTTGTCACGAGGCATTCGGAATGCCAGTGTTGGAGGCGATAGCTTGTGGCACTCCCATCGTAGCAAGCAAGTGTGGAGGTATTCCGGAATTTTTTAAAGATGGCACCGATGGTTTCTTATTCGAACGTGGCAACCTTAAATCGTTGATCGAAAAAATCGAAATACTTCTCGAAAACCCGGTTCCGCTTAGACCTGACGAAGAACTTCAAAGTAGTTTTAGACTTTTCTCGTGGAAGAGTATTACGAAAGAACTGTCAATGTGCTACCAATCCTTAGCCAAAATCGGATAAATGATGAAAGCGATATCGTCCCTACGAATATTGAGCCTCCTAATACTCTTTCAGTTCGGCCAGCTAAATGGCCAGGATGGTGATTCGGTAATCGATTTCTGGTATGGTAAGGAGCAGACTTTCGGAGTTGGTGGAATCGTCCAGCGTTATGTTAATATTCTTGGAAATGTAGATCCGGATAAGAATATTATAAAGTTGGATTATGCTCTTAATGATGGGTCGTTTCAGTCTCTTTCAATCGGGCCAGACAATCGGAGATTGCAACGGATTGGTGACTTCAACGTAGAGATTGAAGTTGACCGTTTGAAAGCCGGAGAAAATACGGTTGTCGTTGAGGCTGTGAGCGAAAGTGGAGCACTCTTTTCAGATTCGATGACCTTGAATTGGGCTCCTACGCAAACGAATCCAAATTCCACCATCGTCTGGGATCAGGTAGACAACCTTCTAGAGGTAGCACAGCCGATTGATGGGAAGTGGCTGATACAAGATGGGAAGGTAATCTCGGATCCAGAGGCATTTGGTTACGATCGAGTACTTGGTATTGGGGATATGGGTTGGGAAGAGTATGAGGTACTTTTCCCTATTGAAATTAGAGGAATTGATGAAGGTTCTTTCAAGACCAAGGAGAGCGTTGGACCTTCCCTTCTGCTTATTATGAAATGGATGGGGCATACCGATTCGCCGGTATATTGTCCTCAACCACACTGCGGGTGGGAACCCTATGGCGGGACTGTAAGTCATTCCTGGTTGGAAAGTGGAGAACGGGTGTGGGATCTAGCGACGCAGTGGGGTGATGAAGGTAATGACTTTGAGGCGTTGGACTTTGAGTTCGGTACGGAGTATTGGGTCCGATATCGCGTAGAATCAAAAGCAGGCGGAAATCTTTATTCGTTCAAGATCTGGGGTGATGGGCTTGAAAATGAGCCGAGTGTTTGGACCCGCCAGAAACTTTCAGAAACAATCGATTTGAACTCTGGATCTTTTCTTTTCGTCGCTCATCACATAGACTTAGCCATCGGAACCATGCAAATAATACCTATAGGAAACCTGCGTAATCAAATTGTAGATTTACTAACTCAAAACCCGGATGTGTTTGTTCAACTGCCCTATCTTGGTTTATGGATAGTGGGAGCTCTTTGGGGACTCGCTTACAAGAGGAAAGATCCTAAGCGCGGTAACTGGATCGTAGTTGCGTTTTTGATTTTATTGGCGAGCGGACTTCTTGGTTTGATCCTGGAGAATGTTCTTCCTGATTTTTTCTTCGGGGAAGGCTGGTTCACGAGGCGAGTAACCTATGTTTACATTATTACCAAATTCATACCTATCGGCGGTCACATCCTCGCAGGTGTAATCTTGTTCAAAATATTTTGGCCATCTAGGAAAACCGCGTAATAGAGATAATCGACTGCTGTTTACCACTCCCATTTATCATGACGAAACATACTGAGACATGTCCTGCATGTAGGTCTTCAAATCAACGCCAATTCTTCCAGATACCCAAAGCGCCCGTTCATTCGATATTGCTCATTCAGGATCAGCAGGCTGCTTTAGATTTTCCGAAAGGGTCTCTGGACCTTACCGTTTGTGAAGACTGTGGATTTATATATAATGCGACGTTCGACGCTGACCTCCAAAATTATTCGGAAGACTGTGAGGAAACGCAGGGTTTTTCGCCGACCTTTTCGAAGTTCCATAGGGAACTAGCTGAATCGGTAGTCGAACGGTTTGGTCTATACGGAAAAACAGTTTTAGAAATCGGATGCGGCAAGGGGGAATTCCTTGAGCTCGTTTGTGAAATTGGTGGAAACAAAGGTATAGGCTTTGATCCCGCTTTTCGCCCTGATCGGTTGGATATTCCTGAAAGTATGGACCTTAAAGTTTACCAGGAATTTTTCCCCAAAGAGTATACACTGGAGATTCCGGATTTCGTCTGTTGTAAGATGACTTTGGAGCATATCCCTGATGTGTTGGATTTTATTTCGGGGATGCGGAAATCGTTGGGAGACAAAGTCAATGTCCCGATTTTCTTTCAAATCCCTGAGGCTCGCCGCGTACTTGGCGATATAGCATTTTGGGACGTTTACTACGAGCATTGTTCGTATTTCACAAAAGGTAGCTTAGGGCGCCTCTTCCGATTAGCGGGATTTGAGGTGAAGGATCTTTGGACAGCCTACGACGATCAATACTTGATGATTGAAGCATTTCCAGCTTCTGGTCCGGTGCTCGAAGCCCACAAAGGTGAAGAAGCGGTGTCGGAAATTCTGATGGAGGTAGATCGATTTTGCTCACAGATTGAATTAGAGACCCACCGGTGGAAATCCTATTTTGATGAGGGTTACGGTTCTGGAAAGAAGACTGTATTGTGGGGTGGAGGTTCTAAGGCAGTCGCTTTGCTGACGACCATGGGTATAAACGATCAGGTTAGCTTTGTTGTAGATATTAACCCTTACAGACAAGGGACCTTTCTCGCTGGTTGTGGACAAGAGATTGTAGGTCCAGGATTTCTTAAGGATTACCAGCCGGATCGAGTAGTCATCATGAATTCCATTTACGTAGATGAGATAACACGGGATCTTGAAGCACTGGGCTTGAGTCCAGAAATCTCAACCGTTGATCCGATACAATGAGTGATTCTTGTCCAGTTTGCGAAGCAGAGTTTCTGGAGAATTTCTTCAGTATTAAACAAGTCCCTGTTATTATTAACATTTTGTCGAATACGCGTGAGGAGGCTCTTGGTAGACCGCGTGGTGATATCGATTTAGGTTTCTGTGGCAATTGTGGCCATATTTACAACACGTCGTTTGACCTGAGTCTTTTAGATTATTCTGGCGAGTATGACAATGCGTTGCACTTCTCATCGACCTTTCGTGACTTTGCTTCCCAGTTAGTAGACACGATCGTCAACGTACGGCATTGGAAAGGCAGTAACTTACTTGAGGTCGGTTGTGGGAAGGCAAGTTTCTTGCAGGCGTTATGTAAGCGAGGCGGCAACAGTGGAATCGGATATGATCCGAGCATCGAAGATCAGGACTGGACCCCTGTGGGGCCTGCGGGCGGAAAGATAAAGTTGGTACGTGGCTACTTTGGTAAAGAGGATGTCAGTGTTCCTGGTGACAAAATTATCTGTCAGCACGTACTTGAGCACATAGAAGCCCCTGCTGACTTTCTTCAAGATATCATAGCTTCCCGAAAGAACAGTTTGGCGCATTCAGCCTATTTTGAGGTTCCCAACGTTCTCTATTCGCTTCGGGATTTCGGCGTCTGGGATATTATTTACGAACATTGCTCCTATTTTAGTCCGACTTCCTTGGCGTTTCTGTTTAATCGATTTGGGTATGCGGTGGATAGCTGTGAAGAAGTTTATGGTAATCAATTTTTATCGCTACATGCTGAATTCGGTGCCGAGAAAAGGCATTTGGAAGCCTCGGATTTAGGCGAGTTGACGAAGTTAGTGAGTGATTTTAGTCAAACGTTTAAAGAGAAAAGCAGGGACTGGAGAACCTCATTAGAACCGGCGCTTTCTGGAGAAAAGAAAGTAGTTGTCTGGGGTGCTGGGTCGAAGGGAATAACGTTCCTGAACATGATGACAGACGGAAAAGGTATTGATTATATCATTGATCAGAACCCAGCCAAGATCGGTAAATTTGTTGCGGGATCTGGGCAAGAGATTCAAACACCGGAGTTTCTCGTAGAGTATCGGCCAGACATGGTCATCGTGATGAATCCCCTCTATAAGGACGAAATTGCTCACAAGCTCGCCGGAATGGGGCTGACTCCAGAAGTAGTGGTCGCTTAGGGGCTTTGACTCTTGTTTATTTGTTAAAGTATCCGATTATTTAGTACATGGAATTGGGCGAGAAAGAGGTAATCCGTAAATTGTTATGTGACTTGGGGACAGTTGTTCAAAGGCATGTTACTCAAGAGAGCTCAAAAGTTGAAAGTCGCAGCTTGGCAGAGGTGTCTGAGATTACGGAAGCGGACACGATTTACCGGATTGATAAGTTCAGTGAGGATGCCCTGCTGGCATGGTTCGAACAGAAGTGGTCTGATGACCTTCCTGTCGAATTGATTGCCGAAGGCCTGGAAGATGATGGTCCAGTAGTATTTCCGAATGGTACCCGACTGGAGGATACGAAGTTTAAAGTGATCATAGACCCAATTGACGGCACCCGTGAATTGATGTATGATAAGCGTTCGGCTTGGGTGATAGCGGGGGTCGCACCACAACGCTTTCAAGACAATCGGATCGGGGATATTGAAGTGTCTATGATTACAGAACTTCCGACGTCTAAGCAGCGATACGCAGACCAAATAAGTGGTTACAAGGGCTGCGGGAGAGAGGGGCTTATCTGTGAACGGACCGATATCGGTTCTGGAGAGAAATCTCAGTTCAGGCTAAGGCCATCGACCGCTTCGAATGTTGAGCATGGAGTTGCAGCCTTTGTGAAGTTTTTCCCTGAAGGTAAGGAACTCATTGCCCGGTTCGAGACAGATCTTTGGAGACGTTTAGGTGTATACGGGGAGCACAAATCTCCTGTGATATTCGATGATCAGTACATCAGTACGGCGGGGCAGATGTATGAACTTCTTGTCGGACATTATCGTTTTTATGGAGATATGAGGCCGGATGCGTTGCAGTCGATTGGTGCATCCGAATCGCTGACCTGTCATCCATATGATGTGGGTGCCGGCTTGTTGCTAAAAGAAGCAGGGTGCGTCTATGAATCGCCGTGGGGTGATGAGGTCGATGCCCCTATGGATACGACTACGTCGGTATCATGGGTCGCCTACGCAAATAGAGAACTGGCTGATAGTATTAGACCCGTACTGACTGATTTGATGAGTCACTATTTTAGTTCGAAAGACAAAAAAGGCTCCTGAAAATCAGAAGCCTCTTTGTGGGTTTTCTTTTGAAATGCTTATCTTAGTTCCTGCCCGGTAATGGCGTTGATCAATCGGAAGTTTTCCATGTGATACGAGACATCGGCTCGGAATGATAGTTTTACATCATAAAGCCGTTCGATATCGAGGAGCAGAGACTCGTCCTCACTCCGAAGCCGCTCAAGGACCGTTGGGTTCAACATCACTCGGATTGTAAGCCCTGATTCGGCTTGTCCGTTTTCTGATTCCTTCGGTTTTATCCGCCGGAGAATGGAGGTGATCTGGCGCTGTATTTCCACGCTGATAGATCTTGGCGATTTAACGATACCTCTTCCGTTACAGTATGGACAGCCGGTGTAGAGTCCCGTTCCGATACTGACCTCCTGTCGTTGGCGAGTCATTTGCATGATGCCAAGCTGTGAGATCTGAAGAATGTGGTTCTTGGCCTTGTCGTCTTCCATGGCCCGCCGCATCCGATTGTAGACGGACTGGCGATCCCGACGGTTTTTCATGTCGATGAAGTCGATGATGATGAGTCCACCAATATTCCGGAGTCTTATTTGACGGGCGACTTCCGTCGCAGATTCCAAGTTGACCTGCAGTATAAAGTTTTTGTCCTTGCCGTCCTTATTACGGTGGGAACCTGTGTTAACGTCAACTGCGACTAATGCCTCAGTTTCTTCTATAACGATTTCACCTCCGGAAGGAAGTGGTACTCGACGCTGAAAGGTCTGCTCAATCTGCCGTTCGATATTGAAGCGCTCGAAGATGGGAATCGAGTCTTTGAACAAGTTGATCTTACTGAGGGAGCGTTTCGAGATCTGCGAAATTGCGGTTCGCATATTTTCCCAGTCCTTGGGATTGTCGATGAGCACGCGATCGACTTCTTCTGTTAGGAAATCTCGAACGGTTCTTTCTATGATGTCGGGTTCACGGTAAAGGCATGCGGCACCTTTTTCAGTGTCGATCTGGTGCTCCATAGTGCCCCAGGTCTTGAGAAGGATATGGAGGTCGCGAATGAAGTAGCGGAGTTTTTTCCCTTCGCCTGCAGTGCGGATAATGATTCCCATACCGTCTGGAATCGTCAGGTCTTTAATGACTTTCTTTAAACGACTTCGCTCTTTGTTGTCTTCGATCTTGCGGGAGATTCCGCATTGATCGTTAAAAGGCATTAAGACCAGATAACGTCCTGGCAGTGCGATATTGGTGGTTGTTCTTGGCCCTTTCGTGCCAATCTGCCCTTTGGTGATCTGGACAACGATATCAGTACCGATCGGGTAGAGACCTGGAATATCTCTGAGATCTATTTTCTTTTTCTTCTTATTCGGCTCCTTGGTGTTGCGACGTACGATCTCGATGCTCGAATCGTTTGCGGCTGGAACAATGTCCCAGTAGTGCAGGAATGCGTTTTTCGGTTGTCCAATATCAACGAACGCAGCCTTAAGGCCAGGTTCCAGGTTTTGGATCTTTCCTTTAAAAACGCCTCCTACCAGGCGGTCTTCACCGACGCGTTCGACCTCGAACCGCTGTATGACACCGTCTTCGAGTACTGCAACCCGTGTCTCCAGGGGCTCCGAATTGATAATGATCTCCCGATAGACGGGGTTTTCTTTCTTTATAGCCTGAATGACTCGTTTAAGGAGAGGACGGGACTTCTTGGCCCGCTTGCCAGCGGCCTTCTTGATGGCCTCAGCAGGAATAGGCTCCGTTTCCGGTTCAACCGGGGCTTCTCTCAGTTTTTCGTCTAATTCGGCTTCCGAAACTTTTGAATGCTTGTTCGATTTTTTTTCGCTCATGATTATTATGGTATCTGTCGTTGGCGACTCGATCCATTCCTGGCTGTGCTGAGCAAAACATTACATTCTCGGTAGTTGAAAATAGGTACATTGGTTTAGAATGCTTTCCGATGTCGGTAAACAGATTGGACAATGCCTTGCAATATGCAGCAGGTCAGGAGGAAGGAGCCTCCATAGCTTAAGAAGGGCAGCGGTAGTCCTGTAATCGGCATCATTCCTATGGTCATTCCAATGTTGATGAAGGTATGAATGGTAAAAATAACTGTCACGCCAACGGCGAGAAGCATACCAAATCGGTCTCTTGCTTTGCTGGCGATTCGCACGCCATTCAACAATAGGATACCTGAGAGGCTGAGAACAGTAATACTGCCTATAAACCCTTTTTCCTCCGCGAGAACGGAGAATATGAAGACGTTGTGCGCTACAGAGCGCGGTAAGTAACCCAATTTCGCCTGAGT
>ERZ887942.2763-NODE-2763-length-10649-cov-8.892675_pt1 | contig 10649 bp, 11 predicted proteins | sample MGYA00521099_ERZ887942 | MGnify/ENA primary metagenome ERZ887942 (study PRJEB32303, sample SAMEA104408605) | aquatic metagenome | biome: Brackish water; feature: Pelagic; material: water | place: Baltic Sea | collected 2014-06-07T06:48:00 | depth 16,251 m ... | reverse complement strand
CTTCTGGCTTTTCAAATAACCTTGTCGAGTATTCTTTTTCTTCCACTTTTGAACAGAAAAGCACCCTTGAATACTATCGATTGGAGCAAGTCGATTTTGATGGTAAGCGCCACTATTCAAATGTTGTCGTTATCGAGTTGTCAGACCAGTCGAAAGTGTTTCTATATCCAAATCCTCTAGACGACGGCCGCCTAACCCTCTCGGGCCACAATATTGGGAGTCAGTATAGGATTTTGAGCTCAGATGGCCGATTGCTAGAGCAAGGTATTCTGCTTCAGGAATTTCAGGAATTGGACCTTAGGAGTCTAACTACCGGCCTTTACTTGGTCGAATGGGGTGATGTGAACAATCCACTGCGTGAGAAGTTAATTGTACGATGATCATGAGAGCACTCAATCTATTTTTCTGCTTCCTTTTGGTTGCTTGCCAAACAAGCAACAGTCAGGAGCAAAATGAGACAAAGCAAATAAGCATGGACGAAACAAATGTGGATGTATCCAATCTCAGTTTAGCAACCTTCGGCTCAGGATGTTTCTGGTGCACTGAGGCAGTCTTTCAAAGCCTAGAGGGTGTTGCCAAAGTTGTTTCGGGCTATTCTGGTGGCAGTGTGAAAAATCCAAGCTACAAGGAAGTGACCACGGGAAGAACAGGACATGCTGAAGTGACTCAGTTGTATTACGACCCAGCTTTTATAAGTTATGAAGAACTTCTTGAAGTCTTTTGGCAAACACACGACCCAACTACATTAAACCGTCAAGGTGCCGATGTTGGAACACAATATCGTTCGGCCATTTTCTTTCACGATGAAGGTCAAAAGAACTTGGCCATCGAATACAAACAGAAATTGGATGCCTCTGGTGCTTTCAACAGCCCGATTGTTACAGAGGTAACAGCCTTTGAGACCTTTTACCCGGCTGAGGACTATCATCAGAATTACTACGAGCAAAATGGAAGTCAGCCTTATTGCAACATGGTGATTCGTCCGAAAATGGAGAAGTTTAAAAAGGCCTTCGCTTCGAAACTGAAGAAATGACCTAAATTGGGTCCTTCAGATTATCGATATGACAAACGACATTCATTGGAAGCAAGTGTCCTTGCTTTTATTCCTCGAAGCTTCAGTCGCAATTTCTTGGATTGCTTACCACGAATACCAGCCTGAAATTCTTGATCAATTTGGATTCTCCAATTACATGCTTGAGTTTGCCATTTTGCAGGCCTTGGTTCTCATGATTACTCCACCAATTGCTGGTCACCTTTCCGATAAGATCCGAAACAAGGGCGGCGATCGCTTACCAATAATCAACATTGGAGTCTCTGTGGCAGCCATGATTTTCATGAGTGTTGCGGCTTCCATTTATTGGAACATCGATGGCTGGATGGTTTACCTAATCCCTGTTTTTGTAACCTTCTGGTTGGTCAGCATGAACCTCTTTCGATCACCGGCCATTAGTCTCATTGAAACCTTCGTTCCTCAAGCAAAGTTGGCTTCCGTGATTGCCGTTTTTGTACTCGTCTTCGATCTCATTTATGCATTGGAACCAAGCATCGTCGATCTCATTCAGTTCTTTGGAGCCTCAGCAACATTTGTCCTTGGTGGAGTATTGGTCTTTGTCTCTGGATTCCTACTCATGCGTTCTTTTAAGAATTACGATTTTGAAGCAGAGAATAAAAACTTTGACAATGATACCGAGGATGGTAAGTCAGACTTCCTTCGCGTAATCACTACTGGATTTGCCTATGGATTGGTTTTAACAGGAATTTTTAAGCTTTTACCATACCTACTTGGACAAGAGAATTCGTGGATAGCGCAATACGACATAAATCCGAATTACCTCATATCGGCCATGGTGGCAGTTTCGGCTTTTGTTGCCTTATGGCTTGGGAGAAATCCACAGCTTCTCAGTGTCAAGAAGATGTTGCGCATAGGCTGGAATTTGAGTCTAGTTGCCTTAGCTCTTTTGCTGCTGATGAACGATTTGTACAGTTTCATTGTTGGAGGACTCATTCTCATTGCATCATTCGCAATGCTCTCCGTCTCAGCTCTGCCAACCGTCTTTTATAAATTGTCTGCAAAGCAAACTGTTTTGGGTGTAGGGCTCTATTACAGCGCAATTGAGCTATGCGCAGGAGTTGGGGACGTGCTCGAAAAGTTTTAGGCCTTGGTTCCCAAAATGAACCGATTGTGTGAATCAAATGTTTTAATTGTTCAACGCAAAAAGTAGTCTTCTGTGAACTTCAAAATTGCCATCTTGTCTATTCTAATCTCGGGGAGTCTCAATGCTCAAATCGAAGACTCTCGCGGTGTGCATCAGCAATGGCGAACAGATCTTCAAAGAGCGAGCGTTGACCTATCAGGTTTTATGGCCATCATCAAACGCGATGGAACTCCTCCGATTGATCATCCCGAATTCTGGAGTATTCAGGAAGCTGAGGAGAGATTCAACAGCCTGGAACCGGTCATTGTATTCTCAAATTCCTACGAAACAAGAGCATATCCGCTGAGTATTCTGATGTATCATGAAATCGTCAATGACACTGTAGGAGATGACTACATCAGCGTTACTTTCTGTCCTCTTTGTAATGCAAGCATAGTGTACAATCGTCAAGTGGAATATGATAATCTGATTCATCTCTTAGACTTCGGAGTTTCCGGAATGCTCCGTGGGAGCGACTTGGTGATGTGGGACCGTCAGACGGAAAGTTGATGGCAACAATTAACTGGGGAAGCTCTCGTAGGCGAAATGCTCGGCGCCGAGCTTGAGGTCATGGAGTCTGCCATTATTTCATACGACGAATTCAAGGCTTTGTATCCAGATGGAAAAGTGCTTGCTCGACCGGATGATCTTATGGAGTACGGAAAGAACCCCTACGTCGATTACGATCAGGCAGAGAATAGACCGAGTTTGTTTGAGGGTGAAATTGATGAACGCTTGCCACCCATGGAACGCATCGTGAATGTTTTTGGCGTAGGAGGGAATGTGGTCTATCCGTGGAGTGTTATTGAGGAAATTAGAGTATTGAATCACTCTCGTGCCGGTGAGGATCTGGTGATATTCTACACTGAGGGTATGAATAGTGTCCTTGATCGTGAGAGCATCGCTGATTCGCGAGACGATGGAATGGTACGGGTATTCTCAAGAAGAATTGCGTACGAAGTGTACGAAGGACAAGCTTTGACTTTTTACGAAGAGAATGGCGTGTTCAAGGACGTGCAGACAAAATCCATTTGGTCGTTTTCAGGTAGGTGCACCGAAGGCGCTTTGCAAGGCACCATGCTACGATCGTATTCCTACGGTAATCACTTCGCTTTTGCGTGGTTGCATTTTTATCCAGAGACCGAGATATATGAGCGTTAAACCAGAGGTGGTTCTTTGAAAAGGACCCTAAGTGCTCGACTATATCTGTACGACTTTAGTTACGTGATAGCCTTCGGAATGTTGAACTTAAGCAGCAAGTTTCAGTTTCTTAGGAACACAGAGTACCGTCTGGCAAGTACAACTTTTCCAAATGCTTCCGTTATTTCGGGGCTGGTAAGCAACCCATGCGGAAGAAGCAACCGAGCCTCCTTTCCTAGTTTCTAGATGGGAAGAATCATTCGCAATGCTCTCCGTCACAGCTCTGCCAACCTTCTTTTATAAATTGTCTGCAAAACAGACGGTTCTTGGAGTAGGTCTGTATTACAGCGCCATTGAACTGTGCGCTGGCGAAGGCGATATTCTAGAAAAAAAGCACTTGGTAATAGGGGTTTTTGAAAGCTTGTTTGTCACTCTAGTGAACACAACAAGCAATCATGAACCACACGCATCAAACCACCGAAGTTCTCCGATTTAAAATCTTTGTACTTCTCATTGCCCTCGGATTTTTTGCCTTTCAAGAAGCACGAGCAACAAACACAAACAACCTCACCCAAACCATTCGCGGTACCGTTCTCGACGAAGAGATCAAGTTGCCTCTCATGGGTGCCAACATCGTTTTGTTGAGCGCAACTGAGTTTACAGGTACGGTTACAGATATGAACGGGAGCTTCGAATTGAAGGATGTCCCAGTGGGGCGTCATGAAATTCAACTATCCTACATGGGATATGAAAGCAGGACCCTTTCCAACCTATTGGTGAACGCCTCCAAGCAGCTCGTACTCAACATCGGACTTCAGGAATCCGTAGTTCGAATGAAAGCGGTTGAGATTACTGCCAAAGAAGAGAAGAACAGAGCACAGAATGATTTAGCCCTCGTTTCTGCAAGGGGATTTTCGGTTGAGGAAACACAGAGATACGCAGGAAGTTTTGACGATCCTGGAAGGATGGCTCAATCCTATGCCGGCGTTGCAGCGGGCGACGATGGAAGCAACGAACTCGTTGTACGAGGCAACAGTCCCCGAGGAGTGCTTTGGAAAATGGAAGGAATGGAAATTCCTAATCCCAACCACTTCTCTGAACAAGGTTCTGGCGGAGGAGCCATCAGCATGCTCAAAGGTGGTATGATGGCCAATTCAGATTTTTATACTGGAGCTTTTCCTGCAGAATATGGAAACGCCGCTTCAGGGGTCTTCGACATCAATTTGAGAAAGGGAAACAATCAAAAGCGGGAATACGCAGCACAGATTGGTTTACTTGGGGTCGAGGGCGCCATGGAAGGTCCTTTCAAACCAGGTTATGAAGGCTCTTATCTTGTAAACTAGCGCTATTCAACGCTCGATATGTTGCGTACAATAGGAATCGACGTCGTGGGAGATCAGGTGCCCGTCTTTCAAGACTTGGCCTACAACATCAGCCTTCCAACCAAAAAGGCAGGGAACTTTACGCTCTTCGGACTTGGTGGAATTTCGTACGTCAACGAAAAATGGGACGGCGGCGAGCAATATCTAAAGACAAACATGGGAGTGAGCGGATTCACGCACAAGTTGCTTCTTGGCAAGAAAACCTTATGGTCAACTACTGGTGGATTTACAGGCAACAAGAACAACTACTTCTCGGAAGTCTACGACAGCAGTGAAGCTAGAACCGTAGAAGATTGGAATGAGACCTTCATAAGTAAAAACTTCCGCATCAGCTCAAATCTGAACTACAAGCACAGTGCATTGCACAGCTTCAAGACTGGAATCATTTACAGCAACCTGGGCTTCGATATGCAATCAACACATTACGATTTCGAGAATAAGAAAGAGATTACCGACCTCGACGCCGACGGGAGAACCGGGATGATGCAAGGTTTTGTGAACTGGAAGTATCGTTTGGGAGAGAAGTGGACAATGAACTCTGGTGTCCATTATTTACATTACCTACTCAACGATCAGAACTCTGTTGAGCCTCGATTGGCGCTGCAATGGCAAGCGAAACCAAAACACACTTTCAGCGCTGGCTTCGGGATTCACAGTAGGGTAGAAGATCCATCGGTTTATTTAGCACAAGCTCAAGACGATTTGGGAAACAGCTTCCAGCCAAATAGAAATTTAGCTCCTTGGAAGTCTCGACACTATGTGCTAGGATACGACTACATGATCACGTCAGACATCCATCTAAAAGCGGAAGTCTATTACCAGCAGCTGTACGACGTACCTGTAATGGACGACAGCACTTCGAACTACTCATCTGTGAACACCTTCGATGGGTACACAGCGGATCAGCTCGTGAACGATGGCACAGGAACCAACTATGGAATCGATGTGACCTTAGAGCGCTATTTCAGCGAAGACTTTTACTTTATGTACACAGCTTCCGTATTTGAGAGCAAGTATGTTGGAGGCGACGGAGTGGAGCGCAATACCAGATTTAATCGAAACTACACATTCAACTATCTTTTCGGGAAAGAGTTTAAGATTGGCGATTCTGAGAAAGCGAACAAGCTCGGCCTCAGCTTCAAGGTGCTTCACATGGGTGGAAATCGCCAATGGAGCCTCTTATTGGACGAGTCAAGAGCAGCCGGAGAGTGTGTTTGGGATAATGCAAACCCATTTGTTGAGCGTGCTCCGGACTATTTCCGCGGTGACTTTACAATTTCGTATCGTCGAAATAAGAAGAACACCACAAGAATTTGGAAGCTCGATGTGCAGAACGTGACGAACCATCAGAATGTGTATCAGCAATTCTACAACCCTGAGAGCGATCAGGTGGATGGCTATACCATGATGGGCTTGCTTCCAATACTTTCTTACCGAATCGAATTTTAGGAATCTCTAGCCTTTTAGGTGAAGGGCAGCACTTAAATGGGGTTGCGTCAATTAGAACTTAGGAATCCTGTGTAGTTTAGTTCGAGAATCAAAATCTAGCTATGAAAGCAACACTTGATCATTTTCACATCACCGTTCGAGATATGAAGATTGCCGAGCCATTTTACGACAATCTTCTGCCTTTACTCGGATTTGATTTAAGTAGAAAGGGCGGGGGATACGTGAAGGATCACGATTTTCATGTGGTGGAATACCCAGGGCCAGATTGGACCTTCACAATCAGCTCACCCAGAGAGCAGTTCAAGGATGTTGAAATTCATCGTCGCAGACCAGGTTCTTTGCATCATCTAGCCTTTAGGCTCGAGTCAACTAAGGAAGTTGATGCCATGCTCCCATTAATTGAGGCTACTGGAGCTCAAATTGTCGATGAGCCGAAGTACTACCCTCAACATGGTGAAACATATTATGCCTTGTTTTTTAAGGATCTTGAAGGAATAAAGTACGAACTGATGTATGAGTCTTGAGGAAGTACTAACGCCTAGTCAGCATTCCCGCGCCGATGAAAGAAGCAACAACGCCGATGATTAGGGAGGTGAAAAGCAATGGTGGCCACACTTTGAAAATGAACACTCCCAGAAGAATGAATGTTAAGCCGACGCCAATGTATGTGTAGGCCTTACGCTTTCGTTTGTTCATTGTTTTTTCTGATTTCTTCGCGAATTTCCACAAGTTTTTCCATTTCGATGGGCTTGATTAGGAAGCCATCGATGAGTGGATAATCTTCTGCTTTTTGCTTATCCATTGGGTTGATGCTCGAGGTGAGAATGACGACTCGATAATTGAGACCGTTCTCTTTCAATTTATCCAAGAACTGCCAGCCTGTGAGAAAGGGCATATTCAGGTCGAGGAGAATGAGGTCGGGTTCTACATCCGTACTTTCCAGCAAGAAGCTCAGAGCGAACATAGGATTCTCAAATGCCTTGATGTTCGCATCGGGATACACCTGTGAAAGGAGCTCTTTGTTTACGAAGTTGTTGATGGAGTCGTCGTCGACTAATAATATATACACCCGCCTGCTTTAGGGGCTGAATGTAAGAAATCCTTGGTTCAATAGGCTTTCTCGTGGAAAGCATTTTCATGAATTTTTTCACAGCGGCACGCCCTAGACTGTGAAGTTTCATATCGAACGAAGGCTTGTTTATAAATAGGATTGAACCGAGATCAAAGTATTGGATTCCTCCTTAATCTTGAAGCGTGAGTCCTACAGGTATCCTACTCATCGTTTTGGCCTACTTCGGCCTGCTCATTTTCATCTCTTACCTCACTTCGGGAAAGGGCGACAATGCGACCTTTTTTCTGGGGAACCGACAATCACCTTGGTATGTAGTGGCTTTCGGAATGATTGGCGCATCGCTCTCTGGAGTTACCTTCATTTCGGTGCCGGGCTGGGTAGGCAGCAGTCAGTTCTCCTACATGCAGATGGTATTGGGTTATCTCCTTGGTTATTTGGTGATTGCGAACGTTCTATTACCGCTTTACTACAAGTTAAATCTCACATCCATTTATAGTTATTTGGATGGAAGATTTGGAAAGGTTTCCTATAAGGTTGGAGCCTTTTATTTCTTGCTTTCTAGAACCATAGGCGCTTCTTTTCGATTGTACCTAGTCGCAATGGTTTTGCAGTTTGCGGTCTTCGACCCGATGGGCTTGGAAGTTCCTTTTTGGCTTACGGTAGTACTCACCATTACCCTCATTTGGTTGTACACCTTTCGTGGAGGAATCAAAACAATCATCTGGACAGACACTCTTCAGACTGCCTTCATGCTGCTTTCAGCGGGTATGACAGTCTATTTCATTAGCTCTGAATTGGACTTCAATTTTTCGGAGGCTGTTGCTGCAATCGACGCTTCGGAATATTCGAGGGTCTTCGATTTTGACGACTGGAGATCTGGCTCTTATTTCTGGAAACAGTTTTTCTCTGGGGCTTTCATTACCATAGCCATGACGGGACTTGATCAGGACATGATGCAGAAAAACCTCACATGTCGAAGCATTGGTGAAGCCAAGAAGAACATGTATTGGTTTTCGCTCGTCTTGGTATTCGTGAACCTCTTGTTCCTGGGAATGGGAGCATTGCTATACATATTTGCCCAACAGAAGGGCATCGACATCCCTGTGAAAGCCGATCAGCTCTTCCCGATGATTGCATTGCAGTCGGGATTGCCCGCCGTGGTTGGTTTGTTCTTCATTCTCGGATTGATCGCTGCAGCCTATTCCAGCGCCGACAGTGCCTTAACCGCATTAACAACATCTTTCAGTGTAGATATTCTTGGAAGCACTGAGGATAAACCCATTTCCAAGAAACACCGAATGATGGTCCACCTTGGATTTTCGGCGCTTCTAGTCCTTACGATACTCATCTTCAAAAGCTTAAACGACGACAGTGTAATCAGTGAGCTTTTCGTGGCGGCTGGTTATACCTACGGTCCATTGCTTGGGCTCTATGCCTTCGGTTTGTTCACCAAATGGCAGGTGAAAGACGCATGGGTTCCATTGGTTTGTCTGCTCAGTCCGCTCTTGTGTTACGTGGTAAAGTTGAACAGCGATGTGTGGTTTGCCGGTTACCAAATGAAGTTTGAGTTGCTGATCTTGAATGGCTTCTTGACGTTCCTTGGGCTCTTTTTGCTTAGGAAGAAGTTCTAAACCGGACCTATTTCGTAGACGACTAAGTCTTAAAGCCTTATAAATGAATGATTTTCTCAGTCGATCTATTCGCTTTGGCGCTGGGAATCCTGTTGATTGACCGTCTGTTATTTGCTTATAGGCAAATTGATTCCTAACTTTGAGAGATGCGCATGTTAAGTGCATTTCTGTGCTTTAAAATCCTGTCTTTATGGATTTTAGGCTTACCAACTTTAATGGCGACGAACTATGTTTCTTCCGGCACGGGGAACTACGATGCAAACGGAGCTTGGGTTGGGAATGCGCCTCCTACAGTTTTGATTGCTGGAGACAGTGTGTTCATCAACCACGCGATTTTACTCAATCAAGACATCATCATCAAGGGGGTTCTTATTGTAAACGCTTCGGGAAGTTTGATTGGATCGGGAAACAGCATTCTCATTGGTGATGGGACCAATGTTGGAGAGGTTTATAATTATGGTACGGTCAACTGCAAGAAAATTACGGTGGATGGCAGTGGAACTGTCAATGACTCGCTTCCCGCCTTTCATAACATCGACAGTGTGAAAACAGGAAAGATTGACGTGGGTAGCAACGCGCCAGCCGGGCTATTTAGAAACGAAAGCACAGGGTATGTCCTTGTGTCCGCTACTTATGGAGACGCTAAAGGTGAAGCGCACATCGATGGATATCTTCAGAATTGCGGCATCATGAAATTTGAGACCAAACTGAAAAACCACGGAGGACAACTCAGCTGTGGAGGTTCAATCTACACACCTTTGGTTGAGTTTGATGACAATGGAGGTAGGGCCGGCACCATGACCAATCAGAACTTGTGCACTGATTCCGGATCATCTACCCAACCTCAGTTTTTTTCAAATACCACAGGGAATACCTACAACAGCATCTCTGCCTTTCTCGTAGGGGAATCACCCACAGGTTCTGGAAATCAAGTTTCTGGGGCGGATTATAGCATAGATTCTACGAGCTTTTTCATTTGCGGTGAAAGTTTGGACGGCAGCATTAAAAGCGGGCCTCTCCCAATTGAATTTGGGGGTTGGGATATATCCGGAAGGTGATTTTGAAGCAGGATTCATTGATTTATGGAGGTGCCTACTCTCAGATCACTCAATCATTGGAATTTCAACAAAACGACTTGGAATTTCAGTTTTCCTCATTCCATGTGATGGATGGAACGCCCCATCTTTATTCTTACAAACTGAATGGCCAGTCGGATAAATGGAGCAATTGGAGCGATGTTTCTCAGACTCGATACACCAACTTGAAGAATGGCGAATATGTGTTTCAGGCTAAGAGCAAGAACATGTATGGGGTAGAGAGTAAGCTTGCTCAATATTCGTTTACCATTTCACCACCCTGGTACGAAACGGGATGGTATTATTTGTCTCAAGCCCTATTCTTTGTCCTCTTGATAAGCGTCACATTCCTTTTTTCACGGGGCAGTTCGAATCAGTATTCCGAGGTGCTCATTTTGATTACGGTGATCACCATGTTTGAGTTCGTTATTTTACTCTTGGAACCCTATGTTGAGAGCTACGCCAACGGAGTCCCTCTCTTTAAACTGGGAATGAACATCCTACTTGCATTGAGCCTTCATCCTATGGAGAGATTCCTAAGAAAGGTTTTCAAACGAAGAAGATCGAAGGCCGTTTCTTGAGAGTGTTTTCGTTCGTTTCACTTTGTGTTCCTGCCAATCCGTGAAATGGACCAAGCCCACTTCGCTGTGCTCAGTGCGGTCTTTTTTGTGTCCTATTCGCTTGAAAGCAAGCTTTCGCTCAAG
>ERZ887942.2762-NODE-2762-length-10654-cov-13.014624_pt1 | contig 10654 bp, 6 predicted proteins | sample MGYA00521099_ERZ887942 | MGnify/ENA primary metagenome ERZ887942 (study PRJEB32303, sample SAMEA104408605) | aquatic metagenome | biome: Brackish water; feature: Pelagic; material: water | place: Baltic Sea | collected 2014-06-07T06:48:00 | depth 16,251 m ... | reverse complement strand
GCTTGAGAGACAAAAGTACCCGCATCGACAACGAACACATTGCTTGCGTCGTGCAGCTGGCCGAATTGATTGGTCACCGAAGTTTTCGGATCTAGCCCCATTCGGGTTGTGCCCACCTCGTGAATAATTTCACCCGGCTTTGCAAGACCATATTTACGATTGGCACCCGGTTTCTCGCCCAGCAATATACCCCCAGACGCCTCGAGCAACGCCTCCATTGATTCTTGCATGTGCTTTGCCTGATCGATCTCGTAATCGGTCCATTGGTAGTTAAAGCGCAGAACAGGAATGCCCCACTCATCGACCACCTCAGGATCTAGCTCACAGTAGTTATCAAACTGCGGTACGCTTTCACCCCGACACGCGATACTGAGCCGCGCACCATAGAAGCGCCGAATATCATCCCGCAGTCCATTACCATAGCCGCCAACCCGCTCGCCCAAATAGTCGTTGTATTGATTAGCCGCGAATCCAAACCCGTATGACGGCATGCCCATGCCACCGCCTATCTCCAGATGATAGCCGCGTGGAAAATCTAACGTAGAATTTTCGAGCCACCACGGGGTGTAGACATGCATACCACCCACGCCGTCTTCGTTATAAATATCTCGGTCCATCAGTTCGGGCAAAAAGGCCGCGCGGCTTGCACCGGTAGAGTCATGAAGATAACGTCCTACGTGACCACTGCTATTACCCAGGCCGCTTTCATGATGATCACTTTTCGAATTGAGCAAAATGCGCGCGCTGCTGCAGGCCGAAGCCGCTAAGATTACAATGCGCCCCTTAAGCTGATATTCCTTTTTATCTTCTTTGTTAATGTACGACACGCCAGTTGCCTTGCCGCTTTCATCGGTCGTCACCTCGCGCACCATTGAATTGGTGTAGAGATCGACCTGCCCGCCTTTCAATGCGGGATAAATAAGCGCCGTGCTCGAGGAGAAGTCTGCGTGAATCGAACACGCACGGCTGCACTGGCCACAGTAATAGCAAACCCCTCGCTCATCGTTAATGCGTTTTGTGAGCATAGACTTGCGCGCGGGATAAACTGGCACATTGAGTTTGCGAGCGCCGTCGATATAGAAAAGTTCGTGCAGGCGAGGCTTAGGCGCGGGGAGAAAAAAACCATCGGGGTCGTTATACAGGCCTTCGTTACTGCCAAAAACACCAATCAATTTATCTACTTTATCGTAGTATGGCTTCACGTCTTCGTAGCCAATTGGCCAGTTATCACCGAGGCCGTCGACGTCTTTACGCTTAAAGTCGAGCGGGCCGAAGCGCAGGGATATGCGCCCCCAATGGTTTGTGCGTCCGCCTAACATGCGCCCACGCCACCACATAAACTCGGTGTCGCCCTTTTGAGTGTAGGGCTCTCCATCGAGGTCCCAACCGCCTATACAGGCGTTGTAATCGCCAAAGGGTCTGCGCCGCGTGCTCGCCCCACGACGCGGCGATTCCCATGGATTTCGCAACTGCGTGCGATTTTCATCCGCTGCGGGATCGTAGTAACCGCCGGCCTCCACCAACGCGACTTTTAGGCCTGCATTTGCTAATTGATAGGTCGCCATGCCACCACCGGCGCCCGAGCCAACAATAATAATGTCGTATTCTTGTTCAGCCATTCGATGCTTTGTCCTTATTCTGTGCTCCACTAAAGAGTAGAATAAACCGACTGAAAGAGACACCGAATTCTTAGAAAAACATGCAATCTGTCAAGAGCACTTTTAACCACTTACTATGGCACTTCTTGTGACACTTCTTGTGACACTTCCTGTGACACTTCCTGTGGCACTTCCTGTGGCACTTCTCCGAGATCTGCCTCATCAAATTCGCTCTCAACCCGCGGGTCCAAAGTGATAGCGCCCTGAGCGCTAACAGTGGTCGCCATTTCGAATTCGGTGAAATGCTCTCTCGCAGACCCTCGTATTTTGGTTAGTACAAAGATTGCCGATCCACCGAGCATAAGTATTAGCCCATTAACGATGAAGAACGCGTGAGCGCCTATTAAGCTCATCGCTTGTGCGACAAGCAACGGCCCAACGATCGCGCCTAACGCATGAACAATCATCAGCCCAGTGCCAATTTCAAGGAAGGAACTCGATGCCGAATTGTCGCTTGCATGGGCAAGACTCAGAGCATACAGCGGCATGGCACAGCCACCATAGAAGACCATCAAATACGGCACGCCTTCAACGCCGGAAAATAACATAAGCAAAGAGACGAGTGCCCCGACAATCATGATCGAAAAGATGACGATCCGGCGATCCATCTTGTCCGAGAGCCGGCCCAGCGGCAGTTGCGTCAGCGCTCCACCAATAATGCCCAATGCCATCATCGTACTAATTTCATCAATCGCGAGCCCTATCTGTAATCCGTATGCTGGTGCTAATCCATAATACGAGCCGGTCACCAGGCCTGAAATCAACGCGCCTATTGTTGCGGCTGTCGAGGTTCTGAGCACTAGAAAAGGCGAAAATGAAGCAGACGGAATCTGAGAGGGTTGCGCAGTACGTGTGAGGCAAATGGGTATCGCGGCGGCAACAAAAAGCATCGCCGCTAAAATAAGAAGGCTTCCATCTTCGATCGGCGAAACTTTGAGCAGTAACTGACCGGAGGCCATTGCGAACAGCGCAATCATTGTATAGAACGCGAGCACAGTGCCTCGATTGTCTTCTACCACGAGTTCATTAAACCAACTCTCGATAACCAGATAGAGTCCAGCAACCGACACGCCTACCAAGAATCTTAAGGCAAGCCAGAACACATAGTTCTCAGACAGAGCCAAGGCCAGAATACTCGCCGTGCCCAATGATGAGAGCGCTGCGAATGAACGAATGTGGCCCGACCTGCTAACAAGATATGGAACCAAGAAGCACCCAAGAAGGAAGCCCGAAAAGTACACGGATCCGAGCATACCTGCCGCCAAATTCGACCAGCCGAATAATTCGGCGCGAAGAGGTACATAAGCGAGCTGTAATCCATGGCCTGCAATCAAAATAGCCATGCCAAAAAGTAGCGTCGAAATTCGCCCGATAATAGGCATTAACATTGAGTAACCCTTTCTAACCCTGAGCAGCTATCGGCACTGTTTTTGCGAACTTTTCTTGCAAATTGAGAGATCAAAATAACCACTTGGCTGTCTGAAAATGAAAGCCAAGTATGTAACCTACGTATTGTACGCTTATTCTCTGTTTTCCCTAGTTTATCTCAATTCAAAAGAGTCAAAACGACGTCCATCATGGGCCACTCGTTCTGTTGCATACCCCTGATAATTGTGTTTTTCTGCAGTCACACACTCTGTCATGCCAAGCAATTCGCTCAATCTTTATTAGTCAAAAGAGACGCCTATGAAACCTGTCATTTCAATCGCAAGTGAAGACGACCGATCATCAGCTATTAGCACAATAATACTTGGGTTTTCATCTGACCCGTTTGTGCGATGGCTTTGCCCTCATGGCCCAACTTATCTGAAGTTTCATGCAGCATTCAACGCGTTTGGCGGAGGCGCAATAGACAGTGGATCCGCTTTTATTGCAGAGGGCAACCGGGGAGCCGCTTTGTGGCTTCCACCCACTGTCGAGCCCGACAGCGAAACTTTTATTGGAGAAGTGGAAAAATTTGTGGTGAAGGAGCGGCAAGAAGTACTGTTTCGTATTCTTGAGGCATTCGAAGAATACCACCCGGACGAATCATGCTGGTATTTGCCGTTAATCGCAGTAGACCCTGCACATCAAGGCAGTGGCATCGGCTCAGAACTGATGAAGGCCGCTATGAGCCGGATCGATGAGGATGGCCTACCTAGTTACTTAGAATCTTCCAACCCTCGGAATATTTCGCTATATGAACGCTATGGATACGAAGTCATGGGCCAAATTAAGATAGGCGATGCTCCTACTATCCACCCGATGTATCGACCGGCTCGCTGACCTTCTTTTTAGCAGCCCCATAAGGAAAATAAGATGGCTCTTTCCCAGCGACACACCCTATCACTCCTTCGCACGTCACTTTTTGTCGTTTATGCCCAACTTATGGTCGTATCCAGCGCCTATGCCCAACAATTGCCTGGCACTGAAAATGGCGAGTGGCGCTATCTAGGCGGCGATGCCGGCAACACCCGCTTCTCTGCTCTAGATCAGATCAACGAATCCAATTTTGCCGAACTCGAGCAGGCGTGGATTTGGCGAAGCGATAATTTTGGGCCCAACCTCGACTATTTTTCCCGAGCAACGCCCATTTACGTCAATGAAACGCTATATACGGTCGCCACGCCGCGGCGACAGGTCATCGCGATAGATCCACGAACCGGCGAGAATCTGTGGACATTCAGAGAGCCCGAAACTATTCGACATCAGCGGTCGCCTCGACAGGCTTATGGCAAGGGCGTCGCCTATGCTGAGGTCGACGGACGCGGCGTGATCTACATCACCACGCCCGGATTCTTTCTGTGGGCGCTCGATGCCGAAACAGGGCTTCCGCTCGAAAATTGGGGCAACGCATTTCCGGTCGGCGGCCACCCTAAAACGGGTGTAATCGATCTCGTTCCGCAGTTAGTTAAAGATTGGCAACCGTGGCAAGACTATCTCGTGAGCGGCGGCGCCTATGACGCCGACTACGGCATTCCTCGCGAACTAGGCATGGTTACCGCCTCTGCGCCGCCGATTGTCGTTAACGGCGTCGTTGTCGTGCTTGTGGGGCATCAGCCAAGCTATGGGCAGACGCGTATCGAGAACGTTCCGGGAGATATTATGGGGTTCGACGCCGCAACCGGCGAGTTTCTGTGGAAATTCCATTCAATACCAAGACCCGGCGAAATCGGTCACGAGACATGGCTTAACGACGCATGGAAATTCTCGGGAGACATTTCAACATGGGCGCCAGCATCGGCTGATCCCGAACTTGGCCTTGTTTATTTGGTAACCAATGCCTCCACCGTTCAGTCTTATGCGGGCCACAGACCCGGCGACAATTTATTCGGCGGCAGTGTACTCGCGCTTGACGTTAAAACAGGCGAACGCCGGTGGCATTTCCAGATCCATCACAGCGACCAGTGGAATTACGACCTGCCCACGCCGCCAATGCTAATGGATCTCACGGTTGATGGTCAGCGCATCCCTGCGCTTATTCAAAATACCAAACAGGGTCTCGTCTTTGCCTTTAACCGCAAAACAGGCGAGCCAATTTGGCCTATCGAAGAGCGTCCGGTCATGCAAACTGAGGTGCCGGGTAATTGGACAGCTGCAACACAGCCCTTCCCTACGTGGCCAGAACCTGTTGATCCGATTGTCACTAACGGCCTCACCGAAGAGTTTGTCATCGACTACACGCCCGAGCTCAAAGAGCAGGCGCTGATGATTCTCAATGGCTATCGTGTCGGCGGACTCTATGTCCCGCCATTGCCGCGCGACCATAGCAATGAGTTCATTAATAACATTGGCTGCCTTGGTGCCGGCAATGTGATCCCCCATCCTCCGGTTGGCGATCCTAGCACCGGCATGATGTTTAACTCGCACAGCCGCTCATGCTTCGCCCCCGGATTTATGATTCCGACCAACGGCATCGATCGCGATAACCCCAACTACCCCAAGCCAGGAGACGGTGGCGTGACGCCAAACAGCACCCCAACGACAGGACGCACAGTAGCCGCGTGGCGCCCCGGTGGCGGTGGCGGACTGCCAACCATCGATGGCTTGAGAATCTATAAGCCCATGGATAGCCAACTCACCGCCTACAATATGAACTCGGGCGCCAAAGCATGGTCGTTGCCCGTGGGTCCAACGCCCGATGAAATAAAGAACCATCCAATGCTCGCAGGTGTCGATGTGCCAGAAACCGGCGGTCTTGGCTGGTCAATTCAGATGGTTACCGGTGATTTATTGGTGCAGGCGCGTGCGATGAGCGAAGGCGGCGTCCAGTTCGCACCCGACGAGGACCCGCTCACGCTCAATGCCCGCAATAAGTATACGGGCGAAATCGTAGCGAGTGTGCCGCTTCCAGCGCCGGCACAATATGGAATGATGACCTACAGCCACGACGGCAAGCAGTACATTGTCGTGCAGATCGGAAGCTCCCGCACCGATATGCCCGGCGCGCTGGTCGCCTATCGGTTGCCCTAAAAAGTCAGTTCACCAAGAATAAAAAAAGGCGGAAGAACCCAAGTTCTCCCGCCTTTTTTATTTTATCTATTCAGATTTGAAGGCTTAGTGACCTCCGCCACCGCCATCAGACTTCGCACCAGGCAAGGCCATCGCAGTGAGCTTGGCGCCTGTTTGCAAGATGATGTACTGGTGGCCGTCGTGCATCCACGAGCTCATGCCGTAGCGGCTGCGTGCAGGCACTTCGACGCGGTCAAGCTCATTGCCTGTCTTCTTATCGATCGCGTAAAGCAGCGCCGTGGAGCCGTCGTGATCGAGATCAGAGTAAATGAGCAGATTCTTGGTTGTCACCATGGGCACTTGGTTGCCCGTGCCTGTGTCACCAATATCGATACCCTCCAGCGCTGGGCTGTTGCGGATTCGGTCTGGGGTCTCACCCGTTGGAATCTGGAATGCAATCTCGCCCGTGTTCATGTCATATGCCGTAATTGTGCTGTAAGGCGGCTTGAAATAGGGGATGCCAGACTTAAGACGAGGCGGACGGCCTGAACGGTCATTCGCGTAGAGGGCGAAAGTCGACCCAGTAGGCTCGGCTATGCGTGCGTCTGCCTCTTCACCTGGAATCACTCGCTGCCAGCTGCACGCGCGTGCAGAAGACACGTAGAGGAAACCCGACGTAGGATCAGCTACCGGTGGAGCGGTAATGTTGGCACCGCCCCCATCGCCCGGGCACATCGCCGACGAGATCTTACCCGCTGGGTCTGTGTCATGAATTGGTGGATTAAACAGTGGCCCCATATCGTAATTAGCCATCACCTCGAGCGCCTCTTGACGCAGTTCGGGCGTAAAGTCGATCAGGTCGTCTTCCGAAATACCTTGCATCTCGAATGGCGGTGGCTTGGTGGGGAATGGCTGCGTAGTCGCAAGCTTCTCACCGGGAATATTAGATGCAGGCACCGCGCGGTCTTCCATTTCCCACAGAGGCTCGCCAGTGAGACGGTCGAATGCGTAAACGAACCCTTGCTTGGTTACCTGTGAGACAGACGATACCTTGCCGCGACCCGGAATATCGAGGTCGAGCTGGATGGGCGCAGCCGGATTATCGTAGTTCCACACATCATGCTTCACCGTTTGGAAATGCCATCTGCGCTCACCGGTCTCGGTGTCGAGCGCAATCAGGCTGGTACCAAACAGGCCGTCGCCCGGACGGAAACCACCGTAATAGTCGATTGTGGGTGGGTTCGTTGGAATATAGACAATGTTATTTTCTGGATCGGCCGTGAGAGGCGCCCATGAAGAAACATCTCCGGTCCATTTCCACGCGTCATTTTCCCATGTTTCGTGGCCGTATTCGCCCGGCTTAGGAATAACGTTGAACTTCCACTTAAACTCACCCGTAGTCTTGTCATAGGCAAGAATATCACCGGGAATATTCTCTACTCGCGCTTGCAAATAACCCTGCTCGGCTGAGTTGCCAACTATGATCGTGTCGTTCACGACAATCGGCGGCGAAGACGTAGTGATGTAGCCCGTCTCTAGCGGAATGCCCTCATAAGGGTCGTAGAGATGGCCCAAATCGGCGAGCATGTCGACCACACCAGTCTCAGGGAAGCCGTCGACAGGCACTTGCCCACCAAAGCCCTCAAGCGGCGCGCCGGTCTCGGCATCTAGTGCAACGAGAAAGAATCCGGGGGTCGCGATATAGACCACGCCTTTGCCGTTAATGCGCGAATAGCCAATGCCTTTGCCATACGAGGCGCGCATGGAGTATTCCCAGCGCCGTGTGTTGGGCAGGCGATACGACCAGAGAGTCTCTCCACTCTTTGGATCGATTGCGACCACATGGCGCCGTGCGCCAGAAACAGTAAACAGCTTACCGTCGACATAAGTAGGCGTCGAACGCCCTGAACGACCGCCGAAGCTTGCGCCGTCCCATTCCCACACCACTTCCAGTTCATGGAAGTTTTCGGCAGAAATCTCTTCGGCAGGTGTGAAACGCGTGTGGGCATAGTCGCCACCGAGCGTAAACCACTCCGCCGTGTCTTCGGTTACCTTGTTCTGGCTCAGGCCGACGCTAGGCGCAAGCCCGACGATAGCAGCCAGGCTACTAAGACACGCGAGTCTTTTTAGCAGCGAAACCTGTGGTGATGCAGAACGTGCTTTCATTATTATTGCCTCTAAGGGGTCACGTTTAAGAAGCCTTACAATAAAAGGGGAAGAGGAAAAACACAAGATCAAAAAAAGGGTCTGACCCCTTTTACCCTAAGGCAGCATAATACTTGCGATTCGGTCCCCCGATGCGCTTCCAAGGTAAAGCCTGCCAGCGTGAGGCAGCGCCACTGTGGCATAACCCATCGGAGCGCCTTTATGATGAAACACAACTTCGGAGCTCATGTCCGCTGAATTAGCTTTCACCACCTGAAACTCAAGCAAGCAGGGCCCCACGTGACCATCTTCGCACCGCTCGTTCACTGGGTCGTTAAGATGTGACGCAATCCAGAGTGCGCCGTTGGCATCGATTACCACGTTGTCAGGGCTGCGAACCGCCACTTCACCCTCGACAACGCCGGTTTGACGGTCGACCTTGATAGTCTTGTTCGCCATGTAGATGTTAACGAAAAGCTTAGTGTTGTCTTCGCTAACCGTGATGCCATTCGGCATCATCTCATCGGAGTTTGGTAGCTTGGTAAACCCGCTTGCCTTCTGCCACTCCCACACCCAGCCAATCTTTTCGCCAGCGGTTAGCTGAGCAACAACTGTGTCGAAGGGCGTGCTCTTATTCCACATATGCGTCACGAAAAATCCGCCATCGTGCAGTCCGGCGACGTCGTTCATATAGGCATCGTTACCAGGCTGCGCACAACCTCGCCAAGCTAGCGTTGAATCTGCGCCGGCTGCCGTTAGTTCGAAAAATTCTATCTGCTCGTCACCATGGTTAACAACAAGCAGCTGCAGACGCCCATCGGCTCTGGTGATTAGATCGATACCATGTGGACTAAATTTAGCCACCTCGGGCGGCTGACACGTTACGTCACCCCATCGCGGCTCCGTTGGCTCCCAGTTAATCGCTATAGGCATGCGCTCTCCCTGAGCAATATCTAGCATAGAGAGTGTATTAGGGAGGTCGGACATAAACGCACCCATCTCACTTACCAGTAAAAAATCACCCCCAGGAATCACGGCGAGGTCTTCGGGATTTTTAAACCCACAGAACGAAGAAATCCCTGCGAGCTCATCGCATGAAATCTCACCCGACGCAGCGCTGGTTCCAGGCATCGAACCCTCTGCTGTTTGCTGTTCAGCGGGACTGGAAGGACCGCAACCGGCAAGCACAAAAGCCGCGGCAGCGAACGAGAAAGAAAGAAGGGTTTTAGTCATAGCAGACCTCAGAGTTTGTTATTATTTTAGTCGAGAATAGTACAACTGACCTCACTTGCCTACTTCGCATGCTATTCACAGCGCGTCTAAAAAAGACACCACCTCGGCAGCGGTCCTCTGCGGATCTTCCTCCATGGGTATATGACCTAAATCATCGAAGATTACTGTCCTGACATTGGGTAGCGCCGCCTCGAATGCAGCCGCCGCCGACACAGGTATCACGGAGTCTTGGGCTCCCCAAATGACCAGCGTTGGCTGGGTAAGCAGGCTTAAGTCGGGCGTCTTGGTATCTATGTCACCGTAAGAGTTCGTTCGACCCAAAATCGCAGCGCGCGTGCCTTCTCGCATAATGAGCTCATAGTAACGATCAACCAACGCCTCGGTGACCACTGGTGAATCGTTATACGCCGCGCGAAGCCCTTGCCCGATGAGCGGCGCAGGATCCAACGCCCCCGCGATGGCCCTAAACCAGCCCTGCCGGAGAAGACTAAACGCCACTGGGCCTGACCTTCGCGATTCGGAATCATCGCTGTCGTCTTGCCAATTAGTCGGTGGAACAGAATCAACAAGCACCATCGCTGACACACGCTGAGGATGCTCGAGCGCATAGCGCCAGGTCGCGCCCCCGCCCATTGAGTTGCCACCAAGTACAAATGTATCGAGGCCCACCTCGTTAGCCACCGCATCGATTGTTTGCGTGAAGGCCTCAGCGCCATATTCACCGCTCGGTACCGCACCCGTCAGGCCATGCGCAGGTAGGTCGAGAGTAATCACCCGATAGCGCTGCCCGAGTATCTCAACCCAAGGCTCCCAGGTGTGCAGCGAGGCCATCGCTCCGTGGACAAGCACCACCGGCATGCCGTCTTCTTGGCCTTGATCTCTGTAATGAACACGCGCGCCGTTCTCCATAATAAGAAACTTCGACTCCGCGTTACTGTATTTGGCGTCAACCTGCGCCGCGGGCATGTCACCTTCAAACAGAAACACGCTCGCCGCGATGAGCAGAACTATAAGCATGCCAAGCAGCCTCTTTAGAATTTTCACTTGATACCTTTGGTCACTATTATTACTAGATTAGCGCTTCTGCTCTGTTCGATAGAAGAGGAAGAAACACCACGTCGATACTGCTGAAAGCAAATGCCAAATCGCATGCGGCTGGATCCACGAATCAGGTTCGCAGTAAGGCG
>ERZ887942.2761-NODE-2761-length-10655-cov-11.767170_pt1 | contig 10655 bp, 8 predicted proteins | sample MGYA00521099_ERZ887942 | MGnify/ENA primary metagenome ERZ887942 (study PRJEB32303, sample SAMEA104408605) | aquatic metagenome | biome: Brackish water; feature: Pelagic; material: water | place: Baltic Sea | collected 2014-06-07T06:48:00 | depth 16,251 m ... | reverse complement strand
ACCATTTGAATTCTAGGCAACGTATTGTTCGAAAGGAAACTCAATTCACTTTTAGGGTGTGCTGTGATTATATTTTCCTCTTTATCACCACCTTCCCATAGGAAGCGCTTCACAAAGTAGCGTGATTTTTCGCCGTCAAAGTAAACGGCACTGATCGGACGATTTTCTTCCAACTTCTCTAGATAAATCATATCTGCATCAAAGTGAAGGTTCAATTCCGGTATAACCACGCGTAATGTCCCATTTTTCATGCCAATCAACAACCTGTCCTCGCCTTTGAAACTTCCAACTAAACGGCCACGTTCGTCACTGTTCAAGCGTTGCACGGCCGGATCAAACCATACTTTTCTCGCTTCCAAAGTACTTTCACCCTTTTCCTTGAGCTCAATACGTTTAACCGGGAATTTCGTTACAATATTTCCCTTAGAGCTTCTACCCTTCACCGCAACATTGGCAAAATCTAGATCGATTTTGAGTTTTTTCAGCTTCGCTAATTGACGCAACAGCACCAACACCTTCTCTGCCTCACCATTTGGATTGGATGTGAAGTAGGAAATGTGCGATCCTTTACTTCCAGTGGTCACATCGTATTCTCTGTCGCGAGTAATACTCTGCACTGCAAAACGTTTTACATAACTCACCTTTGAGACGCCGTCTTGGTAAATGGCGTTGTATACCGTCCGGTCATCGCCTTTTTTCCAAACGGCGACATGAATGATATTTTTTCCAAAGAAGGCTTTATCCTTCACTTTACTAACGCTGTATTTACCATCGGCTCGAAAAACAATGACATCATCAATATCTGAACAGTCACCAACGTATTCGTCTCGCTTCATGCCGTAACCCACAAAACCTTCTTCGCGATTCACGTAGAGCTTTTGGTTACGAATGACCACTTTTGATGCTTCTACACTATCGAAGGTGGCAATTTCTGTCTTGCGCTCGCGACCTTTACCGAATTTCTCCTTCAGCTCTTTAAAGTAGTTGATTGCGTATTCAACTAAATGGGCTAAATCATGCTGAACGCTCGAGATTTTACCTTCAAGGTCCAAAATTTTATCGTTGGCCTTATCGCTATCAAACTTTGATATACGCTTGATTTTGATTTCTGTCAAACGCACGATATCCTCCTCAGTAACTTCGCGCATCAAGTGGCCAATGTGTGGCTCTAATCCTTTGGCAATAAAGGAGATTACCTGTTCCCAAGTTTCCGCTTCTTCGATATCCCGGTAGATCTTCTCTTCAATAAAAATACGCTCGAGCGAGGCAAAGTGCCATTGTTCCCGGAGTTCAGATAGTCGAACTTCAAGTTCCGCCTTTAAAACGCCTTTTGTCGTCTCTGTACTCCGCTTTAAGACATCTTTTACGCCAATAAACAAGGGCGTGTCTTCGTGTATAGAGCAAGCAAGAGGCGCGATGCTTACTTCACAATTGGTAAATGCGTACAGCGCGTCAATAGTCTTATCAGGGCTTATACCGGAAGGCAAGTGAATAAGAATCTCCACATGTTCCGCCGTATTATCCTCAATCTTTTTGATTTTTATTTTACCCTTATCGTTCGCTTTTAATACGCTATCAATAAGGCTTTGAGTATTCGTGGTAAAAGGTATCTCCGTAATTACAAGTGTATTCTTGTCCAATTGGGAAATTTTCGCACGAACCCTTACACGAGAGCCGCGCTCCCCGTTGTTATAATTTGTGAAATCCGCTGTACCACCCGTTGGAAAATCTGGATATAATTTAAACGGTTTACCTTCCAATTCTTTGATCGATGCGTCGATCAATTCTATGAAGTTGTGCGGTAATATCTTCGTGCTAAGCCCTACTGCAATACCTTCAACCCCCATGGCCAAAAGCATAGGGAATTTCATGGGCAAATGAAGTGGTTCATTCGCGCGACCATCATAACTGAGTTGCCATTGAGTAACCTTAGGACTGTAAGCAACGTGCAACGCAAATTTTGTTAAGCGCGCCTCAATATAACGGGCTGCTGCCGCACCATCGCCTGTGAGTATATTTCCCCAGTTTCCTTGGCAGTCAATCAAAAGATCCTTCTGTCCCATCTGCACTAAAGCATCCCCAATGGAAGCATCTCCGTGAGGATGGAAACGCATGGTCTGGCCAATAATATTTGCCACTTTGTGGAAGCGGCCATCGTCCATCTCTTTCATCGCATGCAGTAAGCGACGTTGAACTGGTTTTAAGCCATCGTTCAAAGCAGGTACCGCACGTTCTAGAATTACATAGGACGCGTAATCCAGAAAATAATCTTGATACATACCGGAAACACGTGTAATCCTGTTTCCCTCTTCTTCAATACCTTCAGAACCCGTTAATTCCGGGTCCAATTCCTCGTTAATAGGTTGATTTTCTTCGCTCATTAGTTAAAGAATTCCTCCTCCAAATTTTTCTCCACGCGCAAGTTCTCTATGATAAACTCTTGACGCTTCGGTGTGTTCTTACCCATATAGAATTCCAATAAATCTCCAGAGGTCAAATCTCTGCCAATCATTACTGGCTCCAAGCGGATATCATTTCCAATAAAATGTTTGAATTCATCCGGTGAAATCTCACCCAACCCTTTAAATCGCGTGATTTCAGGACGTGGACCTAAATCCTCTATTGCGGTGTTCTTCTCCTCCGGGTTGTAACAATACCTCGTTTCCTTCTTATTTCTAACTCTAAATAAAGGCGTTTGTAAAATGTACAAATGTCCTTCCCGAACCAATTCTGGGAAAAACTGTAAGAAGAATGTAATCAATAGTAGACGTATGTGCATTCCATCCACATCAGCATCGGTTGCAATGACGACGTTATTATAACGCAACTCATCTAAACCATCCTCAATGTTTAGAGCAGCCTGAAGTAAATTAAATTCTTCGTTTTCATAGACCACTTTCTTCGTCAAACCGTATGAATTTAACGGCTTACCTTTCAATGAGAAAACGGCCTGAGTATTCACGTCACGGCTTTTTGTGATGGAGCCAGAAGCACTATCCCCTTCCGTAATAAACAAAGTAGTATCCAAACGTCTATCACCCTTCGCTCCTGGCTTGTTGTCGTTTAAATGGGCACGACAATCGCGTAATTTTTTGTTGTGCAGGTTTGCCTTCTTAGCGCGCTCCCTCGCCAATTTACGTATGCCTTGTAAATCTTTCCGCTCACGCTCCGCGCGCTGAATTTTCTTCAAGAGGATCTCTGCAACCGCAGGGTTTCTGTGCAAGTAGTTATCGAGATGCTCCTTCAAGAAATTTCCAACGAACGTACGAACATGCACTTCACCCGGCGCCATTTCAAGCGAACCTAGCTTGGTCTTCGTCTGAGATTCAAATACCGGTTCCACGACCTTTAAGGAAATAGCACCTATGATGCAGGCACGTATATCCGATGCGTCAAAGTTCTTTCCATAGAAATCGCGCATTACCGTAACTAACCCTTCTCTAAAAGCGTTCTGGTGGGTCCCGCCTTGCGTGGTGTGCTGACCATTAACGAAACTATAGTATTGTTCGCCTTGCATCCGCTCGGCATGCGTAATGGCTACTTCGATATCGTCGGCCTTAAGGTGAATGATATCGTGCAATACATTGCCATCAAGATTATCTTGTAGCAGGTCTTTGAGACCGTTCTCTGAATAAAACTTCTCTCCATTTAAATAGAGCGAAAGTCCCGGGTTGAGGTATGCATAATTCCACAACATCTTCTCTACATACTCCAACATGTACTTGTAGTTGATAAAGATATCTGGATCCGGTCTGAAAGTAATCTTGGTTCCTTTGCGTTGCGAGGACTCTTCGATCGCATCGTCTTCAACGAGTTTTCCAAAAGAGAATTTAGCGCGTTTGGTTTTACCGTCCCGGTACGCTTGAACAATAAATTCTTTAGAAAGTGCATTTACTGCTTTAGCACCTACACCATTGAGACCAACGGACTTTTTAAAGGCTTTACTGTCGTATTTCGCTCCTGTATTGATTTTAGAGACTACGTCAACGACTTTTCCTAAGGGGATACCTCGTCCATAATCACGAACCATGACCTGGCCATCCGAAATTTTCACCTCCACAGCCTTACCGGCTCCCATGACGTATTCGTCAATAGAATTGTCTAAGACTTCTTTGAGTAAGATGTAGATTCCATCGTCGGGGCTTTTACCATCGCCCAACTTGCCGATGTACATACCTGGACGTAACCTGATGTGCTCGTCCCATTCGAGAGACCGAATGTTGTCTTCAGTATATTGTGCTTCTTGTGCCATAAATAAATTGGAATACAGGGATTCTAATTTAAGAATGCACACGACTTTACCGCATGTTTATTGCGTTAAAGTATACACAGGTTTTACACATTAAAGCGGAAGTGCATAACATCGCCATCTTGAACAATGTATTCCTTTCCTTCGACTCGCATTTTACCCGATTCCTTGACCGCATTTTCACTGCCTAATGCATCGTAATCGACATAGGAGATGACCTCAGCACGGATAAAACCTTTTTCGAAATCGCTGTGAATCACTCCTGCCGCCTGCGGTGCCGTAAAGTTCTTCTTAATGGTCCAAGCACGAACTTCTTTCACACCAGCAGTAAAATAGGTTTGAAGATTCAGGAGTTCATAAGCAGCACGAATCACGCGGTTCACACCTGCATCTTCGAGGCCCAATTCTTCGAGGAACATTTGTTTCTCTTCGTAGGTTTCCAATTCCGCAATATCCGATTCTGTACTTACAGCAATATGTATGCAACCTGCTCCTTCAGCAGCTGCCATTTCAACAACGCGATCTACGTACGCATTTCCAGATTTAGCAGCACTTTCATCAACATTGCACAAGTACAATACCGGCTTATCTGTAAGCAACTGCATTTCCTTGATTAAATCTTTCTCACGTTCCGTGCTTTCGAAGCCGCGAACATTTCTTCCTTCCATCACATAAGCAACCAAACGCTCTAGTGTCGTAACGTTTAGTTTTGCCTCTTTTTCGCCGCTTTTTGCCATTTTTTTGGCCTTTTCTAAGCCTTTTTCGATGGTATCGAGGTCTTTTAGCTGCAATTCCGTGTCAATGGTTTCTTTATCGCGAATAGGATCCACACTACCGTCAACATGCGTGACGTTTTCATTTTCAAAGCAACGGAGTACGTGAATAATGGCGTTTGTCTCTCGAATGTTTCCTAAAAATTGGTTCCCCAGACCTTCGCCTTTAGATGCGCCACGAACCAAACCCGCAATATCTACAATCTCGACATTAGCCGGTTGAATGCGAGCTGGATTGACCAATTCAGACAAACGTTCTAGTCGGTAATCAGGCACCGTTACCTGTCCAACATTCGGTTCAATAGTACAGAAAGGGTAATTTGCCGCCTGAGCTTTTGCGCTAGACAAACAATTAAACAATGTACTCTTTCCAACATTCGGCAAGCCGACGATTCCACACTTCATATTACATGCTTTAGGGCGGCAAAGATAAACGGATTCTTTGTTAGCAACGTGTGTATATGTGAATTGGATTGAAAAGGCAAAAAGGTCTTCTTTTGCTGTATTTTTACACCTCATCGAATATAACATTTCACCCATGTCACAACAAGACCTACAAGCCGTCGTTTCCCAAGTTCGCAGAGATATTGTACGAATGGTACACGCTGTAAATTCAGGACACCCAGGCGGTTCCTTAGGATGTGTAGAGTTTTTAACTACCCTCTACTTTGATCACATGAAACATGAGCCTAAGGCGTTCCAAATGGACGGTAAAGGTGAAGATCTTTTCTTTTTATCTAACGGCCATATTTCACCGGTCATGTACTCAATTCTGGCACGAGCAGGATATTTCAATGTAAGCGAGCTTGCAACGTTCAGAAAGTTGAACACACGCTTGCAAGGGCACCCCACTACACATGAGGGCTTAGAGGGTATTCGTATTGCCTCCGGTTCTTTAGGTCAGGGAATGAGCGTGGCGATCGGCGCTGCTCAAGCGAAAAAACTGAATGGTGATGACCGAATAGTGTACACGCTGCACGGCGACGGTGAATTGCAAGAAGGCCAGGTTTGGGAGGCCGCAATGTATGCTTCTGCGAAAAAAGTAGATAACCTTATATCAACCGTCGATGTCAATGCACAGCAAATTGACGGCTCTACTGATGAAGTATTGGCCATGGGTTCTATTCAAGCAAAATTTGAAGCTTTTGGATGGCACGTTATTTCTGTAGCTCAAGGCAACGAATTGGATGCAGTTAAATCGGCTCTTATCGAAGCAACGGCAGCTACAGGTCATGGCAAACCGGTGTGTATTCTTCTCCATACAGAGATGGGCAACGGTGTTGACTTCATGATGGGTACACACAAATGGCACGGGGTTGCGCCAAACGACGAACAATTAGCCGACGCACTTAGCCAAAACCCAGAAACGTTAGGCGATTACTAGACCATAGTGAAACAACTTACCGCCATAGCATTTTTCTTTTTCTGTATTTCGCTGCAAGCGCAATCGCAGGTAGAGGAAGAACGTCCACCGTTAACGAGAATTTTATTCGTTTTCGATGGCAGTCAAAGCATGTATGGCCGTTGGGAAAGTGGTGCGAAGATTGACGTTGCACAGCGCTTAATGGGGCAAATGCTGGATAGTTTACAGGGCATTCAAGAGGAAGGTAATTTCCAATTGGCCCTTCGTGTGTACGGGCATCAAAAACCTGTGCCGCCGCAAGATTGTTCCGATACCAGGTTAGAAGTTCCATTTAGTAATGGCAACATCTATAAAATTAAGCGTGTACTCAAGGCCATTAAACCCAAAGGCACTACGCCAATCGCTGGTTCGCTTCTAAAGGCGTCTTATGATTTCCCACCTTGTGCAGATTGCCGCAACATTGTCATACTCATTACAGATGGTGTGGAGGCTTGTGATGGTGATCCGTGTGTGGTCAGCAAGCGTCTTCAGCAAAAGGGAATCATTCTAAAACCCTTTGTTATTGGTATTGGGCTCGATGAAGATTTTAAAGACAGTTTCGAATGCGTCGGAACGTATTTCGATGCGGCCGACGAGAATACCTTCAAGAACGTACTAGGGGTTGTGATTTCGCAGGCATTGGATAATACCACGGCGCAAATCAATCTCCTTGACAATCGAGGTAAACCGACAGAAACTAACGTACCCATCCTACTCTACGATCATACCTCGCAAAAATTAAGGAAGAGCTTCGTCCATACCCTCAACTACAAGGGTCAACCAGATACTATGGTATTGGATCCTTTAGTGGTTTACGATATGGTCGTTCACACTGTGCCGCCCGTACGCGTTGATAGTATTGTTATTCACCCAGGAACGCACACTCATATTGGTGCTTCTACCCCGCAAGGTCAGTTGGAATTGCGTTCAAATTCACGTCAAAGCAACACCATTCCGTGCATTATAAAGCCGCACGGAAAAAACGAGATTCTGCACGTACAAGATTTTGGCACTATCCAACGGTACATCAGTGGAACATATGATCTAGAAATCCTAACCTTACCTCGTATTTTTCAAAGCGGGGTGGTTATCGGCCCTAGTACAACTACCACCATTGCTGTCCCCCCGCCAGGTATGGTAACCTTGCAATCAGGAACGAGCGGTTTTGGATCCATTTTTATTCAGAGAGACAACGGCTACGAATGGGTTACTGATCTTAGTGAAAGTGGCGAACGTCAGGTATTTCAGCTCCAGCCCGGTCAATACATGGTCGTGTTCAGAAGCAAATTTGCGCAAGAAACCGCGTACAGTAAATCAAAAGAATTTAGAGTGAGCCCTGGCTCATCAACCATTGTGAAAATCAACTAAAATGAAGAAGTACACAGATTCAGGAAGTAAGGATACCCGTTCAGGCTTTGGAGCCGGTTTGGAAGAATTGGGTAAAACGAATGAAAACGTTGTAGCACTCTGTGCTGACCTTACTGGTTCTCTTAAAATGAATGCTTTCGCTGATCAGAATCCTGACCGATTCTACCAAGTGGGTATCGCCGAAGCAAACATGATGGGTATTGCGGCAGGTTTGACCATCGGTGGCAAAATCCCGTTCACTGGAACCTTTGCGAACTTCTCTACGGGTCGCGTGTACGATCAAATCCGTCAGAGCATCGCCTACAGCGGTAAAAACGTGAAAATCTGTGCTTCTCACGCAGGCTTAACGCTTGGTGAAGACGGTGCAACGCACCAAATCCTTGAAGATATTGGTCTCATGAAGATGTTGCCGCACATGGTGGTGATCAACCCATGTGATTACAACCAGACAAAAGCTGCAACCATCGCCATCGCAGAATACGACGGTCCCGTTTACTTGCGATTCGGCCGTCCTAAAGTAGCGAACTTCACTCCTGCCGACGCCAAATTTGAGATAGGAAAAGGAGATGTGTTGACCGAAGGAACAGATGTGACTATCATTGCTACAGGCCACCTTGTATGGGAAGCTTTACAAGCTGCTGAAGCACTAGAAACTGCAGGTGTAAGTGCAGAAGTGATAGGCATGGCTACTATTAAGCCGTTGGACGAGAAAGCAATCCTTGCATCTGTCTCTAAAACAGGATGTGTTGTGACTGCCGAAGAGCACAACCGTTTTGGTGGTTTGGGCGAGAGCGTTGCTCAAACTCTGGTAACCAATAACCCCGTGCCGCAAGAATTCGTAGCCGTAAACGACAGTTTCGGCGAGAGTGGTACTCCGGCACAACTCATGGAAAAATACGGTTTGAATGCTGATGCCATAGTGGCTGCAGCACAAAAGGTGATTGCTAGAAAGTAATCGGTCACTTAAACCTTTAGTATCTTCCATTCATCTAAAGAACAATGGAGGAAACAAAGAATATCAAGAGCCTCCTATTGCAAGAGCAGTGGGAGGCTTCTTTTTTTGAAATCGTTGAGCAGTACAGCGAACGTCTCCTCTATTGTGCCGTGGGCATTCTTAAGAGCGAATCATTGGCGCAAGATGCCCTGCAAGAAGGGATGATAGGCATTTGGAAAAACCTCCATAAGTTTAAGGGCAATAGCCATCCATTTACCTGGTGCTATACCATTGTCCGCAATGCTGCATTGAATGAGCTAAAAAAGGAAAAGCGACATATCAGCGCCGATTTAGACAGTGCCTATACCGCACAGAGCAACGCCGAGCTAAAATGGGACAGCGAACAGATCAATGCCAAGGTGCAAGAAATTCTCACGAGCCTACCGGAGAAACAACAGTTGGTTTTTGAGTTACGGTATTACCAAGATTTGAGCTTTAAAGACATTGCTGAACTAACAGGTACCTCCATAGGTGCACTTAAAGCGAATTACCACCATGCAAAAAACAAGATGGAAGAAAAATTAATCGGCCTTTTAAACCTTCCATAATTCCGACTACTCTAACTACTAAATGGACAAAAAAGAAACATATACAGCAAGTGATGCTCAATTAAAAGAGCTCAAAGCAAAGCTTCACCGCATTCCGGAGCAGTATCTCGTGGACCGGACCTCGAGCCCTATTGTTGCAACGAAGTCGCGCTACTTGACGTTCGTTCGTTGGTCCATGACCGCCGCAGCCGCTATTGCCATTGCCATTGCCGTACTCTTTTGGCCCAACACTTCAACAAATGATAGTGAAGTGACTGAAGAGTTGTTGGCAGAAATGTACAGCCTAGGCTATGTTCAGCCAGAGGATATGTACTCCTTTGTGGAGCCCGATTCGCTCGATTTCGCTGAAGTGGAGCTCGATACAGATGTGTATTACGACTATTACCATACAGATTACGAATACTTAGAATTATGAAAAAGACATTGATTTTTGGCCTCTTGCTCTCAGCAGCAGCGGTCGTGGCACAGCCGAAGATGGGCGATCGTACCGATCTTGAAAAAAAGAAAGAAAAGATCGAGGCCATTAAGGTGGCCTACCTCACCGAAGAATTAGAACTGACCGTAGCCGAAAGCCAAGCCTTCTGGCCGGTGTACAACGAGCGTCAGAACAAGGAACACGAACTCCGCGAATTGCAACTGGGCTTCAAGAAATTAATTGGCGACGAGCCGTCGGAAAAAGAGGTAGAAAAAATGCTGTACTCTTTTGCGGACACACAAATCGCGATTGAAGAATTGCGCAAATCTTACCTCGATGATTTCATCGACGTGATCGGCGCTAAAAAGACAGCGAAACTCATGCGCGCTGAAAAGGAATTTGGCCGAAGAATGATGGAACGCATGAAAGGCAAAGACCGCCCTCGAGATAAAGGCCGAGGCCCTGGCTCAGACGGAGGACGCCCGATGCGCTAAGCAACCCATAAAAAGCCACCCCACGGGGTGGTTTTTTATTGGAAGTAAGTACATCCATGCTTGATGTAAAACCTGTATTTTTGACGGTCTATGGCCGATATCAAATCTTTGTTTTTAGACCATGTTGCTCAAGTAGTTGGCTCTCCCAGCGCGCTAGTGATTGATCGCGCTGAGGGCAATTATTTGTACGATTCTGAAGGAAAGGGCTACCTCGATTTCATCTCGGGGATTTCTGTGGCCAACCTAGGACACGGTCACCCCACAGTGGTTACGTCTGTTCTAGAGCAGGTGAAAAAACACATGCACGTGATGGTGTATGGCGAATTTGCTATTGGGCCGCAGGCAAAATTGGCCCAGAAAACTTTGGAGAAGCTCCATCCATGTATGGACCGTGTTTACTTCGTGAATAGCG
>ERZ887942.2757-NODE-2757-length-10664-cov-19.684136_pt1 | contig 10664 bp, 6 predicted proteins | sample MGYA00521099_ERZ887942 | MGnify/ENA primary metagenome ERZ887942 (study PRJEB32303, sample SAMEA104408605) | aquatic metagenome | biome: Brackish water; feature: Pelagic; material: water | place: Baltic Sea | collected 2014-06-07T06:48:00 | depth 16,251 m ... | reverse complement strand
GGCAGATTTTGCGATCCGGGTCGGAGCCCGCCCCGTTCGACCAACGCCACGCCTGACGAGCTAAGCTTTAACAAGTCAAACCGTCGAAAACGATCGGGCCTTCAATTCCTCCGCACAGGCTTCCCAAACCGATTCTTCGATCTCATGCACATCCACCCCGACCCCGGCCTCCTTCAAAAGAAGCACCGTCAGTTCTCCTCCGAGATGCTCGCGGAACTCCTCGAGCCCATTGAAGACCCTGCGTTTTCCCTTCGAGTCACGTAATTCCAGTGCCTCATGCCAAACAGGCAGCTCAAGCCCCTCAATGACCTTGAGAACTCTTTCAGCTTCCGATTGATCCAGCAGCCCAACTTTTGCAGCATAAAGGGTATCCAGCGCAACTCCTACTGAAACTGCTTCGCCATGGCTGAGTTCAAAGTCAGTCAGCTGCTCCAATTTATGCGCAGCCCAATGTCCGTAATCAAGCGGACGGCTACTCCCAAGCTCAAAGGGATCTCCGCCCCGGGCAATGTGACGGGCATGGTGCAGCGCCGAACGCTCCACGGCCTCCTCCAGGACGGACTCGTCAAGGTCACGCAATCCGGTGACATTTGCTTCAATCCAATCGAAAAAATTCCCGTCTCGAACCAAGGCCACTTTCACGGCCTCGATCAAACCGGCCCGGCGAGTGTGCTCGGGCTGCGTGTGGAGAAACTGAAAATCATTCACAACCGCATAAGGCACGGCAAAGGCCCCGATGAAGTTCTTCTTCCCAAAGGCATTGATGCCATTCTTCACCCCCACCCCACTGTCGTCCTGGGAAAGGGTCGTTGTTGGAAACCTCACCAATCTCACCCCGCGGTGCCCGGTTGCGGCGGTAAAGCCAATCACATCCAAAAACGCCCCACCTCCGATGACAACCACATAGGAGTGTCGGTCGATGTGATGTCTCTCAATCGCCGCCATCGCCGCCTGGTAAACGCCATCGTCCCGTTTCGCCTCCTCTCCGCCCGCGAGCCATTCCACTCCGGTCAGACGTAAGCCCGGCAAATCCGAAAAATAATCCTGAATCTCTCCTTCCAGCTGGGGAAAGAACCCGCGCAGCCCGTTTTCCACAAAAACGAGCACCTTGCTCCGCCCCCGTGTCTCAAGCAATTCCGCCACCATGGAATTCCCCGCCGAGAATGCCCCCCGGGTAAATCTGACGCGGTGGCGAAATCCCACCTGGATATTAAAGTCCTCTCCGCTCATTCGCTGTGCCATTATCTATCTCTTCATACGTGGCTTGGCCACCGATTCTTTGCGGTGTATCGTGAAAACATGCCTGAAATCACCTCCCACCACGAAGGCCGCTACCTTTCTCTCCGCGAAATCGATGATTGGGAATTCGCCACTCGCCCCAACGCCACCGGTGTCGCGGGCATTTTCGCAATGACCGGTGACAAACAAGTCATCCTCGTGGAACAATACCGCCGCCCCATGCAAGCCCGCGTTTTGGAGATTTGCGCTGGCTTGATCGGGGATGAAGAGGCTTTTTCCGGAGAAGCCATCATCGACTGCGCGGCACGGGAACTCAGGGAGGAAACAGGTTACACTGCCGGAAAAATGATCCATCTGCTGAGTTCTCCGACTTCTGCGGGGATGACAGACGAGATAACGCACTTTTTCTTGGCTGAAAACTGCACCAAAACCGACCCCGGAGGAGGCGTCGATGGAGAAGAGATCACAACCCACCTCGTCGAATACGATCACCTCAAGGAATTCCTCGGCGACGCTTCGGAGAATGGGATTTTGATCGACTTCAAGATTCATGCCTGCCTCGGCGCGATCGACCTTCTTCAGCAACAAAGATAAAGCTGAATTCTGAATGAAAAATGACCGGATTGACGTAGCATCGGGCATCCCGTGATGCGAAAATTCGTCATTCTTTCCTTGATCTCTGTCGTTCCCGTCGTCGGCGCGAAAGTGCCCGATGTCGTCGATTTCAACGACCATATCCAGCCAATTCTCTCCGGGAATTGCTACCACTGCCACGGCCCTGATTCTTCAACCCGCGCCCCAAAGAAGAATCCCTTCCGTCTTGATCGCGAAGAATTCGCCTTCCTGGAGCGCTCAAATGGCAAAGCTGCCATCATCAAGGGTGATGCGGAGGCATCTGCTCTCTTCAAACGAATCACCACCAAAGACGTCGATGACGTCATGCCTCCTCCCGAATCTCACAAGAAGCCACTCAAGCCCGATGAGATTGCCTTGATCAAAAAATGGATCGAGCAAGGAGCTCCCTACGAAGAACATTGGTCTTTCCTCCCCCCCACCCGCCCGGAGCCACCCGGGATTGCTTGGGGAAACAGCCCGCTCGATCGATTCATCGCCGTCAAGCACCGCGAAAATGACCTGGAACCAAGCCCTCCCGGCGATCCCTCCCGCCTTCTCCGCCGGCTCACCTTCGATCTGACAGGGCTGCCCCCAACCCCCAAAGAGGTCGCCTCATTCCGGGAAATGGCCGCTAAAGATCTCTCGACAGCCGTCGAAATGACGGTTGGGAAGCTCCTTACGACCGATGCCTATGCCGAACACTTCGGTCGCCACTGGCTCGATGCCGCCCGCTACGCCGACACCCACGGAATCCACAACGACAATTACCGGGGGATCTGGCCCTACCGTGATTGGGTCATCGAAGCCTTCCGACAGAACATGCGCTTCGATCAATTCACCCGCGAACAAATCGCCGGTGATCTTTTCCCAAATGCCACTCTCGATCAACGAATCGCGACTGGATACAACCGCTGCCTGCCGACGACCGGAGAAGGCGGGGCCATCGAGAAGGAATACGAGGCAATCTATGCCGCCGACCAGGTTTCCACGACCTCGGCCATCTGGCTGGGCCTCAGCACCGGATGCGCGGCCTGCCACGATCACAAATTCGATCCCATTTCACAGAAAGATTTCTACGCTCTCACCGCCTTCTTCCGCAACACCACCATGAAGGCCATGGACCGCAACAAATCCGACCACGCTCCCGTCGTTTTCGCCCCTCGAAAAGAAGACCGTGCGCGATTCATCACGGTGGAGGAGGACATCGCAGGTGTTGAAAAACAAATTCAAGGCCGGCGGCAGAATGCCCGCGAAGATTTTGAAGCATGGCTCGCCAAACAACTCCCTACCCCCTCTCCCCCAGACCCCTCTTCCTCGATCGCTGATGCTTCACTTCATTTTCATGTTCGAGCCGGCAAGATCAGCGGAACAGCCGGAAAAACCTACTCGGAATGGGAATTTAAAGGGGAGACGTTGCCAACTGAAAGTAAAGTACCGGTCGTGGTCCTTTCTGAGATCAACGTCGATCTCGGCGACTTCATTGGGTTTCAAGCGAAAGACCAGGTCACCTTCAGCGGATACCTCTATCTCGAGGACAAAGCATCCGGCCCGCTCTTGTCGCGGATGGATTCCGAAGCAGATTACCGTGGCTGGGATCTCTGGTTGGACGACGGCCGACTGGGCGCTCACCTAGCCGATAAGTGGCCGGAACAAGCGATCAAGGGATTCACCACCGAGCCGCTCCAGCCGAAACAATGGCATCACTTTGCCCTCGTTTATGATGGCCAAGCGGCCCCAAACAAGAGCCTCACAATCTTCATCAATGGCAAATCCATGCCCGTGAAGTATTCGCACTCCGGCAAAGTCGACACTTTGGAAACAAAGGTTCCCACCCGTCTCGGAGCCCGCCATCCCGACACCCGCCTTAAGGGCATTGCCAGCATGATGAGTCTGCAGTTTTTCCGCAAAAAACTCTCCCACGACGAAATCTCAAAGATCGCTCAAAGATCCACCCTCAATCGCCTCCTCACCGTCCCCGCCAACCAACGTGACAAGAATCAGAAGGAAGCTCTCTTCGACTTTTATGCCGATCAAGTCGATGGCCCCACAAAGGAACTTGTCGCGAAACGAACCCAGCTGGCCAACGAAAAAGATCAGCTTAAGAAGCGGGGATCCACGACTCTTGTCATGGAGGAAAAGCCCGGTGAAGCCTTCGCCCACATCCTTGAGCGTGGCGAATATTCGCTGGAGAGGGAAAAGGTCCTCGCCTCCATTCCCGATGTCTTCGAATTCGAACAGGGGGACCGAAAACTCTCCCGTGCCGACCTCGCCGACTGGTTGGTTTCAGAAAAAAACCCCCTCACCGCGCGGGTCACCGTCAACCGACTTTGGTATTATTTCTTCGGACGTGGCATTGTCGAGACCACCGAGGATTTTGGCATCATGGGGGCCCAACCCACCCACCCAAAACTCCTCGATTATCTCGCCGTCGAACTCGTTGAAAGTGGCTGGGATCTCCAGCACGTCATCAAGCTCATCACCAACTCCGCGACCTACCAGCAGTCGCAAAAAACAACCTCCGCCAACCGCGAGAAAGACAGTGAAAACCTCTACTTATGGCGGGCTCCCCGCTACCGCCTGGAAGCCGAGCAAATCCGCGACATGGCCCTCGCTTCCGGCGGACTTCTCGTCGAGAAAATCGGTGGCCCATCAGTGAAGCCTTACCAGCCCGAAGGCATTTGGGAAGCCGTCGCCATGAAGGGTTCCAATACCCGCCATTACAAACAGGACCAAGGCGAAGGCCTTTACCGTCGCTCGCTTTACACCATCTGGAAACGCACCGCTGCTCCCCCAAATATGGAAATTCTCGATGCCCCCTCGCGCGAAGTCTTCTGCGTCCGCCGCGACCGAACCAACACTCCTCTGGCGGCATTCGTCACCATGAATGACACCCAATACATCGAAGCCGCGCGGGCCCTCGCAAGCAATGCCATCAAGCAGAGTCAGTCGTTTAGCCAGCGACTCGATCACATCACCATGACTCTCATGGCCCGCACCATGGATAACGAGGAACAGGAAGTGGTGAAAAAAGCCTTCGATCATCACCTCGCTTATTACCAAGAGAATCCCGAACTCGCCGGCCAGCTCATCACGGTGGGAGATTCCAAACCGGACGCCTCCCTCGATCAACCCGAGCTCGCCACCTGGACTCTCATCACCTCCCAAATTTTCAACCTCGACGAAACCCTCACCAAGTAAGCCATGAACACCATTGCCGACTTCAACGCCGCTGTCTCCCGTCGCCAGTTCTTTCGCAAGAACGGCATCGGTCTCGGCGCCGCTTCGCTTGCCACCCTCCTTCCGAACTCTCTCAGCGGACTTTCGAATTCCTCCATTCCCGCTGAACTCAAAAAGGTCGCACCGAAGGCCAAACGGGTCATCTACCTCTCCATGCTGGGCGCCCCGAGCCAACTCGATCTCTTCGACTACAAACCCAAGCTTCAGGAACGTTTTTCCGAAGACCTCTCAGACTATCTCAAGGAACAAGGCCAGCGCCTCACCGGGATGACTTCCGGACAGGCCAAATTCCCCCTCGCCCCTTCGGTTTTTAAATTCAAACAGCACGGTAAGTCCGGAGCCTGGATTTCCGAACTCCTCCCACACACTGCCAAAATGGCGGATGACATCGCGATCATCAAATCGATGAACACCGAAGCCATCAATCACGAGCCCGCCAACCAACTTTGCTACACCGGCAACCAACAAAATGGCAAGCCCTCCCTCGGTTCCTGGCTCGCCTACGGTCTTGGTTCCCAAAACGAGGATCTCCCCAACTTCGTCGTCCTCCACGCCCAGCACACCGGCCCCGGAAACGTGCAAGCAATCTCCTCCCGACTCTGGGGGGCAGGCTTCCTACCCGGGAAATACGCCGGGGTTGCGCTACGCCCCAAGGGCGATCCCGTTCTCTATCTCCGCGATGCTCCGGGCATCGACCGGGACCTTCGTCGTAACATGCTCGATAGCCTCAATACCCTGAACCAAAAAAGCTACGATGCTATCGGCAACCGTGAAATCCAAACCCGTATGCAGCAATACGAGATGGCCTTCCGCATGCAGGCCTCCGTTCCCGAGCTCAGCGACCTCTCCTCCGAGAACGAAGCGGTGCGTGAAATGTACGGACCCCAAACCAGCACGCCCGGTTCCTTCGCGAGCTCCTGCCTCCTGGCCCGACGCATGATGGAGCGTGGTGTTCAGTTCGTGCAAATTTTTCATCGTGGTTGGGATCAACACGGCAACCTGCCTAAAAACATCAAACCCCAGTGCGAAGACATCGACCAACCCTGCCGGGCCCTCATTCAGGACCTCAAACAGCGCGGCATGCTCGAAGACACCCTGGTCATTTGGGGTGGCGAATTCGGTCGCACCGTTTACTCACAGGGAACCCTCACCAAGACCAACTATGGTCGCGACCATCACCCGCGCGCCTTCACCATGTGGATGGCCGGAGGGGGCGTCAAGGGCGGCCAGGTTTACGGCGAGACCGATGACTTCGGCTACAACATCACCGAAAATCCCGTCCACATCAGCGACCTCCACACCACCATCCTTCACCAACTGGGCATCGATCACCACAAGCTCACCTTCAAGTATCAGGGACTTGATCAAAAACTCACCGGCGTCAAACCGACCAAGGTCATCTCTGAAATCTTGGGATAGTTCCTCCTCTATCCAGGATTTTTCAGCTCCATACTCCGTCGATGAATCGCGACATCGACGGCTTCGTTCTTCCCATCCCCAATGACCGTATCGGCGAATACGAGACTATCGCAAAGATCGCGGCCCAGGTTTGGAAGGGCTGAGCATGTCATCACTCGGTTTTCCCAAATCTCCAGAGCGCTGTCTCTGATCTTACGATCAAAGTGTCGTCGAAGATGATTGGTGAAGAAAAAACCTTCTCCCCGAATTCGTTGACTGCCAGCTCCTTCGCCCCTTCACGGGACACCTTGTGCACGAAACCCTGCCCCTCCTCGGAATAAGTATAGAGCTTGTTACCCACCAATGTCACGGAGCACGAAACCTTGCGCTGCAGTTCCTCCCGCCAAATCCGCTCCCCGGTTTCACGATCCAGACAACTCATCCGTCCGGTGTCATCCACCAGGTAAATCTCATTCCCCGACACCACAAACGAAGGAGTTTTTGGAATATCGCGCTTCGCGGTCCACTTCACATGGGATTTCGTGACATCTCCCTTTGCTCCCTTCAGTTGAATCGCGAGCAACTTCGGGACATTGAATCCCGTCGTCACATAAACAACGCCATCGGAATGAACCGGCCGTGGAACCACCGAAAACCCACTCCCGTAATTCACCCACCACAAAAGCTTTCCGTCGGCAGGGCGATAGCCCCCCACCATTCCGCTGCCCTGGCTCACCACGACCTTTTCTCCGTCAACTTCGACCAACAAGGGTGTCCCAAATGAAAACTTCTGGCGCACCTCCTTCTCACGATTGATCTCCCACTTCAATTTCCCCGTCTTGGTATTCAAGCCTCTTAGAAGCCCCTCATCTTCCCCATCCGCGCTAAAGATCAGCACCCCGTCCACCAGGATTGGGCTGCCCCCGTTGCCATGTTTGGATGCGTAGGTGTCATGGTATTTCCACTGGATTTCTCCGGTCTTCAGCGACAACGCCGCCGTTCCCATATGTCCAAAGTGGGCAAAAACGGTGTCACCCACAATCAAGGGCGAACTACTCGCCAACGAATTCTTCTCATGAATCGTCCCGGCCTCTTCTGCCGTCGGTTGAAAAACCGACTTTGTCCAAACCGGCTTTCCGGTCTTGGCCTCAAGGGCAATGGCCCGAAGCTCCACTTTGTCGGTCTTCACTGCCGAGGTCAGCACAATGAGCCCGTCCTTCATCACGGGAGATGACCATCCCTTCCCCGGAATCCCGGCCTTCCAGACATACCCCTTTTCCAGATCAAGTTGAACCGGCACTCCCTTCGCCTCGACCACACCCTGGGCATCCGGTCCACGAAACTCCGGCCATTCCGCGCCCTGCACAGCCAACCCCAAAGCCAATCCCAATAGTCCTGTTCTTAATCTCTTCATTTTTGTCGAAACCCTCTATATCGGAACAAGCGAGGCATCACAACTCTGCGAATCGCTCCCAAGGCTTTCCAACCTTTACCCTTGGACAGGACAATCTAAAATAAGCGGCGCCTCCCACTGTTGCCTCATTCCACCTCCACTGCTCTCAATAATCGTGATCAATTCCCGACTCTCCACCATCTTCCTTCTCCTCCTCTGCGTCTCCGCGTCTCTGCGCGAGGCACACGCCACCACCAAGCCCAACGTCATCGTCGTTTTCATCGATGACATGGGCTACTCCGACTTCTCCTGCTTCGGCGGCACCGTCAAAACCCAGCACATCGACCAGCTCGCCTCGGAAGGGATCAAGTTCACCAATTTCTACGTCAACTCTCCCATCTGCTCACCCTCCCGCGTCGCTCTCACCACCGGTCAATACCCGCATCGCTGGCGCATCACCTCCTATCTCAACAATCGCCGCGACAACAAAAAACGCGGCATGGCCCAGTGGCTCGACCCCAAAGCCCCAACCCTCGCCCGTCAACTCCAGCAAGCGGGCTATAAAACCGGACACTTCGGAAAATGGCACATGGGCGGCCAACGCGACGTCACCGAAGCACCTGAAATCCCCCAGTACGGCTTTGATCAGAGTTTGACCAACTTCGAAGGCCTCGGTCCAAAACTCCTCCCACTCACTCTCAAACCCAATCCCAGGGACGGCGACCCCATTGCGGGGCGCATCTGGGCCGATGCCGAACGCCTTGGCAAGGGCTTTCAATGGATGCAGCGCTCCGAAATCACCACCGGATTCGTCAACAAAGCCTTCAAATTCATCGAGCAATCCCAGGCCGAGGAAAAACCCTTTTTCATCAACCTCTGGCCCGATGACGTCCACGGCCCCTGGTGGCCACCGCTCGACAAATGGGGCGGCAGCAAACGCAAGCTCTACCAGGGCGTTCTGGATTCCATGGACGAACAACTCGCCCGCCTCTTCGACCGTATCCGTAACGATCCCAAACTCCGCGACAACACCATCATCACGGTCTGCTCCGACAACGGACATGAACCCGGAGCCGGTGAGTCCCGCCCTTTCCGGGGAGCCAAAACCTGGATGTATGAAGGCGGCATCCGCTCCCCTCTCATTGTCTGGGCCCCCGGCCTCATCCCCAACGAAAAGATCGGATCAACCAATGACACCTCCGTCTTCTCCGCCATCGACCTCAACCGCTCCCTCTACAGCCTCACCGGAACCACTCCCTCGGAAAAACTCGACGGGGAAGATCTCGCTCAAACTCTCATCGGAAAATCCACGGCCTCCCGCCAGGCTCCCCTCTTCTGGCGCCGCCCACCCGACCGCCCCGGCTTTGGCCATGGCTTCGATGAAGACAATCCCGACCTTGCCGTCCGCGATGGCGATTGGAAATACCTCGTCAATCACGACGGCTCCGACCCCCAGCTCTACCACCTCCCAAAAGACCCCGGCGAATCCAGCAACCTCGCAAAACAAAACCCCGACCTTGTCGCCCGACTCGACAAGGCCCTCCGCGAGTGGAACGCCCAAATGCCCGTCGATGGCTCCGACCCATCGTTCACCAAAACCGGCCCCCTCCCCAAGACCCACTTCGTCAACCCTATCGGCGGCGGTCAGGATCCGTGGGTCATTCGTGATCCCAATGCCGACCGCTACCTCTGGTGTTTCTCTGAAGGTGACCGCAGCATCGCCCTGTTCTCCAACAAAAACCTCACTTCCTTCGGTGAAAAACACCTTGTCTGGCAGGCCCCGGAAACCGGGCCTTTTTCCAAACAGGTCTGGGCTCCCGAACTCCACTTCCTCCGGGACAAATGGCACATCTACTTCGCCGCCTCCGACGGAAAGAACGAAAACCACCAAGCCTACGTCCTCACCTCAAAAAACAAAGACCCTCTCGGCGAATACACTCTCCACGGCCCCCTTCGAACGGGAGACACCGATGACGAAAACCTCTGGGCCATCGACATGACTCCTCTCGAACACAATGGCAAACTCTACGCCCTTTGGTCCGGCTGGGACGGCCCCGGGACCGACCGACAGTTCCTCTACATCGCTGAAATGGCATCGCCCTCCAAACTCTCCTCAGCTCGAGTTCTCCTCTGTCAAAACAACGACCACCCCTGGGAGAAAACCGAAGGCGGGGCAAAAGGCAGGGGCCTCAACGAAGGTCCCCAGGTTCTCAAAAATGGAAACCGCACCTTCGTGATCTATTCCTGCGGAGCCTCCTGGCTTCCCAGCTACAAACTTGGCCAACTCGAACTTATTGGAACCGATCCGCTCGATCCAAGCTCCTGGAAAAAACACAAGCATCCCGTCTTTCAATCTTCCGGGGAAACCTTCGGCGTCGGTCATTCCTGCTTTGTGAAATCTCCCGACGGCTCCGAGTGGTGGCACCTCTTCCACGCCAAGCGCGACCGCGGCCCCGGCTGGCAACGCGCCATCTTCGCCCAACCTTTCAAGTGGTCCAAAGAAGGCCGCCCGCTCTTCGGAAAACCTTCCTCTTCAGGAGCCCCCCTGCCACGCCCCGCCGGCGAAGAAACCACCCTCCTGAAGCTCCCCTTTCAATCAGACCTCCGCACCGGTCATTCCTTCTACGGCAACCCCCAATTCTACCAAATCACGGACCAAGGCCTCCTCCTTGGCCAGGCACCGGCTCATCCCGTCAACACCTACCGCAGCGGCGAAAAAATCCTCCTCAACGCACAAGCCCCGAACGACTTTAGCGCCTCCGTCACCCTCGACTTCAAAAAC